>Ga0210403_10005081_pt1 | contig 11230 bp, 6 predicted proteins | sample IncBWC19MmetaG_FD_150863 | JGI IMG/M metagenome (GOLD analysis project Ga0210403, IMG submission 150863) | Forest soil microbial communities from Barre Woods Harvard Forest LTER site, Petersham, Massachusetts, United States - Inc-BW-C-19-M | ecosystem: Environmental > Terrestrial > Soil >... | reverse complement strand
CCTCGATTTGCCGATGCCCGAAGAAGATCTGATTGAGGCACTCGCCGCAAGTGGCAAGCCACTCGTCGTCGTGCTGATGAATGGCAGCGCGCTCAGCGTGAACTGGGCGAAGGAGCACGCCAACGCCATCCTCGAGTCCTGGTACTCCGGCGAAGAAGGCGGAGCGGCTATCGCTGAAACACTCAGCGGCAAGAACAACCCCGCCGGACGTCTTCCTGTCACCTTTTACAAAGATGTCCATCAGCTCCCACATTTCGAAGATTACTCAATGAAAGGACGCACCTATCGCTACTTCGAGGGCGAACCACTCTGGCCGTTTGGATTCGGCATCAGCTACACAACATTCACTTACAGCAATCTGATCCTACCGGACGCCCCAGTCAACGCCGGTGATCCACTGCACGCCTCCATCACGGTCGCTAACACTGGAAAGGTTGCCGGAGACGAAGTCGTCGAGCTGTACCTGCAGTTTCCCGACGTGTCCGGTGCGCCGCGCCGCGCACTCCGCGGATTTCAACGGGTCCATCTGGAGCCCGGGGCGAGCCAGAAGGTCGAGTTTCAGTTGAACCCGCGCGATCTCAGCATGGTCACCGATCAGGGCGACATCATCGTGGCGCAAGGCAAGTACACACTCTCAATCGGGAGCGGCCAACCCGGAATAGGAATTCCTTCAGTAGACGGGAATTTTGAAGTCAAAGGACAAATCATTCTGCCGGAATAGTTGTCGCGCTCGCCCTGATCGCGAAGGGATGCGCAAATGTTTCACGCGAGCTTTGACGAGCGGTTCAGAGATTGAGGCGATATGCATACGAAATTCCTAAGAAACATGCTTTTGGTATTTGTCTCGACTAGTTCTGCGTGGGCGCAGGAACCGAACTCCTGCGCGAAGCTGACAAACTTCAAAGCCGACAATGTTGAAATCACCAAAGCGGCCGTCATTGCTGCCGGAACCACCGAGGACATTCCGTGGAATCAGACTCGCACCGCACCTCTGCCTGCATATTGCCGAGTCGAAGGTGTAATGAACCGACGCACTGGAATTGACGGAGAAGAGTTTGGAATCACCTTCGCATTGGCCATGCCCGACCAATGGAACGGCGATTTTCTCATGCAAGGCGGAGCCGGCAGCAACGGCGTCGTAATGGCGCCCCTTGGTTTGAATGCCTCTGGAGACACGCCCGCTCTCATACGCGGATTCGCCGTTGTAAGTACGGATACAGGTCACAAGAGCCAGCACCCGGGATTTGATTTCGGTTTCATGCGCGATCAGCAGGCGTACGTAGACTTTGCTTACCTCGCGAATGCTGAGGTCGCTGCATTAGCCAAACAACTCGTCGCGCAACACTACGGCAAACCGGCAGCTTTTTCATATTTCTCTGGATGCTCCACCGGCGGGCGCGAAGGCATGATTCTTTCACAGCGTTATCCAACGGTTTTCAATGGCATCATCTCCGGCGACCCGGCGATGCGCACTGGGTTTTCCAATCTCGCGATCGGCCGATGGATTCCGATCGCCTTCAATCAAGGTGCTCCGAAAGACGCAAACGGGAAACCAATCATCGAGCAATCGATTACAGACAATGACCGCAAGCTTGTCAGGGATGCTCTCATCAAGCAGTGCGACGCCAGAGATGGCATCGCCGACGGCTTGATTTCCGATCCGCTCGCGTGCGACTTCGACCCCGAGATGTTGGCGTACAACGGCGAACCGAATAACTCCTGCTTGGCTCCGGAAAAAGCGGCCGCCATCAAGAAAGCCATGGGAGGGCCGAAGACGTCGAGTGGAACTCAAGTCTATGCTGGATTCCTTTACGACACGGGCATCACGAACGGGCCGCCGTTCCGAGGATTGCTTTCACCCGGACCCGGCATTTTCGGACCTGCGACGACGGACATGACAATGGACGTTGATAAGGAAGCTCTGTCGGCCAGCCAACCGCTCGTGGATTCGATGTCCACGAATTTGACGACCTTCTCCGCGCACGGAGGGAAATTGATTTTCTACCACGGCGATAGCGATCCGTGGTTCTCGGCTCTCGACACGTTCGAATACTACAAGAATATGGCGGCTGCAAACGGGAGCCTCGACGCCGTGTCGAAGTGGAGTCAGTTCTATTTCGTTCCAGGGATGAGCCATTGTGGGGGAGGGCAGGCGCTGGATCAGTTTGATTTGTTGGGCGCAATGGTTAACTGGGTCGAGAAGGGAACAACACCTACATCAGTGATCGCGGCCGGCAAGGTCTTCCCTGGGCGCAGCCGGCCGCTGTGTCCTTATCCGAAGCATGCTCACTACAAGGGGCAAGGAGATACGGAAGACGCAGCCAACTTCGAGTGCCGTTGAATTATTACTTCTGTTTCAAAGGACATCACTTCTATGCGTTCACCTCTCGTCGTCTTCACGCTGATCTTTATGGCTATCATTGTGCCGATCGCGGCTGCCCAGAAAGTTGAGTTGTCCATTGACGCATCCAAAACCGGTGCGAAGATCGACCGTAACATTTTCGGGCAATTCGCAGAGCATCTCGGACACGGCATTTACGAAGGTATTTGGGTCGGCCCCGATTCCAAGATTCCGAACACTCGCGGGATTCGCAACGATGTCGTGGGAGCCCTCAAAGCGATCAAGGTGCCGAACGTTCGTTGGCCTGGTGGCTGCTTTGCCGATGAATATCACTGGCGTAATGGCATCGGCCCTCAACGATCAGTGACTCTCAACCCCAACTGGGGCGGAGTGACTGAAGCAAACACGTTTGGAACGCGCGAATTCATGGACTTCATCGATCAGATCGGGGCGGAAGCGTATATCTCCGTCAATGTCGGTTCCGGTACTCCACAAGAGGCAGCCGAGTGGCTGGAGTACATGACGGCCGCCGCACCGACCACGCTGGTAAAAGAACGGGCCGCCAACGGGCATCCAGCTCCATACAAAGTCGCGTTACTCGGCATCGGTAACGAAAGCTGGGATTGTGGCGGCAACATGACTGCTGACTATTACGTTAGCCAGATGAAGATCTACAGCCGCTTCGTAAGGAACTTCAATCCGGCGCAACAGGACAAACAGCAGATGCTGAAGATCGCCGTCGGTCCGGGCGGCGATGGGGCGCGTTGGACCGATTGGACGGAAACCGTCATGAAGGCCTATCAGCAACACACGTGGAGCTGGGACATCAACGGACTCTCCATGCACAACTACACGGTGGTGCACTGGCCGCCTTCCTATACGTCGGTGGGGTTTGGTGAAACTGAGTACAGCCAAATCCTCAAATCCACTTTGGAGATGGATGGTCTTATCAGCAAGCACTCGGCAATCATGGACAAGTATGACCCTGACAAAAAGGTAGCGCTCATTGTTGACGAATGGGGAGGCTGGTACGCACCGTTACCGGGCAGTAATCCGGGGTTTCTGGTCCAGCAGAATAGCCTGCGTGACGCGATTCTCGCAGCCCTGAACCTTAATATCTTCGGTCGTCATGCCGACCGCGTACGCGGCGCCAATATAGCGCAGATGATCAATGTGCTGCAGGCGATGATCATGACAGACAAAGAAAAGATGGTCCTGACTCCAACCTATTACGTCTTCAAAATGTATGTGCCGTTCCAGGACGCCACGTTCATACCAGTGACGTTCGACGCCGGTTGGTACACGCACGGCGCCGTGGCCATACCACGCCTGGACGCGATCGCGGCGAAAGACACGAACGGCAAGTTGTGGCTGGAGATTACCAATCTCGACCCCAACGAAGCGGTCGAAATCGAGGCGGGTCTGGCGGGTATTACGGCAAAATCAGCGAGCGGGGAAACTCTGACAGCGCCGAAGGTCGACAGTGTCAATACTTTCGACGCAGCTAACACGGTCACGCCGAAGCCGATCTCAGCGACGGTTCAGGCCGGCAAGCTGACTCTGAAGCTGGAGCCCAAATCTGTAACCGTCGTCTCAGTCGAGCAGTGACGTTAACTGGATTCGGCGGATTTCAACTCTGAAGCTCACGGCAGAATTACCAGCGATATGGTTCACATTCGACGACAACGAAGGCGGAAAAACGTGCGACGATTCGCAATACTGGTATTCCTGTCTTTGAGTTTTTGCTGGGCACAGGAATCAGGCAATTTTCAACCCGCTCGACGAATGTCTGGGCAGCGGAGTATCCACGGGTTGACAGCGCCGGGAGAGTACTTCGCGTGAAAGCTCCAGACGCTACGAAGGTACGATTGAACTTCTGGAGCGGCCCGAAACTGGACATGGAGAAACAGCAGGACGGATTCTGGACCATCACCACTCCCCCACTTGTTCCCGCGGAACTTCTACGCCACTTGCCGGCTTTCCGCCTCCGAAGAAGGCGTGAGTGTTGGGGGTCCCGGCAAAGGATCATCGACCATCGAGCCTGGGCTGGATCAGAAGAGTCATTTTCCTTGGAAACTCTGGTGGTTGTTTCTCACTCACGGGGAAGAGAACTGTGCTAACGAATTTTGGACGGAAGTAAGGTCTAGGCAAGAGGCTGGCACTCTCAATAGAGCCAGTCCGTTTTGGGCTACCGGAATCCCGCCGATCAATCGTTTAACGCAAAGGGTCAAACCGAAAGGTAAGTTGATCGAGCTTACGCCTGAAGAATGGTTCACACGTCAACGGGGACTGCTGTCTAAATTGTTAAGACGACGCAAAAACATCCTGTAGTTCTTCCACGAGCGATTCCCCGGGGAAGGCTGTTTGAAGCTATTCGAACTGGTCTGCCAGCTCGGCTTCATCGCGCACAAGCGCCGGTGGTAGACTGCGCCTATGCCTGCTAAAAAGAAAACTAAGAAGAGGCAAACGAAGTCGAAGAGAACTGCCGGCAACAAGATGCCGATGATGAAAACGGCTAAGAAGAGGGAAACTCCAAAGAAGAAGTTGGCGAAAAAGAAGGCATCTCCGAAAAAGTTGGCGGTGAAAACGAAGGCGGTCGGCAAGAAGACAATCGCCGTCAAGAAGAAGAAGGTAAGCGCGCCTAAGAAACTGGGGCGGGAGAAAAATCAGAGCGTGGATACGGTGGCGTTATCACCCGAGGAACCGGGAGCGCGTTCAGGTCGGCAATCGGGAGACTTACAGGGGTTATCTGACATCGAAGGTGCGGATTCGGAGAGTGTCGACGAGTTGCTCGAGGAAGGGAACGCCTTTGAGGCCGACGTAGTGACCGGCGTGGAAGACGCTGGAAACGCTGATGAGAAGGAAGTTCGAACGCATGAGGTGCCGGAGGATGATGTTCCGGACGAATATCTGGATAAAGAGTAGGGAGAAAGCGGCTTTCTCAGGCGGCGCAATTTGTTTTCTTCTACGAACCCGATAGCGACGGCACTGACGACCCCGCGACAGGTCGCTGGCGAAGGGCGAAGACTTACCGATAAGCCGTGAGAACCAACTGAAGGATGTTTAGCTGAGAAATCGCTGGACTAGGCGCTCAGTGGCAAAATTGAAAACGATTCGATGAATAACGGGGAGTCGAATTTCCTAAGCCCTTCGAAGACTGACTCCAAACTTATCACATCGGGAAGGCGGAGTTAGCCGCCTTCCCGTGCGACACGCTTACAGACCTCTACGCTGCTACAGCAATCTTATGGAAGGTCGAGGTGACCGACTCAAACGTCTGAACCTTGGGCGTTCCATCGATAAATCTTGCCATGGTCTTCAACACTTCTGGGTAGGCATTGGTGTTGTAAGCCTCTGCATCTGTCTTGCTTTCCCATAGACTGATTGCAGTCACATCAACTCCGCCGGCAACAAACGTGATCTCGTCCTTAAAACCTTTCTGTTTGCGAAGTAAAGGAAGGACGTCCTTCTCGAACGTTCGCGTGTAGTCGGAAAGCATATTGGATTTCAGATGAATCGAGACATTGCGTGCAAACATGGCAACCTCCTTAGGTTGGGGTTGCTAAGAAAGAAAACTTCAGATGGGCTGACTTAGTTCAGGGAACCTGAAAGAGGAGAAGGTGGTAACCACCTCAATTACAACCGTAGTCTTGTGCGGCTGGACTGTCAAGCGAGCGGAAACACCACCACGTATATCTGAAAAGTGCGTTGCCGAACGCAACGGCCTTCTGAGCGTAATGGCCTGATTACAACAGTTATCAACTTGTTAGGTCTGGATTTCGTTAAAGGTGGAGTGCTTCCGAGTTAGTCCGTCAGCGGGAGCGATATCGCGATCACTTCCGGAGCCTTTTCCGGATAGATCAGCACCGCCACACAAAATTCACCGCGCACCACCGCCCGACGAAGGACCAGACTAGCCCATCTGGTCAAGCAACCCTCGATTGAGAGAGGATCATCTACCGTTCCCTGTGGCCCAATTCACCGGGGCAAACGTGCCGTCAGGAGTCTCATTTATGAAAATTCTGAAGTGTCTAGTTCTAGCCATGGTAATCGTTCTGTTTCCCGGTGTTTCGCAAGCAGACTCTTGTGCGGCTGGGCAGTTCAGCAAAATATTGGGGACAGCATGCACCATTGGGAATACGCTGTTTACTTTTTCTGGCACCAACTACAACGACTTTGGCGGCGCTCTTAATCTGCTCTATTTCACCCCTGAGTCTAGCCCAACCTCATCCGGGTTCAATATCAGTGGATTGCCAAGCGCAAAGGGGGATCAAACAACTTATTTTGACGATTACTTTACTGCCGTGCCACAAGGCGGTTGGTCGATTTCTTCATTTAGCGCAAAAGTTAATGGCATTTCGCAGACGGTCGACATTTCTGAAAATAGCTACACTCAACTAGCGGACTCGAACTATATTGCCTACGACCAGTTTTTGAACAACACGGAAAAGACACAGACGGGTGGTGCCGAACGCAGCTTCGGTATCGGATGTAGTCCTCAATGCGGATATTTTCTTTTGTTAAATACCAGCGAAGGTGCGGCAGGCTCCGCAGGTTTCCAGTCGGGCGATTTTATTTTCAACGAATCGGCTCCTGTTCCAGATCCGTCCGAACTTTCAATCGCGAGCATCACCCTCCTGGGGATAGTTGGTGCAATTAAGAAAAAGTTTCTAATACATTAAATGGCCAACGCAGCGCTGCTTTGCGCACTGCTGCACTAGTTTGCGTTTCTTATGCGCTTTTTCTACGATCTTCTACTTTTAATTGTAATTTGCGCTTTTTGTAGTGCTAAACAACAGAATGCCGCGTCTACGCTGCCGCCCCCGACGCACGTGAAGGTATCCGAAAATGTGGCTTCTGCCCTGCTAGTTCAAAAGACAGCCCTCACATACCCGAGTGCGGCCCGTAATGCCGGTACCCAGGGGACGGTGGTGCTCAAAGTTATCATCAGTAGTACCGGTGACGTGAAAGGAGTGACAGTCATCTCGGGGGACCCGATTCTTGGGGAGGCTGCAGCTGAAGCCGTGAGGCACTGGAAATATAAGCCTTACACCTTGGAAGGTAGGCCCGTGGAGATGGAAACAGAAGTCAGCATTAAATTCCATCTCAAGGAAGAAAACTTGCCGTCCCCTTCAGTACTGCTCGGTACTTTCAATGAGAATGCCTATGTCAACGCCTACTTCGATCTCTTTTACCCGCTTTCTCGGGACTGGGTACGCGAGACTGAACTTATACGCAAGAGATTTGTAGCCGAAAAATGGGGGTCGGGAGTGTATATATTGTTGGCTGCGGTGCACATCCCGGAACACACCGCCCCGCTCGAAGCCGATTCTTCGTTCGTCCTCTCCGCGATCGAGAGTATTTCAGGTTCGACCACGGAAAACTGCCAGCGATACCTTGAAAATCTTGCCGCTGACCTTAGCTCAGGAAAGGAAACTCAGGAAAAAGGCGAGGTAGGGGAATTTAGTGTCGCTGGACGCGATTTCCGGAGTACAGATTTCAAGTTTCGCCGTGACCCCCGGTTTCGTACGACTGTTTGTACTCAAGCGAAATCTTATTTATTGCAGTGGAATGTTAGTGGCTTGTCTAAGAGTGCGGTGGACAATACCGTTCTCACCATAAAGACTCTAACCCCGCTTCCATCGTCCTTAACGGAGCAGTCCGTCACGCAGGAATGGTCCAATACACCCAGGTACGTCAAGATTTCATCTGAGATCGCAAAAGGACTTAAAATCAGACAAATCGACCCCGTCTATCCCGAAGAGGCCCGTCGTGCCCAAATACAGGGGTCCGTCGATATGAGGGCGGTGATTAGCAAGTCCGGTGACGTTGAAGATGTCGAAGTCATCGATGGTCCGATCGAGCTGGTGGTATCCGCCGTCAATGCAGTGCGCCAATGGAAGTATCGCCCATACGTCATGAACGGCACACCGGTAAAGTTCGACATTAAGATCACGGTAGACTACCACTTGACGTAGTGTTGCCCCTCCAGGAGGGAAGTGTAGCAATTTCACCATCAAATGGCGGCAAGGCTCAGCAATTATCAGTAAACGGCGGGCAACGAAAGCACTCTGTCTTGCTATTGCACCTTCGCGTATACCGCCTTGGCTTCTCTCAGGAGGGGGATGTCGGAGTCGGCGTCTTTCCAGAGAGTGAGGAAATCTTTGTAGGCGGCGATTGCCCGGACGCGGGCTGCATCAGCAACGGAACCATGCGAAGTTCTAGATTGCAGTGCATTGGCGCGAGCCACTCCCAGATGCGCCAGCGCTCCCGTCCAGCAGTTCGAGACGATGCCGCTGTGGTCGAGAATCTTCTGAAACTCGGCTGCGGCAGCACTCCCCTGCTCAGCAGCCAAGTATGCGCTCCCGCGGATATACGCCGGATAGAGACAGGAAATGCCAACTGGGGTCGTGATAACGTTGCCCAGCTCAATCGGCAAAGCGGTTTGCAGGATATTCAAGGCGGACGCGGGGTTCTTTGCATCCAGCGCCAGTTGCGCCTTAATCGCAGGCAGCCAAAGTGACTGCGTCTGTGTGTCCAGTGGAAAGCGCCTCCCCAAGTCTTCAGCCAACGATTCGGCTCGTTTCGAATCGCCCGCCATGGCAAACGCAAGTCCGGTCTCGATCTCAACACCCTGACTCGTCGGAGCAAGCTTCAAAGCCAGTGCGGCTGTCTGCCGGGCTTCCGCAGCATTACCGTAAGCCGCTTCTTGGAGGGCGCCATCCGCTTGCCATAGTGCGCCAGTTTCGTTGTTGTCGGCCCGTGCCGCGGACTCGACAGCCCGATGAGTTAGTTCCCGCGACTTGCGAAGGTGACCAACGTAGCCCTCAGTATGGGACTCGAGCGCAAGTCCGAAGTTCTCATATTCCGGCTTGCCTGCGTACCACTTTAGCTGTTCTGCCATCGCTGTGGAGTCGGCTCCGAGAAAGGCAAGAGCGTAGAGAGAAGTGTGCAGTCCGTATGTATCCAGTTTCCGTGCCTGCGCCTCGCGGATGTTCTGGCGTGCTTCATCAAACCGCTGTAAAGCAAGGGTCCAGGACGCTAGATCATCGTACCAATTAGCATCGGGTTCAAGGCGTACGGCTTGTCTCGCGAAATCTGCAGCCTTGTCGTAGTGCGCCAGTGAGGCAAACACGCTGCCCAACTCGCTGTACGCCACAGCGCTCCGTGGGTAACTGTCAATCTCCTCCTGATACGTCTGGGCCGCCTTATCCAGCTCTCCAGTTGCGTATGAATAGTAGTAAGCCGTGATGGCCAACCTTTCCCGTTCGCTGGCACGTTGACGTAACTGAAACGCCTTGGTGAAGTTCTCCCTTGCCCGGCCGACCTCGCCCAGATTGAAGTAGTCGCCAGCCAACGCGCTGTAACCCGCCGCAAAGTTGGGGTCAATCTCGATGGCACGTTGATGGAACGATAAAGCCGCTACAGAACCTTTCTCGATATGGGCCTTTTGTCCGAGGCTGTACGCCTTCAGCGCTTCGAGCGAAGACGTAGTTGCCTGTTCCAGTGGCACGTCAAACTTATTCACCATCACTAGTGATTCACCCAATTCGGCACGCAGCTTTGACGCTGCTTTGCCTAGCGCGTCCAGCACTTTCTCCTTGGACGCCGCTGTTACCTGTTCCTCGGCCAGCGTGTCTCCGCTTTGGCAACTCACTGCCTTCAATCCCAGTACATATTCACTGCCCAGACTGCCAATCGACCCCGCGACGTAGGCTTTGCTGCCCGCACGCTGGCAAAGCTCGCGGGTCAGCTCGAGCGTGAGCTTTGTGTTGGCGGGGCGGGTCATCAGTTGCAAGGTCTTGGCGACCTCGTCGTCGGAGAGCACATTCAGGAAAGGCGATTGCCTCAGGGAAACGTTGAGCCCAGTCTTAAGCGTGTCGTCGAATACCGCATCGCCCGTGCTGTTGGCAAAATCGCCGAGAACAATAGTGTCTTTCTCTGTCAGGCGCTTGCTTTGCCAGTGCGACCGATAGTAAAGCCCGCCTGCTGCGAGCAAGGTAGCGGCCAAGACGGGAACCGCAACGATCCGGAGCTTTCCTTTTCTAGCCGCAGGAGTTCTGGCAGCAGCCACCGTGCCCGAGCTTGCCGTTGCAGAAATGCGTCCGCTTTCGGAATCCCGCTTCAACCGTTGCAAGTCGGTTCGCATCTCCGCCGCACTCTGATAACGAAGATTCCGGTCCTTCTCCAGAGCCTTATTGATGATGTCTTCCAGCTTGGGCGGAACATCGGGATTCAGGCGCACCACGGCCACCGGGGCGCGGTTCATGATGGCTTCACAGATGACCGCTGAGCTTTCCCCGTGAAACGGCAAATCGCCCGTCGCCATCTCGTACAGTACCGCCCCAAACGAGAACAGGTCGGTCCTCGCATCTAACGCTCTCGCTCGCACCTGCTCCGGCGACATATAAGCCACCGTTCCCACCATGGTGCCCGGACTGGTCAGATGCTCTGCGTCCACGGTCTGCGTGTTAAGAGACGCAATTTGGCTCGAAGAACTGCCTGCCAGACTGACCTTCGCCAGCCCAAAATCAAGAATCTTGGCGTGTCCGCGCTTGGTGACGAAAATGTTGGCCGGCTTGATGTCACGATGAACGATGCCATGGGAGTGCGCCGCGTCCAACCCGTCAGCAATTTCAATGGCAAGCGAGAGAACAGTTGGGTTGTCTAAAGGCCTTCCCGCGATGAGATACTTCAGCGTCACGCCATCCAGAAACTCCATGGCGATGAAAGCTTGCCCATCCTGCTCGCCAATGTCGTAGATGGTGCAGATGTTGGGATGGTTTAACGCCGAAGCGGCCTGCGCTTCACGTTGAAATCGAGCGAGAGCCTGGGGATCGCGGGCAACTTCTTCGGGCAGAAACTTGAGGGCGACGAAGCGATGCAGCC
>Ga0210403_10005077_pt1 | contig 11237 bp, 8 predicted proteins | sample IncBWC19MmetaG_FD_150863 | JGI IMG/M metagenome (GOLD analysis project Ga0210403, IMG submission 150863) | Forest soil microbial communities from Barre Woods Harvard Forest LTER site, Petersham, Massachusetts, United States - Inc-BW-C-19-M | ecosystem: Environmental > Terrestrial > Soil >... | reverse complement strand
TCGTCGAGATCGTGATAGCGGTCGAGCACCTCACGCGCCATCGCGGTGCCCGTAGCTTCACCCCGGCCCGACAGCAGCGCCTCGCAGAGCTCGATCAGGTCGGAAGCATCTTCCTTGCCGTCGGCCCGATCGCCGCGCCGCAGAAGGCTGCGGCCGCGCTCGGAGATCGTCGCAAGCAGGTCGGAGAAGAAAGCGTTGGCCATGGGGCGTAGTCTAATCCGGAATACGGCGAATCCTACATAGGATTTAAGGCGAAGTCAGGCCGGGTCAAGCGCATGAACTATAGGCAAAACCAGCCGGGCCGGAAACATTCCACTCGTCATGGCCGGGGTTGACCCGGCCATCCATCCCCTTGGAGAGAATCATTCGAAGAGCGATGGACACGCGGGTCAAGCCCGCGTGTGACGAGGGGAGGCCTATTTCGTTTCCACAAATTCCGTCGGTGTCTTGCCGGTGACCTGCCGGAACGCATGGGAAAACGCCGGCACGCTGGAATAGCCGAAATCGGCGGCAAGCTGCTTGACCGAAATCCGCGCGTCGGTCGACAGTTTCTCGATGGCCGCCGCGATGCGCGCGCGCTGGCACCAGGTCTTGAAGCTCAACTGCGTCTCTGCGGCAAACAGCCGCGACAGCGTCCGCGCCGAGGTGCCGACCTTGTGCGCGAGCGTGTCGATCTCGTGCGCGGCAGCGGGCGCGGCCAGCACGATCTCGGCGGCGCGGCGGCAGCGCGGCTCGTGCGGCAGCGGAATGAAGGTCGCGGGATCCTCGGCCTGGTGCAGCTCCATCATCACGAGCTTGATCAGCAGCGCGATGCGCTCGACCCTGTTGCGTTCATCGAACAAAGCGAGGATCGCCTGGTGCAGGAGCGGGGAGACCCGCACCACGAATTCGGATTTGAGGCTCGGGCTGCGGCGTTCGCGCCTAAGCCAGGCGAGGTCGAAATAGAGCGTGCGCATCTCGATATCGGCGAGCACGTCGATGGCATGCACCAGCCGCGCCGGCACCCACACCGCGCGGTCCGGCGGCACCAGCCAGCGGCCCTTCGGCGTCGTCACCTGCATGGTGCCGCTTGCCGCATAGACCAGCTGCGCCTCGCGATGCATGTGCGGGTCGAGCCGCAGGCCCTTGCGATAGCTGCGCGACACCAGATGCAGGCCATCGCCGGTCGAGCGCTGGCCGCGCAGAATGGCAATCAGTGGCGGTTCGGCGACAGTCATTGGCTGCATCCCGTCAGGCCAACTTCGTATAACCTATTTCCGCAAAACCGGGAATCGCCAGAGCAGCAAAATGAACAGCCCCAGCCGGGTCATCGCCTTCGTCAACGGCGCGCATTTCATCGACCATTATGCGATGCTGATCTTCGCCGCCGCCGTCATCATCATGGGGCCGGCACTCGGCATGGCTTATTCGGAGCTCCTGCCCTATGCGACGCCGGGCTTCATCGCCTTTGGCGCGGGCTCGCTGATCACCGGCTGGCTCGGCGACCGCTGGAGCCGCCGCCACATGATGCTGATCTTCTTTGTCGGTATCGGGCTGTCGATGATCTCGGTCGGGTTTGTGCAGACGCCGTTGCAACTCGCCGCCGCGCTGCTTGCGATCGGCATCTTCGCCTCGATCTATCACCCCGTCGGCACCGCGATGATCGTGTCCTATGCCGACAAGCTCGGCCGCGAAATGGGCTTGAACGGCGTCTGGGGCAATCTCGGCGTGGCGTCGTCGGCGCTGGTCACCGGCGTGATCGGGCAATATCTCGGCTGGCGCTGGGCTTTCATCATTCCCGGCGCCGTGACGGTGCTGATCGGCATCGCCTTTGCGATGCTGGTGGTGCATGAGGACCGCAAGGGCTCAAAACAGGCCGCGGCGCAGGCCCGCGTCGCCAAGCGGGACATGTGGCGGGTGATCGTCTCGCTGCTGATCGTGGTGATCGCGATCTCCACCACCTTCAACGCGGTGACGGTGGCGCTGCCAAAGCTGTTCGCCGAACGGCTCGACTTCACCAAGAGCCCGGCGCTGCTGGGCGTAATCGCGGCCTGCGTCTACGTGTTCGGCGCGATGACGCAATACACCATCGGCAAGCTGCTCGACCGCCATTCGCTGAAGACGGTGGCACTGCCGCTGTCCTTCCTGCTGGCGCCGTTCCTCTATCTCGCCGCGACCCTGGAGAACCTGCCGCTGATCCTGGTCTCGATCGGCATCGTGATGGGCGCGTTCGGCCAGGTCACTGTCAACGACGCCATGGTCGGCAAGTACACCAGCGAGGAATGGCGCTCGCGCGCCTATGCCGTGCGCTATTTCGTCGGCTTTACCGCGGCCGGCGCCTCGGTCGGCCTCGTCGCATGGCTCTATGAGCGGGGCGGCTTTGTCACCATGCTGCACGCCTTCGGCGCGCTGTGCCTGCTCGCCATCGTGGCCGCGCTGATCCTGCCGCGGGAGATCACGGCGCCGGCGGCGGCGAACTGATTTCGCCGCTTAGTTCTGCGGAACGGTCTTTGCCGCGGCCGTGTTCTTGCGCTCGCTGCGCCAGTTCTCGAAGCGCTGCACCACGACAAAGAACGCCGGCACGAACAGCACCGCGAGGCAGGTCGAGGCCAGCATGCCCGAGAACACCGTGATGCCGATCGACTTGCGCGCACTGGCGCCGGCGCCGGTCGCCAGCACCAGCGGCACCACGCCGAGGATGAAGGCGAACGACGTCATCAGGATCGGGCGGAAGCGAGCGCGCGCCGCCTCGACCGCGGACTCGACGACCGACTTGCCCGCATCGTGCAATTCGAGCGCGACCTCGACGATCAGGATCGCGTTCTTGGCCGACAGCGCGATCAGGAGGATCAGGCCGATCTGGACATAGAGGTTGTTGTCGATTCCCAGGCCCTGCAGCACGGCCATTGGACCCAGCAGCGACAGCGGCACCGCGAGAATGACCGAGATCGGCGCGTACCAGCTCTCATATTGTCCGGCGAGCACGAGATAGACCAGCAGCATCGCGAGCCCGAACACAGAGTAGATCTGGCCCGAAACCGCCTTCTCCTGGTACGACATCGCCGTCCATTCGTATCCGGTGCCGGGGGGCAGCGTCTTGTCGGCGATCTGCTCCATCAGGTTCAGCGACTGGCCGGAGCTGTAGCCCTGTGCCGGCAGGCCGACGATGGTCGCGGACGGGTAGAGGTTGTAAAGGCTGATCAGCGACGGGCCGACCGTCGGCGTGATCTTGGCGACCGTGCCGATCGGGACCATGTCGCCGTTCTGGTTGCGCACCATCATGTTGGCGATGTCGCGCAAGGTCAGCCGGTATTGGGAATCCGCCTGAGCATAGACCTGGAACACATGGCCGAACTTGTCGAACTGGTTGACGAAGGAGGAGCCGAGATACGAGGCCAGCGTCGAGAACACCTGGTCCGTCGTCACATGCAGGGTCTGGGTCTTGATGCGGTCGACCTCGACATTGAATTGCGGCACCGTGGCGCGGAACGGCGACTGCACGCGCTGCAGCGCGCTCTGGCCCTGCGCGCTCCTCACCATCTCGCCGGTGATCGCCTGCAGCTTGCCGTAATCGCTGTTGCCGTCGCGCAACTCGACCTGCATGGCAAAGCCGGCCGCGTTGCCGATGCCCTGGATCGGCGGCGGCGGCAGCACCAGGGTCCGCGCCTCCAGGATGGTCGAGACCTTGTCGTTCAGTCCGTAGACCAATGAGCGCAGGTCCTCGCCCGGGCCGCGCGCGTCCCAGTCCTTCAGGATGATGTAGGCGACGCCGGCATTGGCGAGGCTCGCGCTGTTGTCGAGCGCGGAGATGCCGGCAATGGTGATGACCTGCGCCACGCCGGGAGTCTTGCCGACGATATCGCTGACCCTGTCGAGCGCCTTCTGGGTCCGGTCGAGCGCGGCGCCATCGGGCAGTTGCACCGCGGCGATCAGGTAGCCCTGATCCTCGATCGGCAGGAAGCCGGTCGGCACGCGTGACAGGCCAAAGAACCCGATCGCGATCAGGACCAGCGCCACGATGACCGAAATGGTGGCGTGGTTGGCAAGCCGGCCGATCAGCCGCACATAGCCGCGTTCCAGGCGGTTATAGACATTGTTGAAGCCGCGGTAGAAGAAGTTGCGCTGTTGGGGCGGCAGCGGCCGGCGCAGCCACAGCGCACATTGCGTCGGCTTCAACGTCGCGGCATTGATGGCCGAAAGCAGCGCGGTCGCCGCGATCACCAGCGCGAACTGCGCGTAGATGCGTCCCGTCAGCCCCGGCAGGAACGACGCCGGCAGGAACACCGAGATCAGCACCAGCGTGATGCCGACAATCGGCGCGAACAGCGCGTCCATCGCCTTGATCGCGGCGTCGTGCCCGGACATGCCGAGCTCGATGTTGTGCGCGGCGCCCTCGACCACGACGATGGCGTCGTCGACCACGATGCCGATCGCGAGCACGATCGCAAACAGCGTCGAGAGGTTGATGGTGAAGCCGAGCGCGGCCATCGCCGCGAACGCGCCGATGATGGTGACCGGCACGGTGGTCGCGGGCACCAGCATCGCGCGCCAGTCCTGCAGGAACACCAGGATCACGACCAGCACCAGCAGGCCGGCCTCGATCAGGGTCTTGTAGACCTCGTTGATCGAGGCGTTGACGAATTTGGTGGTGTCGAACGGAGTATCGTATCTGATGCCTTGCGGGAAGTTGCGCGACAGCTCCGCCATCTTCTTTTCGACGGCATGCTCGACCTCCAGCGCGTTGGCGCCCGGCGACTGGAATACGCCGATGCCGGTGGCGGGCTGGTTGTTGAGCGAGAAGATCTGGCTGTAGGTCTGCGCGCCCAGCTCGACCGAGCCGATGTCGCGCAGGCGCGTCACGTCGCCATTGTTGCCGGTCTTGACGATGATGTCCTCGAACTGGCTCGCGTCGTCGAGGCGGCCGTTGACGTTGAGGGTGACCTGGAAGGCCTGTCCGGGCGGCGTCGGCGGCGTTCCGACCTGGCCCGCGGTGACCTGCTGGCTCTGCTGCTGGATCGCCTGGATGACGTCCTGCGGCATCAGTCCGCGCACCTGCAGCTTGTTCGGATCTAGCCAGATGCGCATGGAATACTGGCCGGCGCCAAACACCGTGACGTTGCCGACGCCCGGCACCCGCGACAGCTCGTCCCTGATGTTGATGGTGGCGTAGTTGCTCAGAAAGAGGCTGTCGAATCTGGAGTCGGGCGAGGTCAGCGTGACGAACAGCAGGATCGAGGTCGACCGCTTCTGGACCGTGACCCCCTGGTTCTGCACCGCCTGCGGCAATTGCGACAACGCGCTGGAGACGCGGTTCTGCACCAGCACTTGCGCGAAGTTGAGATCGGTGCCGATCTTGAAGGTCACGGTCAGCGTGTAGGTGCCGTCGGAGGCGCTGTAGGACTGCATGTAGAGCATGTCCTCGACGCCGTTGACCTGCTGCTCGATCGGCAGCGCCACGGTATCGACCAGGGTCTTGGCGCTGGCGCCGGGATAGCGCGTCGTCACCTGCACGGTCGGCGGCACCACGTCGGGATATTGCGCGATCGCGAGCTCGAACAGCGACACGCCGCCGATCAGGATCATCAGCAAGGCGATGACGTTGGAAAGAACCGGCCGCTCGATGAAGAACTTGGAGATCATGGCCGGGCCCTATTTGGCGGATGCGGCAGACGCATCGGTCTTCTGGAGCTGCGGGTCGACCTTCTGGCCGGGGATCGCCCGCAGCAGGCCGGCAACCACGACGCGGTCTTCCGGCTTCAAGCCATCCTCGATCACGCGCAAGCCGCCGTCTTCGAGCGGGCCCATCTGGACATGGCGCTGCTCGACCACGTTGTCGCCGTTCACCACCAGCAGATAGCGGCCGCCCTGGTCGCTGCCGAGCGAGGTATCGGGGACCAGCAGGGCGTCGCCCAACTGGTCATAGGGAACGCGCACCCGCACGAAATAGCCGGGCAGCATCTGCCGGTTCGGATTGGGGACGATGCCGCGGACCGCAAGGGTGCCGGTCGTCTGGTTGATGGTCGGCGCGATGTAGTCGAGCTTGCCCTCGTGCGGATAGCCTTGCTCGATCTGCAATCCGACCTGGACCGGAAGCTGGCGCAGTTCGGCCACCGTGACGCCGCGGCGGGACGCCTCGGAGCGAATCCGCAGCACGTCCTGCTCGTTGACATTGAAGTTCACATAGATCGGGTCGAGCGCCACGATGGAGGCGAGCTGCGTCGGCGACGCCGCGCCGACCAGTTCGCCGACGGAGACGAGATGCGCCGACACGAAGCCGTCGAACGGCGCCGTCACCTTGGTGTAGCCATAATTGACTTCGGCGATCCTGGTGTTGGCCTCCGCCTGCTGCAGATTGGCCTGCGCATTGTCGCGGTTGGAGGTCGAGGTATCGAGCGTTGCCTGCGCCACCGCCTGGCGCGCGACCAGGTCGGTCTGCCGCCTGAAATCGAATTCAGCCTGCTTCAGCGTGGCCTCGGCGCCGGCCTGCGCCGCTTGCGCCTGGTCGAGCTTCAGCTTGTAGGTCTCGGGCTCGATCGTGAACAGGGTGGTGCCCTCCTTCACGAAGTCGCCGTCCTTGTAGTCGATCGAGGCGAGGAAACCCTGCACCCGCGCCACCAGATCGACCGACTTGATCGCAGCGGTGTTGCCGGTTGCCTCCAGATAGCGCGTGACCGCGCGCTTCAATGGCACGGCGACATCGACCTTGGGCGGCGGCGGCGGCACGTAGGTGTTTTGATCGCAGCCGGCGAGCACGATACAACCGAGCGCGGCGATCGCGGCCCGCGCCCAATAACGCCTGACGTCAATCAGCCCGGGATAAAGCGGACGTACAGGCTTCATGGCATGGCCCCAATTTTTTTCAACGCCTGCGAGCAGGCCTTCCGCCGGTTTGAATAGCACATTCTGCTCGCGGTGGAACCGGAGAGCCGCTGACCTATGGCGCGACACGTTGCTGCGCGGAATACCATAAACATGGTGTGACAATTTTATCGGTTGACCGGGAATTTGCGCTTCCAACGCCTGTTCCGATCGAAGACAATGAAATGAAAGGCGCCGGAAGATCGTGAGATCAGCCGGTGAAACAAACAAAAAACGGGGAAGGAAACGAAATGTCGTATCGAGCTTTGCCGTGGCTTGCCGGTCTTGTGCTGGCTGCCGCAATGGTGGCGATGCCTGCAAAGGCTGAGGACCTGAAAGGCGAGGTCGCACCGACCGGCAAGCTGCGCGTGGCGATTGCGATCAGCTCCGCCGGTGGTGCGTTCTGGAGCACCAGGACCGAGACGGGATACACAGGAGTCCCAGTCACTCTTGGCAGGGAAATGGCAGCGCAACTCGGCGTGGGCGTTGAATACGTCCCGTTCCAGAATTCCGGACAGATCACCGACGTTGCCGCGAAGGGCATTTGGGACGTCACGTTCCTGCCGCAGGACGCCGTGCGGGCGACGAAGATGACGTTCGGCCCGATCTATGAGGTCACCGACGCGACCTACATCGTCAAAGCCGGATCGACCATCACTGATTTCGCGACCCTCGATCAGCCTGGCGTCGTAGTCGCCGCGGAATACAACACAACCACGATGCGTGGCGCCGTGGCGCACCTGAAGAAGGCGAAAGTGGTGGAGTACCAGGATGTCGACGAAATCGTGACGGTCTTGAGGAACGGCGAGGTCGACGCATTCGCGTTGTCGCGCGATCGGCTCGATGACGTGGCGAAGAAGATCCCGGGCACAAAAGTGCTGGACGAAACCTTCAAGAAGACCATCACCGCAGTTGCGGTGCCGTTGAACCATCCACAGTCGCTGGCGTTCGTGACAAAATTCATGACAGACGCGATCGCGAACGGGACGCTGCGCAAGGCGTTCGACGACAACGGGCTCAAGGACAAGCCGATCCGGACGCAGTGAAGCCCTAACGCCGCTCCATCTCCTCATCCTGAGGAGCCGCGAAGCGGCGTCTCGAAGGATGAGGCCACCAGCTCGGCCTCATGGTTCTCCCGGCGATGCGAAGCATCGTCCGGAGACGGCGCGTGGGCGCCTCCTCACCATGAGGGTTTGACGCAGTGAGACTAATGCGTCGCGGCCAGCGCGATCGGATCCATCCCGCTTTTCACGATCTCGTCGCGCGCGGCGGGCGAGGAGAGAAACTTGATCAGCGCCTTGCCGGCCTCGGGCTCTTTCGAGCCTGCGGCGATGGCGGCCGAGAAGATGGTGATCTGCTGCAGGTCGTCGGGCAGGGGACCGATGATGTCGATGCCTGATACAGGCTTCAGCTCGCTGATCTGCTGGAAGCCGAGTTCGGCGTCGCCCTTGGCGACGATCTCGCCAACGGGCGTGGCGGGAATCTTCCTCGCCTTGCCCTCCATCTCCTTCGCGATGCCGAGCTTCCCAAACATCTCGGTCGAGACGTAGACGCCGCTGGCGCTGTCGGAATAGGCGATGGTCTTGGCCGCGAGCAGCGCGCGCTTGACCGCATCGGCCGAGCTGATGTCGGGTTTTGGCGCGCCGGCCTTGACCGCAACCCCGATCGGCGACTTGACGAGCTCGACCGCGCTGCCGGGCTCGACCTTGCCCTTCTTCGCAAGATCATCCAGCGCATAGCCGACCATGATGAGAACATCCGCGGGCTCGCCGCGTTCGAGCCGGACGGGAATCGCATTTGCGGTCGTGCCCATCGACGGACCGCGTGCGACCAGCACCTTGTTGCCGGTCTCTTTCTCGAATACCGGTACCAGCGCGGTGAAGGCGGCCGACAGCCCGCCCGAGATCATGACCCGGACCTCGGCGGCGTTAGCGGTAACTGACAGCAGCAACGCGCCGGCGAATCCTATTCCCAGCGCGCGCAAGTGAGCGCGAAATTTCATGATGATCCTCCCGTGACGGCTGTTGCCGGTCGCCCTGCGATAAGGAAGCCTAGCGCGCAAAGCCCGCCCGGGATAGTCAGGTCATGCCGCAGCCTAGTATGGCGGCGCCGAGGCCAGGAACTCACCATAGGCGTCCGCGTCGGGCGGCGTGAACATCTCCGCCAGCGGATTTCGGCGGTTTCTGGTCGCGCCGATATCGGCCAGCAATTCGTCGAAATGCTTGTAATGATAGGGTGCGATGCACAGGCCGCCATAGACGCCGGCGGCCGGGCGCTCGACCCTCTTGAAATGCAGCATCATCTCGATGTTGTCGCGCATCTCGCGTTCGCTCGGCTGATGCTTCAGCTTGCCGTCGGCATAGCGCACCAGCCAGTGCGCGGCCATGTCGGCGCAGAGCACGGTGCAGAAGCTGGAGTTGAAGCCGACAAAGCCGAGATCCGGCAGGTCGGGATTGGCGATCAGGCGGTACAGCCGATATTGCCCGTCCGCGTCGACGAGCTTGTCGCGATAGGCCTCGGGCAGGAAAGGCACGCCGAGCTTGTAGCCGATTGCGAGCACCGCGATGTCGGCCTCCACGCTCTCGCCATTGCTCATCACGATGGTCTTGCCGTCGTAGCGATCGAAGGTGCCGCGGATCGCCTTGATGCGGCCGTCCGCCACCATCGGATAGAAGTCGGGAGTTGCGATCGGTACTGAACAATTGACGTCGTCCTCGATTCGCGTCCGCGGCACCATGTTGCACTTGCCGAGCTTGAGCTGTGCCTTCAACAGGCTTTCGAGCCCGCGCCAGTTCGCCCAAACCATCGGTTTGGCGATGGCGTGCGCGAGCTTCGCCATGGGGCCGATGCCCCAGCTCGCAAACATCTGCTCCTGCGCGCGGATGTAGAGGATGCGTTTGAAATTGACGAGGCCGCCGATGAAATAGGGGATGCGCCAAACCGGCTCGCGATAGACGATGGTCACCTCGCTGGCGCCGGATGTGACCGCGTTCACCGCGATGTCGGTCGCCGATTTCGAGCCGCCGAGCACCACCACCTTGCGTCCCTTGGCGAGCGCGGCGTCGGTGTAGTTCGAGGAGTGCAGGATTTTTCCACCTTGCGCCTTGAAGCCATCCTCGCCCGGAAGACTAAGCGTCTGCGGCTCGCTGAACTGACCGGTGCAGATGGCGACGAAATCGAAATCCTCGCTGGCCGTGCCGGTCGCCGTCGTCAGCTCCAGCGTCCAGCCCGGCTTGCCGTCGGCCCGCCGGCGCATCGCGCTGACGCCGGTCCCAAGGCGCATCAGGCGGTCGAGCCCATGGTCGTGCGCATAGTCGGCAAGATAGGCGTGGACCTGCGGCCCTTTCGGCCATTCCGGATAGGAGTCCGGCATGGCCTTGTCGGTGTAGCGATAGAGGTCCTTCGGACTCTGCGTCTGCACATCCGGATAGGAACGCCCGGGATCCCAGACGCCGCCGAGACTGCCGGCCTTCTCCACGATGGCGACCTCGTGTCCATGCCCCGCGAATGCCTTTGCCGCTGCGAGCCCGGACACGCCGGCGCCGATCACGCAAACCTGCTTTGGGCTGACCATGTGATTTTCCTCTCCTTGTCGAAGGCAGCCGTCATCGATCGCGCTTCGCGCGTCAGGCGACTGTCGGGAAAATGCGTCGCGCGGTGGGCTTAGTCGTTCGCCTCCGGCGGCAGAAAGTCCACTTCGTGCGCGGCCGAAATGCGCACGACCTCGGCCGGATCGGTCAGGTTATGAAGCTTGTCGAACAACGCCTCGAGCTTCTGCATCGGTGAAACCCAGAACAGCGCGCGCGCCGGCTTGTCGGATTTGTTGAAATAGCCATGCGGGATGCCGCGCGGCATGCGCACGAGATCGCCGGCCTTGGCCTTGACCCAGACGCCGTCCAGCTTCAGGTCGAGCACGCCTTCCTGCACCAGGATGAACTCGTCCTGGGTCGGATGCACATGCACCGGCACGAACTGTCCGGGATCGCTGTTGGTTTCGAAGGCGAAGGTGGAGTCGGTCACCGCCTTCGGAAAATAAATCTGCCCCAGGATGTTCCAGGTCTTGCCGCGATAGCCCTCGCCGTTCGGCGTAATGCCCTTCTCCAATGCCGCCATGATGTCCTCCTCCTGCCGGATCGGGGTGCGAGCATCCGACGGACGGGGCCGGCTGTCCATCCGTTAAACGAAGGCGTTGCGGGCTTGGTGTCGACACGACTTGTTTGGCAGGAACCCCCTTCCCCGCCAGACGTTGCTCTTCCATCAACCAAGGGGAGCGCCCACGAAGAGCGTCCCTATCGCCGGCGCCATCAAATTGTGAGGCAGGTCATGAGTGAGATCAAAGAACACATGGAAGTCATCGGCGCGGACGGCGTCCATATTGGGACCGTGGACGAGGTCGAGGG
>Ga0210403_10005076_pt1 | contig 11238 bp, 6 predicted proteins | sample IncBWC19MmetaG_FD_150863 | JGI IMG/M metagenome (GOLD analysis project Ga0210403, IMG submission 150863) | Forest soil microbial communities from Barre Woods Harvard Forest LTER site, Petersham, Massachusetts, United States - Inc-BW-C-19-M | ecosystem: Environmental > Terrestrial > Soil >... | reverse complement strand
ACTATCTGGCAGCGATCCTTCCCGGCCTCGCAGATCTTCCGGTCAAGCGCCTCCCCTCACTTACTCCTTCAATTTGGGCCAGCTCCCATTAAGAGAACAATTCTCTCAAAGAATTTCTCTCCGCTCATTACCCGTGCAACCCAACGGAAATGGCCAACTGGTCCGGCTCGTCCGCTTTAAGTAACGGATGTAAACGAAACAGCACTCACGTTTCAGAAATTCTCCATCATCCAAAGGTTACCGCTCGTGGCCCAGGTCTGGATCGCCAGGTGACGTCCATCGGGCGACGGACGCGCCTCTTGCGACTCGCCGAGAAACGCCTCACTCCTCCACAAGATTTGTGTGTTGCCGCGAAGATCGACATGCCAGACCGCTGTTCCTGCCTGTCGGGCAGATACAAAAAAGCCCTTCCCGTCCGCTGCCCAGTCCAAGGAGCGGATGCCCTTTAGCTCCTTCACGGGGATACGCTGTTCTGGCAGTCCGCGCAGGGAGAGAATACGGATGGGGCCGTTCTCGCCAACTGTGACGGCGAGCTTTGTCCCGTCAGAGGAGATATCGCAGTCCCAATATTGATCGTTGGGATCGACATCAAACCGGATCAGTTCCGGCCCCAGTCCTTTCATCGGGTCCAGCGCGGTAACCTTTACCTGTTTGCGATTTTCAGACAATTCGGCCACGGCGCACACATTGGAGGGAGGCCGGGCGCAGAAGACCCCATCCACGGGATGGCTTTGCAGAATGATCTGTGGATCTCCGCCGCTTGTCGGGATGCGGATTAGCTGTGGCTTCCGTTCTACTACCTCGGCAGTTTTTCGCGACATCAGACCCAGGATCCACTTGCCGTCTGGGCTCACGCGAGCCTCCGCAACAACGCCCTGAATCGACACCAGAAGTTCGGGCGCGTCCGAGCCGAGAGACTGCTTATAAAGCTTAAGATAGCCTTCGCGAGAAGATCCGAAAAAGAAGGTATTGCCGTCCGCGCTCCAGTCGTAGACGAAATCATGCGTCTCCGAAAGGGTGAAATGTCTTGTGTTGCGCAGGCTGGCTCCATTGTTTTCAAGATCGGCCATATACACTGTGGCGTAGTTTTTTGTCTGCAGGAATGCCAGTCGCTTGCCGTCTTTGCTGACCGTGGGATCATCCATGCAGAACTGAGCCGAGTTCGTCAGCCGTTTCGGCTCGCCAGCCAGCTTGCCGGTGCTGGGATCAATCCGCATGCTCCATAAATCGCACGTGTCGTTAGAAAAAATCGCTTCCTGTTCCTGCACCGAAACGATCAACCGCCCATCGGGCAACCAGGCGAGAAGTTGCCAATTCTGGGTGAGGGAAGGTGGGATAGAGGCTTGCGAGTTTCCCTTCACGTCGCGGATCATGAAGTTATTGCTGGAGCGGATTTCCCCTGGTCCGGGTCCGTCAATCCTTTCGTAAAGGATTTGCCGGCTGTCGGGTGACCAGAGTTGGTCGTAAAACCAGCTACTCTCCCCAACTTCCACCACCTTCCGCGCTTGCTCACCGTCAGGACCCATGACCCAGAGATCATGATCGTTGAACCTGCCCTTGTGGGTAGTGAAAGCGATCAGGGAACCATCCGGCGAAATCGAGTCTGCGACAGCGTCGTCACGCAGTTTCTTGGGCGCTCCTCCCGACACTGGCATGACCCAGATGCTTGTGCCCTGCGAAGTCCAATCGCTTCCCGGAAGGTGAGCGTTGACGATGAACGTGCTGCTGTCTGGGAACCAGGGAAAAAAAGCAGCCTCCAGGATCAGGTTCGGACTCAGTCCGTCGGGACGGGGCATCGTCCGCTGCTCGCCGTTGGCAACGTTCTGAAGGTGCAGGGCCTTCGAATCCGTATAGACCAGATATTTGCCATCGGGCGAAATGGCCCCGCTCAACACGCGGTTGTCCGCGGAGGCAATCGTGAGCTGCCTCAGCTTCAACGGGAGTGGCGTTGCCGCCGTGCGCCTGCTCAGCCAGACCACGGTACCGACCGCAAGCGCAGCCAGGACTGCGCCGGCCGCGAAGCGCAAGAATCTCGCCGTGCTCCTGCTCGATCCCTTCCGGTTTGCTTCAAGTTCCGACTCCAAGCTGGCTCGGATTTCGGCAGCGGAGTGGTAACGCCGTTGAACATCTTTCTCCAGCGCGCGATTGACAATCGCTTCCAGTCCGGCTGGAATCTCAGGATTCAGCGTCCGAACCCCGGCAGGCGTGTCATTCAAGATCGCGTTGCGGAGAACGGGAACGCTCTCTCCCGAAAATGCCCGCTGTCCAGCGGCCATCTCATAGATCACCAGGCCCAGCGAGAACAGATCGGTACGGGCGTCCACTCTCTCGCCCCGGAGCTGCTCCGGAGACATGTACCCCGCAGTGCCGACCGTCGTTCCCGTGCGGGTGAGGCTCAGGATGGTAGTAGTATCTTCCCGTCCCAACGCTGGTTCACGAAAAGCCGGCGGCGCTTGATCAAGGCTCTCCGGTTCCTGCAACTTAGCCAGACCGAAGTCGAGAATCTTGGCCTGCCCATGGGATGTGATGAAAATGTTCGCCGGCTTGATATCGCGGTGGATGATGTTCCGGCTGTGCGCAGCCTCCAAACCTTTTGCGACTTGAATGCTAATGTCCAGAAGCGTAGAAAGCTCAAGCCGCGTGTTTTGGGCGCCGTTTCCGGCGGAGGACTGTCGTTGCGCGATCAGTTCACGCAGTGTCTGCCCTTCCATCAACTCCATCGCGATGAATGGCTCGCCGTCGTGCTCTTCCACCGCGTAAATCGTGCAAATGTTCGGATGGTTCAGGGCAGAAGCCGAGCGCGCTTCCTGTTCAAAGCGTTTCAGCGTGGCAGGATCACCCGCCAGTTCCTCGGGCAGGAACTTCAAAGCTACGCGGCGGCCCAACTTGATGTCTTCTGCCTTATAGACCACTCCCATTCCCCCGCCGCCGAGGACCTCCAACACTCGATAGTGAGAAACTCTCTTGCCGATCAGGTGAGAAGCGGAAGACTCTACTGGCGGTGCCGGGGCGGGCGAAGCAGCTTTGGTTTCCGCGGGAGATGCTTCAATCCATTCGACCGGAAGTTTCCAGCGATACCCACGTCGCGCCAAGGTTTCGATGTACCTGGGTTCGTCAGCAGACTCGCCTAAACCAACGCGCAGTCTTCGAATAGCAGCGTTGATGCTGGCCTCAAACTCGACCACTGTGTCATTGGGCCAGAGCCTGTTCTGAATCTCTTGCCGCGTTACTACTTCGCCGGGTCGCTCCAGCAACATCGCCAAAATTCGGAACGATTGCTCCGGTAGCTTGATCCTCTCCCCGTTTTGGAAGAGTTCTCCTGACCGCAGATTGGCTTCGAAGGACTCGAAGCGGGCCAGGTACGAAGAACGAGCAGTCTCCTTCACAGTCTACCCCACACCACTGAGACCCGCTTGCGGTCAAGGGGAAGCACGTTGAAAGGACCCCAGCGTCTCAGACCAGCAAAGAGTCTACCATTCCATGTCCGTGAAATGAAGCAAAGTCGCGAATGTCGCAAATCGCATCCCGGACCATAAGTAGTCAAGATTTTTCAGAAGATACGCCCAATAACAATTGGTCAAGCCGCGCCGATGCCGACCTATGGCGTGTCAAGTCATAGGAATGTAATTCATATGTCAGACGCCTGCCATTGAACTCGCCTCCCCGTTTAGCGCACGGTTACGCCTAGATCGTGCGGTCGCAGCTAAGCACCGCCGAGGTGGATGTCATGACTCTTACGAGACGCGGCTTGTTACCGTCACGGGCACCTCGGTATCAAGTTCCTTGCAGAATTCCACAACCACGACACTCACCGTTAACTGAAGGGTGGGTAACGTACGTCCCAGGGCCGACCAACCGCTATCCGGCGTGCGGTTGCCGAGCAGACAGTTCGGCGAAGTAGCACCAGAAAGCCATAAGGAGAAAAACATGAATTACAAAACATCGACGCGCATCATCGCTCTGGCTTTATTCGTCGCACCGGCGATTCCGGTTCAACTGGCCGCACAGAACAATCAACCTCCCCACCACAAATACCACCACTACCAACTCATCGACTTGGGCACGTTCGGCGGTCCCAACAGCGGTGTCAACTCCGAGCCATTCCAAAACGTCATCAACAGTAACGGGACGGTGGTTGGAGGTGCCGATACCTCCGTGCCTACGCCGGAGCCCAACTGCTACCCCCCGTTTGGCAACCCGGACTGCTTTATCTCTCACGCGTTCACGTCGACGGGCAACGTCTTGAGGGACCTGGGTACGCTCCCCGGCGGCAACTTGAGTTTTGCCACCGCGATCAATCAACGCGGCCAAGTCTCCGGACTCTCGGAGAACGACCAGGTCGATCCGGTGACAGGCAACCCGGAATTCCACGCGGTGCTGTGGCAGAACGACCATATCTTGGATTTGGGCACGCTAGGTGGCGTTTCGAGCTTTGCAGAAGATTTGAACAACCGTGGCCAAGTCACCGGAGTGGCACTCAATGACGTCCCTGATCCTTACTCCCTTCTGGGATTGGGAAGCCAGACCACTTTGACGCAGACCCATGGGTTCCTGTGGCAGCGCGGCGAGATGCGTGATTTGGGAACACTGGGCGGACCGGATAGCTGGGCAGTATTTGTGAACGACCGTGGCCAGGTCGCGGGCGCGTCTTATTACAGCTACGTCATCGATCCGCTCACGGGAACCCCGCCCGTCGGCGCCTTCCTCTGGGAGAACGGCAAGATGAAGGATTTGGGCAGTCTCGGAGGTGACAATGGTCTTATAGGAGCGTATGGCATTATCGCCGCCCTCAACAATCATGGGCAAGTCGCCGGCAACATGGAGGTGGCGGGTAACCAATTCATCCACGCTTTTCTTTGGAACGCAGAAAAGCTTGCGGATCTCGGGACCTTAGGTGGCAACTATTCCTTTGCGGAGGGGATCAACGACGCAGGGGAAGCGGTCGGAGTCTCGTCGCTTCCCGGAGATCAGACAAACGATGGGTTTCTTTGGAGAAATGGCGTGATGACGGACCTAGGTACGTTGGGTGGCGACCCGTGCAGCGCTGCATTAAGCGTCAACTCGAGAGGTCAAGTCCTTGGCGCGTCGGAGTCCGCAGCCGGCGGGTGCAATGAATGGACGACTGCACTTCTATGGGAGAACGGCGGACCAAGCGTCGACTTGAATTCGTTGGTTCCTTCTGGTTCCGGGGTGGATTTGACCGTTGCGCTTGGGGCCAATGATCGAGGAGAGATCGTTGCCGGAGGAATCCCGCCCAGTTGCGACATTAGCGCCACCTGTGGCCACGCTTACGTCCTGATCCCCTGCGACGAGAATCATCCAGGCGTCGAGGGCTGCGACTACAGCCTGGTCTACCCTGTCGCTGTGCCACAAAGCCCGGTACGTCGCGATCTTCCCGTCGTAACGCAGCGTCCGAACCAGTCACGGCGAACGAGTCGCTTTCACATGCCTGGCCTGGAATCGCAGAGCAGATAGTTCTGCGAGATTCGCAGAAGACTACAAGGAGAAAAACATGAACTCCAAGACATGGACGCGCATCATCGCTCTGGCTCTATTCGCCGTGCTGGCGATTTCAGTTCGACTAGCCGCGCAGGATAACGAACCCCAATCCCAACCGAAGCACCATCACTACCAGCTCATTGACCTCGCCTCCTTCGGCGGCCCCGAAACTAATTTTGTAACCCAAGGAGTGGCGGCCCAATTCCTTAACAACCGGGGAGTAGTCACAGGTTCGGCGGACACCTCTACTCCCGACCCCGACACCCCAAACTGCCTCAACCCAGACTGCTTCATTTCTCACGCCTTCAAATGGCAGAACGGCTCGCTTACGGACCTTGGCGCACTTCCCGGCGTTAACAGCAGCTTTGGGAGTTGGATAACAGAGAACGGGCTGGTTGCTGGATATTCTGGAAACGGCGAAATCGATCCGCTCACTGGCTTCCCGGAGACTAGAGCTGTTTTCTGGAATCACGGCCGGATCGCCGATCTTGGCACGTTCGGCGGAAATGAGAGCTTGGCGAATGCGGTAAATAGTCGAGGCCAGGTAGTCGGTTTGTCGACGAATACAGTTCCCGATCCATTTGACTTTTATGGTTTTGGAACACAGATGCATGCGTTCTTGTGGCAGAGCGGCGTGATGAGGGATTTAGGCACCATAGGCGATGGCCCCGATAGCATCGCATACTGGGTGAACGAGTCCGGCCAAGTGGCGGGCTTTTCGTACATAAGTTCGACACCCAATCCTCTCACCGGCGTTCCTCCACAGCACCCGTTTCTTTGGGAGAAAGGTACGATGCATGATCTCGGGACCATCGGCGGCACCCAGGTGTTTCAATTGAATGGTCTCAACGAACGAGGTCAAGTGATTGGTTCAATGACACTGGCGGACGAGGACTCGCAACACGTTCACCCGTTTTTGTGGGACGGGAAAACACTTCTTAACCTAGGCACGTTGGGAGGCGATTTTGGCGAAGCAAATTGGCTCAATGATGCAGGGGAGGTTGTCGGCCACGCGGACACCTCTATTGCTTGCCCGAACGGCGGCGGGACGATAGGCCACGCCTTTCTCTGGAAAAACGGAGCGATGCAGGATCTCGGGACCGTCCCCGGTATCGACCCGAGCACGGGACTAAGCGCCGCGAACAGCATCAATTCGAAGACGCAGATTGTGGGCATCTCGAATAGCTGCGACAACTCCGTTGTTGACGCCTTTCTGTGGGAGAAAGGCTCCATGGTTGATTTGAACACTCTGGTTCCTCCCAGCTCTTCGCTCCAGTTGTTCAACGCGGTCTACATCAGCGATCGAGGAGAGATTACCGGCTTCGGCATTCTCCCCAACGGCAACGTGCATACTTTCCTGCTGATTCCGTGCGACGAGAGCCAGGGCGATAGTAAATGCGACGAGGGCGGCAGTAGAGCAGCTATCGCCGGCGGAGAGACGAACCACCGACCGAATGTCGAGATGCCTGAGAGTGTTCGCACGATGCTGCGGCAACGGTCAGGGGCTCGCTATCGCATTCCCAGCCTGCAATCGCCGGGCAGATAGTTCGACGAGATTCGCCGAAGACTAGAAGGAGAAGAACATGAATTCCAAAACATGGACGCTCATCATAGCTCTGGCTTTGTTCGCCGCGCTGGCGATTCCGGTTCGGCTGGCGGCGCAACAACATATTCGCTACACGGTAACCGACCTCGGCACGCTGGGTGGGACGTTTAGCTTCGGTGTAGGCATCAACAACAAAGGCTGGGTGGCGGGCTTTTCGACTCTGCCCGGAGATCTGAATCAGCATGCCTTTGTTTGGCGCAATGGCAAGATCACAGATCTCGGAACGCTAGGAGGCCCGAACAGCGCGCCATCGTTCTCGCCCTTCAGTGAGAGAGGTGATGTCGGAGTAGAGGCCGAGACTTCTACTCCAGACCCCAATGGAGAAAACTTTTGCGGCTCAATCATGATCTGTCCGCCGGTTCTTTGGCACAACGGTGCGTTCACGGTCCTGCCGACGCTGGGCGGCAATAACGGCGTTGCCAACCAAGTCAACAACCGGGGTCAGGTGGCAGGCCTGGCGGAGACCACGATACTGCCGCCACCCTGCCTGCCAGGAATCGCCGAACCTGTCGTTTGGGATAACGGCGTAATCGAAGACCTTTATATGTTCCCCGGAGACTTGGTGGGCGTCGCTCTCGCAATTAACGACAGCAGTGCAGCGGTCGGATTCTCTGCAACCTGCACATCGTTTCATGCCTTGCTGTGGCGAAATGGGACAGTCACCGATCTCGGCAATCTTGGCGGCATAGCTGCGAATGTTGCCATTGCCATCAATAACGGAAGTGAAATAGCAGGTGCCTCCGACCTGCCCGGCGACGCGGCTAATCATGCATTCCTCTGGCAGAAGGGCATAATGACCGACCTCGGAACCCTTCCCGGGGATTTTTCGAGTAGCGCGCTTGGCATTAACAATAAGACTCAAGTGGTTGGCGCGTCGTCCGACATAAGCGGGAACACACGCGCCTTCCTCTGGGAGCGCGGCGTGATGATCGACCTCGATACCCTTCTTCCTGCAGGCTCACCCTGGTTTCTGACAGAGGCGGACTCCATCAACTCCAGAGGGCAGATTGTCGGCGGAGCTTTCAATGGCGTTACCGGTGAGGTCCACGCTGTTCTGGTGACGCCATGCGATGAAGTAAACGCTCATGACAGCGGTTGCAAAGATATCGAAAACGTGACCGAACGAGCCGAGACCAATGAGAGACCGAAGGTTGTTCTGCCTGAAAACATTCGCAAGATGCTGCGGCAACGGCCAGGCTCTCGCTATCACATGCCCAGCCTGCAATCGTCAAGCGAGTAGTCTTGGCAGCACGACACGAGAAAGATCGCGGAGAAAACCATGAAATGCGCAAAACGGACAGTCAGCGGATGTGCCCTATTTATGTCCCTCGCCAGTTTAGTCTTGACAATCAGCTGTGGCAACTCAAGCTCTGGCGGGACTGGACCCCCGACCTTCTCGTTTCAGCTGCTTTACTCCTTCACGGAAGTTGCAGACGGTGGCATTCCGCTCGCCGGTGTGATCGTGGACCCTAAGGGAAACATTTACGGTACAACATATGGGGGCGGAGTAGGTGCTGGCGTTGTGTTCAAGTTGGATCCATCCGGATCGGAAAGCGTCTTGTACACCTTCCAGGGCGCGGCGGATGGCGGCGCGCCCGTAGCGGACTTGGTTCAAGATGCAGCGGGTAATCTTTATGGAACTGCTGCCGGCGCTGGCGCGTTCGGCTACGGGGTGGTTTTCAAACTCGATCCAACCGGCAAAGAAACTGTGCTTTATGCATTCAAGGGGGGCACTGACGGTGAAAACCCCCACGGCGGTGTCATTCGAGACGCTGCCGGCAATCTTTACGGCACCACCGAAGGTGGTGGCAGCGGTGGCGCGGGGACGGTATTCAAACTAGACTCGTCAGGAAATGAAACCATACTTCACAGTTTCGCAGGTCCTGACGGATCCCTACCCATTACAGATTTGGTGCAGGATGCTGCGGGCAATTTATACGCCACCACGTTTGAAGGCGGGAACTATGCGGGACTCTGTCTCCAAATTGCTGGCTGCGGGGTCGTGTACAAGGTAGACACCATGGGCAATTTCACCTTACTGCATAGCTTCTCCGGACCAGATGGAGAAATGCCTTTTACGGGGCTGACTTTAGATTCACAGAACAACCTTTATGGCACCACTACAATAGGCGGCCCCACCAATAACGGAGTGATTTTCAAAATCGACGCGAGTGGAAACGAGACGACGATCTACGGTTTCATGGGTGGCGCCGATGGCGCCATGCCCTACGGGGGGATGGTGCTTGACAGTGCTGGAAAGCTCTACGGTACAGCTCGCAACGCGGGAGATGCCCCTGCACCGTTCGGTGATGGGGTGATGTTCAAGCTAGATACTGCGGGGAAACTCACGGTACTGCACACCTTCAACGGGACCGACGGAGTGTGGCCGTCGACAACTTTGGCGCGCGACAGCGCCGGTCACCTCTACGGAACCGCCGGAGGCGGGGTAGAGGGACTCGGAGTTGTATTCAAGCTCTAATTGCGGTGCTCGGTGACCGCGGGCCGGCTGCGAACTCGACTTTCCAACCCTGTGTTTCCTTTGACGTTTACATTGAACCTTCGCCCGTTGATCCTCGAACTGCCCAACCACCTCCTGCTGCTCGCACAAACATTGTTCTTCAGGGTACTTTTTGCTACTTTAATTGCACGATCTACTGCCCTCGGAAGATACCACCGATGCTCCGACGGAATCTCTGTGTCATCTCGATGATGCTCCTGTGTTGGCTCGTGGCGGTTGCGCAGGATGAGAAGCCCGTTCAACGCAAAGACTCTGTGAGGGTTTCCGCGGCTCTGCCTCTTCTGCGGTTGCAGGGTCTTGACCGTGCTTACTTCCACCATGTCGGCGGTCCGGAAGACCGCTCAGCTATGCCGACCTCAGTCGGCGCGCTTCTGCCTGAAGTGATTCAGCCAGCCAACTCCGAGCGGAAGATCGCGGCAAAAAAGGAAGTGGCCGATGAAAACGACGTTCAGGTCCGAGATTTCCGTTTGCCATTGCCGCCTTCTCCCAGTAGGCTGTTTCTTCGGCAGATCGTCGTCGGCGGGGAAACCTCTCGGATTACGAAGTTGTGGTGGGCGCTATACGACGATGGACGACGGAGCGATGTGTGGTACTTCAGCGCGGATCCGATGGAGAGCGGGGACAAGGCCCTCTCGAACTACGAGATCGAGTCCGCATCGGCCTCCGGCAGCGACAGCCTAGAGTTGCGGGTCCGGGGGATGATGTTTCGGCCTCAAGGTGCGTTTTGGATTACCGGCAAGGCCTTCAGCTTCTCATCGCGGGGCGATATGCTCGCGCTGTCCCGCGTTCGGAACGTTTTCGGGTTTTTTCGGGGTTACGACAGTGGGGACAGAACTCCGTCCATCGATGTCGTGACGGAACGGGAAACGGGCGGACGTTTTGAGACTCGCAGCTACGACTCGGTCCCGAACGGCGTCTTGCGCCATTGCCAATTTCGGAACCCCCTGGACGAGAATTGGGAGTTCAAGTGGGCACGGATGGAGAGGACTGCCCTGTGTGTTTCCCAGGAAACAAGCGTCCGAACATCCTACCGCGGCCTCGATGAGCCTTCGTTTGTCGAACGGGGAGGAAAGCCCAGCGATTGAGCTCTCAATTCGGTCCGACGAGACGGTCAACGCGGTCACCTCTATGGAACTGCCGGAGGCGGGGTAGAGGGACTCGGAGTGGTATTCAAGCTCCAATTACGGCGCTCGGTGACCGCAGACTTAAGCGGCATATTTTCTTTTTAAGCACAAGATTCACAACATCTGCTCTGACAATCCGCACGCGACACACTTTTCCTGCTCGCGCCACCCGCTTGACTTTGGACTTGCCACGGTTCTTCCAGCACGAAGCGTAATCCGCCCCAGAAGAAGGCTGGTTTTACAATGCCTGGATGGAAGTAAATGGCGAAATCAGGTGTTGTGCGGCCTGAGGCTTGTGAAGTGGCGAAGTCAAGCTGACTGCGGATTCAATATGTCAACCGTGTGGTTGCTCTGACACTTACGGTCAGTGTGTACCTTGCACTCTCCTTCTTGGTCACTTAAACCTCCCGTGCTACGACTCTCTCACCTGGCCGCCCGTCCGCCTCGGCATGGAACCCCGCGCTCACCGCGTCTCTCGACTGAGCCATTTC
>Ga0210403_10005075_pt1 | contig 11240 bp, 10 predicted proteins | sample IncBWC19MmetaG_FD_150863 | JGI IMG/M metagenome (GOLD analysis project Ga0210403, IMG submission 150863) | Forest soil microbial communities from Barre Woods Harvard Forest LTER site, Petersham, Massachusetts, United States - Inc-BW-C-19-M | ecosystem: Environmental > Terrestrial > Soil >... | reverse complement strand
TCGCCGAGCTCTTTCCGCAATTTCGCGGCTGGGGACAAGCTCCCCTCCGCCAGCTCTCTCTCGACGCCATCACCTCCAGCAATGCGGGCACCGCTTTTCTCGCTACGCCACACGAAGCCTCTTCTGAACTCGCCCCTGCTCTTCTCGATGCGGGCTTGCGCGTCATTGACCTCAGCGGCGCTTTCCGTTTTCGCGATCCTGAAACCTTCACCTCCTGGTACAAGTTGCCCACGCCTCATGCCGGTTATCTCGGCGAAGCCGTCTACGGCCTTCCTGAACTCTATTCGCAAGAAATCGCAAAAGCCCGCCTGATAGCCAATCCCGGCTGCTACGCCACCAGCGTCATCCTCGCCCTTCGCCCGCTCGCCGATGCCGGTTTCATCGCGCCAGATCAAAACGTCGTCTGCGATTGCAAATCAGGCGCAAGTGGTGCAGGCAAAGACCCACGCCGCGATCTCCAATTTGTCGAAGTAGACGAAAATTTCAAAGCCTACAATCTTTTTTCGCATCGCCACACTCCAGAGATCCTCGAACATACCGGCCTCGCCGAATCTCAGCTCATCTTTTCAACGCACCTGCTTCCTCTCGCGCGCGGCATTCTCTCGACCATCTACGTGACCCTCTCCGCCCCGCAATCGCCCGACGCGATCGAAGCCCTCTACCGCAAGTTTTACGCCGGGCGCCCCATGGTTCGTATCTGGCCCGCAGGCACTCTGCCCGAGTTGCAGCACGTCGCTCACACCAATTTCTGCGACATCGGCTTCGTCCTGGATAAGTCCGGCCAGCGCCTCATTGTCGTCTCTTGTCTCGACAATCTTGGCAAAGGCGCCGCCGGCCAGGCCGTTCAGAATTTCAACCATCTTTTAGGTATCGAGGAGAAGACCGCACTTCAATGAAAACCGTAATCAAGTTTGCAGGTGCTTTGCTCGAAGACGACGCCACCATGCGTTCCTTGGCGCGTCAAGTCGTTGCCCTTGCCAACGAAGGGCACGAGATTCTCGTGGTTCACGGCGGCGGCCATGCCTTCACGGAGGCCCTCAAGCGCATGGGCATCGAGAGCAAGTTTGTCTCCGGCCTTCGCGTCACCGATCGCGAGACTCGCGACGCAGCCGTCATGGTTTTCGCCGGCCTCCTGAACAAGCGCCTCGCTGCCGCCATTTCCGCCGAAGGCTATCCCGCCATCGGCGTCTCCGCCGCCGACGCACAGTGTTTTCTCGCTGAGCCTATGTCGCACGGCGAAGTGGCCGGCAGCCTCGGCTTCGTCGGTTATCTCACCGGCATGAACAACGCGTTTATCGAATCGCTCTGGCGCGAGCGTCTTCTCCCTGTTGCTCCTTGCCTTGGCCTCGGCCCAGACAACGAGCTCTACAACATCAACGCCGATCACATGGCCGCTGCCTGCGCCGAATTTCTCGACGCCGACCAGTTGATCTATCTCACCGACGTCGCTGGCGTCCTCGACGGAGAAAAAGTTCTTTCCGCCATCACTTGCGAAGAGAGCGAGCGCCTCGTCCAGTGCCGTGTCGTCTCCGGCGGCATGATTCTCAAGCTCGAAGCCGCCAAGCGCGCTCTCGAAGGCGGCGTCCGCCAGGTCCGCATCGTTGGCGGCACCGCGCCGGATGCGCTTCTTCTCGCCTTTCACTCCGCCGAACACGGCACGGAAGACCGCTCTTTGCCGATTCCCGGCACACGCATTCTCCGTGAATCTTTTCCTAACGCTCAAACGGCTCTTTCGGCGGCGTAATGTCCAAGCCCACTCCAAAAAAATCAGCGAAATCCGCTGTTCAAACGGCTAAGAAAACATCTCGTCGCGCTCAAAATGCCCAGTCCATTCTGCGCGATGCGAATCAGTTTCTTATGCCCACGTACAAACGCCAGCCCATCGTTTTCACCCATGGCCGCGGCTGCTACGTCTATGATTCGCGCGGCAAAAAATATCTCGACTTCCTCGGCGGCATCGCCGTCAACGCCCTCGGCCATGCGCATCCTCGCATCGTCAAAGTCATCCGTCGCGAATCCGCCCGCGCGATTCATCTCTCCAACCTTTTTCACAACTCGTTTCAAGGCCCGCTAGCCCGCAAGCTAGCCCATTGGTCCGGCATGGACCGCGTGTTTTTCTCCAACAGCGGCGCCGAGGCCATCGAGGGCGCTCTCAAGCTCGCGCGCCTTTATGGCCGTTCCCCTTCTGATGCTCCCGGCTCCCCGGCGCGCAAGCATCGCATTCTGGCGCTCGAAAACTCCTTCCACGGCCGCACGTTTGGCGCTGTCAGCGTCACCGCCACGGAAAAATATCGTTTGCCATTCGCTCCTCTCGTTCCCGGCATCGAATTCGTCCGCTTCAACGATGTCGCCGACCTCGAATCCAAGTTCGACGACACCGTCTGCGCCATTCTCTTCGAAACCATTCAAGGGGAAGGCGGAATCTACCCCGTCAGTGAGGATTTCTGGAATCGCGCCCGTGCCCTCGCCACAAAAAACGGTGCGCTCCTCATTGCCGACGAAATTCAATGCGGCCTGGGACGTACTGGCCGCTATTTCGCCTACCAGAAATTCTCCTCGACGCCCGACGTCGTACTGGTGGCCAAGCCGCTCGCCGCCGGTCTTCCCCTTGGTGCGATCCTCACGTCGGAAGCCGTTGCCCAAAAAGTTTCTCCCGGCTTGCACGGCACCACTTTCGGCGGCGGCCCGCTCGCTTGTGCCACCGCTCTCGAATTCTTGAATGTCATCGACGACGAAAATCTCCTCGAGAACATTCGTGTGCGTGGAGCCGAATTGCGCGAGGGTCTTTCCGCTCTCGCTGCGAAATTTCCCTTCATCCGCGAAATTCGCGGCGAAGGCTTGATCCTCGGCATCGAACTTTCCATCGAGGGCGCTCCTTTCGTCCAGCAAGCCCTCCTCAAAGGCCTGCTCATCAATTGCACGCACGACTTTACATTGCGCTTCCTGCCGCCTTTTCTCGTCACGCGCGCGCAAGTGCGCCAGTTCCTGCGTCTCCTGGAAAAACTTTTTGTAACTACTCCGCAAAAGGCTGCCTCCGCAGAGCACGCGAAGTCCGCGCCTCCGCCGCATGCTGCCCTCGCCGCGGCAAGGTGAAAATATGACAACCTCAACGCTTGTTTCGCCTATTTCTTTGTCGAATGACTTGCTCACCGGAGCGGAATGGAGCCCCACGCACACGCGCGACCTGCTCCAGCTCTCCGCCGAAATCAAAGCCCGCCCCGGCCGTTACGCCTCTTCCCTGACGGGCAAATTCATCGCGCTGATCTTTGAGAAGCCCTCGCTCCGCACCCGCGTCACTTTCGACGTCGGCATCCAGAGCATGGGCGGGTCGGTCGTGTTTCTCGACCACACCCAGGCTTCCGCCTCGCTAGGCGCTCGCGAATCCATCGCCGACGTTGCCCGCAATCTCGACCGTTGGGTCCACGGCATCGTTGCCCGCGTCTACAAACAAAAAGTCCTCGATGAAATGGCCGCGAATGCGGGCATTCCCGTCATCAACGCGCTCTCCGATAAATTTCATCCCTGCCAGGCCCTCGCCGATTTCTTCACGCTCGAAGAAAAATTCGGCGCCCTCCGTGGCTTCAAACTCACCTATGTCGGCGACGGAAACAATGTCTGCCACTCTCTGATGTATCTCGCCGCGCGCCTGGGAGTTCATCTGCGCATCGCCACCCCGCGCGACTATCAACCCGACCCGGACGTCGTTGCCGATTCCAAACGCGTCGCCAAAGAAACGCGCGCCAAAATCGAGCTCATGAGCGATCCTCGCGAAGCCGTCTCCGGCGCGCAAGGCGTTTACACCGATGCCTGGACGAGCATGGGCTTTGAAGCTGAAGAAAAAGTCCGCAGCGCCGTTTTCATGCCTTATCAGGTCAACTCGGAGCTGATGGCACTCGCCGCCCCCGACGCCGTTTTCATGCACTGTCTTCCGGCGCACCGCGGCCTCGAAGTCACTCCCGAAGTCCTCGATGGCCCGCAATCGGTCGTCCTCGACCAATCCGAAAACCGCATGTACGTGCAGAAAGCCATCCTGCACACGCTGTTCTGACACATTCGTGCGCGCATCGCATTTTTTCGCACTCGTAGGGGCACGGCACGCCGTGCCCGCTCTTGGCGGGGCTATCTGGTTCTCTCGAATTTCCGTTTTTGGCTGTCAGCTGTGAGCTGTCGACTGTAAGCTTTTTGAACTCTACAAAGGAGCCGTAAGCACCGTGCCCAAGCAAGCACTACCAAAACCCAAAAAAGTTGTTCTCGCCTATTCCGGAGGTCTCGACACCTCCATCATCATCCCGTGGCTGAAAGAAAACTATCAGTGCGAAGTCATCGCCATGATCGGCGACGTCGGCCAGCAGGAAGACCTCGAAGCCGCCCGCAAAAAAGCTCTCGCCACCGGTGCCTCCACCGCCTTCGTGGAAGATCTACGCGAAGAATTCGTCCGCGACTACATCTGGCCCACGCTCCGCGCCGGAGCGGTGTATGAACATACCTATCTGCTCGGCACGTCCATGGCCCGCCCCATTCTCGGCAAACGCCAGGCCGAAATCGCCCTGCAACTCGGCGCCGACGGCCTTTCCCATGGCTGCACCGGCAAAGGCAACGATCAGGTTCGCTTCGAGCTGGCCTACAAAGCCATCGCCCCCAACGTCCAAATCATCGCCCCATGGCGTGAATGGGACATCGATTCCCGCGAAGATGCCATCGCTTACGCCGCAAAACATAACGTGCAAGTCGAGCAAAGCAAAAAAAACATCTACAGCCGGGATCGCAACATTTGGCATCTCAGCCACGAAGGCGGCGAACTCGAAGATCCTGCCAACTCGCCCAACGAAGCCATGTGGCAATGGACAGTCTCTCCGGAAAAAGCTCCCGACAAAGCCGAAGAAGTCGAAATCGGCTTTGAAGCGGGCACTCCGGTCAGCGTCAACGGCACAAAGCTCGTTCCCGTCGACCTCCTCAACACTCTTAACGAAATCGCCGCGAGGCATGGCGTCGGCCGTACCGACATCGTTGAAAATCGCCTCGTCGGCATGAAGTCCCGCGGCGCATACGAAACGCCCGGCGGCACGCTGCTCGTCACCGCGCACCGCGAACTCGAAACGCTCACCATCGACCGCGAGACCACGCACTTCCAGCAAGCTCTCTCGCTGCGTTACGCCGAACTCGTTTATTACGGCCTCTGGTTCTCTCCACTGCGCGCCGCGCTCGACGGCTTCTTCAGCGTCTCGCAACAGCGCGTCACCGGCACGGTAGGTCTGAAACTCTGGAAAGGCTCACTCACCGTCACCAAGCGTGTCTCTCCTTTCTCGCTCTATCGCACCGACCTGGCCAGCTTCACCATGGGCCGCTACAACCCCAAAGACGCCGAAGGCTTCATCAACCTTTTCGCTCTGCCAGTCACAGTCCGTCCCAAAGCGAAAGCCGAAGGCAGCAACCATTAAATCGTCCTCGTAGGGGCACGGCACGCCGTGCCCGTTCTTGGCGAGGTTTAAAAAAATAAGCACCATAAAAACGAAACACGGACGACAGATATCAGGGCACTTCCAATGACCGAACGCAAAGATGACCGTCTCTGGGGAGGACGCTTCGAACGTGAGCCCAACGCTCACTTCGACGCGTTCCAGCGTTCCTTTGCCTTCGATCGCCGCCTCCTGCCCTACGAAATTGCGGTAGACCGCGCCTGGGCCAAAGCTCTCGAACCCATCGGTATTTTCACCGCCACCGAAGTAAAGCAAACCCTAGCTGCGCTGGATAAAATTTCCGCCCGCGCCCAAAACGACCCCGCGTGGGTCGACACCTTCGGCGCTACCGCCGAAGACGTCCACCACTTCGTCGAAAAAGCCCTCGTCGAAGAACTCGGCCCCCTTGGCTGGAAACTTCACACGGGCCGCAGCCGCAACGAACTCGTCGCCACTGATTTCCGCCTCTTCGTCATCGACGCCGCCACAGAAATTCATCGCGGCTTGTCGTCACTTTTGAATACGTTGCTGAAGCAAGCCAAAACAAACATGAGCGTGCCCATGGCAGGCATGACGCACATGCAGCACGCCCAGCCCATCTTGCTTTCCCATTTTCTGCTCGCGCACGCGGAATCTTTTCTTCGCGACGTCGCTCGTCTTCAACATGCCGCAGCCACCGCCGACGCATGCCCGATGGGTTCAGGCGCCATCGCCGGAAACTCCTTCGGCATCGACCGCTACGCCATCGCTCGCGAGCTTGGCTTCTCCAAAATCACCGCCAACAGCCTCGATGCCGTCAGCGATCGCGACTTCGCGCTCGACTATCTTTTTGCGTTGACAGGCATCGCCACGCATCTATCGCGCCTCGCCGAGGATTTCGTCATTTTCGCGTCGCAAGAGTTTGCTTATGTAATTCTTCCTGACGAATATTCCACCGGGAGCAGCCTCATGCCGCAAAAGAAAAATCCCGATTCTTGGGAACTGATTCGCGGCAAAACCGGCCGCATCACCGGCTCACTCGTTGGTTTGCTCACGACGCTCAAAGGTCTGCCCACCAGCTACCAGCGCGACCTCCAGGAAGACAAAGAAGCCCTCTTCTCCGCGCACGACCAAGTTGCGGATATGCTTCACGTAGCCGCAGGGGCTCTTGCCGGCACTCGGTTTCGCGAAGACCGCCTCCGCGCTGCCGCTTCGAATCCGCTTCTCCTAGCCACGGAGGCGGCGGACTATCTGGTCCGCAAAGGCATTCCGTTCCGCCAGGCGCACGACCTCGTCGGCAAACTCCTCAAGGAAGCAGAACGCCAAGGAAAAGTCTGGACCGAACTTCCCCTCGCCGAACTAAAAAACATTTTGCCTGCGTTCGAATCCGATTTTGCCAAGGTGCTGAGCGTTGACGCTGCCCTCGCCGCAAAAAATGTTCCCGGCGGCACCGCGCCGGATTCCGTCCGCAAAGCCATTTCTGATTTGGAAGAACGTCTCAACAAAAAAACCACCAAACTAGGAGCCACGCCATGAGCATGCAATCCTCCATGCAGTTACAAAACCTGACCTCCGTCTCGGAGGAGAGGAGGTCGCTTCCGGGGACGGCGCGCTAGTCACACGGACATCCCGTTGATCAAGCACGCACTCTCCGAATCTTCTCTCCCGCGCGGATTCCGGTTCGCAGGCCTCGCCTGCGGCCTAAAAAAAACCGGCGCGCTCGATCTCGCCATCATTTCGAGCGACGTACCCGCTTCCGCCGCCGCGGTCTTCACGCAAAATCTTGTCGTCGCCGCCCCGGTCACCATCTCCAAGCAACATCTGCGCGCCTCGAAAGGCCGCATGCGCGCCGCCATTGTAAATGCCGGCAACGCGAATTGCGCGACAGGCCCCGCGGGCCACGCCGCAGCCCAAAAAACCGTCGCGGAAACCGCCAAGCGCCTCGGCTGCACGCCCAACGAAATTATTGTGTGCTCCACAGGCGTGATCGGTGTCCCGCTGGCCGTCGAAAAAATCCTCCGCGCCTTGCCGAAGCTCACCCGCAATGGCCGCCCCTCCGCTCGTTCCTTCGCGGAGCTTTCGCTCGCCATTTGCACCACGGATACTCGCCCGAAAACCGCCGCCTCCGCTTTCAAAATGGCCGGCAAGCGAATTCACATGGTCGGCTGCGCCAAAGGCGCAGGCATGATTCATCCCAACCTCGCGACCACTCTCGCCTTCGTGATGACCGACGCCGCCATCGCGCCAGCCCTTCTCCAAAAAACTCTGCGCGACGTCGCCTCCCGCACCTTCAACGCCATCAGCGTCGACGGCGACTCCTCCACCAACGACACCCTGCTCGTCTTCGCCAACGGCGCTGCCGGTACTCCTGCCATTCGCGCGGGAACCGCCGCACATCGCGCTTTTGCAACTGCGCTCGAAGATGTCTGCCGCTCCCTCGCCTTGCAAATCGTCGCCGACGGCGAAGGCGCGCAGCGCGTGATCGAAATCGAAGTCCGCGGCGCAAAAACCGAAGCCGCCGCCAAAAAAATCGCCGAGACGATTGCCACCTCCCCGTTAGTCAAAACCGCCTTCGCCGGCGGCGATCCCAACTGGGGCCGCGTTTTCGCTGCCGCTGGCCGCGCTGGCGTGCCCTTCGATCCCTCGCGAGTCGATATCAAGATGGCCGGCATCCCCGTCCTCCGCCGCGGCAACCCGCTCGATTTCAACGAGCGCGCCGCCAGCAACCGTCTTCTCGCTGAACACGTTCCGATCGTCCTGCATCTCCACGCCGGCACCGCCAGCGCGCGTTACTGGACTTGCGATCTCACCGCGGAATACGTCCGCATCAACGCCTCCTATCGCACCTAGCGGAAACGCATCGCAAATTGCGGCCAACGCTCTCAGCGGATGTGCTACGCTACGCGCGAAAAATTATCGCGACCCGAACATCCACTCCGCTGTGCGATATTCGTCGCTCGCGAAATAGGCAGGTGCATCATGAACAACGCCGTCGGTGCTCATCCCATTCATCAGGCGATGGCCAGCCATACGGACCCGAAGGGTTTGCCCTGGGTCCCCTGGGCCGAAGGCCACTTCATCAAGCTGATCAAACTCAATCCCATCACCGGCCAAATTATTCTGTTCATCCGCTCACATCCCGGAGCGGCGCTCCAAATGCATTTCCATCCGGGAACCGTTGTCGTCTACACCGTTCAGGGCGCATGGACATACGACGAAGGTTGGGTCTCGGAAACAGGCGACGTTGTCTTCGAAGTCGCCGGCTCAACTCATTCACCGCGCATGGTCGGCAAGGAAGACACCATCGTCTTCGCGGTCATCGAAGGCGCGCTGGATTTCGTCGACGACGCAGGCAATACCGTCGCCACAGAAAACTGGCAAACTTTCCTGAAGCGCTACCACGACCACTGCGCGGAAAAAGGTCTCACGCCTGTCGACATCACAAAGTTCTGACTGACCCACGCACAGAAATCGTCAATGCGTCGTCTCAGCGCAGCGAACGATCTCTCTTCTTTCCGCACCACTAACGCCCGATCCCCCTCGTGCAGTATCGTAAAGTGGTATACTACTGTCAGTAAATAGCCAAGGTCCCTTCCCTTGCGACCACAGCCCGACAAACAGCTCATTCTCGACTCCATCGCCGCCATCGCGCGCGGCGCGGGTCGCCCGCCCTCTCGGTCCGAATTCGTCGCCCTCGCGAAAATCTCCGAGCACTCCGTCTCGCAGTTTTTCCCCACCTGGAACGCCGCGCTGCAAGCCGCCGGCCTTCCGCCTTACACCCTGAATCTCCGCCTCGACGACCGCGAACTCCTCGAAGACTGGGCCCACGCCGTTCGCAAAAACCGCGCCATCCCCGCCCGTCGCACCTACCGTCACCTCGGAAAATTCGACCATCGCACCTTCGAACGCCGCTTCGGTCCCTGGTCGCAACTCCCCGAAGTTTTTCGCAAATTTGCGCAGGGCAAACCCGAATGGGCCGATGTCCTCGCCCTCCTCCCGCCTCCCGCATCAAAGCCCTCGCCGAAGCGCGTACCAAACCCGGCGCCCAACTCAGTTCCAATCGCCGCATCAAACCCTGCGGTAGCACAGGCACTCCTGCCTGTGCGCTTTTCCCCATCCAACAAAACCTCCGCGTCGAACCAACAATCCTCCCCATCACCTCAATCCACGAAACTTCGCTACCCGCCCCTGCACCATCGCCCAACCTACGGCCAGCCCATGGATTTTCGCGGCCTCCGCCACGAGCCTGTCAACGAACAAGGCGTCGTCCTCCTCTTCGGCATGGTCGCCAAAGAACTCGGCTACACCGTCGAAGCCGTGCAATCCGCCTTCCCCGACTGCGAAGCCAAGCGCCAGATCGGTCCCGGCCGCTGGCAGCGCGTCCACCTCGAATTCGAGTTTGAAAGCCGCAATTTCCGCGACCACGGCCACTCCCTCAGCGGCTGCGACGTCATCGTCTGCTGGCGCCACAACTGGCCCGACTGCCCCGCCCACCTCGAAATCCTCGAACTCTCCTCCTTAATCCACTCGCTCCCCGCCTCCAACGCCTAGCATCCTTTCTCTCCTACATGTCATTCCGAGCGAAGCGAGGAATCTGCTTTGTCTGCTGCGGCCGCCTTGCGATCAGGCACAAAGTAAGGGATAATCATAATGTAAGGAATACATCGGCAGGTAAGGACTCCACCATGCAGCATTCCACAGTAACCAGCAAGGGCCAGACCACCATTCCCGGAAAGGTTCGCAAGGCGTTGCGCATCAAGCCCGGCGACCGGCTGGAATATGCGCTCGAAGGCGACCATGCCACCATCCGTGTGCACCCCGGCACCCGTTCGCTCAAGGGCTCGCTTTCCAGCGACAAGGGGAAAGGCATGACCTTCGCTCAAATCCGCGAGGCCGCGGCCAAGGCCGCTCGCAGGCGCGAGGGCGGTCGGTGAGCAAACGCCGGCTCATCGACACCAACCTGATCGTCCGTTATCTGGTCCAGGACCATGAAAAACACGCCAAAGCCGCGGAAAAACTTTTCGATGCCTGCGACAGCGGCGAACTCATCCTCGTGGTTTTGCCCGCGGTCCTGGCGGAGTGCGTGTTTGTTCTGGACTCCTTCTATGGCCGCCCGCACGCAGATATCTCCTCCGCGCTGGCCACGCTCATCTCCAGCCCCGGCGTTGAGATCCGTGAAGCCTCAGTTCATCTCGACGCATTGAAACGCTATCGCCAAACCAAAATCCATTTCGTCGACTGCCTAATCGCCGCAACCGCCACCGCCGAAAACACCCCCGTCGCCACCTTCGATCAGGACTTCCGAAAGTTCCCCGACGTACGCGTCGAAAACCAGTAGTCGGTCTTAAGCTTGGCAGCCCAACGCCAACTGTTCACCTCTGAATAACTTCTCGACCCTAAACCGCCCCCAAGGAACATCCGTTCGGGGTATGCTTTAACTAAGGCGCACCGGCGGGGGCTGCAATGGGCGAGGGATGCCGCGCGAGAGCTTTTCGTTGTGCTATTTCCGGTCACGGTGTAACCTCCGCAGTCGGACGATCAGTTACGCACCAACGCAAAGCCAGGGCACAGGGCAAACATTTGCTGTCGATCGAGAGAATACTGTGGCACGCCCCACCAAGTATGCTGGTCCACACCGCTGGTCGCGGTCCGCAAAACCGCGCAGACAGAACGCGCATCTCATGAGCATCCCAGCATGAACACCACCCAGGAGCATTTAGTGTCGCCGCACAAGCAAGGCCAGGTCCGTCTCCACCTCGAGAACCCACCGGTCACCGAGACGTCCATCGGCTTCTACTTTCAGAG
>Ga0210403_10005074_pt1 | contig 11243 bp, 9 predicted proteins | sample IncBWC19MmetaG_FD_150863 | JGI IMG/M metagenome (GOLD analysis project Ga0210403, IMG submission 150863) | Forest soil microbial communities from Barre Woods Harvard Forest LTER site, Petersham, Massachusetts, United States - Inc-BW-C-19-M | ecosystem: Environmental > Terrestrial > Soil >... | reverse complement strand
CGCGGTCCCCGGCCCGAACGGGCCGCCCGGGGCATCCGCGCCCGTGAAGCCGGCTTCCCTCACGTGGATCACCCTGCCGTATGCAGGGAGGGCCACTACCGCAAGCAGGACGACTAGGACGACAACGGAAACTACAAACGCCCGAAGCTTGCTCATCTGCGACTCCCGCGCTTACCGTGGAGGGGCCGGCCGGATGCCGGCTTGCATACTCTCTTACCGCGAGATCTCACCACGACGCCGCCTTTGCGGCATAGCACCACACAGATCCTTTTACCATGCCTCGTGACGAGGCCAAAACCCCGCTTGCAGGACGGCCCTTCAGGCCGCGGGACCGACGCGACGATATTCCCGGGACCCACGAACGTAGCAGTTAGAGGCGACGCGGCGCCCGCGGCACCAGACACCACACCACGACACGCTTCCTCACTTTCACAAGCAGCAGCCGGCGGTGGTGGTTCGGAGAACCCGCCACCGACGCGCGCGTCGTACAGGCTCATCGCGTTGTCCGTGTCTGCGCCTACCAGCGCCTCGGTCGTGCCGAAGAACACATCGTTGCCGTTGGCGCTCGCGTCGAGGAACACAGAGTTTTCCGGGCTCTTTCCGCTGGAGATCAGGCTCAACCGCCCATTCGAGTACTCATAGACGTTTTGCATGCCGTTTGTCGCGGCTGGGACCAGCGAGTTTCGCGTGCTGAAGAATACGTTGCCGTCCCCCGCAAGAGCGCGAGTGAGATAGGACGGCGAGTTGTGAGTCGGATAGTTCTTCATCGGCGGCGGGATTCGTGGATCTTCTGAAAGCGCTGCCATCGGCGGCGCGCCGCTCGGATCGCACGACGCACACGTCAGCTGGTTCGTGGCGGCTTCGTAAAGAAATATCTCCTTATTGACGTAGCCGGTGGCAGACACCACGTTGTTGTAGCCGGTGAGTCGGCGCCGGCTCTCGAAGGCGAGAAACGCACCGGTTGGTGTCACACGCGCTGCCATGCAGTTTCCGAATTCCGTCGGCCTGATCGGATCTTCCTGGCCAAAGGGCGTAAATGAGTCCCAGTTACACACATCCCCATTTGCCTCGGGTCCCGCGGCTCCCGGGGGGACGTCTTCATTGAGGCCGTCAAGTCTCGCGATGAACGTATCTATGCCCCCATGACGGACGTACAGGTTGGGCTTTCCCGCCTGCGCCACTTCGTGCTGGCTGTTTGCCTGATTTCCCGTCAGCTTGCCTTCGGCGACGAAGTAGACATATGCACCATCGTCCGAGATGCCGCTGAGACCTTGCACATTTGCGGGTTCGCTCGCAGTGCCCGTCAGGTCCACCAGGCGTTCACCTGGCGGCCGGGCGACGGAGTATTCATAGAGATCGGGCTTCCCGGCCTGCGCTTTCGATTCGCTGGTCAGCTTGCGTTCGTCGGTGAACAATGCGATCGCGCCATCGGCGCTCGCCCACTCGAAGCGACCGCCGCCCGATTCATCAGGCCCACCCTGATTGGCATCTACCTCCACGGTGCATGCTCTTGTTGAGTCAGCGCATTCTTCCGTGCGCGGCTTGGCCGCGTTCTCGCGCAGATATAGCTTGGCGCCGGTGTAACCGGACCGCGGTATCAATGTGCCTTCCGCGTAGAAGTAGACTCGTTCCCCATCAGTCGACACGGCGTGGGTCCAAGTCTCGCTCGCCGCGATCCGATCTGACTCCGCGCTGTTGGCCAACAGCCCTTCCACCGCTTTGCCCAACGGTTTGCCTTCGCGCGGCAAGATCGTAACGAGATGAGCCCCGCCGACGTTGGTCCAGTCATACAGATCTTCGCCTACCTCAAAAAATGCGGGAGCTTCTTCCGGTGGCACGGGGGCTTCCGATGTCAGTGGAATCGGATCGGTGAAGACGATGTGGCTGAAGTCGGCCGAGCCCGCCTGAAACCATGCGTCCCTGGCCGGCACCCCGGCTTTCGCTTCGTTCACCAATTCATACGCGTGCGTCGCGTTGTCGCGCACAAAGAGATTCAGCGCGCCGCGCGGCTCCGTCTTCACGAGCGCCGGTTCGTCGTGACCTCCGTTCGCGCAGTTGTTGTCATCCGGGTAGGTCGGGTATCCTTCGCCCCAGTTCCAGCCGTCCTGCAGCGCGCCCTTCGATAGGTCTGGCGAATACACGATCCACGGATAGCAAGTCCTTTCGCCGATGGTGCTCTGTGGGGGAATCACATCTTCGGTGTTTTTCGCCCAACCGAGCGGCGCACGTCGAGACAAGAAATACTGCCCGGCGCTCGGAGACCCCGGCAGGTAGGTTCCGGCCGGCGCGCCCTGGTATGAGTAGAACGCGACCGCGTCGCCTTCCACGGCCGCCTGCACACCTTCGACCTGATTTTCATTACCGCGCGCTACCCGTGGTTCGAAGTTGGGCGGCGAGACCATCTCGTAGGCGCGGCAATCCGGCAATGCCGCCGAGGGGCCGGTGCGAACGGCTTCGTTGGAGCACGGTCCGGCCGTGGCGCCATCCGCCATCGCGAGCAGCGCCGTACACAGCAACGCTATCGCGGCGATAATGCGGGATTTTTGGTCTATCACAATATGCTGTCTACCAACATTCGGAACCAACTGGGCCGCGCCGGGGCTCTCGCTCCGGCGCGGCTCCGCGTCGGTTACCGCTCGTATTAGTTGGCTTTGATCTCCAGAGCTTCAGGGGCCGTGTCGCTGTTGGTCAGCGACTCAGCGATCTTCGACCACATGGAGGTACCCGGGAATTCGGGGTTGGGGCTGAAGGCGAACCCTTCGAGCTCCTTGAGAGGCTGCGTCCCTTCGAGTTTCGAGGGCACGTTTTCCGCGGTGGCTTCGTTGACCGCGAAAGTCTGTGTCAGTTCCGTGGTCATCGTGTTCACCGGCGTGATTGCGGAGACGACGCCGTCGCCGCCGCACGCTTTCTGCGGGTAGACGCATCCTTCTGTTTCGTTACCCATTCCGATAGCGACGCCGAACGCGTTGGCCCCGCAGATCATAGTGAGGACCTTGCCTTTGGCCAGGGCCGGTTCGAGCACGAGGCCAGCCTGCCGCGGCACAGCCACTTTGTTGACGTAGCCGATTTTACCCTTGAGGCCGTTGAGGCGAACTTCGCCTTCGGCAGCGCCCGTCGTTTTGCATTTCCCGAACGGTCCAAGACATCCCGTGAAGGTCACTTGGATGTTTTTCAACACGTTTGGCCCTGTGATTTCTCCTTGGTTGCTCTCGGAGCTGCATTCGACAAAGTGGTTCGGCGGAATCGGGCCGACAGTGACTTCTTCTTCGCCCGTCGCACATTTGGCTGCCCTGACATTGCCGCTTGGTTCACAGACTCGCTCCAGAAATGTCAGGCCGACTTTGCCGCCGATGCCTGTGAGTTTCTTGTTGGCCGCCGACATTTCGGTGGCTTTGCGCCATTCGAATTCGCCCGTGTTTTTGGTTTCGACCACTTTAGCTTTCGCCGTGCAGACCGAGTTTGCGTATTTACCTTCGTGTTTGGCCTGCACGAAGCACTGACCGAATTCCGGCAGCGCCGAGGCACTCGACGCTGCGAGTGCGAGCGTCGTCAGCGCGGCCACTACGCCGAGCACGACAGTCCGTATCCTTACGTTGCTCACTTGGTGTCTCCTCTTCTCCCTGTTGGACATATACCCAATCGGCCGCGACCCCCTGTCTGCTGAGACCCGACACCGATCGACTGTGAGGCGAGCTCGTATCCCGCCGCGCGCTCCGTCGAGAATCCCCACTTGCCACCAGCATTTTCTACCGTGGGCGGAGCCCACCATTTACGTTGCCCGCCACAGCAGTCCCCCTTTGCCACCTTGACCATCCCTCCGATGATTGGCGCTCTAGGCCACGTTCTTCGGCATCTGGACCAAGTTCTTCGATAATGCGTGTAATCACGGTAGATGCGAGTGTGCTAAACCGCAAGACGTGTTTCTGACTCGCTGAGACGTGAATGCCGCTAGCCGTGACACCCGAGCGTCGCAAGGCCGTGCGGGGACCACGCGGTCCCCGCACGGCCTGCTACAGCTCAGGAGCCGACGGTGGTTACCGTGCAGCTCGCTGGCCTCAGTCCATCAATTCGACGCTTTCACTTGTTTTGACGTGTTCCTGGGTGCCTTCCTGGGCGGACATCCTGAACGTTCCCTCGTTTTCCGACGATAACAGCGCTTCGGAGCCGATTTTCACTTCTGTGCCTGCTTCGTTGAAGTAGGACGTGCTTTCGGCGTCGCCGCTTTTACCTTTGCATGCGATCGTCTTTTCGGTCCCCAGCGTTAACGGCGTCAGGCCGCAGAGGACTTCACCCTTGACTAACACTAATACGGTCGTGAAGCCGCCCACTTTGGTGCAGGTGAAGTGCACGTGTTCGAGTAAGAACAGTATGCCTAGAGTTAACGGCGACTTCGAGAGGATTACGATGTGGAATTTGCCTAACGCTAAGATCATGCCTGCGGTGGAGTCGCTTAACCCCGTGCAGGTACCACCGAGGCTGGTCGTGCATTTCGTCCACTTGATGTGGAATGCGCCTAAGAGGGTTTTGAGTTCCTGGGCGCCTTCGGATTCGACTTCGCCGCAATTGACCGTGGAGAAGCCTTCTAATATAGAGAACGTCGTGGTGCTTGCGGCTTTAGCCGTGAAACTGACTGCGTTGCTTTCTTCCCCAGTCGAGGTTAAGATCGACGCTTCTTTGGCGAACGCCGACGCAGACGCGAACGCGCTAAACGCGAACACGGCCATCAAGGCGAGGCCCAGCAGTTTGAGTCGTGACATGTGCAATCCCTTTCTGGTTTTGATGATTAGCCGCCGCACGCCGGCTGACCGGCGCGACAACAGCTGTGCAAGTGTCGCGCGGCCGTCTATGCGTGTCAACGAAATGGGGCGAATGTCTCCGACACGGGAGGATCAGGGCGACTGGCGGACGGCCGGGCTGCGGCCATGAGGCGCCACCCCGCGCGGCAGGCATCGATTCTGCGGCACTGGAGGCATTTGGCGCCACCGAGGATGACCCTTACCGGTGGCGGCCCCGCCTAAGCGCTGCGGCCCCTGCAGGACGGCGGCCCTGTGTCGATCGTAGTAGCTGACGAGGTCGCCAGGCTGGACTTGGCGCTCGGCGCTCGGCCTGAGCGAGGTGTCGCTGTTTGACTCGCGAGGCGGTGCGGCGACCATGCGGACCCCGCACCACCCTGTTACGGCTCAGGAGCCGCGGGCGGTTGCCGCGCGGCCTTCCGGCGCTAGTCCATGAGTTCGACGCTTTCGCTGGTTTTGACGTGTTCCTGGATCCCTTCCTCGGCGGACATCCTGAACGTTCCCTCGTTTTCCGACGATAACAGCGCTTCGGAGCCGATTTTCACTTCTGTGCCTGCTTCGTTGAAGTAGGACGTGCTTTCGGCGTCGCCGCTTTTACCTTTGCATGCGACCGTCTTTTCGGTCCCGAGAGTTAACGGCGTTAAGCCGCAGAGGACTTCACCCTTGACTAACACTAATACGGTCGTGAAGCCGCCCACTTTGGTGCAGGTGAAGTGCACGTGTTCGAGTAAGAACAACATTCCCAGAGTTAACGGCGATCGTGAGATGATGACGAAGTGGAATTTGCCTAAGGCTAATACGGTGCCGGCGGTGGCGTCGCTTAACCCCGTGCAGGTCCCGCCGAGGCTGGTCGTGCATTTCGTCCAATTGATGTGGAATGCGCCTAACGCGGTTTTGCCTTCTAAGGCGCCTTCCGATTCGGTTTCCCCACATTTGACGGTCCCGAAGCCTTCTAAAATAGAGAATGTGGTGGTGCCTGCGGCTTTCGCAGTGAAACTCACTGCGTTGCTTTCTACCCCCGTCGAGGTTAACATTGAGACTTCACCGGCGAAGGCCGAACTGGACGCGAACGCGCTTAGCGCGAACACGGCCATGAGGGCGAGGCCCAGCAACTTGAGTCGTGACATGTGGATCCCTTTCTGGTTTTGCATGATGGGCCAGTGCGCGAAGGTTGGCCAGCGGATGGCAGCAGCCGGAGCGTCCAATGGCCCGGGTATCCATGTCGACGGAAGGCGGCTCATTCCTCGCACTGGGGCTCAGGCCGACGCGCCGGAGGACCGGCCACAGACTGGGACGACGTATCCAGGCCGACAGGTCGTCCTGGCGGCCCACTTGCGCTCGAGCTTGCCGGGAAGCGTCGTGGATGCCCAGCTCGCGGCAAGCCGCTGCCTGATCGACGCTTCTGACTCCGCCAGAGTCCGCAGGCGCGCTGGGGTGACCTTCGTCACCTCGAGCTCGTAGTGGTTCTGCACCTGGCGAAACGGCCCCGTGATCACGTGGGGCTTGGCTGCAAAGACGTTTTTGACGAAGGCTTTCTCGGGGTAGGAAGCCAGTTCCATGCCGGTGATCGTCGGCGGGTCGAGCGAGACGCGCTGGGCCACGCTCACGAAGTCCTGGCCCGCCCGGATTTCGCGCATAGCGCGTTGCAGCAACGATTCGCTGTAGACGACCACCCACTCGATGTCACGCCGTTCGGGCACGACGAAGGCTGCCTTATGCTGGTCGTAGTAGCTGAGGACTTCACCAGGCTGGATTTGGCGTTCGACCTGCGCGAGGTGTCGCTGCTGCACTCGTAAGGTGAGGATCGCGAGCTTCATCAGCCACAGTCGGTCGGCGTGGTCTCTCGCGCTCGCGAGCAGCGCTGGGAGCTCGCCGTGGCGGGGGAGCCCTTCGTAGGGAAGTCCTTCACGCCCGTCGTAGGCGAGCAGTTCGAGTTGCGTCTGCGCCTGCCGGTCGTCCGCGGTGACACCCAGTTCGCCGGCCTCGCCGAACGTCCACTGTGCGGAGATGAGGAAGTCGAGCACCTGGCCTTGCAGCACCTTGTAGGCGGGCAGTCCACGGTCGACCGCAGCACCGCCGGCAACCGATATCCAGTGGTTCAGCGTTCGCTCGCCGATCGGGTTGCCGCCGACGTTGGCCACGACGGCGCCCGAGCCGCCGCAGGCGCTCACCCCTGCGGCGATCGCGAGCGCGGCTGCAAGCGCGATGGTGTGAGCTCCTTTCATGACTTGCGGTCCGCGCCTGCCCCCGGCGCGAGTGGTAGCGAGCGCTGTGCGGGGCTGCGCCCCCGCCGAGCGCTGGTTGCGCCGCACTCGGCGATGCCGTCGCGGCTGGCAAGAGCCGAGAGCTTCTGATGCACGCTTCGTTTTGAGAGAGCCAGGGCGCGAATGGACGCTGCGTTGTTCGTCTGCCCGGCGTGACCCAGCGCGAGCAGTTCGCTCGCCAGCGTCCGCCGGTAGGCGATCATCTGCCGCCAGTCCCGCGCGAGGGAGGACGGCGGCGTAAGCCGGGCCAGCGCGGCGACTGCTTGGAACTCGAGGCCAGCGTTGCGGAGAGACGTGCGGGCGATCTCGCGGGCGTTCAGGAGTCCTGTCGCCGCGCCGATCTGTTCATTGACTCGCGTGCAGATCGCGCTCGCCTGCGCCTTCAACCGCGAGGCGCCTACGGGATGGCTGGGCGGCGCGGCGGCCTCTGGAACGAAGGTCGGCGCGGAGGTGGCCGTGGCGGCCGGCGCAGCGGCGCTTGTCGCACCATTGACGGGCAGGCTCCCATTCGAGCTCGATCCGCCGCATCCTGCGATCGCGGGCACGGTCATGGCGAGTAGGGCCGCGACCCGCAGCCCGCGCGCAATTCGACCGATCTCCCCTCCCTTCGATCCCATGCGGCGGGACTATTGCGGCCCCCTATGCCCGCGGTCAAGCGACAGGAGGGTGGTGTTTCTCACCCTCAAGCGTTGCGAGGTGGCGGGAGCCTGCCCGCAGATGGTGGCGCCTCACCACCGCAGCAGCATCAAGCCAACCGTGACTCCGGGCCCGATCGTGACAACCAGCCCGCGCTCGCCGGGGCCGGGGTTGTGCTCGAGGATCGTGTCTCTGAGCACGTAGAAGATCGAGGGCGTGCCAACGTTGCCGTGGTCGGCAAGGGCTCGCCAGCTTGCGGAGAGCTGATCGTCGGAGAGCTCCAGGGCGTCACGAACGCACTCGATGATCCGCCTGCCGCCGGGGTGGACGATCCAATGGTCGATGGCGCCGGCGTCCAGATGCCTGTGGCGCAGGAACTCGCGCACCAGCCCTTGCAGGCCGGCGCTGGCGAGATCCGGCAGGTCGCGCTCGAGATGCAGGTGGCTGTCTTGCGGCTCCACCGCGAGCTCCACCGCGCCGAGCGTGCCCGGGAGCTGATGGACCTGTGTGGCCACGATAAGCGGACCGCTGGCGGTCGCATCGCCGCTCAGCAGCGCCGCTGCGCAGCCATCGCCGAAGATCGCCGAGCCCACCGTCTTGGCTCGCGAATCCTCGGGGGCAGCGGGCATCAGGATGGAGCTCATGCTCTCCGCTGCCACGACCAGAGCGTGCTTGTGGGGATGTTGCTGCAGCGACTGGGCCGCCAGTCGCAGGAGGGGCACGGCGCTGGCGCAGCCCACGCCCGTGAGGTGGTACTTGTCGGTCGTGGGATCCATGCCGTAGTGATCCGCTAGGCGGTTGGCGAGGGCTGGACAACCCAGCGAGTAGAGGCTCGAGCTCACCAGCGTGCCGATGGTGAGCGGATCGATCTCGAGACGGTCGATCGCACCGATGGCGTGCTGCAGCAGCGCATCCTCCACCTCTGCGCTTCGGCCCTGCAACGTGCGGTCCAGGAAGTCCTGCGACAGGTTCAGGTGGCGCCGCTTGACCCCGCACCGGGCGAAGATCCTCTCGGCAAACTCATCGCCCGCGAGGCCCAGGCGGCTCAACACCTCGGCCTGCGAGTAGGAGGTGTCCGGGTCGGCCACAGCCAGCGCCGCGATCCGCGCACCGGGGCTCACGCCGAGCCGGCCCCACGCTCGCTCTCGCGACTGTGTGGTGTGGTGGCGCGAACGCGCTGCAGTGGATGTCACGTGGGGGGCTCCTATGCTCAGCGTAGGCGCAAGCCGTGGGCCTTGGCCAGAGCCACGCGCGGTTCGGACGGGTCCGAAGAAGGTACCGGGCCGGCTCGCGGTTCGCGCTAGGGCGCTGCGGCCGGCACGCATCCAAGCCCCAGCACGCCCGCGGCCGCGCGCGCGGCCAGGACCTCGTCGTGCGGCGCCAGGCCGGCGAGCTGGATGACGGTGCCCTCCATCGCTCCGACGAACGCCAGCGCAACCGCCCTGGCGGGCGGACCTGCCGGGATCCTCCCCATCCTGCGCCCCGCGCTGATCAGGCGCGTGCAGCGCTTGACCAGGCCCTCGGTGACCCGCTCGAGGTGATGGCCGATGGGGTGGTCCTGACCGCTGAACTCGAGCTTCAGGGCCAGCTCCACACGCGCCACGTCTCGTCGGCAGTAGACCGCGTGGCCACGCGCCAGCACGATCAGCGCGACCGCTGGATCGGACTCTTGGTCGATTAGCCGGCCCACCTCCTCTCTCCAGGTCTCATCCACCCAGTCGATCACCGCAAGCGCAAGGTCCTCCTTGTCCTTGAACTGGTGATAGAGCGCGCCGCGGGTGTAGCCCGCGTCGCTCGCCACGCGCTCGAGGATGAGGTTGCCGTAGCCGTAGCGGGACAGGCCCCTCGCGGCCGCCTCGAGCAGAGCGCTGCGCGTGCGCGCGCTGCGCTCGGCCTGCGTCGAGCGGCCGGCGCTCTCGGTCCTGGTTGTGGGCGGCCGTGCGCCGTCTCGGGAACTAGATACGTGCATGTATGTATGTTACATTTCGCGACGACCGAATTTCGTGCGGCGCCACATGGTTCGCGACCAGCGTGGGCAACCGACCGAGGAGGACACCGGCATGAGGCTTCCGAACGCAGCACACGAATCCCACCCCTGGCGCATCCGCGAGATCGTGCCGGACTTCACGCTGGAGGACGTGTGGGCGCTTCCGGCGCAGGGTGGCGCCGGGGACTTCCAAGCGCTGATGGACCTGGCTGGCTCGCTCGATCCCGCCAACGCGGACTCGCCTGCAGCTCGCGCGCTGTGGCGCCTGCGCGATCGCCTAGGGAGCTGGTTTGGCCTCGGCAGGATCTCGATCCCGCTGGACCCTGGCTCGGCCGGCGAGGCGGGCAAGCTGGCGATACCCGGCACGAGTGAGACCTCGCTGGTTGGGCGGCTGCCGGAGGACCTACGCAACACCGCGCCGGATCAGGTCTTTGGCTCGCTGCCCTTCCGGCCGCTGTATCGCACCGAGGTGGAGGCCGCCGCTGAGATATCGAACCAGACGGTGCACGGGGTCGCGCACCTGGCCTGGGTGGATCAGGGCGAAGGCCGCTACCGGGGAGAGATGGCCGTCTATGTCAAGCCGCGCGGAGTGTTCGGGAAGGGATACATGCTGCTGATCAAGCCGTTTCGGTACTGGATCGTGTACCCGGCGCTGATGCGAGAGTTCGAGCGAGCGTGGAACAAGCGCGTCCCTGGATAGGCCGAGCCAGTAGCGGCCCGCAACGCCTTTGAGGCGCCGCGGGCCGCTAAGCAGCAATGACCCCGGACGAGCCGGTGAGCCTTAGGGCTGCGGCTGGCCGGTTGTCGGGTTCAGGAACAGCTTCCCCTGCCGCCTGCCTCCGAATTCGAACAGCCCCGCTAGGTCGAAGGGCACGCTCTCGCTCGCGTCCTTTCCTGCGAGCACCTGGTCCGCCGAGCCGGGGATGCCCGCCAGCGCCCAGTTGTACTCGATGAGGTTGAGCATGGAGGCCTGGTCGCTGAGGTTGTGATCCACGGCGTTGTGCTTGGCGAACGGCGAGATCACGAGCAGCGGCAGGCGCGGCCCGAACCCGCAGCGGCCCTGTTCGCCGCCCAGCGGTGTGGGCGTTTCGCCAGTGCCCTGCGGATTGCCGCCGCACTGCCCCGAGGTCCCCGTGGTGGACACCGTGAACGAGGTGTTCGTGAGGTTCTCAGCGGGCGAGAGCGATGGGTTGGTCACGCCACTGGAGGCGTGGTCGTACCAGCCGTCGGAGTCGTCGTAGTTGACGATCACCGCCGTGCTTCCCCAATCGGGAGAGCGCATCAGCGAGTTGATCTCTGAGGCGATGAACTGCTGCTCGTCCTGCGGGTTTGAGTAGCCGGCGTGGCCGTCCTGGTAGCCGGGGGCCTTCAGGAAGCTCACCGCGGGCAGCGCCGACGGTGGCAGTTCGCCCCTGTTGATGGCTTCAACGAGCTGGTTGAAGTCGCTCGTGTCGTACTGGTGGTTTGGCGTGTTGAACTGCGGCGCCCCACCCACGTATGCCTGCGTGTCGCGCCCGATCTGCTGCAGGCCGGCGAGCGTGTCCTGGCCGGTCGAGCTGGTGG
>Ga0210403_10005073_pt1 | contig 11245 bp, 9 predicted proteins | sample IncBWC19MmetaG_FD_150863 | JGI IMG/M metagenome (GOLD analysis project Ga0210403, IMG submission 150863) | Forest soil microbial communities from Barre Woods Harvard Forest LTER site, Petersham, Massachusetts, United States - Inc-BW-C-19-M | ecosystem: Environmental > Terrestrial > Soil >... | reverse complement strand
TGGACCGTCTGCCAGAGCAAGCGGCTACGCGCGAGAAAAACATGAAGTATTTTGAGTCGCGTCTGCAGAATGTTCCGGCGATTGGCCTGCTTAAACCGGAACCGCGGATTACACGACTGGCGCCTTATGGCTATGTTCTGAAATATTTCCCGGCAAAAGCGAAAGATATTCCACGAGCGGCCTTCGTCGCGGCCCTTCAGCTTGAAGGAGTGCCGTGCGACGGGCTGTTCTACGAGCCGGTCTATAAGAGTTCGCTATTTCCACTCGACCCCAAAGATTTTCCCGCATTGAGCTGGGGACGCGAAAAGCCTCTGGATCTGCGCAACATGTATTTCTGTCCGGAAGCAGACCGCGCCGCGTATCACGAAGCAGTGTGGTTCATGCACCAGCTTTTCCTGGGCAGCACAAAAGATGTGGATGCGATTGCCGATTCTATTCACAAGGTGTTGGAGAATATCGAAGAGCTGCGTGGCTTGGATCACAAAGCGATTCGAAACCAGAAACTGGGCCGCGCCGACCGCGAAAGCTGAATCGCGCATTTTCTTTCCGAGTTCAAAATCCGCCCGCAACGTGGCTTCAGGAGACCGGCTGTTCATGGCAGCACAGAAAAAAATCGGGTTTGCCGTGGTGGGCCTGGGAAGCATTGCGAAAAGCTCAGTGTTGCCGGCGTTCGCCAATTGCAAAATGGCACGACTTGTTGCGCTGGTTGGACGCGACAAGAAAACCGCCCAGCCCCTCGCAAAACAGTTCAAGGTGAAATCGTTCTATGGCACCGATCAGTTCGTGGAGTGTTTGGCGAACCCAGAGATTTCCGCAGTTTATATTGCCACTCCGAACGGTGAGCACACAGAACTGACAATACAAGCGGCGAAGGCGGGGAAGCATGTCCTCTGCGAAAAGCCGCTAGCCGCCACAGTGGCACAAGCGACTGCGATGGTCGACGCGTGCCGCAAAAATGGCGTTTTGTTGATGACGGCGTACCGTAAATACTTCGAACCAAGTTGTGTGTACATTAAAAAATTAATTCAGAATGGCGCGCTTGGGCGCATCGACGTGATGCATACCGCGTTTAGCGAATTGCACGTTCCTGGCGTTTCGATACCTTGGCTACTGGACGCGCGGACTGCGGGCGGCGGGCCGTTGATGGACTTAGGTGTGTATTGCGTGAATACCACACGCTGGCTGGCGGGAGAAGATCCGATTGACGTGACGGCACATGCCTGGCGCAATGACAAGACCCGTTTCCGTGATGTGGAAGAAGGCATTTCGTTTCGTTTGCAGTTTCCCAACGGGTTAGTCGTGCAAGGTACTTCTACTTACGGGGCCGCGCCGTCTTCCTTTATTTTCATCCAAGGATCGAAGGGCTGGATTTCGCTGACGCCGGCATTTCCGTTTGACGAAGTACGCGTACTGACGGGCAAGATTGAAGGGCGCTGGTTCGAAAAGAAGTTCAAGTTGGTAGACGAATTTGCGCCAGAAATTGATGCGTTTGCCAAGGCGATTCAGAAGAAGGGGAGCGTTGAGGTGGATGGCGAGCAGGGACTGCGCGATATGAAGATCATTGACGCGATCTACGAAGCGGCGAAGAAGCAGACTTCCGTTGCGATTCTCTATTGAGTCGGGAGAAAGAACCAGGGATGAGTTCTGAGACGGTATTAGCTGCAACACTGGTAAAGCCTGGTCAGTACGAATTGCGCGAGTACGCTCTGCCGGAGCCTGCGCCGGGCTGTGTGCTGGTAAGAATGGAAATGTCGGGAATTTGTGGGACCGACAAGCACACCTATCAGGGCTACACCACGCAATATGGCGACCACAAGTTGGAATTCCCAATTATTCAGGGGCACGAGAATGTGGGAACAGTCGCGGCGATTGGCGGAGACGGACGCTACACCGATTTCGAAGGCCTGAGTTTGCAGGTAGGCGACCGAGTGGTCGTTGGAGCGAACGTTGCTTGCGGCGAATGCTACTACTGTCGGCACGATTTCCCGTACTACTGCTGCGAGAAGATGACGGATTACGGCAACAACTTAAGTGCTAAAAATCCGCCACATCTTTTCGGCGGCTGGTCGCAATACATGTACATCGTACCGGGTAGCTTTCTGGTGAAGGTGCCTGACGATTTGCCGCCAGAAGTGGCGGTGCTGACGGAGATCTTTGCGGTTTCGGTAGGCCTTGATAGAGCCAAGCAGATGTCCGCGTTTCCTAACGAATCGTTTCGCTTTGACGACACGGTGGTGGTTCTTGGCGTGGGCCCGCTGGGAATGTGCTTTCTGATGAAGGCGCGGATGTTGGGAGCCGGAACGATTATCGCGGCGGATTTGTCGGACTACCGGTTGGATTTTGCAAAGCGGTTGGGCGCGGATCACGTGATGAATGTTGGTAAGACCACCAAGGCAGAGCGCCTGCAGTTTATTCAGGATTTAACGAACGGACGTGGCGCGGACATGGTCATTGAATGTGCTGGAGTGCCGCAAGCCGTCCCTGAAGCGCTGGAGATGATGCGAATCAGCGGACTTTTGGTGGAAGCCGGCAATTTTTCGGATCTTGGCGAAATCTCGCTGAGCCCTCACAAACATATTTGCGCCAAGAATGCGCGGATTCTCGGCGTCGGTGGTGAAGAGCCAGCGGCGTACGGTCCGAGCATGCGGCAGATGGCGCGCTACTTGAAACATTATCCGCTGCGCGAATTTGTTTCCCATCGTTATGGGTTACGCGACGTGGAAGCGGCAGTTCACAAAGCAATCGACCCGGATTCCATGAAAGTGGTCTTGGAGCCCTGGAAGTAACAAATACAAATTATTCGAACTTTTAGCAACTTTAGAAAGAGGAGCGTCATGAGCGGTTTGCATGAACGGTTTTTGTTTGCGGCGGCGCCGGATAGCTGGGGCGTACTCGATTATCCAGGACCGTCTTGGGAGCAATCCTACGAAAAGATGATGGACGAGATGGTGGAGGCGGGCTACACGGGCACGGAGCTCGGGCCGTATGGATTTTTTCCAACTGACCCCAAGGTTCTGCAACCAGAACTCGAGAAACGAAAACTGAAACTACTGGCGTCTTTCGTCCCTGTGAAAATGACGGATCCTTCCGCAGGCGCAGCCGTCATTGACCGTATTCGCAAAGTGGGAAATCTTCTGGCGACGCTGAAAGCCCCGTTTTTGGTAATGGCGGACGACCAATCGAACGAACGAAACGCGTATTCTGGCCGCGTCTACGATCCGGGCTGCCCCACGCTCAGCGCTGAGCAGTGGAAACATATCGGCAAAATTGTGGCTGACGCTGAAAAAGTGGCGAACGAGTTTGGATTAGATCTCGTGTTCCATCCGCACGTCGCAACGTATGTGGAGACGCCAGAAGAGTGTGAGCGTTTTTACGATGCAACTTCGCACACCAACGTGGGGCTCTGCCTGGACACCGGTCACTGCGTTTACGGACACGGCGACTCCGTGAAGGAAGCAGAGAAATACAAAGACAAGCTGCGTTTCGTGCACATTAAGGATTGCAACAACAAAGTGCTGGAAGAAGCGCGCCGTAATAAGTGGACATTCGAAGAGGCGATTGAGCACAAAGTATTCGCGGTGATCGGCAAGGGCGATATTGATTTTCCAGCCTTCTTCCGCACTTTGCTGAAGAATGGATACTCGGGCTGGTCCGTGGTCGAACAGGACGTTAAGTTCGGGCACACGGAAATCCCGCCGAAAGACAGCGTGGAAGCGAGTCTGAAATATTTAAAGGGCGTAGTGAACCAATTGGGATCTGCCGCAAAAGGCTGAAGGCTCAACACTCGATAGGTCGAGCTACTCAGCAAGTCGCAGCAGCCATGCAGGCTAATGTTGATGGTCTAGGACTCGCTGAAGTCGAATAGTCGGGGGCGCACGCGAAAACCACGCGTCGTATACGCCACATAAAGAACGCCCACGCCCAGCCAGAGGAGGCCGGCAAGTTTCGTCCAACTCTGCAAGCTTATCAACAAAACGAAACAGAAAACAATCCCAAACCCGGGGATAAACGCGTCAACGAAAAAGTTACGCTTGCCAATCACTTCTGGCGCAAACCAGAAGTGGCGCAACGCGGAAAGATTAACGCCCATAAAAGCGATCAGCGCGCCGAAGGTCACCACTTCTGCGGCAAGTTCCCAGGGAATCGTGAGCACCGCGATGTACGCCAGTCCTCCCACAATCCAGACGTTATAAATTGGATTGCTTTTGATCGGGCTGAGGTAGCCGAAAATCTTTTTGGGTAAGACGTCGTCGCGGCCCATGCTGTAGAGCAGGCGTGCCGCGCCAACGTGTCCAGCAAGCCCGCACGCGATACTGGAGATGAGCAACATCACGCCATACGCGGCGAAGAGAACGGGCCCACTGGCCACCCGTGCCACGTCCATGAAAGCAGTTTCGGGATTCTGGAAAGTGGTATGGTCTGGCCAAACGCGTTGCGCCAGATAAACTTGCAGCCCGCTGAATAGCCCGGTGAACACACAGACCAGCACCGATGCCAAGAGAACGTTGCGTTTCGGATTCTTCACTTCTTCCGCCAGGATCGAGACGCCGTCGAAGCCGATAAAGACCAACGCTGCGAGCGATGTGCCTGCGGCGAGCCCTCGCAAATGGAATGTTTTCGGGTTATAGATGGGCTGCAGTGAAAACAGTCCGCTGAAATGTTCATGCAAAACGATGTAGCGTACTGCTTGTACCAGAAAAACGGCGGTAACCAGCACCATGAAGCCCAGCAGCACTTCGTTGGTGCGTGCGGTGAACTTAATGCCCTGCACAGTCATCAGGGTAATGAATCCAACGGTGAGCGCCGCCAGAATCGCAAACGGGATTTTCGGCGCCATCCGTTGAATCGCCAACACGGCGTACAGTGCGTTCTGCACCGGTTGAAACAAATATTCGAGGAACATCGCCCAGCCCACGACGAATCCCAAATGCGGATTCAAGCCGCGGCTGATGTAGGTATAGACGGAGCCGGAGGACGGGTAGACGTGCGCCATGCGGCCGAAACTTACGGCCGTCACCGACATGGCGACCATCGCAAGCAGCAACGTGAGAACTGTGTGACCGTGAGAAAGAACCTGCGCTTCGCCGAAGAGTGGCACCGCGGCAATCGGCGACGTAAGAATTACGCCGTAATAGATGAGGTCCCAAAGACTCAGAACGCGTTTCAGATGAGGTTGCGCAGGTGCCGTCGCTTGCACCGCGTCTGTGGTTGTTGCCACCCCGACCTCTTTCTTTATTTGCGAGCCCTGATTCTCAGTGGATCCATCAATTTCTCAGACGGCGTTCCGAATCGCGCTAAAAGAAAAATCGCTCTTTCTTCCGTGCTTTCTGATAATTCTCATGTGCAGTTCGCACTGACTCGCGCTCGGAAACTTCGGCAATAGGCACGTCCCACCAGGATTCGTAGCCGGGAACGTGCTGATCGTATGCGGTTTCAATAACGATTACATTGGTGCGGGTTTCTTTCCGCGCAGCCAGCAAAGCGTCTCGCAAGTCTTCGTGGGTTCGCGCGCGCACGGCGTGTGCGCCTAAGCTGCAAGCATTCGCGGCAAAATCCACGGATAAGAGTTCCCCGTCATAACGTTCTCCGCGCCTGAAACGGTAGTTGGTGCCCATGCCTTCATTGCCGCAACTGCGGCTCAAACCGCCGATGCTGGAGAAACCGTGATTGTCGAGCAGCACGATGTTCAGTTTGCATCCTTCTTGCAGCGATGTGACGATTTCCTGCGCCATCATCAAATAGGAACCGTCGCCGATTAGAACATAGACTTCGCGCTCCGGGTTGGCCATCTTGATTCCCAAGCCGCCGGCGATTTCGTAACCCATGCAAGAATAGCCATACTCCATGTGATACCCGCCAGGTGCTCGTGTGCGCCACAATTTGTGCAAATCGCCTGGAAGACTTCCGGCGGCGCAGACCATCACATCGTTGGCTTTAGAAAGTTCGTTCACCAGGCCAATGACTTCCCCCTGGCTGACGGGTGGCTCCTTTCGTATCGAGTAAATGCGATCGACCTCCGTTTCCCACTCGACACGGAATTTTTGGATTCTCGCGGCGTACTCACTGCTTACGGAATAGCCGCCAAGGGCCGCGTGGAGTTCGTCGAGAGTGACACGTGCATCGCCGACCAGCGGGATAGCCGCATGCTTGTAGGCGTCGAATTCGGCGACGTTGATGTTGATGAATCGCACCGAAGGATTCTGAAAAGCCGTTTTCGAAGCAGTTGTGAAATCGCTATACCGTGTGCCAATGCCAATGATCAGATCGGCTTCGCGCGCCAGAATATTGGCGCCGGGAGTTCCAGTTACTCCTACCGCTCCAACTTCCTGCGGATGATCGAACGTTAGCGAGCCTTTGCCGGCTTGCGTCTCACTTACCGGAATTCCCATGGCCTTGGCAAACTGCGAGAGCGCTTCGGATGCTTCCGAATACAAAACGCCGCCCCCAGCAACGATCAGAGGCCTCTTGGCCGCACGTATCCATTCCATCGCACGTTTCAACTGATTGGAGTCGCAGCGATTTCGCGAAATATTCCAAATGCGCTTCTGGAAAAACTCTTCGGGAAAGTCGAACGCCTCGGCCTGAACATCCTGCGGCAGGCTGAGTGTAACCGCGCCGGTGTCCGCGGGCGAGGTTAGAACGCGCATCGCTTCAGGAAGCGAGGTTAAAAGCTGTTCAGGGCGCTGAATGCGGTCCCAATAGCGGGACACCGGCTTGAAACAATCATTTACCGAAATGTCTTGCGACGTCGGCGATTCCAGTTGCTGCAGGACTGGGGCGACATTGCGCCGCGCAAAAATATCGCCGGGCAAGAGCAGAACAGGCAAGCGATTTACGGTGGCAGCGGCGGCGCCAGTCAGCATATTTGTGGCGCCCGGCCCGATCGACGTCGTGCAAGCCAAGGTCTGCATGCGGAACGAGGCCTTCGCGTACGCCGCCGCCGTGTGCACCATAGCTTGCTCGTTGCGACACAGGTAGTAGCGTAGGCCGCGATCCTGCTCCAGTGCTTGGCCCATGCCCGCCACATTGCCGTGCCCAAAAATGCCGAAGCAGCCTTTAATAAAGCGCAAGTCTTTGCCATCGCGCGCGGAATATTGCTGCTGAAGAAAAGCGATTAGTGCCTGGGCTACGGTGAGACGGCGTTTCATTAACTGAACTCCCCGAAAGAACCGCACGAATTGCGCATAAGCATGCCGCAGATGGAGGCGGTATGCCACTGGAAAGCGCGGTGAATGCCTAAGCGCTTATTATACTGGCTGTGATTCACTTGACTCCTGAAAACGCTGGATCGTGTCGCACGGAACCGCGACCTAAGTCTGAAGTTACCGAACCAGCGGCAGTCGCGGATCAAGATCCTTCCAAGTCGACTTGAGCCACACATGATTTGGATCTTCGGTTACCGAAAGAGTGCGCGAAGTGCCTGCCAGAAAATTGAGGTAGTAGACGTTGTAACCCGGGCCCGCAACAACGGGATGATATCCAGAGCGCACCAGCACGGCATCTCCATCTTCTGCGCGCACCGTTACATCGTGAGACTTGTCTGGCGCATACAGTCGCTGCAGCGCGAATCCCTCTCGCGGCCGATCAATTCGGTAATAGTAAATCTCGTCCAGATCGACTTCCGCAGGCGGGTTGTGAATGTCGTGCTTGTGTGGCGGGAAGCTGGACCAATTTCCCCCCGGCGTGTAGACCTCAATAACCACTAGCTTGTCAGCCGGAAAGTCTGGGCGAATGATGTCGACAATCTGCCGTGAAGCGTTTCCTCCGCCTCGCAGGCTGCTAACCACATCGTCAGGAGTAATCAGCTTCGGTTGCAGTGCGGCTTCGGAGGGCGCGCGGCATTCTGCCAATTCACACGCGGTCTCCGCTTTGAAAGTGACTGCATTGCCGGTCGGTAGGTATACGCAATAGGGCAAACCATCGAAAACGTTGGCGCGACCACCAATCTTCTGCGAGCCGGTGCCCCAATCCACAGCGCAATGGCCGCCAAGGAGAACGAAAGCAGCTTCCTCGCCGCCGGTACGCGCAGTGTACGTTTCCCCGAGAGCGAGACGACGCACCGACATGCTCATCCATTCCCAGTTGACATTCTCACGCGAAAAACGCAGCAACTCTCCCGATTGTCCGTCGGGAAGAGGCCGGGAATGGACCACGTTCGGCAAAGTGCTCATAAACAGACTCCAGGCCGGCCGATCAGGAGAGCCTCCACTTCATTATGGTTCCATTATTATGGCATCAAAGCGGTTTGCCAGTCACCGGCAGATTACCTGGCTAGCCATCAAAAATGAAGCACAAATCGCCGCATTTTCCCGATTGTCCATATGCTAACCGGCTAGAGTTTATCCTAAAAGGGCCACCGTTTGTCAATGATGCAATTGTTAGAAAACGATCGTTGCAGAGGCCGCGGGACGCTGGGAAAATAGACCTGATTTTGGGGTTTGCCTAGTTTTCAGGCGCTTTGGGATTTGCTTTTGTTTCCGTGTTCGATGGCTTGAATGGTGCGCTGCAGCCAAGCTTTCAACGCAACTTCTAACTCTTCTTCCGTTCCCCACTCATAAAAGGAATTCACGCATTCGCCCAGGCTGGTCAATTGGATGTGGCGGCAGGGATAGCGCAACTTCTTGCGATCTTCAGGAACAAATTGGATTAGGGCGCATTCTCCGCATGGGCGCGGATGTCCCTCCCCCTGAAAATTGATACAGGTCGGCGAGTCTTCGAACATAAAGGTGGGTCGCCAAGGGTAGCGAGGGCCCTTGCGATATCCACCCTTTTCAAGGAAGGCGAGTTCGGCCTTAAGCAGTTCGAGGATGTCGCGGTCGTCTTGCATGAAAAGATTCCCAAAATACTCATCTCACAAGTAGAACGAGAAGGCCGTGATTAGAGTCACTACAAAGAGTGATGCGTGTCACGGGTACCGGCGCTCCCATCCTGTATCACTATCACATTGACAGGTGATGGCATGCCCTCCGATTTAATCCGCAACGGGAATCGCTTTCAGTTTGTCACTAAACTGGACGGGAGTGCGCTCCCCGATGGGAGTAATATGCGTACGCCGTACGGCCTGGAAATCATTGAGAATTGCCTAGCGTGTCCTCACCGCGAGGAGCGACTGTTCTGTAACCTCCCAGAACCGTCTGTGAAGGCTTTAGCTGCCATTACCTCCTCGGCCGCCTATCCTAAAGGAGCCACTCTGTTTGTCGAGGGACAGCCTGCCCGGGGCGTGTTTGTGCTGTGCAGCGGCCGCGTGAAGCTTTCCACCTCCTCGGCGGACGGCAAAACGCTGATTTTGCGGATATCGGAGCCCGGGGAAGTTCTGGGGCTGCCGGCCAGCGTGACCGGCACGTGCTATGAACTGACCGCGGATGTGATTGAACCGACCCAAGCCAACTTTGTCTCGCGGACCGACTTCCTGAACTTTCTTAAGGAAAACGGAGAGGCGGCACTTCGCGTGGCGCAGCAGCTTGGCGAAACCTATCATGCGGCAATCTCCGAAATGCGGACCATCGGCCTGTCGCACTCTGCCGGTGAAAAATTAGCCCGGTTCTTGCTGGAATGGTCCTCGAACTACCCCGAAGAAAAGGGTCAAGTAAGAATTAAGCTTACCCTGACTCACGAAGAAATCGCCCAGATGATTGGATCTTCGCGGGAAACCGTGACGCGCCTCCTCGCCGATTTCCGTAAAAAGCAGCTTCTCCAGGTTATGGGCTCTACACTCATAATCAAGAATAAAGCTGCGCTAGAAAGTATCGTAAAGGGCTGAGGTCAGCGTCTTCGGGCAGACACATTGGATTTTGTGTTGTCTATTGCCCGAATTGCACGACGTGGTCGTATCCCGTCATTTCCAGATAACCTACTCCAGTAACCGGCGAAACTTTTTTCTGGCCTTTCAACACGATGGCGCCTTCCCAATAATTCGGAGCGTATTTGGAATTTCCGGAGAGTTCCTGAGACGCCAGCAGTGTGGTCGCGTCCAAGGCGAGAGCCATGGCTGGAATCGTAATTTTCCAGTGAATCGGATAGCGCGCAGCTTTGTCGGGGCGCTCCCAAAATTCCTGCTGCGGCGCGAGTGAAAAATCGGAAGCGCGCAGATGTTGCGATTTCCCTTCTCGATCGACAAATGTGCCTGCAGAAAAAGGATCAACCGATCCGTCCTTTCTGCGAATGCGAAACAGCATTAGTTCGGTATCGTCATCAAGCTGCAGGCTGAACCAATCCCAGCCAACCTGATCCGCTTCCAATTGGTGCGTAAAAAACTCGTGGTCCATCCAGCTCAAGCCCGAAACGTTATAGCTCTTGCCTTGCAACGTGATCCTTCCGGAAGTCTTCAGACGCGTGAAGGAAATGTAGTGAGATGCGTGTCCTACGCCAGCGGCCTTCTGGCTGACTCCGTTCTCGCCTTGGATGACGGGCGGTTTTTCCGGGTGTAGCCGCAACGCAAAAGTCAAGCGGTCATCCACCGCCTGAAGTTTCTGATCGCCTCCACTCCATTCGGAACTCCAGTTACCGTTCCAGATGCGCTTGGCAGATGCGTCGACACCCGTGATACCTGGTCCGCTACGATTGGTCCGCTCCGAGTGATAAAAAGCGCCTCCATCAAGGTCACTGAGTGCCAGATGAGCCAGATAAATATCGTGGGGATCCCAAGTGGCATTTTTGGCTGCATCGCGATCGACAGCCACGCGAAAAAAAGTGAGTTCGAACCCAAATCGGTGGCCATCTTCTGCCTTGAGATTCCCGGTGTAGTACCACCATTCAGTTTGAAAATCGGGATGACTAAAATGATCGCGCGGGAATTCGTAGCGATATCCCGGAAGAGCAGTCTTAAATGGAGTTGAGACCGGCGCTGATTGCAGTATTAGAAGTGCAGCCATCGCGGCGACGAACTTACTCTTCATGAATGACCTCCAGCGGATCGAGTTTCGCCGCCAGTAGCGCCGGATAAATTCCAGAAATTAGCGTCGCTAGGTAGACCACGGTAAGCGCTCCCAGGATCACGCCAACCGGCCAGTGGAAGTGGATGGTCCAGCCGAACGACTGCTTGTTGATCACGAACACCAGGATCAACGACAGGAAAAATCCGAGGATCGAACCCGCCAACGTGGCGAGTATCCCGACGAGCCCGGCTTCCACCAGGATCAACTTGCGCACCTGGCCGGCAGACGCGCCGAGAAAACGTAGCAGGCCAAGTTCCCGTCGTCGATCAATTACCAGCGCCAGTAGCGCTCCTGCAATACCCATCACCGCC
>Ga0210403_10005069_pt1 | contig 11250 bp, 7 predicted proteins | sample IncBWC19MmetaG_FD_150863 | JGI IMG/M metagenome (GOLD analysis project Ga0210403, IMG submission 150863) | Forest soil microbial communities from Barre Woods Harvard Forest LTER site, Petersham, Massachusetts, United States - Inc-BW-C-19-M | ecosystem: Environmental > Terrestrial > Soil >... | reverse complement strand
GCTGGCCTGTGCCTGTGCCTGCAGCAGCCCGGCATCGGCCGCGGAGATGGCCGCCACCGCCGAATCCTCATTCGCCTTGGAGACATCAAGCTGCTGCTGGCTGAGCACGCCCTGGGCCGCCAGGGGTTTGGTGCGCTCGTAATCGGCCCGCGCCTGTACTTCGGCGGCCCTCGCCTTTTCCACGCCGGCCCGCGCGGCGGCCACGTTGGCGCGCGCTGTTTCCAGATCGGCTTTAGCCTGCAGCAGGGCCCCATCAAAGAGCGACGGATCGATGCGGGCAATCACCTGGTTCTTCTTCACGTGGGAATTGAAGTCGGCATTGAGTTGGTCAATGGTGCCGGAAACCTGCGAGCCCACTTGCACGGTAATGACCGCGTTGATGGTGCCGGTGGCCTCCACCACATCGCGGATTTCTCCACGGTCAATTTTCTCCGTGAAGTACAGCGTGGTATCACGGCTGGTCAACATGCGGGCCGCGATCAAGGCGGCAGCCAGCGCGACGACCGCGAGGGCAATCCAAATTTTCTTTGTGTTTTTCACTGGTAATGCTTCAACTTGGTCTCAATATATAGATTGTAGATGACAGCCAACAAAATCAAGAACGCCCGTCGCTGGGGTTGCGTAAGGGGCTGGAATGAATATGCTATCTGATTTTTCGGTTTGAGGCCGGGAGCGAAGTGGGTTCTTAATGATTCTTTACGTGTTTTGGGAAGGGGTAAACAACCCCGGACGTAGAGACGGTGCTCGGCACCGTCTCTGGGTCTTCGCAGCAGCGAAGGCCCAAGCGTGCGGCAGCGCGTGTTTTGGGCTTATACGGAAATCGAGGTTCAGAATTTTCGCGCGGAAAAGAGACGCTTAGGCGCTATGCACAAAATGCCACAGTCACTTGCCGTGCGACTCATCTCCCCAACACTGGTTTAAGTGCCCCGAGGCACCTTGCGTTTCGCTAGAATGTGGCGATGCTGCCTAAATCATTCGAGGGCCTGGGATTCCGCCAGGGTATGGCTTTAAGCAACTTTTGTATTGCCAGACAGCAAATGCATTGGTTGTGCAGACCCAATCGGTGTCCAGTTGGCGTCCCGAACGCCTTTACTTTCGGACGGTCACCGATGAGCGCTACATTGCGATTGGATGTCCTTATCTGATGTCGCAAGAGTACCCTGTGCTCGCGGCGGCCCGTCCGCTGCTCGCTTATAACACCATGCTGCACGGTTTCGAACTTGATGCTGAGGGAGACGAGCGCCATTTCGGAAACTGGGATGCTGTTCGAATTTTTGATTTGCAGACGCACGGAGAGGTAAGTTTCATAGGTGAGCAAACGATTCGCTTTCCCGATGGCGTGACGGACGGCTGGATCTCTCAACTGGTGGCTTTCGCTGGGCGTGGTGACCTCTTGCATGTGATCGCCGGCTTATCTCGAGATGGACTCCGTTCCATGGAGTATTGCCTCGCTGAATTAGATATCCAGAGCCACGCCGTGCGCCCTCTCGCACTGCTCCCTGCCGTGTTCATGTGAGCAGCGAGCAGTTGTTGCGCAATTGCCGTGATGAAGGGCACGAAATCCCGCAGGGATGAATGAGAGGTAATGAGAGTAGCCCCCAATACAGTTCACTTAAGCGAGTCGGGGCCGCACGACCAGACGATGCACCAGCGCCAGCGGCGCGAAATAATTTAGCCCAGTGCGTGCCGCTTCGTCCCCGCGTTCTTAGCGGGACGAAGCGGCTAAGCGCTGGGTAAGAAGCGGGATATGTCCCTTCCTTGCCGCCTGCAGGGCTCGCGCGCAGCCCGCACAGCGGGCGGAGCGCCCTTGAAAGATGCCTTTAGCTTGCGGTGGCAGAAATCCCTCCATTGTGGAGGAAGCATCTGTCGGCGTCCCTAACGGAACTATGGCTGCTCTAGCTACGCTCGAGCTTGAACCGTGATGTCACCCGCGATATCATGAAAATAAGTTGCGCTTGGTACTGGATAGCGGCGTCCTGGCAATTGGTCGACAGCGCTCTTGCGGGTCGATTTACCTTGTTGCTATCAGTGGCTCTGTGCTGGAATATGGCGATCGCAGAAAAGATTTCGATACTGCGGACGGAAGAATTCTTCCGTGTACGGGCTGCGGGCGCGGACGTGGCCAGAGCACGTTCGATTCTAAAGCGCGCAGGCAAGGAACCACTGCGGCAGGGCGATGAAATTCCCGCGGATGGCACGCGTAAAAGGACCTCAAAAAGAAGCTTGAAGGATTGACCCATGATTTCCTGCTTCGAGGTTGGTCGAAGAAAGTGGCGCACGCCAAGCGGGACGTTCTTATCAAACAGGACGCGCAACGCGATGGCCCTGGGCGTAAGACACAATCGCCTCAACTTGAGGTGGCGGGAGCTCGAACTGCTGGGAAATCTCGACCACAGTCAGGCCGTAGTCGAAATTATCGACAATGGCGTCAACTGGCATACGAGTTCCGCGCATAACAGGAGCGCCGCTCAGGATTCGTGGATTGGTTTCCACCAAGGGGCATTGTGACCAGTCGATTATTTCTTCGGGAGTCATATGGGGCTCGACCTTCTGACATCATGATTCCATATTCCTCGCGGGAAAACCTGAAAACCAGTGTCCTGTTGTGGCGGAGGGCCTTTTCTTTAGGCTGGTATGGATCACAGTGTCATTCTCCGCGTAGCTCCCGTATCCACCGAATTAATTCCGGTCCACCTAAGCTCTCGTTGCTTTCTTAGGCCGTCCACCGAGCCTTCCATTTGCTTTGGAAGCTGCTCTTTTCACACTGCTTCTGGATTGCCCCCCGATTTGACCGAGCCGGGCCGCCATCCACTTTTTCGAGCCGAGGAGGCCTTCCAGCAGGCCGGGTACGTAGATGTCTGCGTCCAGCTTCGGAAAATGGATCCCGAAACCCGATGGACTGATCTCGATGGCGTCGAGTTGTGATGGTCTGGCATTCTGCAAGTCCTGTACGTCCTGAGGCGAGAAACTCAGAATCAGCTTTGAGCTGAGATGAATCACGATACGCCTGCTCTTATGATCGTAATGCGCGGAGACAGCTCTGGGTACGGATGCTTGTAGCTCCTTGGCCCGGAGTTTCGCCAACTTGAAATCCTCAGGTATCGCCATGAATCTCCTCCCATGCCCTGACTAGTTTTAACACAATTCCTAAGCGCTTAGGTTATGAAAGCGCAGAAAGCGGGAACAATTTGCGCGGTCGTTCCCGCCTGGTGCGGTTAACGCTTTTTGCGGGCAGATTTCTTCCCCCGGGCTCTGGCCGTCGCTTCGGCGATCTCCTTTTCTTCCCATTCCTCAACCATCGGGCCGAGACGCCGGATTTCGCCGGATTCCTGCTGGTGTAGGCGTCCAGTCAGTTTCATGTTGATTTCGGCTTGGAGCTCTCCCAGCCGGCTTTGCCAAACGTCGGTGCCATCGTGCTCAAGAATCTCGCTGGCCAGCAGCATCTCGAGGTTGCGGTCAAGGTGGACGAATGCCCGGTTAACGCGGTAGAGATGGCGGTAAACAGAGAATTTTCTGGTAACTTTGGAATCAGCCAAGGTGCCTCCATTGCAGGTGCTTTGGTTAGGGGCGCGCCTGGTCTTATCCACCGGGTGCGCTCCGTTTACAACGTCTTTAGACCGTCAAGTATACTTGACGCATGATTTGAGGGCAAGGCCGATGATGACTATGTGCCTAACAACATTTTCTTAGTCAAGCTCGGCCAGCGAATCAGGAAACTGCGTAATGGTAAGGGGTTGAGCATCACTGAAATCGCCGCACACAGCGGCATCAGCCGTCAGCATTTGTCATCCGTCGAGCACGGCAAGGCGGAGGTGGGCCTTTTGGCACTGCAGGCTATAGCGTCGGAGCTGGGCACGACCATGTCGGCGCTCCTGAAAGGGCTATGACGGTCAAGGGTTGCTGCCTGATTAACGGGAATGACTGCTCAACACCGACTTACTAATATGGACAACGGGCTTCCAAATTGACGTTGTCATTTGAACAAAAGGCAACGTAGCTTGGTCTTGGAGTGCGGCCTAGTCCGCTGCTCGACGCTGGGACTTCCTTCAACGAGATCCTGGCCGATTACCCCTTTTCTCGAATGCGAAGATATCCTCCTGCGCCGCTCTCGAACCGCCGACGTCGTGCTTTGGACGCCGTCAGGTCCGGGCGAAAACGCTAGGCTGTCCAGAATCTCTGGGTGCTCGAATACCCAAAACTGAGTTGCAGTGCGTTTAGCGCAACTTGCCTATACACCCCTTCTTTCTGAGGCGACAATAGCCAGTCTACAGAAAAAGATCTGTGCACAACGCAGGTCGGAGTATATTGTCCTTAGCACTTGTTAGATGTCACTTCAAGAGTTAGACGTCCGCTTCCAGCGCGGCTTCACGGAGAGATACTGGTGGACTATACTAAATCGCAGCGTCAGGCTTTCCAGACAATCGACCGCAACTTGCAAATTATTGCTTGCGCCGGCTCCGGCAAGACGCAAGTAATCTCACAGCGGATCATCGAAATTCTGCGATCTAAGCGAGATTCAGGGATCAAACCGGCAAATATCGTCGCTTTCACTTTTACCGAGAAAGCGGCGGGGGAGCTTAAAGATCGCATTCAAAGCCTCGCGATCGAGTTTTTGGGAACGGATGAGGGACTCGCCGAAATGTTTGTTGGCACAATCCATGCATATTGCCTGAATCTTCTCCAACAACCGCCTGTATACCACTTCTTGAAATATTCTGTGTTGACCGAAGTACGGCAACGGCTGCTAATTGACAGAAATAGCAAAAAGAGTGGATTAACTGAAGTCCCCTTATTAAAGGGTGGAAATCTTCAACGGTGGACGGACTCACGTTTATACCAATCTCTTTTAAGCATCCTCCAAGAAGGCGGTATCAGACCCAACGCAGTCCCGAAAGAGGTTCGAGAAGCGGCAAAAAAATACTCAACGCTGTTGGTGGAGAAAAAATATCTCGATTATTCTGGAATGCTGAAGCAGGCAGTCAAAGAGCTACAGTCAAATTCAAAACTCCGCAAAGTAATAAGTGAAACCGTGCGCTTTTTAGTCGTTGACGAATATCAAGACGTCAACCCACTGCAGGAGCAGCTCATCAAGCAGATAGCTAGCCTTGGCGCTAACCTTTGTGTTGTAGGAGATGACGACCAGACCGTATATCAGTGGCGCGGCAGCGATGTACGCAACATTATCACATTTGCGCAGCGCTATCCAAACGTTCGACCGGTCAGATTGAACGAGAACTTTCGGAGCAGCGAAGGCATTGTTCTGACCGCTCGCCGGGTTATCGAAAAAAACCCTGACCGCCTCGATAAGAAAATGGAAAGCACAGAAGCGCAGCCTTACGAACGAGGCGACATTCTCGCTTTGCAGTTTGGAAGCGATGAGGAGGAAGCCGCCTGGATTGCTAAGAAGGTCAAATGGATCGTTGGCATTAGCTACCGCGACCGAGCTGACAAGCCAGCTCGTGGCCTATGTCTTTCCGACATCGCAATTCTTGTTCGTGCATGGAAGGACGCCGCGCCAATCGTCGAAGCGTTGAAGAAGGAGGGTGTCCGTTATCTCGGCGGCGGCATGAACTCGCTGTTTGATACGCCGGAGATAGACTCCATTCGTAAGGTTTTTTATTTTCTGGCGGGGCATACTTTGGGGGATGGATCCCAAGTCTCGGAGGCAGCGCTACGACAGTCTCTTGCGACCGGATTCACTGGCTTAGGAAATCAAAATATCAAGGCAGGCATCCAATACCTACGTGCCATCCAGAAGCGCATCCCACGGGGCAGCGATAATCAACTCTTTCTACAGCGCGTGTTCCTTGACCTTTTGGAAGCGATGAGCGTTCGGGAGGATCAGATTGGCACTGACGCAAGAACGGGCGAGGTCATATTCTTTAATCTGGGTAAATTTAGCCAATTGATCTCCGACTTCGAGCAAATCAACTTTCATAGCCAACCGCAAGAGCTTTACAAAACTTTCGCCGGCTTTCTTGAATACCAAGCTGCAGGCTACTACCCAGAAGAGACCGAAGAGACAGCGCACGCAAAACCTGATGCGGTGAAGGTGATGACGGTACACCAAGCCAAAGGGATGCAATGGCCCGCGGTTTTTGTGCCTTGTTTACGAGCCAACCGTTTTCCGTCACGACGCCATGGTGGCCGGAGCGTTTGGAGTGTTATTCATGAGAAAGCTGTGCCGGATGCAGAGCGCTACAAGGGAACGCGAGAAGATGAGCGACGGCTGTTCTATGTCGCCTTAACGCGCGCAGAGAAGTATTTATTCTGTTCTTGGGGACCGGTTCTTGCAAATCAACAACAGCGGCGAGTATCAGACTTCTTCACGGATCTCACAGGCACGGACGTGGTTCTGGGTAAAGACCCAATGAAGACGTCTCCGAGAATGAAGTCTAAGCCTCGAGCAGAGGACACGGCGCTCAGGCTCACATTTAGTGAGCTACGCTACTTTTTCGAATGCCCATATCAATTTAAACTGCGATTCTTATATGGATTCGATTCACCTGTCAATCGCGCATTGGGATATGGCAAATCATTGCATGATGCACTTTGCGAAATCCATTCCGAATCCATACAGGGGCGAGTCCCGACGGTCGCTGACGTTCCGAAGCTTGTCAGCGATCACCTGCATCTTCCTTTCGCGAATTCCCAGGTTAGGGAGAATTCAGTGCGTGCGGCCGAGGATGCGCTCTGCCTGTATTTGAAGAATCACGGGGATCACCTAAAGAGTTTGGAACATGCAGAAAAGACAGTCGAGTTGAAGTTAGCTGATGGCATCGTCGTTAGCGGTCGCATTGATCTGATAAGGCGCACGGACATAGATGAAACGGCGATTGTTGATTTCAAATCGGGTGATGATACGCAACCTAAGGAGATGACTCAGCTCCAGTTGCAGGTTTATGCTGCCGGCTACCAGAAGGCCACTGGGAAGGAAGCAGATCTGCTTGAGATCCACAATCTGGAAATGGGACACATTCATCGGGAGGAAGTACAGGATTCGATGATTCAGGAAACACTGAGTCGAGTAGTTGACGCTGGGAGGAAGATACGAGAAATGAACCTCCCCAAGCATAAGAGCTGGTGCAAAGCTTGCCGTTCATGTGACATGGTAGGAATTTGCCGAACAAAGCAGTTCAGCACCAGCCCCGAAGGCGGTTTTTGAGTCGCTTCATTCCATTCTTCGCGCGCGAACCCGAATGGCGTTCCGTGTTTTTTAGGGCGGATTGACCTTCAGCAGATCGGCAGATTGATTTGTCAAAGGACGGCCCGGCTTGCGACTTGATCAAAGTCGGCGCTTTGCACACGACTGATCGAGGCTGACTCCCGACCACATGCGTGCGCATCGCGCGCGATTTACTAGAGCCGGCACCGGTCTGGGAGGGAGACCGACTGGAGACTGATCGATGGTCCGCGTGCAGCATCTTCCCGAACCAGATCCGGGAAACGGCGCGGCTTCAACGGTGTCAAGTGTCAAACTGATAGCACTCTGACAGCACTACCTTTACAAATCCCCACCTTGCGATATTCTGGTTCCAGGACGCACTCCCTGACCGGAAAACCCCGGCCGCGGGCGAGTCCCGAGAAACAGATGAATCGCAACCCAAACAGATCGCCAGAGTCACCCATCGGTAGCGCACCGCTGGAACTCCAAACGCCTGTAGCGCTACAGATTTCCTGCCGTAGCGGATTCAAATGTAGAAATCGCCGCGATTGATGCGGCTTGTAGCGCTGTAGCGGATAAAGGCACTTTTTGACATGTACCTGAGAGTAAATACGATTGTTCTCGCCAGGCATACCCATGCCCAGCGATTCTGCATCCCAAGCTGTTAAACTTCCCCCGTTGCCCACAAATCCAAAATCCGACTCCAAGGGCCGTGTCTTCCTCCTGGACACGATGTCGTTCATCTTTCGCGCCTATCATGCCATGGCGCGGCAGAGGCCCATGTCGACCAAGATCGGCATTCCTACGGCGGCCACCTATGTCTTTGTGAACATGGTGCGCAAGCTGCGTGCTGATTTTGATCCTGAATATCTGGCGGCGGTCTTTGACGTGGCCGGGCCGACCTTCCGCGATGAACAGGCGGCGGCTGTGACTACGGTCAAGAAGTTCGACCTGAAGACTCAGACGTTTCAGGATACGGCCTATCACGGCTACAAGGCCCATCGCGCCGAGATGCCTCCCGACCTTGTCCAGCAGCTTCCTTTCATCCGCCGGGCCTTGGAGGCCTATCGCATTCCCATCCTGGAGCAGGCACGCTTCGAGGCCGACGACGTGATCGGCACCCTGGCGCGCAAGGCTGCGGCGCGGTCGTATCCGGTGCTGGTGGTTTCTAGCGACAAAGACATGCTGCAACTGGTGGATGAGAAGGTCCACGTGCTCAACCCCACCAAAGACAACCTGATTTACGACGCTGCCAAAGTGGAAGAAGTGCTGGGCGTGAAACCCGAACAGGTCATCGACGTGATGGCCCTGCGTGGCGATACGGTCGATAACATTCCCGGCGCGCCCGGCATCGGCGACAAAGGCTCGGTCGATATCATCAAGAAGTTCGGCACCCTGGATGCGGCCCTGGAGCGCGCCGCGGAAGTTGAGCGCAAATCGTACCGCGAATCTCTGCAGACCAACCAAGAGATGATCCTGTGGAGCAAGCAACTGGTCACCATCGACCAGAATGTCGAGATCGAACTTGATCTGGAGCAGATGGTGGCCGGCGAGCCGGATAGCGAAGCGCTGCGTGTGCTGTTTACCGAGCTTGAATTCACTACCCTGCTGAAGGAGTTGGTTCCGACTCTTGAGCTGCTCCATACCGAGTACCGGGAAATCGGTGCTGAGGCGGAACTCAAAGAGCTGGCAAAAGCGCCGCTGCTATCAATTGCGGTCGAAACTGCGGCCGCGGTCGCTGCAGAAAATGCGGAAAACGAAGAAGAAGAAACTGAAGAGGATGATTCCGGCGATGCGCCGATGCTTCCGCTGGGCGCACCCGAGGAAGATCTGCGGCCGGAACCAACTGCTTCCACGACCATCCGGATTGCGCTTTCTGCCGAATCTGGAAAGGCTTTCGTCATGCCGGTGGATGGTGGAGAGTTCACCGATGCGCTCAAGCAGTTGCTCGAAGACCCGAAAATTCCCAAGGCCGTTCATGACTACAAGGCGGCCCTGCGCGAACTGGAAGCGCGAGGCGTCACACTGGCAGGTGTGCGCGACGAGCCTTTGCTCTATTCCTATCTCATCAATCCGACCTCGACCAACCATTCGCTGGCAGAAATCGCCCTGCGGGGATTCAATCTCAAGCTCTCCGGTTCGCTGGCCGAAGCCGCCGACGTCACCGGACGCTTGGCCCCGGCCCTGCGCCGTGAAGTCGAAGCCGCTGGATTGATGCGACTGTACGACACCATGGACCTGCCGCTGGTCCCGGTGCTGGCGCGTATGGAAGAGGCGGGTGTGAAGATTGACCTTTCCCTGCTGCAAGAGCTTTCCGCGCGGCTCGGCCGGGAATGCGACAACAAGGCCCGTGAGATCCATGAGAAAGCCGGCGAGACATTCAACATCAACTCGCCCAAGCAGCTAGGCAAGGTGCTGTTCGAGAAGCTCAATCTACCCAGGCCGGTCAAGCATGGCAAAGGCAAAATTATCTCCACGGCCGTGGACGTTCTGGAAGAGCTTTCTTCTTCCCATGAAGTCCCACGGCTGGTGCTTGAATACCGCCAGCTTTCGAAGCTGAAGAGTACCTATGTCGACGCTCTGCCGCAGCAGGTCGATGCCCTCGGACGTCTGCATACGACCTTCAACCTTGCCGGCACCGCCACCGGAAGGCTTTCTTCCATCAATCCCAACCTGCAGAACATTCCTATCCGCACCGAGCAGGGACGCGAAATTCGCGCCGCTTTCATTCCCGCCGACGGACATGTGCTGCTCTCCGCCGATTACTCGCAGATTGAATTGCGCCTGCTGGCCCACTTTTCCGAAGACCTGCTGCTGGTCGAGGCCTTCCGGCGGGGCGACGATATTCACTCGCTCACCGCTTCAGAAGTATTCGGTGTGCCCCCTATGATGATCGATGCCGAGCATCGCCGCCGGGCCAAGGCCGTGAACTTCGGCATTGTCTACGGTCTCTCGGCCTTCGGACTGGCGCAGCAATTGGGCATAGAACAACGAGAGGCGAAGAGGTTCATCGATGCCTATTTTGAGAAATACAAAGGCGTCCGCCGGTTTATCGACCGCATACACGAAGAGACGCGCCAGGAGCAGAAAGTGCGGACCTTGTTTGGCCGCGTACGTCCGATACCCGATATCAACAGCAAGAACGCCAACATGCGCGGATTCGCCGAGCGCACCGCGGTGAACACGCCGCTGCAAGGCACGGCCGCCGACCTGATCAAGCTGGCCATGATCCATCTGGATGAGGAAATGCGCGAGCGCAATTTGCAATCCAAGATGCTTCTGCAAGTGCATGACGAGCTGCTGTTCGAAGTCCCCCACGCGGAACTGGAGACCATGCGCGAACTGGTGCGCGAGAAGATGGAAAACGTACATCCGCTGAAAGTGCCGCTGCTGGTGGAAGTGGGGACGGGACCGAACTGGAGAGATGCTAAATAGTTCACCGTGAAGAAAAGCAAAGACAAACTAGCCGCGAATGAACGCGAATCAACGCGAATCAAACCCAAGACCCAAACAAGAAAACAACAGTCAAAGTCCGCCACTGGAGTCCTTTGGTTTTGTTTTTCTCTCTTTTCTTTATTCGCGTTGATTCGCGTTCATTCGCGGCTAATTTGCTTTTAGACCCCGATCGCTTCCTGAATGGCCTGCGCTATTGCATTGGAGTGTTTTTCCATTTTTTCTTTCGATTCGGCTTCAATCATCACTCGGGCCAGCGCTTCCGTGCCGGAATAGCGAACGACCACCCGGCCGGAACCTTTCAGGTCATGCTCGGCGGCGGCAATGGATTCCGGCACGCCGGGGACCTGGGCCAGAGGCTGTTTTTCCCGGACGCGCACATTCTTGATGATCTGGGGAAAGACTTTGAGGCCCGCAACCAGTTCGGTCACCGGGCGGCCGGAGCGGGCGATGGCTTGCAACACCATCAGGGCGGTCAGCAGTCCATCGCCGGTAGTGGCGACCTGCGAGAGAATGATGTGGCCGGATTGTTCTCCGCCCAGTACGGCCCCGGTGCGCTTCATCTCTTCGAGTACATACTTGTCGCCCACGGGAGCGCGCAGCATATGGATTCCCAGTTCGCGCAAGGCGAC
>Ga0210403_10005068_pt1 | contig 11252 bp, 7 predicted proteins | sample IncBWC19MmetaG_FD_150863 | JGI IMG/M metagenome (GOLD analysis project Ga0210403, IMG submission 150863) | Forest soil microbial communities from Barre Woods Harvard Forest LTER site, Petersham, Massachusetts, United States - Inc-BW-C-19-M | ecosystem: Environmental > Terrestrial > Soil >... | reverse complement strand
GCATCGGAACGCGGGAACATGAATGAATACCGTGGGCCTTTCCCGGCAGCAGGTGAAATAACGAGGTTCTCGAACAAAAATCGCGGCTCATGATCCACCACTGAGCCTTCCAAATCGATCGTGCGCGCTAACTTGCGAGTTATGAAGAAGAGTTTGCGCGGTTCTTCTCTTGTCGCGACGAGCGCGCCGAAGAAATTAGCCGGAATTCGTCGACCGCGCCCGCTAATGCACCGCGCTGTCCAAGCAATTGTTTCACCCAAAACATTTTCATGATTGAACACAGAGGCGAGCCGAGCCGGCAATGTGACCGGTAATTGCACCGGCACATTGCGATCCGCTGGTCCGTTTAGTTTTTTCCAGGCCAACCAGATCTTCGCCTTGACGGCGCGCAAAATTCTCGGAGCAAAATAGAAGAACGCACCGATGCCGACTAGAAAGATGATCAACGCAAGCAGGGGATTGAAGTGCACGAGAGCCAGGCCGCCCAGCACCGCAGCATCTTCGCCGACACTTAACGCGATGTTTGAAAACGGTTCCGGAGACGTGTTGCTGGCGAGCCGCGTTGCTGCTTTCGCAGTGTGGGCAATCAGGCTGGTGCCGCCCGCCAGTAGTGCGATAATTATCGTAAACGCAGGACCGGGGTGGCCCAGCACTTGAATCGCTAGCAGAGCACCGCCGATCGGGCGAATCACGGTATGCACCGCGTCCCAGATGGAATCCACCCACGGAACTTTATCGGCGAAAAATTCGAGGAAATAGAGAACACCAGCGATGCTAATGATCCACGGATTGCCGAGGACTTCGAGCGACTGATATTGCTGCGCGAGAGTGATCCAGTGGAAATGAATGGCGAGCCCCGTGGCAAAAACGGTGAGGTAAAGATTGACGCCCGCGAGCGCAGCCAGGCCGAGCGCGACAGCGAGCAGATCCAGTCTTTCCACGCGCAAAATATCGGCGCGAACGAATTAATGTCACGCACGAGCATGGCCTCCTATCAAATGACGAAATCCGAATGAGGAATGCCGAAGGAATGACGAAATCCCAATGACGAAACGGAAGCCGACGCGCTGATTTGCTTCGTCATTCCCTAGACATTCGGCATTCGACATTTGTCGTTTGCCTGATTCGTCGTTCGTCATTCATACTGCGCCATGCTCGACATTCGTTTGATTCGCGAAAAACCAGATTTCGTCCGCGAGCGCCTGGCGACGCGCGGTGGCGGGGACAAGGGCAAAATTGACGATCTGTTGAAGCTCGATGTCGATGTCCGAAAAACCCAAACAGAATTACAGAGGCTCTATGCCGAGCGAAATCGTTTGAGCAAAGAGATTGGTGCAAAGCGTGCAAAAGGAGAAGAATCACACGAGCTGGTTGATCAGGTCAATTCGATTGGCAGCGAGATCAACAAACTTGAACAAGCATCACTGGCAGAGGGAAGTGAATTACGTGAACAACAGTTGCTCTTGGAAATTCCAAACCTGCCCCACGAGAGCGTTCCAGTTGGAAAGGATACGAGCGCGAACAGGGTTGTCCGCAGCTGGGGCGAGAAACCGCAATTAACCAATCCGGCAGATCATGTTGCGCTCGGCGCAAGACGGGATCTTTTCAATCCCGACTGGGCGGCAAAACTGAGCGGGAGCGGTTTCATTTGTTTTACCGGCGACGGCGCGAAGCTGGAACGCGCGTTGATCAATTTCATGATCGACCTGCACACGCGCGAGCATGGGTACTACGAGGTCAGCCCACCGTTTATAGTTCGACGGGATTGCATGATTGGGACATCGCAGCTCCCGAAGTTTGAGGCCGATATGTATGGCTTGGAAGAAAACGAGCTTTTCCTCGCGCCAACGGCAGAGGTACCGTTAACAAATCTCCGTCGTGAGGAGATTTTGGGCATCGCCCAGCTTCCGAAAAGGTTCGTCGCTTATACGCCATGCTTTCGGCGCGAAGCCGGATCGGCTGGGCGCGAGACGCGTGGCATCATTCGTGTGCACCAGTTCGACAAGGTAGAATTGGTTAAAATCACAACGCCTGAGAAATCGTACGAAGAGCTCGAGTCACTTACTGCGGATGCCGAACGGGTGTTGCAACTGCTCGGCTTGCATTATCGAGTCGTCGAACTTTGCACCGGCGATCTGGGTTTTGCGTCCGCCAAGAGCTACGATCTTGAAGTCTGGTCGCCGGGACAAGATACTTATTTGGAAGTATCAAGTTGCTCAAACTGCGAAGATTTCCAGGCGCGCCGAATGCAGCTGCGGTTCAAAGATCGCGATGGAAAAAACCGATTGTGCCACACGTTGAATGGTTCGGGCTTGGCGTTGCCGAGGTTATTCGCTGCGTTGATCGAAAATTATCAGCAACCGGATGGCTCGGTACGCATCCCGGAAAAATTACAGCCGTACTTCGGCGGGAGTGAAATTTCGTGAATTGTAGCGCTGTTTGACTCACTCACTCCCGCTCGTTCGGCCCAGACGTCTGCTCGTCTATGTCGCTTGCGTCGCCGCGGGTCCATTGTGTCAAACACCGAACCGATAGGTGTTCGCCGTGGAGAACGCGTTTACAAATTCGCCGTTATTGTAATCCCGGGATGGCGAGGCCGCCGGTGATCCTGGTCATTTCCGTTTGCGCGAGCGCCTTGCCCTGCTCGATGGCTTGCTTCACCGCGCTTAACACCATTTCCTCGAGAAATTCGACGTCATTCGGATCGACAACTTCCTTGTCGATCTTGATCACAATGATGTCGCCGGCGCCGTTTGCCGTCACTTTAACTTTGCCGCCGCCCGCGCTCACTTCGACGGTTTTCTGCTCCAGTTCGGCCTGCGTTTTGGCCATTTGCTCCTGCATCTTCTGAGCCTGCTTCATCAATTTGTTTAGATTCATGGGATTAAACCTCTGTCATTCCGAGCGAAGTCGAGGAATCCCCTTGCAGACCGAACTCCGGGATCCTTCGACTCTGCTGCGCTCCGCTCAGGATGACGAAAAATTGGTAACACGGGAGTTCACGATCTTACCTTGGCATTGAACAGTTCGATCGCTTCGTGGATGAGCGGATCATCCTTAAAATCATTAGAAGGCGAATGTTCCGGGACTGCTGCGTTCCTGGGAGCGAGTTCTTCGTTCACGGTAAGCTTCAAGCTCAAATCCTTCCCGGTGATTTCATGCAGGAGCGTCTCAACGAACTTCCGATTGGCTTGTGTGCCCAAGATATCCATCATGGCCTTGTCGCCAGCCGCGAAACCGAGTTTTAAATTGCGCCCTTCGATTCCAAGAACGTGGGCTGCTGAAGCTGAGTTTCGCACGAAACCCTTCTGTGCTGGAATTCTCGCAAGAACACGTTCCCAAAGTCTTTGAGGCTCGACTGTGGCGCTCTTCTCTTCGACACGCGCTTTGCTGTAGCCGGGATCGTTGATCCCGACCCTTGACGCATCGGCTTTGTCGCGCCGGACAGCATCACCCATGCCGGCTACAGATTGCACCGACGGTGCGGCGGGCGTTGGAGCCCCACCATTGTCGCGAAGCTCGCCCAGTTTTTCGATTACCTCGTCGAGCGTCGCCTGTCCCAAGCTCTGGATCGCTTTAATGATGGCCACTTCGAAGTGAAGCTTCTTGTTCGGCGCCCATTTCATCCGGCCTTCAGCGGCGGCAAACTGATCGATCAGCTCGAGCAAACGATCCGTGGAAATCAGTTCCGCCTGTGCGGCGAGCGATTTTTGCACGTCGACATCGACGTCCTCCTTCAGCGCGTCCGGTTTGACTTTGAACACAAGCAGGTCGCGCAAGTAAGCGATCAGGTCCGCCATGAGCCGCATCATGTCTTTGCCGCTTTCGCTTTGCTGATGCAGTAAATCGATCGCCGCCGGTGTTTCGCCGCGCAAAATCCGCCCCGTGAGATCGATCATCGTTTGTTCGCTGGTGAACCCGAAAATACTGAGCACATCGCTCTCGCTGATTTTCTCTCCGCAAAACGCGACGAGCTGGTCGAGCATCGATTCCGCGTCGCGCAAGCCGCCTTCCGCGCCGCGCGCGATCGCATGCGCAGCTGCGGCCTCGAGCGTGATCTTCTCTTTCTTCGCGATGAACTGCAGATGCTGCGCGATCAGATTTGCCGGGATACGATGTAGATCGAACCGCTGACAACGGCTGAGGATGGTTGCCAAAACTTTCTGCGGCTCCGTGGTTGCGAAAATAAACTTCACATGCTCTGGTGGTTCTTCCAGCGTCTTCAAGAGTGCATTGAACGCCTCTTTAGTGAGCATGTGCACCTCGTCGATGATGTAGATTTTCAGGCGCGACTTCGCCGGTGCGTAGCGCGCGTGGTCGCGCAACTCGCGGACATCATCAATGCCGCGGTTGCTTGCGCCGTCAATCTCGATCACGTCGAGACTGTTGCCCCCTGCAATCTCACGACAATTATCGCATTCGCCGCACGGCGTAATCGTCGGGCCTTTAACGCAATTGAGCGATTTCGCCAGGATCCGCGCGGTCGAAGTCTTGCCAACACCGCGCGGTCCGACAAACAGATACGCATGGGCAAGCCGATTCTGCGCCACCGCATTTTTCAAGGTGCGCGAGACATGCGTCTGTCCAACCAAATCGTCGAACGTCTGTGGCCGATACTTTCTGGCGAAAACCTCGTAACTCACTTGGTTACTCTAAAAGCTTTCTCAAAAATGTCATTTTGAGCGATGCGAAGGCGGACATGACATCGCCATGAAGAACAAATAAAGAGGCCCCGCCAGTTTCCCGGCGGGGCCGTTTGTCAAACTGCCCGAATTATCGGGTCATTGTCATGCAGCAAGCGGCGGGGCAGCAGGCTCCGCCACCGCAGCAACCTGCCTCGCTCGATGAGATCGGGGTCGCGGCTGTCAGCGTGATTATTGCTGCAATCAAAAGTAAATATTTCATGATTTTCTCCCGTTGAGATTTTCGTGAAACCTCGGCCGCGTGAACGCGCGCAGCGCGCGTGCTTCGCGCCGAGCCGGAGTGTGGGAGAGAATTAAACCCGCGGCGGCGGAATCGGCGGCCGTTCTATTCGTGCAGAAGCCGTCTGATCGCCGGTAAAAAAGCGGTAGCCGGTAAAGCGGGGAATCGAGAAAGCGTTTGAGGTTGGGCAAAAAAGAATCAGCGTCGAGCACGAAACCGTACAGCAACTGCGCGGCTGGGATTGCTCTCCTGCGCATCCCTTGTGCGACCGCGAGGTCTGCTCATCCGCCATTTTGCACGTATGTGCTTTCGAGCAGCAAGCAGGCGGCTTTGCTTCCGAGATCACGTTTGGTTTACCCACGGCAGGGCATAAAAAAGCAAAGAGGCAAACGATCAACAACGCACTCACGCCAGCTTTGCGCATGACAGCGTGAGCTTAAGACCGGACTTAATTGAAATCAAAGCATGCTTTCCGAGGTCGCTGGATTGGTTTAGATGAACGTTCGCTGATGAAAAAACGAATTTGCACTCTGTTGGGCCTGTTGCTTCTCCTGGGACTCGAGCTTTGGGGACGCGAGCCAATCAAGTCACCGCCGCCGGTAACACCGACAACCGAGAGGAAACAGCTTCGCGCGCGCGATCTGGGCGTTCCGTTTGAAGGCACGCCGGAAAAGTTGAACTCGATCACGGATGTCCCCGGTGTGGAGGTGGGCTACACCACATTGATCAGCGGCGAAGGAAAACTCGAAGTTGGCAAAGGCCCCGTGCGCACCGGGGTTACCGCAATCATTCCGCGCGGGCACGATTCTCTTAACGACCCGGTTTACGCCGGCTATTTCAGCCTGAATGGCAACGGCGAGATGACCGGCACAGCGTGGCTGGACGAAAGCGGGTTCCTGGAAGGACCAATCGTGATCACGAACACGCACAGCGTCGGCGTCGCGCGCGACGCCGTGATTGCCTGGCGAATTAAACACGGCGCACCGGACACCACCGGATACTGGTGGAGTTTGCCCGTCGTCGCTGAAACGTGGGACGGCTGGCTTAACGACATCAACGGGTTTCACGTGAAGCCGGAGGACGTCTTTCGTGCCCTCGATACCGCGCACGGCGGCGCAATTGAAGAGGGGAGCGTCGGCGGGGGCACTGGGATGATCTGCTACGAGTTCAAAGGCGGAAACGGAACCGCCTCACGCAAGATCGATATTCGTACTTCAAAAGACGCTCCGCCGCGCACCTTCGTTGTCGGCGTGTTTCTACAGGCGAACTTCGGTCGGCGTTCGCAGCTTGTGATCGCCGGTGTACCGGTAGGCAAAGAAATTCCCGGCGAAGTGTACAAGCAAGAAAGTGGTTCCTGTATCGCAGTCGTCGCGACTGACGCGCCTCTGTTGCCGAGCCAACTCAAACGACTCGCCCGCCGAGTGTCGCTCGGACTTGCCCGAACCGGAACAATTTCAGGCAACGGTTCAGGCGATTTGTTCATCGCCTTTTCGACTGCGAATCCTAACGTCGCCAATCCCAATCAAATCACACATAGCGTGGAAACGATCCCCAATGATTTGCTCGATCCGCTTTTCGCCGGCGTGGTGCAAGCCACTGAAGAAGCCGTCGTGAATGCACTGGTGGACAATGATTCGATGACCGGCCGTGACAATCATTACGTCCTGGCGCTGCCGCACGATCGTTTACGCGAATTCATGAAGCGTACCCGCTGAACGCGAGTGCACGAGCGTGCGCTGTCCTCAGCGCATTACGTGTGGGGGTAAGAGCGAGTTCGCTGAGACGGCGGACACTTCAACGTACCGCGAAGCGAATGCTGTAGGGCGTTTCTGTGAAACGCCACGGCGTCTGACACAAACGCCCTACAACGTCATTTCGTCGCTTTCTCTAGCGACGTTGGATCGTCGAGCAAAATCCATTCGATGACCGAAATCGGCAGGCTGCCATTCTTGATGAGGTCATCATGAAATTGGCCCAGTCGGAAATTTTCGCCCTGTTGATCTTTGTAGCGGCCGAGCAGATTCATGATCTGCCATTTGCCGATTATGTAGCTAATTTTTTGTGTCGGACTCGAAGCTGCGCCGGCAGCTTCACCTTCGGCCGCTTCGCGATCCAGTCCACCGGCCTCCGTGAAGTATTTGACCGCCTGCTCAAAGTTCCAGCGCCCGGTGTGCAGGTTTACGTCCACGCCGATCCGCGCGGCACGATAGCGCGACAGACGCAGGATTTGTCCCTGTGCTGGCGAGTTAATCGGATAAAGGCCGGTCCGCATCAACATCTCCTCGCCATATAGCGCCCAGCCCTCCACAAAGACGCTGTCCTCGTGCTGACGCCGGATTTCGTCGTTCGAATGATTTGCAATCGAGAGCTGCAGAAAATGCCCGGGAATACCTTCGTGTCCGAGGATCGGCCGCGGATCTTCAATCGCGGCTCGAATGTAAAAATTCTTCGACTCCGGGTTGTACGTTGGGATGAAAAAGAATCCGGTCGGATCTTTGTCATAAACGCCGGGAGGATTCATGAACCCGCCGGGGCTGGTCGGTTTAAAGGCCTCCGGTAACTGGCGAATTTGAAACGGCCCGAGATAGCTGGGCAACGTCACCAGATTGTGCTCCTTCAAGAAGCTGATCATTTCTGCTACACGGCCTTCGTACGCTTTTAAGAATGATTCCTGATCGGGTGGAATGTTCGATGCGCGTTTCGGATCGGGATCGGCAAGTTTTGGATCGGGCAGGAGCGCTTCCAGCGCGCGGTAACGCGCTAGCTCGGCGCGCCCGATCATCTCCACCTCCGAGCCGTTAAGCGGCAAAAGCAAAACGTGCTTGAGATAGTAATTGTAATTTGCTTCGCCCATTGGCGTGAAATCGACCATTTTCGGAAGCCGCTTCTCGAGTTCGTGGGCGTAGCCATGCAAAGCAGCGAGCGCCGCATCCCGGGATTTCACCAATTCGTCGTGCTCGTTAGGAGACAGGTCCACGTTGAGCGCCATCAGGCTGTTGTTCAAAAGCGGATCGATCGAGCGGGCTGACTGGATCGCGAGCTGCGCATAAAGTTTTACGGGATTCCGCAAATTGCTCAGGCCTTGCTTCAACAGCGCAGGCATCTGCTTGAGACGCGCAGTAGCAGCTATCGCCCGTTTCCTCGGTGTGTCGTATTCCTTCTTTAGCAACGAAAAGATCGCGTTCGTGCATTCGCCCGTGTAAACCTGCGGATTTGTGTGCTCGAATTTCAGGACCCGATTGCCGAACTCGACATTCTCCAGCTGCGCGCGAAAAAGAATCCAATCGATGCGCTCCTCCTTTGGCCAGTTGTCGGTCTTCATCGCGCGTACTTTGTCTAACAAGGAGCGTACGTGCTGCGCGCGCTCCGCGATTTTAGCCGCGGAGTAATCTGTTAACCGGTCGTCCCAGGTGTGGAGTCCGGCCTCGCTGCTACGGACAGGATAATTTTCGTTCCGCCACGCGTAATAATCGTCGGCCAATTTATTTAGCGTTGCAGTTGCCGCGGTCACGCTCTGATTCTTAAAGGCTTCTACGTTAATGCCGGGAGTCGATTTCGTGATCAACGCTTTGTTGGAAACGTCTGGATTACGCTGGGTTGGCGACTGGGCGCGCGCACTGATCATAGCGAGGAACAGGAATACGATAGTTACAAAGTTGGCTGCGTTCACCGGCGAAATCGTAATGTTAAACGGGCAAGCCGCAAAACATATCGCGTGCAGTTGGCGGTTCAGTGCTTCCCCTGCAGCTGTTGCCCTGTGGGCGGCGCGCCTCGCATCGCGAAGCGGCTAAAACAACAATCGTTGGCCACGCCTTCATTCGGCCTCTTCGAGTTCGCGCGCCAATTGCTCCTTCAAATGCCGCCGCGCGGCCTTTTTGATCGCGCGTCGCTCGGCGGCTACGCCTTGTTTTTCTGCCTCGCGTTCGCGCCGTGTTCGCGGTTCTACAGATTGCGGCACGTGCCGGATCTTTGGCCGACGCGCACCGATGTTTCGCTCTTTCGGTTTTGCGTACGGATCCACGAAAATTAGCGTTGCCTGTTCGCGACGAAAATAATGGGAATCGCGGCAAGCTGAAGAATCATGGAAACAAGCGCCACCGCCATAACGGACTTCTCGTAAAGCAATCCCATCGCCGCGCTCCCGACAAACCATGCGACGCCGAACCCGGTGTCGAACAAGCCGAAAGCTGTGCTCCGTTTTTCCGAGGGAATCACGCCGGTAAGCATCGCTTGAAACAATGAGCTTTGCGCGCTCATCCCTACTCCCCAGAAAAGCATCCCGATCAACGCAAGACCAGGTGTTCCCAGAAAAACAAGAGGGGCAGCTGCAGCGGAAATAAAGAACGCGAACAGGGAAACATTCGCGCCGAATCTGTCGAAGAGCCGGCCTAACGGGATTGATGAGAGAGCGCCGCTGGCCATTGCGACGGCATAGAACAGCGGAATCAAATCTCTCCGTATCGCATCGGCTTTTTGAAAATGAAACCCGATTAACGCAAAATCAGCGAACCCTGCTGCGATCAGCGCGCCGGCCGCGAAATAGATCCAGTAGGCGCGTGTAAGATTCGGAGTTGCAAAAGTATGTTCGGTGGAGTGCTCAAGTTCGTGCGGCCGCGGATGGAGCAAGCGGGCTACGAGCAACGTCCCGAGACAAAGCAAGGCCGGGATGAGCAGCACCGCGAAGCCGGTCCGGAATCCGCCGTTCAGATAAAGGATCAGCGCCATCAGCAATGGCCCAATCGTGGCGCCGGTCTGATCGAGCGCTTCATTGAGTCCGAATACCCAGCCGGCGCCGATCGATTTCCCCGCATACGAAAGCATTGCGTCCACGGTTGGCTTGCGAATGCCGCGACCGACGCGCTCTGCGACCACCAGAGTTGCCGCCAACGGCCATTGCCCGGTCAATGCGAGCGCCGGGACGGCGAGCATGTTGACCGTGTATCCCAGGAAAGCGAACACCCAATGACGGTGGAGTTTGTCGGCGAAATAACCCGAGACCGAGCGCAGTCCGTATCCCATGAGCTCACCGAGGCCCGCGACGAAGCCGACGATCGCCGCGCTTGCGCCTAACGAGCCGAGGAACGGCCCGACAATTCCGCGCGCGCCTTCGTAGGTGAAATCGGCGAAGAAATTTACGATGCCGATGATGACGACGAATTGAAGCGCCGATCTGCTTTTCATTTAGCCACGAATCCGCCTTCGCTAAAGCTACGGCGAGACAAGTTGGACACGAATTAACACGAATAGAAAAAATGACGAAATTCGAATGACGAATGCCAAAGGAATGATCAAATGACGAATGCCGGGTAGCCTGGACGCTTTTCAGTTCGTCATTCTGGCTTCGTCATTAATTCGTTATTCGGCAATCGTGCTTCGGCATTTCACACTTTGTGTCCACTTGTCGCGTTGTAGCTTCTCGATGCGCCGTAGCTTTATGCGAAGGCTGGTCAGCGAAGACGGATTCGTAATTAACAAATGAAAACTCTCGGGATCATCGGCGGGCTCGGGCCGGAAAGCACGGTCGATTATTACCAGCGCATCATCGCGCTGTATCGCGAGCGCATGCGCGATGGGCATTATCCCGAGTTCATCATCGTCAGTGTTGATCTCAGGAAGGGACTTGATTTCATGGAGGCCGGCGATCTGACCGGCATGGCAGATTACCTGCTTGAGGGGATCCAGAAGCTCGCGCGGGCAGGTGCAGAGTTCGGGATAATCTCCGCGAACACGCCTCACATCGTGTTTGATGACGTTGCGTCAAGATCCCCGCTTCGTCTGATCAGCATTGTCGAAGTAACTTGCGCCGCGGCCAAAGCGCGGAACCTGAAGCGACTCGCCTTGTTTGGAACGCGTTACACCATGCAGGCAAACCTTTATCCCAAAGTTTTCAAGCGCGAAGGGATCGAACTGCACGTGCCGAATACGCGCGACCAGGATTACATTCATGATAAATACATGAACGAATTGGTTCCCGGGAAATTTCTGCCCGAGACCCGCGCCGGGCTACTTGCCATTGTCGACCGGATGCAAGCAACGAGCGATATCCACGGCGTCATTCTCGCCGGCACCGAACTGCCGCTGATCCTGCGCGATTCAGACCACAACGGTATCCCGTTTCTCGATACGGCAAAGATTCATGTCGAAGCAGCCGTCGCTCAGATGCTCTCGTGACTGATTACTTTAGAACGAGCCACTCTTCACTTGTCACTGAAGAATGGGCGGTGAAGGGTTCGAACCTCCGACCCTCTCGGTGTAAACGAGACGCTCTACCACTGAGCTAACCGCCCGCATGAGGTCGGACTACGGTGTGGCAAGCCCGATTCAAAGAG
>Ga0210403_10005067_pt1 | contig 11254 bp, 10 predicted proteins | sample IncBWC19MmetaG_FD_150863 | JGI IMG/M metagenome (GOLD analysis project Ga0210403, IMG submission 150863) | Forest soil microbial communities from Barre Woods Harvard Forest LTER site, Petersham, Massachusetts, United States - Inc-BW-C-19-M | ecosystem: Environmental > Terrestrial > Soil >... | reverse complement strand
CAATCCACGATTCTTGCCTGCGGAGGTGCCCCAGTGTACTCGAGTGGCTTGATCTCCGAAATTGAAAGCTGGATCTTGAATTCTGGTGTTAGGGAAATGAAAAGTGGAACGGCGCGCAGGGTTGCTGCGCGCCGTTCGTCTTGTGGATCAGGCTGGAGCTGGTGATGAGTTGTTTAGTTGCTCGCGCAGCGTGGCTGATGTTGGCGGTGGCGGCTATTCGTCGCCGCGATCGTTTGGAGCTAGGGCTACGCCGCGGAAGACTTCGCCGGCGTGGGCTGAGCGGATGGTGACGAAATGGCCGATGCGCTCATCGTCATCGCTATGCGATGTTGCTGCGGCTGCGGGTAGAGTGGTCGCGGAAAGCACGTCTGTAACTTTGACCAGCTTGTTTGGATCCGCGCCCAAATCGCCGTTGGTGCTGAGGGTTGAGGTGATGGCGAAGACGGTGACGGTGCCATCGTGGTTGTGTCGACCAGCAATGTTGCGGCAGCCGCCGGTGGCGGGATTCAATGCGGTTGGATAATTCGCAACGCTGTAGGGAACGCCGATGTTCAGGCCATCTTGCAACACGTAGTCCATGACCCAGGTGCCATTGACCAAGCTCCACTTTTGCAGCCCGGCGGTGGCCAGAGATTGTGCGTCTGCCACGTTAGTTTGACCATTGATGATTTGACCGGTTACCAGGATGCCGTCGCCTTCATCGCAAACATACAAGGTAGTGGCGTTGGCGAACCAGATGCCGAAGGGAAATGCCGTTGAAGTGCTGGCGGCGGTGTTGGGGAAGCCCGGCAAAATGGTGATGGGGACGGTGGCGAGTTGCGCGGCCGTGCCGGTGGGCAGAGTGCCTTGGCTGCCAACCTGGTAGACGGTGTTGATGCCATTGCCGCCGCTACCCTTGGTGACGTACAGGGTGTTGTTGAAGATGGTCAGGCCGCGAAAGTTGGTGTCTTTGCCGGGCTTGTCTGAGCCGAACAGCAGCCGGCCGATCATATCGATGTTGGGGGGCACTGGCGGAGTTTGACCGGGGACGAGTAGTTCGGCGCCAGTGGCGTTGATGAGCGCGATGCCGGAAGGCGTGGTAGTGAGCTGTTTCTTGGAGAGGTTGCCGCTGTCGTCATTTCCCACCATGTAGTAGAGGCCATTCGCACCTTTGATCGCGGCGCGTCCGTTGTCGCCGCTGTAGGCGTTGCCGTCGGTGACGCTGAGATGCCCATCGGCATCCACTTCCGCGACGGCGCGATAGTAAGCCGCGGGAACAATCGGATTGCTCGGGTACGTGGTGACAACCGGATTGGTCAGATCGCAGACACCGGGCGTGTTGGAGGCGGAAACATCAAGAAGACTAGGAGCGGTAGGAACAACGGGAAAACCTCCGCAACCGGGGCCACCCTGATAGGCCATGAAGGTAAGAGAGCGTCCATCGATGGAGCGATTCAAAGCTAACTCAGACTTGGAGCTGAAGCTGGTCACGATTTGATTGGTGGGGATGGGGAGAGTGCCCAGCAGGTGTCCATCGCTTGAGAGATTGTCGAGGAAGATGGGTGAGGTGACGCCGAAACTGCCGTCGGAGCCGGAATTGTTCCAAACATTGTGGGAATCGGAAAGGTTGGGGAATTCGCCGTTGTCGCTGGCGACGCCGCAAGGGACCGTTACATCGGTGATGCCGTTAGTGGTGGTGGGAACTGCAACGACGGTGCTGCCGTTGGGACCTCCAGGGCAGCCGAGAGGCAAAGTTTCGCCGGCGGTGACGGTCGAGGCGTTTCCGACATAGACGCTGCGACTGAGCACAATGCTGTCTGACTGAAATTTGAAATGGCCGGAATGATCGTCACCTGCAGAAAGCTTGCTGATCAAAGTTGTTGAAGCTCCGATTGCTGTTGCGATTGCTATAAACGCAAAGATGCGTGGTCTGTTCACAGTTAGGCCTCCCAGGCGCGCGAATCCTCGCATAGGAAAGGGATTGAAGGTTTGCGGGAGTGTTAAAGGTGCGTAAAGCGTTGAAGAGGCTGTGGAGTGAAGTGCGACGAGCGCACAGACAGGAATGTCTGTGCCTGTGGTAAACGGGATGACTGCGCGGATTGTGATGTGGGCAAGATGCTGGGATCGAAGCGGGATCCATTCGACTGCGTTCCCCGGCCGCGCCGGAAGGCGGCGCGCAGGAAAAAAGCCGGGTCACTCCGCTCAGGATGACGGCATTTATGAGTGGGGCTGGAAGGCGACGACGCACAGACAGGAATGTCTGTGCCACGGAAAGACTTTCTGCGGAGGAAGGGATAGAATCAAGCCTCTCTGAATTGCTCTTTTGTGCCGGACATTCCAGCTGCACGCTCGACGGTAGGAGGCCGCGTGATTGAACAACGGACGTCCCCCCGGTGTGTCCGCGGACCTTTCTACCCACGTAGTTTTTTTACTGCAAGGTGCATCCTGAAGATTTCCATGCGTACGAAGGTTACGGGTGTCTTGCTGTGTCTGGGCGTGCTGCTGAGTGGCTGCCATTCGGAGGTGACGCCCACTGGCACGCCGACAGTCGAGTTCACCAAAATTCCTCCGGCGGCGCAGGGTGGGCGAGAAAAAGTGGACACGATTTCTGGGCACGTGACCGGTGCGCATCCGGGCCAGCAGATTGTCGTCTACGCGAGAAGCGGCCCATGGTGGGTGCAGCCGTGGCCGGACAAACCATTTATTCCGATTAAGGCCGACTCCACCTGGAGCACCGACACACACTTGGGATTCGAGTATGCGGCGATGTTAGTGGAGCCGACATATCATCCGCCACCTACTCTGGATGTGGCGCCGACGCCAGGCGGTTCAGTGGTTGCGGTCAAGATCGAAAAAGGCGTAGGGACGGTGGCGCTGGCGCCGACCAAGCCGCTGCATTTCAGCGGGTATGACTGGAAAGTGCGGACCATCTCGAGCGATCGCGGTGGAATGAACAATCTGTATGACGGAGACAATGCGTGGACCGATGCAAAGGGCGCGCTGCATCTGCGCATAAAAAAGAAGGGCGACAAGTGGTCGTGCACGGAAATGTTGATGACGCGCAGCCTGGGATACGGAACGTACATCGTCACAGTGCGCGACGTTTCCAAGCTCGAGCCCGCCGCGGTTTTCAGTATGACGACGTTTGATGACTGGGGAGGCGAACAGCACTATCGCGAAATGGATATGGAAGTCAGCAAATGGGGCGACGCGTCGGTGAAGAACAATGCGCAATACGGGATTCAGCCGTTTTATGTGCCCGGGAATGTGAGTCCGTTCAATGCGCCAGCGGGCACATTGACGCATTCGATGCATTGGGAATCAGGGCGCGCGAGCTTTAAAACGGCGCGCGGGACGTCGATGAAAGAGGGGGCGCCGGTCGTGGCTGAGCGCGTGTTCACATCGGGAGTTCCAACGCCGGGACAAGAGACGTTTCAATTTTTGTTTTACGTAGTGGCCAGCGAAACGAATCCAATGCAGAAAGACACTGAGGTAGTTGTTGATAAATTTGAATACCTTCCTTGAGAAGTTTGCGAATCCGCCGTGGCGCTGGAAAGGATTTCTGTTCGGACTGGCGGTGCTGTGCTGCTGCGCGTCGCTGGCCCAGGCACTCGATCCACATCGAATGCTGTCGCAATACATGCGAGACCACTGGGGAAGCGAGAAGGGATTCACGGGCGGCCCGGTAACGGATATCGCGCAGACTCCGGACGGCTATCTGTGGATCGGAACGGAAAGAGGGCTGATCCGCTTCGATGGGTTTAGCTTTCACACTTTCCCGGAAGCCACGCCAACAACATTTGCCATTGGGCCGGTACGCGCGCTGACGGCGGACGCGGAAGGCAATCTGTGGATTCTGTTGCAAAGCACGAAAATACTGCGGTATCACGACGGCAAATTCGAACTTGGCCGGGAAGAAACGGAGGTCGGAATTACTTCGATGGTAAGGCGGAGCGACGGCAAGATTCTGTTTTCGTCGCTGGCGCTGGGTCCGCTTACCTATCGAGGAGGCAAATTCGAAGAACTTAATCAGGGTGGCGAGACGAGTGGTGCTGCTGGTGGCGCACCGACTGGCGCGGATCAACTTTCCAGCCGGCTTAGTTGGGCCACGGGAGTCACGCCGCATCGCTATGCGGAGCCGAATTCGGCGGTGCTGTCGATGGCGGAGACAAGCGACGGAAAGCTGTGGCTGGGCACGCGCGATAAGGGCCTCTTCTATATGAGCGAAGGAAAGACGACCTCCGCCGGCAAAGAGTTGGCGGACAAGAAGATCAACTGTCTGCTGGCTGATGAAAACGGAAGCCTGTGGATTGGAACGGAGAAGGGCATACTGCGCTGGAATGGAAAAGAAGTGACCAGCGAGGGAGTCCCTTCGGTTCTTCGCGATGGGGAAGTTTTCTCGATGATCCGGGATCGGGATGCGAATGCCTGGATCGGTACTTCGCACGGGCTGATTCGCGTTAATGCAGATGGAGTCTCGGTGGACAATGGGAATTTGCAGAGCGGCGCAATGGTAACCGCGCTGTTTGAAGATCGCGAAGGGAATATTTGGGTAGGAAGTCCGGCAGGGATCGATCGGGTGCGAGACAGCGCGTTCATCACATATTCGGTTGGCGGCCTGCAATCGGCAAGCGGCGGGCCGGTTTTTGTAGATCAGGAAGAGCGCGCGTGGTTCGCTCCGTATGATGGTGGTCTGCACTGGCTGAAGGGCGACAAGAATGGAAGCTTGGAGAACGACGGGTTGGGACGCGATGTGGTGTATTCGATCAGCGGCGGGAAAGATGAATTGTGGGTAGGGCGGCAACGGGGTGGGCTGACGCACGTACGTTTCGCGGGCGGCGCGGTAATCGCAAAGACGTATACGGAGAAGGATGGCCTGACGCAAGACAGCGTGTACGCGGTGCATGAGAATCGCGATGGGACAGTCTGGGCAGGCACGTTGAGCGGTGGCGTAAGCGAATTCAAGGATGGACATTTCACGACGTACACGTCGGCGAATGGATTGTCGTCGAACACGGTGTCGTCGATTGCGGAAGGCGCGAATGGCGCGATGTGGTTCGCGACGCCGAAGGGAATCAGTGCGCTGAACGATGGGCAGTGGCGGGCGTTTGCAAGCAAGGACGGGTTGCCGTCGGACAATGTGAATTGCCTGTGGTTTGATTCTGCTGGAGTGCTGTGGGCCGGCACGGCCATGGGGCTTGCGTTTGTGAAGGGCGACCGAGTGCTGACGCCTTTTCGGGAGCCCGGAGCTTTGCATGACCCGATTTTAGGAATTGCGGAAGACAAAAATGGATGGCTGTGGATCTCTACTTCGAATCATGTGCTGCGTGTTAAGCGTGAGGGGCTGCTGAACGGCACGTTGGACGACGCCGGCGTGCACGAGTATGGGATTGAAGACGGCTTGAATGGATTGGAGGGAGTGAAGCGCTATCAATCGGTGCTTGCGGATGGCGCTGGGAAGATTTGGTTTTCCATGAATCGTGGGCTCTCGGTGGTGGATCCAGCGCGGGCGATTGGCGGGTCAGCGCCGGCACTCATCCACGTCGATGGGGTGAGCGCGGACGGAAACGCAGTACCCTTACAAGACACAATTCGTCTGACCGGTACGCATCACCGGCTGATCTTCAATTATGCTGCGCTGAGTCTCTCGGTGCCGGAGCGGGTGCAATACCGATACAAATTGGAAGGCGTTGACGAGCAGTGGAGCAGCCCGGTTAATAATCGCGAAGTCACTTACAATAATTTGAGTTCCGGCACATACCGGTTTCGATTGATGGCCAGCAACAGCGAAGGAATGTGGAATAGCGCGGAGGCGGTGGTGCCGTTCGAAATCGCGCCGGAGTATTGGCAGACCTGGTGGTTCCGGACGTCTGCTGCGATTGCGGGCGGGTTGCTGATCTTGCTGTTCTACCGTTTACGCATACGAAAAGTTTCCGCGCAGATGAACATGAGATTTGAAGAACGGCTGGCAGAACGCACCAGGATTGCGCAAGAGCTGCACGATACGTTGTTGCAGGGATTTCTGAGCGCGTCGATGCAGTTGCATGTTGCGGACGATCGCCTGCCGGAGGATTCACCGGCAAAGCCGCTGGTTGGCAGGGCGCTGCAATTGATGACCCGGGTGATTGACGAGGGTCGAAACACGGTGCGGGGCTTGCGGTCGGTGGATTTACGGAACCAGAAGCTGGAAGAGTCTTTCTCGCGACTGCAACAAGAGTTGGCTCCAACGGGGCATGCCGAATTTCGAGTTATCGTGGAGGGCGCAGCACGTCCGCTGCGGGCCGTGTCTCGCGACGATATTTACTCCATCGGGCGCGAAGCAATTATCAACGCGTTCCGGCATTCAGGCGCGAAAGAGATCGTAGTGGAGATTGACTATACCGCCAGTCATTTGCGGATGCTGGTTCGGGACAATGGCTGCGGCATCGATCCACGGGTATTGCGTGCCGGGCGGGACGGCCACTGGGGTTTATCAGGAATGCGCGAGCGCGCGGAACGAATTGACGCGAAATTGCGGGTGTTGAGCCGGGCCGCGGCCGGAACGGAAATAGAGTTGATTGTTCCAAGCCGAATGGCATACGAGACCCAGAATTCAGACCATTCCAAAGCGTGGTTTTCGAAACTGTACGCCAGAAAAGATAAAGATAAGGAAGAAAAAATTGCGGCGGAGAGCGGGCAGCGTCAATGAGTGAGCAAAAGGGCATCCGGATTCTGAGCGTGGACGATCATCCATTGTTGCGAGAAGGCATCGCGGCGGTGATCAACAGCCAGCACGATATGCAGGTGATCGCGGATGCGTCGAGCGCTCAGGATGCGCTGCAACAATATCGCAAACACCGCCCGGACGTGACGCTGATGGATTTGCGGCTCCCGGATAAAAGCGGGATCGACACGATGATCGCGATCCGTACGGAATTTCCCGAGGCGCGAGTAATTATTCTGACTACATTTGAGGGCGACGTGGAGATTCAGCGGGCGCTGGAGGCTGGGGCGCGTGCTTATTTGCTGAAGAGCATGCCGCCCAAGGATCTGCTCGAGGTGATTCGGCAAGTGCATGCGGGGAAGAAAAGAGTTCCGCCACAACTGGCGGCGCAGCTTGCCGAACATATGAGTGATGAGGCGCTGACCACGCGAGAAATAGAAGTGCTGAGTCAGATCGCGGAAGGGAATCGCAATCGGGATATTGGCGAGAAATTATTTATTACCGAAGAGACGGTAAAAGTTCACATCAAGCACATCATGGAAAAGTTGGGCGCGAGCGACCGCACCCAAGCGGTGGCCATCGCGATACGCAGGGGAATTATTCATCTGTGATCAGGCCTACACAGGCCGTATCCAATACCCCAATAGCGTTATGAAAAGATACCGGAATGTCGGGAATCGCTCGCCTGGTTGGTCATATAGCGTAAACGATAAGGCAGTTTAGCGACGGTACAGGAGATGTAATCTGCAAAGGCTATTCTCTGCATTTCCAGGCGGCCCTCCTGGAATTGGGTTGTTGGTTTTGCGCATCGTGGCAGGCGCCACATTGGTAGCAGAGGGGACTTTCTGCCTGTTATGGCATGGGCACGCTATTGGGGCTCAGTTTTTTGGCGCCGTGTTACTGCTGTCGACGGGCGTGTCCATTCTGATCGGTTTTCTGACGCCGGTGCTTGCGCCGTTAGCCGGACTGGAATGTCTGAGCATCGCATTTTCGTGGTTTCCTGCGCCGGCCTTGGGGCTTTTTGACTCTAAACTAGCCGCTATGCAGGTGGTTGCTATGTTTGCCGCGGTAGCGCTGCTCGGTCCGGGCGCTTACTCGCTGGATGCGCGACTATTTGGGTGGAAAGAAATCGTGATCCCAGCTAACCCACATAAGCCGGAATAATTATTTGAGTCCCCAACACGCACTTTTCCCAACATTTCCTACAGGGACTAGGACTAATGCATCCTCCAATCGTGGTATCCGCAGCCACCTCTTGTGGCGTAGCTAAAATTCATTCCATCCCGTGATGTTTCCTTATTAGGTGCTCTGGCAGAGTGTGCCGGGTCGAGGCAATCCGCAGAGCCTCACAAGTCACTCCAGCCAAACGATTAAGGAGGGTAGGGTTTTGATCAGCAGTCTACGTACTTCACCAAGCGGTGCCGATCACGCAGGACGTAACGCCCACTTCACACTCGAGACGCAGCTTCTGGCCCGCGCGAAGAAGGGGAACAAAGAAGCTTTCGGAGAACTCTGCAAACGGCATGCGGAGAAAATCTTCCACGTGACACTTCGCATCACCCGAAACCGCGAAGACGCCGAAGATGCGGTGCAGGAGTGCTTTTTGAACGCGCTGCTGCACTTGAATGACTTTGACGAAAGGTCGCTGTTCTCGACATGGCTGACGCGAATTGCGATCAATGCAGCGCTGATGAAAATCCGGAAAGTTCGCACATCGCGCGAAACCCCGCTGTTGGTTGTTGATGAATTCGGGGACGAGCGGGAGTGCGTTCAACTGACCGACCGTTCGTTGAATCCGGAAGATAGTTTCGCGGAGCGGGAACGGGCGAAGATGCTGCGCGATGCGTTGGGAAGACTGCGGCCACGCATTCGGGCGGCTATCGAGTTTCGTCAACTGCACGAGTATTCCATTCGAGATACGGCGCGGAAGCTGGGAATCTCTGAAGCAGCGACGAAAGGCCGGTTGTTCCAGGCCAGAGCGGTGCTGCGGAAAGTTTCGCGGCTGAAAGCGGTGGCGGCCGTCCGGGTTGGGCAGGCGGCGTAACGAACTGAGGCGTTTGCTCAGAGTGCATAAAGCGACGTAAAGAGAGGCGGAGGCCATGGCAATCAGCTTGGCTTTCGCCTTGGTGATTGCCGTAGGCCGTCATTTTGGCTTACGGTGCGGACGGTCTTCGTAGTGCTTGGGATTCTGGCCGGGTGCGGTTTCGAAGCGCGCAATTGCGCACGGCCTGAGGGAGGCGGTCGAGTCATGTCGAATACGTCTACGTCGATGGCGCGAGAACCGAATTTTCCGCGCACCACATTTCAGACGCTGGAAGCAGATGGAGTGAAGATCTTTTATCGTGAGGCAGGGCCCGCCGATGCGCCGGTGTTGCTGTTGCTGCATGGTTACCCAACGTCGTCGCACATGTTTCGCGAATTAATTCCGCGGATGGCTACGCGGTACCGGGTGATTGCGCCCGATCTGCCGGGCTTCGGCTTTACTGTGGTGCCGGACGCGCGTGTGTATAAATACACATTCGACGGACTGGCGCACACTATCGAGGCGTTCGTCGATGCTCTGGGATTGAAACGTTACGCCCTCTACGTGTTCGATTATGGCGCTCCGGTGGGCTTTCGTCTGGCCGTGGCGCATCCGGAACGGGTGACCGCGATCGTGTCGCAAAATGGCAATGCTTACGAGGAAGGGTTAGGAGATTCGTGGGCGCCGATTCGGCGATACTGGGCGGAGCCGACGGAGGAGAATCGAGACGTACTTCGTCGCGCCATTCTTACCTTCGAAGGTACGCGCTCGCAATATGTGAATGGAGTTCCAGACCCCCAGCAAACAGTGGCGCCCGAATCGTACGCCTTGGATGCCACACTGCTCGAGCGTCCGGGGAATAAGGAAATTCAACTGGATTTGTTCCTCGACTACGCTTCGAATGTGAAGTTGTACGCGACATTTCAAGCGTACTTCCGGCAATTCAAGCCGCCGCTGCTGGCGATTTGGGGAAAGAACGACGCCTTTTTCATTCCGCCCGGAGCGGAAGCGTTCCGGCGAGACAATCCCAACGCGACAGTGGAATTCCTGAATACTGGGCACTTCGCCATCGAAACGCACGTGGATGAGATCGCGGCAGCGATGCGTAGGCTCCTGGACCGGGTCCAATAGCAGAGCGCACTATTTGCACCGCGAAGCGTCCCCAACCCCCCCGTACATTCACAATTAGAGTCTCATCGGATACTAGCAGAACGGGTAGTGCGCAAATTTGCGCCTGGCCTTAGAATGCGTGTGCCTGTTTCCGCAGTGTTGGGTGTGCGTCTGGTGCCAAGGCAAGAGCCTGCAAAAAAGAAAGTGCGGTAAACGACGAAGGCCAGATTTAGGTTGTCAGTTGCTGCGGAAAATGGCATCGTCTCCACCACACTGCTTCGGCTGGCACAACGCATAGCCTGCAAGGGACTTCCACTCGAGAATGTGTGATTGTGCGCGGCAAAGCTAAGAAACAAAAAATTACCAAGAGCGCGATGACCAGAGCCGGCTCCAGTGCCTCGGACTTCTTGCTGAAATTGGAATTGGAAAGCAATCCGGAGTCGCTGTGCCTGGTGCGGGCGACGATTGAGCGGGCTACGGAAACGCTGCATTTCGAACCAGCGGAAACGCGCGCCATTGTTCGAGCCGTGGACGAAGCGCTGGCCAATGTGGTGCGGCATGCCTATAAAGGACAGCGGGGCCAACCCATCCAGTTAACCTGCCGGCGTTTGCGCAGTGCCGATAACGAGGCGCTTGCCAAGGGCATCGAGATTATCCTGCAGGATTCCGGAGTTGCCTTAGACCCTGCCAAACTAAAGGGCCGGCCGCTGGACGAAATTCGCCCTGGTGGCCTGGGGCTTCATTTCATGCGACAAAGCATGGATAAGGTAGAATTCAGCCGTTCCCAGGGGCAGAACCAGCTGCGCCTGGTGAAGTATCTCGCTCCGGCCAAACCGGAAAAGACCCAAGGAGACTAGACCCGTGCAAATCGCCGCTCGCCCGTTTGAAGGCTGGACCATCCTGGATGTTTCCGGGGACATTGACCTGGCGCATTCTCCGGCTATGCGCAAAGTGTTATTGGGAGAGATCCGGGAGAAGCACACTAAGAAAGTAATTTTAAACCTTGGTGCGGTGCGGTACATCGACAGCTCGGGCATTGCGTCGCTGGTAGAAGGTTTGAAGGCTTCGCGCGATCAGGGCTCGCGCTTGATTTTGTACGGGTTGAGCAAAACGGTGCGTGAAGTGATGGAGCTATCACGCTTGCAAAGGATTTTTGAGATTTACGATAACGAAGAGCAGGCGGTGTCTTCCGAAGGCCACAAGTAGTAGTTTTCCCAGTAAAAGGTAAAGTTCGCACGTGGAAATTGCTCAACAAACTGGCGCGGCGGTGCTCGACTCTCTTTCCTACCTGGGGGCGCTGGCCATGCTTGGGGGACGAGCTGCGCATGCCACGTTTGTGGGGCCATTCCTTGGCAAGCCGGTACGATACCAGCGCGCCATTGCGCAAGCCATGGAAGTGGGCGTGCGCGCTCTGCCGATTCTTACCCTGATTACATTTT
>Ga0210403_10005065_pt1 | contig 11255 bp, 7 predicted proteins | sample IncBWC19MmetaG_FD_150863 | JGI IMG/M metagenome (GOLD analysis project Ga0210403, IMG submission 150863) | Forest soil microbial communities from Barre Woods Harvard Forest LTER site, Petersham, Massachusetts, United States - Inc-BW-C-19-M | ecosystem: Environmental > Terrestrial > Soil >... | reverse complement strand
ACGCGCGAGCCTACGGTTGGGAAAGGCAACACCATCTATGAGAGCGAAATGGCGCTCTTCTTTGAGTGCATGCAGTAGTGCGCTCAAAAAGTGCTTGACACGGGCCGACATTGTCAGAGACGCGATATTACGACAGTCAGGGCGGCCGGCGGTGGCGAAAGCCTTTTTGTCGCCCTGGCAGTTCCTGTTAGTTTTGCCAGTTCCTCTCCTTTTCCTTTGTCAAATTCGGTGATATTTGGTTAACCATGATGACTACAGTATGAGGCTGTAGCAGTATGAAAGTAAAGAACTATTTGAGAATAATTAGAATTGTTAAGAACGTGGACGGATGGCTACGAACCAGAGGGTCGGGAGTTCGAATCTCTCCGGGCGCACCATTTTTCCCTAGAGCCGTAATCTGCCAGCTTTAGGTTCGCAATCTCACCGTCTTGGTCTGCACAACCAAATTCGACCAATATGAGCATTCTTGTTCAGCGCCGGTTGCGCCAACCCAGCCACATCCCGAAACCGATGCCGGCCAGCAATGCTCCGGTCAGCTTCTTGCGGTCGGTAATTGGGACGAAACAGGTCTGTTGGTCGCTGATTTCGATAACGCCGACTGGGACGGTTCGCGCTCCGCCACCGCCACCCCCTCCTTCGCCGCGAGCGCTGGTATCGCCAACACCGCCGGTTCCAGCCCCGGCACCGTAGCCGTAGATTATTTTTGCAACCGGGATTACGGTCTTTCCGTGAGCTGAGATCGGTTCGCCATAGATGGCTTTCACGCTGGCTTGACTGAGAACGCTGTCCTTGAGTGATTGCAGAAGCGCGAGGCTGCTCATTTCAGAACTCCCTGAACCGTGATTCGATGGACAAAGGCCACCACTGGAAATCCTAACCTCTGGCTCGGCAATTCACCAGCGGCTTGGCGCGGAGACTGGGGACGCGTGACTGGGGAATGTTATGATTCCCGCCGACAATAGGAAATCCCATGATGCTAGTTCTTCTCACACAGTGGAAGTTCAGACGCATCCGTCCTCAAGCGTTGCTGAGAGGATCAGCCACTTCCATCACTATTCTTTCTTTCGTGTTGCTGAACGCAACTGCTTCCGCCCAATCGAAGGCCGCGGAGCCTACGGCAACCGTTCATGTGGATGTGACGCCGGGCCATGCGATCAACTCTTTCGATCCCGACAGCGCTCTGGGCAGCTCGATTGATGTCTTGTCTCGTACCGGGATCGACAGAGTTTACACGCCGCATATCATCCAGGAAGCTCTCTCCGCAGGATGGGGGCCGATCACTTACCGCAACAATACCGAACTTCGCATGGCCGCGTGGCAGTGGAACGAAAATGGCACCTGGAGCGACGCCGCGCACCGGAATGGATACTTCACCGGAAGCACCGAACTCAAGGAGCCAACCCGCTACATCCTGGCCTACGCGCTGCCGCATCGCGGGTTCGCGACTAGCGGGGATCGGCCGGTGCCGGGTCCCAATCTCACGTATTGGAAAAGCAATCCGTACCTCACCAGCAAGTTCACGGGCGAGAGCGATGCGCTACATCCGCAGTGGGTGGTAGTGGATCTGAAGGCCGATAAGCCAGTGAACGCCCTGCGCATCGCCTGGGCGAGCCCTTATGCGACGTCGTATCAGGTGGAATATTGGACGGGCGGGGACGCGCTCGACTTCGATTTGGGTCCGAAAGGTGAATGGAAGGTTTTTCCCGCAGGCGTGTTGAAGAATGCGCCAGGCGGAACGATGACTCTGAAGCTCTCCGACGCGCCGGTTTCCACGCGCTTCGTGCGTATTCTGATGACGGAATCCTCGAACACTTGCGACGAACATGGCGCGAGCGACGTTCGTAACTGTGTCGGCTACGCGATTCAGCAGGTTGCTGTTGGCACGGTCGATGCCAGTGGGGCTTTTGTTGAGGCGCCCAAAGATCCCGCTGAGAGCCGAACTACGTATTGCGTTTCGTCCATCGATCCCTGGCACTCGGCTGCTGACGTGTACGATGGAGGACCCTACCAGCACAGCGGCTTCGATCTTTTCTTCTCGAGCAGCCTGACCAACAATCTGCCTGCCATGATTCCGGTCACCATGCTCTACGGTACGCCCGAAGACGCGGCAGCGCAGATTGCCTACATCGAAAAGCGGGGCTACCGAATCGGGTACGTCGAAATGGGCGAAGAGCCCGATGGCAAGCACGCCATGCCCGAAGACTACGGCACGCTTTACATCCAATGGGCCGCGGCGATTCACAAAGTGGACCCCAAGCTGAAGCTGGGCGGACCGGTGTTTGAGGGCGTCAACGAAGACATCCGCGTGTGGCCAGACGCGCAGGGGAGAGTTTCGTGGATGGGCCGCTTCGTGGATTACCTCAAGGCGCATGGTCATCTTTCCGATCTCGCTTTCGTTTCTTTCGAGCACTATCCGTTCGAGCCGTGCACCATCACCTGGCAAACTTTGTACACCGAACCTCAGCTGATGAAGCACATCCTGCAGGTCTGGCGAGATGATGGTGTGCCTAAAGATGTGCCCCTGATGGTGACGGAGAATCACCTGGCCAACGAACTCACCGGACCCATGACTACGATTTTTGCGGCACTGTGGCTGGCCGATAATGTCGGATCGTTCTTTGAAGGTGGAGGCACGGCCTTCTATCACTCGCCGATCCAGCCGGAGAGCATCCATAATACGTGCCTGGGTTGGGCGTCGTGGTCGAACTTCGTTTCCGACGAGAATTACGACATCAAGGGATATACATCGCCTTATTTTGCCGCTCACATGATCAATCTGGAGTGGGTCCAGCACCGCTCCGGGGTGCATCACATGTTTCCTGCTTCGACGGACATCAAAGACGCGGACGGCAATGTGCTGGTCACATCGTATGCGGTGCATCGGCCTGACGGAAACTGGTCCTTGATGCTGGTCAATCGGGACGAGACCAACGCGCACACCGTGCGCGTTCAATTTGAGGATTCGCGGAGCAAACAGAATGCATCGTTTTCCGGGCCGGTCGCCTTTGTGACTTTCGGGAGCGAGCAGTACGTGTGGATCAATGACGGCTTGAATAGTCATCCGGACCCGGATCATCCTCCGGTCGGAACAACGATCGCGGCAAGCTCACAAACTGTGTTCACTCTACCGAAAGCGTCGGTCACTGTGCTGCGAGGCAAAGTGGCGGGGTTGAAGGAGTGAGGCCGCAGCTCGAATCTGTTACAGCCCTAAAACAAAACGTCCCAGACCCGGTTTGAGTCATGGGACGAATCGCTCGAACAGGTTCCTCCCCCGAGAAACTGTTCACCATCAACATAGCCTGCCGCCAGAGGGATGGGAATGGCACGAATGTGCTATTGGGAAAGCCCCGGATTCCTTCGGCCTCAAACGATACCTGTGCCTGATGCATCCGGTACAATTCATTTATGCCAAGACTTAAGGGATTGGGAAACATTGTCGCGGAATTGAGAGCTGAAAGAGCTCATCTGGTAAACAACCTTCGCCATGTGGACGCGGCTCTCGCAGTGCTGGGCAAGTTGGAGGGCGGGAAGTTCGCCACCGTGTCGCGTCGTACTCTTTCGGCGACGGCTCGCCGAAAGATCGCAGCGGCGCAGAGGGCAAGATGGGCGAGGGTCAAGGCGAAGCAGGCGAAGGCGAAGTAAGACTGCGTCGTTCAGTGCTGTTGGCGCACGAAAGATCAAACCCCAGCGGCTGAAGCCGGACTTATTCGCGGCGAGTTACGGTATGCCTGAAGGCATACCCTGATACGAATCACCTGATACGAATCGCTTGTCTTCCGCAGGCTAGCAAAAGGCCCCAAAAGAAAAATGCCCGGAATCCTTTCGAATTCCGGGCATTCGTGTTCCGCACTTAGACAGCTTGAACGTTCTCAGCTTGCCAGCCCTTGGGGCCTTTGGTGACGTCGAACTGCACCGCTTGGCCTTCTTGCAGGCTGCGGAAGCCGCCCGCCTGAATCGCCGAGAAGTGCACGAAGACGTCTTCGCCATTTTGACGGCTGATAAAACCATAGCCCTTGGCGTCGTTAAACCACTTTACTGTTCCTGTTTCTGCCATTTGTTTGTACCTTTTTCTATTTTTGGATTGTGCTGAGAAGATTCGCTGCTAGTGAGAGGGGTGACGCTGGTTGGCGTGCCGACCTTCAATTGCGTATGAGTCAAACTTAGCTGGAATTTATTATACACGAGAAAAGGTAATGCTGGAGAATATTGCAATGCTTTTAAGGGGGGCGCGAGCCACGAGATACTTTATTTGTGCACCTTCCTGTCCTTGGTGATCGATGAAGTTTAAATGCCTAAACCACAAAGGGCACGAAGGTTCACGAAGGATGTGTCAAAGAAGTCACGCCCGAGTTTCTTTACTCGTGGACCGTCAAACCCGGGTTTTCGATTCAGGCATACCGACAACCACGGTGCGTCGGCGCGGGAGTTCTTCGTCGGGGATTTCCGCGATGAATTGCAAGTCCAGGCCGAGACGCCTGCTTTCCTGATATGCCACATCGTTGAAAAAGTAAGCGATGTCGCCACCAAATCGATCTTTGGCGCGGCGGCGCTCATCAAGATCGAAGGGGCTGGCGGAATACACTTTCAGGTTGGGTGCATCTCTCAGGACGGCGCCGAGCTCGCGCTGGAAGTCGAGCGCTCCCTGGCGCACTTCCGCCATGGTGAAAGCGACAACATGGAAGGACATAGGTCGAGATCGAGCATCGCAGAAGACGCCCGGTCTGTCTAGTTTCGGCGTTTCATCTGCTGCACAGTCGCGACATCGACGGGCAAGACCTGATAGGCTTATTTTCTAACCGAGCGCGGACCCGTAGCTCAACTGGATAGAGCACTGCGCTTCGAACGCAGGGGTTGGGAGTTCAAGTCTCTCCGGGTCCACCATTCCGCACTGATCGCGCCTCAAACTGAGACGTTGCAAGGAACGTCTCTACGGTAGTTATGCCTCAGTAGAGACGTAGCTTTGCTACGTCTCCGGCTGCTGCGATCAACTCGCGATCCGACGGTTGTGCCCCTTTCATCCCGCGGCTGGCGCGTGTCGTCTTTTACAATGCGAGGGTGAAGACCTGGGACGTGATCGTTGTAGGCGGCGGCATCATTGGACTCTCACTCGCGATCGCTTTGCAAAAGCGGGGCCTGCGAGTTCTCATAGTGGAGCGCGGAGAGCCTGGCCGGGAAGCTTCCCACGCTGCCGCTGGAATGCTGGCCGACTGTACTCTGGAAACCCCAGTTGCGCTGCAAGCATTGGCTACCGCGAGTGCGCGAATGTATCCCGAGTTCGCCCATGAGTTGCAGGACGAATCGGGAATGAAGGTGGATCTGCGTGATAACGGCACGATCCTGCTTGGTGCACAGCACGTTTCTGATCATTTTCGCGCAGAGAATCCGCTTCCCGCGCCTCTGGCGGAACTGGAGCCGGCTCTGTCCGACGCGAACATTCCAGCCGTTTTTCTAAGAGAGCGAAGCGTCGATCCGCGCGCTCTGGTCGCGGCGGCATTAAAGGCGGTCAAACACCGGGGAGTCGACATTTCCTCCGGCACCGCTGTGACCGACGTTCTGCTCTCGGAGGGACGAGTCTCAGGCGTTCGCACGGATCGAACCCATTACGCTGCGCCGTGCGTTGTGAATTGCGCTGGCGCGTGGGCGGGAAGCTTTTCGACGCATCGCTTCCCTGTCCGCCCGGTCAAAGGCCAAATGCTGGCCGTTGCCTGCCCCCGGCATGACGTGGTGCATCACGTGATCCGGGCTCCGGAGGTTTACCTGGTGCCGCGGAGCGATGGACGAGTCGTGATTGGCTCGACCCTGGAAGAGGCTGGTTATGACAAGCGAACGGACGCAGATACCATTCATTGCATGCATCGAGCGGCGATTCGTTTAGTTCCCGCGCTGGGGCAGGCGCGGATTCTGGAAGCATGGGCCGGGCTCAGGCCGGGAACTCCGGACGATCTACCCATCCTTGGCGCCACCGGCACTCCCGGATACTTTGTGGCGACAGGACATTTTCGCGACGGGATTCTGCTCGCACCTGTCACAGCGCACATCATGGCGCAAATCATCGCAGGTGCGAAACCGGACTACGATATTTCAGCGCTCTCGCCTGCGCGATTTCCAGAGGGCCGCGGCCTTTTGTAGCCGTCCGGGACAGGCCGTCAGACATTCCGGCCTATTTATTTTGCTGGTTCAGCGTATCCAGCGCTTTTCGTGCTTCCCTGAATTTTGGATTGAGCTGAAGCGCCTGCTCGTAAGCGGCCCGGGCTTCCGCAGTACGGTCGGCCTGCTGCAGGACTTGGCCCAGCCGCAAGTACCCTTCGGCGGACGGAGACTCGGCCACATTTCGCATGGCGTCGGAGAGTTCCACTTTCGCCAGCCCGTCCCTGGCATCCGTGCGATCAGGGTTGATTCTCAATGCCTGTTGGTAGCTGGCGCGCGCCTTTTCGTAGTTTCCGATTTCGGCATACAACCTTCCGAGAGTGTTGTAGGCCGGAAGCAGCATGTTGGGATTTGAAACCAGAGGGATCGCGGTTTCGTACTCTACGATCGCGTCGCAAGGACGGTCGATCAGAACCAAGTCTCCGCCTAGATTCAGATGGCCTCCCGCCTCGAAAGGCTTGAGCCTCACTGCTTTCTCAAAATGTGGCAAGGCCTCCTGGTAACGGTCCGATGCGAGAAGCGCAGCGCCCAGGTTCTGCTCGGCAAAGAAATTGTCTTTCGTGACGTCCACTGTGTGCGCCCAGAGATCGACGGCACTTCGCCAGTATCGGAACTGATCGCAGGTGAAGAGCACGAAAATCCCCAAAACGACTGCGGCAATTCTGGCGCGCGACCGGAAGGTAAGTTGCCGGTAGTCTGCTAAATCGGCCGCGCCCCAGACCATCACCACGAAGATTCCAATCAGCGGGACGTAAGCATAGCGATCGGCGATTGCTTGCTGGCCCACTTGGATGAGTCCAATGACAGGAACCAGAGTGCCGAGGAACCAGAGCCACCCAGTGAGCAGGTATGGCCGGGCGGCGCGCTTTTGCCAGACCAGTGCGGTCACGGTGAACACAAAAAGCGCAGCCACTCCGATTTGCCAGACCGCAAGCGCGGCACCGGGGTGGGGATAAAATACCGCCAGTCGCGCCGGCCAGAATGCTTTCCACACGTACAGCGCATAGGCGTAGATGGCGTTTTCCAGACGTACGCCAAGGGGAAGCACCAGATTCATGGCGCCGCCCGAACGCTGCGAAAAAATGCTGATTGCGCCGTCAGCGGCCGCCAGCGCCATGAGCGGCAACTTCTCAAGTACCAGCCGCGAGAAGCTAGCTTGAGGCACGAGGAATGCAGCGTCAGGAGATGACTGTCCCCAGCCCTGGATTCGCCTCAACGGCCAGAAATCGAGCAGCAAGAGCACGCAAGGCAGCGTGACGACCATGGGCTTCGCGGCCAGTCCGAGCACAAAGAGAATGACCACCACGACGTAGCGTTTAACCTCCGGCTTAAGCGTGTACCAGCCGTAAGCACCAAGTGTGAGCAGGAAGAAAAACGTACTGAGGACGTTCTTGCGTTCGGCGATCCAAGCCACGGATTCGACATTAAACGGATGAACCGCGAACAGCGCCGCCACCAGCATGCTGCGTCCTGCGGCTCCGGTGACGCGCGCAAGCAGAAGGAACAGCAGCACAACGTTAAGCATATGGAACAGGACATTCGTGAGGTGATGGCCGTGAGGATTCAGGCCATACAGTTCGCAATCCAGAGCGTGCGAAAGCCAGGTGAGCGGATGCCAGTTAGAGTATTCGGTCGATCTCAACGCCCAGCTTGCCGTGTCCCACACCAGACCGGCCTGCACGTGTGAATTGTTCGTGACGTAGTTGTCGTCGTCGTAGTTGAAAATGAACGGATGCCAAATGGCAGGACTGTACAGAGCGAACGTTGCAACTGCCAGCAGAAGACAAATTGCAAGGTTGCGTTTCCGCGGAGACGCCAGCAATTCGCTCTCAACTTTTTGTCCAATGCCAGTTGTCGTTTGCGCGGCGGGCCGTTGTCTCGTCTCCGACCGTTGGTTGCCGGATCTCATCCTCACAGACATGTCGACCCCAGAAGCACGGTGCTCCGCCTCCCAAACAGAGGGCATTGTACATGGGCCTGGCGTTCTTTCGGGAGATGGTCTCAGCCATCTCCAGAATCAGTCAATTCGTGACCGCTAAGCCTTCCGGCTGTAACCGGCGCAGTTGAGGACCGGCAGGCGGGGATATTTGGGAAAGCTCGGATCTGTATCGGAGAGTTTGCAACGATAGAATGTCGATCCGCGATCAGACTGAATTCGCTGTGCGTTCACGCAATCGAAGCACAAGCCTACGCGGCGTTGTGCATCCTTTGTCCCTGCGGCTTCGGTCACATCCTGCAGGATAACGTACCGCGAAACTCGCATCACGGCTTCAGGTATACTTATCAGTTTCATACGAACTCAACCTGACAAACCACGTCCGAGAGAAAGGCACATCTATGGCTTCCCCAGCAGTGGATTACGCTCGTTCGAATCAGCAGCGATTCTTGAATGAACTCAAAGATCTGCTTCGTATTCCCAGCATCAGCACTGCGCCCGAGCATAAGTCCGACGTGCAGAAGGCCGCCGACGTGGTGGCCAACGAACTCCGGCGAATTGGCATGGAGAACGTGGAACTCATCCCGACCAAAGGCCATCCGCTGATCTACGCCGACTGGCTGCATGCTCCGGGAAAGCCGACCGTGCTCTGCTACGCGCATTACGATGTGCAGCCACCCGACCCGCTTGACGAGTGGATCAGCCCGCCGTTTGAGCCCACAGAACGCAACAACAACATTTATGCCCGCGGCGCCGTGGACGACAAGGGCCAACTCTGGATGGAGATCAAGGCCATCGAAGCCTTGATGAAAGGCCACGGCAGCAAGCTGCCGCTGAATGTGAAGTTCATTATTGAGGGCGAAGAGGAAGTCGGCGGCGAGTCGATTGCAGAATATGTGCGCAAGCAGAAAAGCAAGCTGAAGGCCGATTTCGCGCTAGTCTGCGATACAGAATTGTTTGCGCCCGATCTTCCCACGCTCTGCGTCGGGCTGCGCGGACTCGTGTACACGGAAATCGAGGCAGTCGGGGCTAAGACCGATCTGCACTCCGGTATGTATGGCGGCGCAGCACCGAATCCGTTTTTCGCATTGATTGAGATCATCAGCAAACTCAAGGATGCCAAAGGCAAGATCCTGATTCCGGGCTTCTACAAGAACGTGAAGGCCCCAACCGCGGCCGAGCTCAAAGCATGGAAGCGGCTGCCCTTCAACGAAGAGCACTATCGCAAAACCGAAGTTGGTTCCAAGGTGCTGACCGGAGAGCCGGGGTTCTCAGTGCTTTATCGCACCTGGGCGCGCCCGACTTTGGAAGTGCACGGCATGCCCGGCGGATTTACCGCCCCCGGCGCAAAAACCGTGATCCCCGCAAAAGCGTCGGCGAAAGTTTCCATGCGCATGGTTCCCAACCAGGACCCGGACGACATTCTCAAGCGCTATACCGCCTTCGTGAAAAAGCTCACGCCGAAGGGCATCGAGACCAAGATAAAAGTGTGGAGCAAAGGCCCGGCCTGCGTGGTGGGTACCGATAACAAGTACGTGAAAGCATCCACCGAAGCCATGCACGAAGTGTTCAAAAAGGACACCGTCTTCATTCGCTCCGGCGGCTCAATTCCGATCGTGACCGACTTTCAGGATGTGCTGAAAATCCCAAGTGTGATGATGGGCTTCGGATTGCCCGACGACAATCTGCACGCTCCGAATGAGAAGTTTCACATTCCGAACTTCCATCGCGGGATCGAATCGATCTGTTTGTTCTTCGAGAAGCTCGGCGAGTAGGAAGCGCAGTGAACACGGGGGACAGCCGCCTTCGGCTGTCCCAGCTAAATGAATTCCCCCAGAACCGGGAAGCGATTTGCTGTCTCGTTGGAGAGCAAATCGTGCTTTAACTTCATTGTTTTCCCTCGCCTTTTGCGTTAGGCTTATTCCGCTCTCGCGATTCTCCCTTCCTTCTTCTACCCAACACCCATTTCACACGCCAATGCTGCATTGTGTGTGCAAAATGACGTGGTTGTGCAAAAGGGGACCCCATATATGGTGTTTTCTTGCTTGACCCCGGCCCAATTTCGCCGTTACAGTAGCTTCCATCTGTGCCCGCCCTGTCCAGCCACAGGTAGGTATTTTTCGGAGCGAGCTGTCGAGGAATCTAATTGGTTAACCAGTTCCCTAAGGAGTAGAAGTTGCTCAAACTGAAAAAGCTTCAGATTCTCGGTTTCAAATCTTTCTGCGACCGCACCGAACTCAAGTTTCACGGAGACGGCATCGCGGCCATCATCGGTCCCAATGGATGCGGCAAGTCCAACATCGCGGACGCGATCTCGTGGGTTTTGGGCGAGCAGTCGGCCAAGACTCTCCGCGGTTCGCGCATGGAGGACGTGATCTTCGCGGGCACGCGCGACCGCAAGCCTACCGGCATGGCAGAGGTTGCTCTCACCTTGATCGATCCGGAAGTGTACAGCGGGCCGGACGCGCATGATCCCACCGAGATCGAAGTCCAGAATGACTTGCCGGCGAGTGCGGACGACTGGGACGAAGCTGAAGTCCGAGCCAAGGCCGCCGAGGAAGTTGAGCGCCTGACCGAAGAAGCGCAGCCGGGTATTCCCGATGGAGAGACGAGCATCTCGCCCATCGGGCCGGGCGAGGACGCCCGGACCTCCATCGAATCGGGTCCGCAAGTCGTTCTCAAAATCCGCCGCCGCAAGTTTCAGCAGCAGTTCCGGGCGGGAGAGATCGCCGTAACTCGGCGCCTGTTTCGCTCCGGGGACAGCGAATACTTGCTCAACGGCAAGCTTTGCCGCCTGCGGGATATTCAGGAGTTGTTTATGGGCACCGGCCTAGGGCCAGAATCCTACGCCCTGATCGAGCAAGGACGGATAGGCCAGATTCTGAGCAGCCGTCCCACGGATCGCCGCGCCATCCTCGAAGAAGCCGCAGGTATCACAAAGTTCAAGACCAAGAAACGGCTTGCCGAAGCGCGTCTCGAAGATGCCAAGCAAAATCTGTCGCGGGTGAACGACATCTTCGAGGAAGTTACGCGACAGATGAATTCCCTGAAGCGGCAAGCCTCGAAGGCCGAACGCTATGCCAAGCTGCGGGACGAGATGCGCGCCAAGCACCGTGTCGTGCTGGCCAGCAAGTTTGCCCAACTGGATCGCGAAAGCATTGAAGTGGACGAG
>Ga0210403_10005063_pt1 | contig 11257 bp, 8 predicted proteins | sample IncBWC19MmetaG_FD_150863 | JGI IMG/M metagenome (GOLD analysis project Ga0210403, IMG submission 150863) | Forest soil microbial communities from Barre Woods Harvard Forest LTER site, Petersham, Massachusetts, United States - Inc-BW-C-19-M | ecosystem: Environmental > Terrestrial > Soil >... | reverse complement strand
GCTAACGCGCCCGCCCGCCAGGCCCCGAGCACCGATTATCTCGGCATCGCGGTGCACTGCGCGTTGGGCAGCCCGCTCTGCAACAACAGCCACGCCCGCGCGGACGCGCTGCCGGACGAGCCGGGCGGCTATACCGGCTTCAGTGCCCTGTTCGGGAATGTGAACGTCGCGCCGGTGATTTGCGCGGCGGCGCCCGCCGGCTGCAACGGCAGCGGCGCGGTCAAGGACACCGACGGCGGCGTCATCGCCGACCCCTACGGCCGTCCCGGTTTCCCCAACACCTTCAGCCCGCTGGCCAAGCAGTCGCTCGGCTATGCCGCCACCATGCTGGAGGCGGGCATTCCCGTCGTCTATGTGTATCTGGCGGACGCGCATGACCGCAATCCGCTGCCGCTCGATCCCACCACCAATCTGCCGGGTGCCGCCCATGCCTTCGGCGCGGGCGAGGCGGAATACGTCGCCCAGCTCAAGGCGTATGACGTCGCGTTCGGCAAGTTCTTCGCGCGTCTTGCTGCCGACGGCATCAACAAGGACAATACCCTGTTCTTCGTCACCGCGGACGAAAACGACCACTTTGTCGGCGGTCCGGCGAGCCCGGCCAATTGCGACGGCATCCACGTGCCCTGCACCTATGCGCAGATCGGCGAGATCGACACCTTCCTCGACCGGCTGCTGTTGACCCAGCGCAACAACACGACGCCGTTCGATATTCACTTCGACGACGCGCCGACCTTCTACATCCACGGCAATCCGGGGCCGCAGGATCCGCTCACGCGTACCTTGGAGCGGGACGTCGATGCGCTGCAGGTGACGAACCCGATCACCAACCGCGTCGAGAAGCTCAACGTGTTCATGGCCGATCGGGCGGAGATGACCCTTCTGCACATGATCACGTCGAACCCGGCGCGCTCGCCGAGCTTCACGATGTTCGGAAATCCCGATTACTTCAATGAGACGTCGAGTGCATCGACCGGCCTGGGCCACGACTGTTCGCAAGCACCTGCCTGCGTCTTCGAGGGCCCGGGCTTTGCCTGGAACCATGGCGACGTGCAGAAGCAGATCACGCGCACCTGGATGGGGATGGTAGGGCCGGGCGTGATCCATGCCGGCCGTGACGACCGGGTGTTTTCGGATCATACCGACCTTCGCCCAACCATGATCGCGCTGGCCGGCCTGAAGGACGACTATGCCCACGACGGCCGGGTCCTGATCGAGTTCCTTGATGATCATGCTTTGCCGAAGTCGCTGCGGCGGAGCGAAAACTTCATCGAACTGGCGCAGGTCTACAAGCAGCTCAACGCGCCGCTCGGCTCGGTGGGACTGGACAGCCTGCGCCTTGCGAACCGTTCGATCCTCGGCGACGATGCAGGTTACGCCAAGTTCCTGGCCACCATCGCCGACATCACGACCCAGCGTGACGCCTTGGCCGCCGAGATCAAGCCGTTGCTGGAGGCCGCCGCCTTTGACAATCAACCGATCAAGGAGCAGCAGGAGGATCAGCTGGTGCGCCGCGCCCGCGCGATCATTGACCGCGTTGCGGATCTTGCTCACGACGAGCACGACCACGACCACGATCGTCACTGAGCGCATGCGTCGCCCGCCAAACAATGCTCGCAAGTCCGCTGGCGATGCCAGCGGGCTTTTGCGAAACCATACGGAGCCTGATCTTATGCAATACCGATCGCCGGCGTTGTTGCGCCGGCTGCTTGTATTGGCAATTACCTCTGCGGTGCTGCTTGCCGGACCGGGCAATACCGCCCAGGCGCAGGTGAGCGTCGATGGCCGGCGGGACGCGGTCCATATCGAGGCACGCGACGCCACGCTTCGGGAAGTGTTCGACGCGCTGCAAACGAAATACGGTCTGCACTACCGCACCGACGACGCGCTTGAGACGCGCAAGACCGGAATTTTCGACGGTCCGCTGCCGCGCGTCACCGCGCGCATGCTCGAGGGTTACGATTTCGCCATGAAAGTCACGCCGCAAGGTGTCGATGTGCTTGTGCTGCGCCAGAATCAGGCTGGCGGCAAGGCCGTCGCTTCAGCAACCCCCGTGTCTGCGCCGCCAAAGGCGTCACCTGCGCCGGTCATGACGGCCGCGCAGGCCAATCGCTACGAGCGCGAACATTACCGCTAGAGGCTTGTGCCCCCCGCGTATTTCTAGCGCCGCCGCGCCACCGCGACACCGAGCAGGAACGCGACGAACAGGCTCGCCAGCGGCGCTTCCCGGGTAATGGCGCTGATGGTCGAAAGCGGCTTGCCCGGCTGCCGCGCGGTGGCGATGGCTTCGCTCAGCCGGTTGACTGCGGCCTGCAGGCCTGCGGAGATTTCCGTCAGCGTACGCGAGACGTCGGTTGCGGTATCGATGGCGCGCTCCGCCATGCCTGGCTGAAGCGTCGTTTCGGGTGTCTCGAAATTCACGATTTCCATGCCCTCGAGGTTTGGATCGCGGTGCGATGAGGCCGCCACCTTTGGCTATCCGCGCGCGCGCTCGTTTTTGAACAGCGGGCCCTTACGGACCTTTGGCTATCCGCGACAGGCGCCGTGTTGAACGGCGGGTGGCGGCCTCACCGGAGCCAATGCGATGCCGGGAAGTTTGTTCCCGGGCGCCGTGGACGAACCCGCAAAATAGCCGCGAAAGCAGGGGATAGGACCGGGCGGGGCGGGGCGGGGCCGAAGGTCGGCCGGCCCTGTCTTTTCCCCGCCATTCGTCGCAGATATTTTGACACGCGAGAGGATTCGCTGTGACCGACGTTTCCAGGCCCGAGGCAATGAAGAAAGTCGCGCTGCTCGGCGCTCCCATCGAAATCGGCGCGTCGCAGCGAGGCACCCTGATGGGGCCCGCGGCATTGAGGACGGCCGGCCTTCTGACCCTGTTCGACGCGCTCGGTTTTGCGGTGGAAGATCACGGCGATCTCTCGATCGGCGAGATCGCCGAACTCACCGACGCGCCACCCGACAGCGCCCGGCATTATCGGGAAATCCAGCGCTGGATTCGGCACTTGAGCAAATGCGCTTATGAGCTGGCGCGGTCCGGCGCGATCCCGATCTTTCTCGGCGGCGATCACTCGCTCTCGATGGGGTCGGTGAACGGGCTTGCCCGTTACTGGCGCGAGGCCGGCCGCGAGCTTTTCGTGGTCTGGCTCGACGCGCATGCGGACTACAATACGCCCGCCACCACGCTGTCCGGCAATATGCACGGAATGTCGGCGGCCTTCCTGTGCGGCGAGCCCGGGCTCGACGGGCTTCTGGGCGACGAGCCGCGTGCTTCGATCGGTCCGGATCGGCTCGAATTGTTCGGCGTCCGCTCGATCGACAGGCTGGAAAAGGATCTGCTGCGCGCTCGTCGCGTCAGCGTTGCCGACATGCGCCAGATCGACGAGTTCGGCGTCGGCGTCCTGATGCGCCGCGTGATCGACAAGGTGAAGGCCCGCAATGGCGTCCTGCATGTCAGCTTCGACGTCGATTTTCTCGATCCGAGCCTCGCCCCCGGCGTCGGCACCACGGTGCCGGGAGGGGCGACCTATCGCGAGGCCCATCTGGTGATGGAGTTGCTGCACGATTCCGGGCTGGTGCGATCGGCCGATATCGTCGAGCTCAACCCGTTCCTCGACGAGCGCGGCCGCACCGCGCGAACCGCGGTCGAACTGATCGGCAGCCTGTTCGGTCAGCAGATCACCGACCGCCCGACGCCGACCAACGCGATTGAGCCGGGCGAGTAAAGCAATCAGGCTAGCCTCGCGAGCGCGGTGCAAGCCGGATGCCGAGATCACTGAAGTAGCGGGTGAGGGCATCCGGCGCGCCGGATCCGTCGGCCAGCGCCACATAGCTATCGGGCCGCAGCAGATAGAGCGCATCGCGGGCGAGCCCCGCCGCTTCATGTTCGGATCGCCAGCCGAACACCTGCAACGGGACATTGTGATCCCGGCACCATGCCGTGAGCTCGGCGCGGGGCGAGCCGTAGACATGGACCTGCCACTCCATGCTGGCGAGCGAAGCAAAATTGTCGGCGCCATCGATCCGCACCCAGGGCAGGCGATCGCCGCCCTGCACATGCCCGGCTGTGCCGCGGCTCAGCGGGCCGCCGCGATAATTGAGCATCACCTGCGACACGGTCCGGAACAGGAACTCGCGGACAGCACCGAACGCGGCAACCCGCGGGATCAGCAGCGGCGCGATACGTGTGCGCAGGATGTCGGCGATCGTGCCTTCAGCGGTGGCGAAACTGAAGACGCGATCGGTGGTCGCGACCAGCCGGCGTGCGAAGCCGATCCGCTCGGCCTCGTAGGAATCGAGCAGATTGTCGCCGGCGCGGCCGGCCACCGCGGCGGCGAGTTTCCAGGCGAGATTGATGGCATCGCCGATGCCGGTGTTCATGCCCTGGCCGCCGGCGGGGCTGTGGATGTGCGCGGCGTCGCCGAGCAGGAAGGCGCGTCCCTTGCGGAAATGGTCGGTCACCCGGTGATGCACGCGATAGGTCGAGAACCAGTTGACGCTGCGCACCTCCACCTTGAGATGGGTGATTGCCCGGTCGCTGACGTCGCCAAACGCCAGTTTGCCGGCGTCGGCGGCGCGTTCGTCGCGCACCGTGCCGATCAGCCGCGCCTTTCCCGTGCCGGCCAGCGGGAACACGCCAAGGAAATCGGCCTCGTCGAGATCGATGTGCAGTTCGCCATTTACGGCTGGTCCGGTGGCGTCGACATCGGCGACGTAGAAGACCTGCCGGTAGGTTCCGCCGGGAAATCCGGTGCCGATGGTCTCGCGCACGATCGAGCGGGCGCCATCGCAGCCGGCGATATAGGCCGCGGTACACTCGAATTCCTGGCCGTCAGGCCCGCGCAGCCGGGCGGTGACGCGATCATTATCTTCCCTGAAGCTGATCAGTTCGGTGCGCCGTTCGACCGCGACGCCGAACGTTTGCAGTCGCTCGATCAGGAGCCGCTCGTGCTGATCCTGCGGAAAGATGTGCAGGAACGGGTAGGGCGTCAGATCCGAGCCGACACTGCCAAACGCAACGCGCGCCGCGGCCTCGCCCTTCACCCACAGATTGACGGCGGGCACCTGGTGACCCGCAGCGATCACCGCTTCCGTAAGATCGAGCTGCCGGTAGAGCTCGAGCGTGCGCGCCTGCACCGCCAGGGCACGCGAGGTGGTGCCGGGCTCGGCGGTCTTGTCGACGATGCGCACCTTGACGCCGAGTTTTGTCAGCCAAAGCGCCAGCACGAGCCCGGTCGGACCCGCGCCGGCGATCAGAACGTCCGTGTCCGTCATCTGGTTCTCCGCTTGTGTGCCCACCAGCCAGGTCATCAACGTGCCCGCGGCTTTTCGGTTCGCTGCCGCCCATGATCCTTGCCCATCCCGGCCTTGCCGATGCATCATAAGGCATGGAATCGCGCGCGGCTGTTTTTCGTGAAGTGAGTACCCCGGTCTCGATCGAGCCCATCACCCAGGGCCGCGGTCTGACGGCACCTACCGCTGCCGCGACCGCGACGGCCATGCGGTCGGGGCCTTCCGCATGATCAGCGCCTTTGCCGAAAGCACCATCGTCGATCAGGCCTCTGTCGTCGTCATCGACACGGATATCCCGTTCGAAAAAAATCTTCGGCGTCGCTGTGCTCGATGGTTAGCATGCTCGTGACCAACGTCGCCATCTGGGGCATTGCAGCGCTCGCGACACTGGGCGTAATCGCGCGTCCCTGGAATTTGCCGGAGTTCGTCTGGGCCATCGGGGGCGCGGCGCTGCTGGTGCTGTTCAACCTGCTGCCCTGGCCCGACGCGCTCGCCGCCGCCGGCAAGGGCACTGACGTCTATTTCTTTCTTGTCGGCATGATGCTGCTGGCCGAAGTCGCGCGACAGGAAGGGTTGTTCGACTGGCTCGCCGCATGGGCGGTGCGGCATTCGCGGGCGTCAGCGAAGCGGCTGTTCCTGATCGTCTACGTGGTGGGAACCATCGTCACGGTTCTGCTGTCCAACGATGCGACCGCGGTGGTTCTGACGCCGGCGGTCTATGCGGCGACCCGCGCCGCCAAGGTCGAACCGCTGCCGTATCTCTTCATTTGCGCCTTCATCGCCAATGCGGCGAGCTTCGTGCTGCCGATTTCCAATCCGGCCAACCTCGTCGTATTCGGCAAGCAGATGCCGCCGCTGGCGGACTGGCTGCGGATCTTCGCGCTGCCTTCGGTCGTTGCGATTATCGCAACCTATCTGGCGCTGCGGCTCACGCAGCGCCACGCGCTCGATTCAGAGGTCGCCGAGATCGACGACATTTCTCCGCTGACGCTCGGCGGAGGGCTGGCGGCTTTTGGAGTCGTGCTGACGGCGGTCGTGCTGCTCGTGGCCTCGGCGATGGGACGCGATCTCGGGCTGCCGACCTTTGTCGCCGGCGCAACTGTGACGGCGGCTATTCTCCTGATCGGACGGCAGTCGCCGCTGCCGGTGCTCAGGGACATTTCGTGGTCCGTGCTGCCACTGGTGGCGGGCCTGTTCATCCTGGTCGAAGGGCTGAACCGGACCGGTGTGCTGCCGGCGCTTGCGGTCATTCTGAAGGAGGCGACGACCGCCTCGCCGCAGGCGACGTCCTGGGTCGCCGGCATTTTGGTCGCTGTGGCGTCAAACCTTGCAAACAATCTTCCCGTCGCCCTGATCGCGGCGACCATCAGTCAGACCGCGCAGGTTCCCGCGCATGTCACCGGCGCGATCCTCATCGGCGTCGATCTCGGACCCAATCTGTCGGTGACGGGCTCGCTTGCCACCATCCTGTGGCTGATCGCGCTACGGCGCGAGGGCGAGGGCGTCACCGCGTTGCGGTTTCTCAAGCTTGGTCTCGTCATTATGCCGCCCGCACTGCTGCTGTCCCTTGCGGCCCTGTCTGCGGTATCACGATGAAGGCGGAACGGCAGGCGCGCATGCCCTCCGTTGTCGGGAGAATGGAACCTGTCTCGCCCGCACGAAATTCAGAGATATGACGGCCGAGGACCTCTGTTTTTGAAATATTTGCGGGCCTCGTTGCGTTATTCTACGCCCGCCGCTTCGAACCGGAGGATCCGAGATGACCGAGCCCGCTGACGTCGACAACGAAACTGTTGTCACATCACGCCGGAGTTTTTTGCGCGAGAGCGGCGCATTGATGGGTGGGGTCGTCCTCGGCGGTCTTGCCGGCAGCGACGCATTGGCGGCCACGGCCCCCGATAATGCCGACAACCTTCCGCCCAATATTCCGGAGTGGATGAAGACGCCCGGCGCTCCCACGGGAGACCAGCTCTACGGCACGCCATCCCCGTTCGAGAAGGGCGTGATCAAGAACATTCCGAAAAACCTGAAGCAATATCTCTCCGCGTCCGGGCGTACGCCGCTGCAGGATCTCGACGGCATCATCACGCCGAACGGGCTGTTCTACGAGCGCCATCACGGCGGCGTTCCCACGATCGATCCGGCGCAGCATCGGCTGATGCTCCATGGCCTCGTCGACAAGCCGCTGATCTTCACCATGGATGACATCAAGCGCTTTCCCTCGCAATCGCGCATCTACTTCCTGGAATGCTCCGGCAATCCCGTCTACACCAAGCCGTACGGCAGGACGGCCTCCGATCTCGTCGGCCTGTTGAGCTGCGCCGAATGGACCGGGGTCAGCCTGAAACTGGTCCTGCAGGAAGCGGGATTGCAGAAGGATGCGAAATGGGTGATCGCCGAGGGCGCCGACGCCGCCGCGCTGACGCGCAGCATTCCAATCGAAAAATGCCTCGACGATGCCATGCTGGTGTACAGCCAGAACGGCGAGCGGTTGCGCCCGCAGCAGGGCTATCCGCTGCGGCTGTTGCTGCCCGGCTTCGAAGGCAACATGAACATAAAATGGTTGCGCCGCCTGCGCGTCGCCGCCGAGCCGACCTATTCGCGCGAGGAGACCTCCAAATATACCGATCTGATGCCGGATGGCAGCGCGCGCGAGTTCACCTTCTACATGGAAGCCAAATCCATCATCACGCGGCCCTCGGGCGGCCAGAAGCTGAGCGCGCCCGGCTTTCACGAGATCAGCGGCATCGCCTGGAGCGGTCACGGCAAGATCAGGCGGGTCGATGTCTCGGTCGATGACGGCAAGAGCTGGCAGGAAGCGCAGCTGCAGGAGCCGGTCCTGACGCGGGCGCTGACACGGTTTCGGCTGCCCTGGCACTGGGACGGTCAGACGGCCGTGATCCAGAGCCGTGCCGTCGATGAAACCGGCTACGTCCAGCCGACACTGGCCGAGCTTCTCGGCGTGCGCGGTGACAATTACTACTATCACAACAACGCGATCTGGCCCTGGCGGATCGCGACGGGCGGCGAGGTGACGAATGCGAATGCGTGAGTCTTGCGCCGTCATGCTGGTCGTCGTTGCGCTGGCGGGCGCAACCTCGGTGCAGGCCCAAAGCCCCTACGGTATCGGGCGCGCGGCGACGCCGGCGGAGATCGCCGGCTGGAACATCGACATCGATCGCTACGGCAACAACCTGCCGCCCGGCAGCGGCAGCGTCACTCACGGCCACGAGGTATTCGATCAGCAATGCTCGGCCTGTCACGGCGCCAAGGGCGAAGACGGCGTTGGCGATCAGCTGGTCGGCGGCCAGGGGACACTGGCATCGCCAAAACCCATACGCACGGTCGGCAGCTATTGGCCCTACGCCCCGACCTTGTTCGACTATATCCGCCGCGCCATGCCGCAGAATGCGCCGGAGTCGCTGAGCAACGACGACCTCTACGCGGTCTCCGCCTATATCCTCAATCTGAACGGCCTGCTTGCGGCCGATGCGACGCTTGACGCCAGGACGCTGAGTGCGATCAAAATGCCGAACCGCGACAGGTTCGTCGGCGACCCGCGTCCGGATGTCAAGAATCCGGAATGCATGACGAATTGCGGAGGAAGCAAGTAGGGGAGACCTTGACCGCGTCTTTCAAATCCATCGCCGCATGGCTGCGGTCACGAAAGGTCGAGCTTGGCCTGGGCGTGCGCGTCACCGTCGCGGCGATGGGGGCGCTCGCGATTGCGCTGGCGCTGGGTCTCAAGCTGCCGCTATGGGCGGTGCTGACTTCCATCATCGTCACCCAGATGAGCGTCGGGCGCTCGCTCAAGGCGACCCGCGACTATCTGATCGGCACAGTCGGAGGCGCGCTTTATGGCGCGGCGGTCGCCATCCTGATTCCGCATAGTGGCGAAGGCGCGCTGCTCGCGGTTCTGGTGCTGGCGGTGGCCCCACTGGCGTTCATCGCCGCCATCAATCCCAGCCTGAATGCCGCAACCATCACGGCGATCATCGTGCTGTTGCTGCCGATCATGAACCATGCCGACGTCATGGATTCGGCGATCGATCGCGTGCTGGAAGTCACCGTCGGCGCGCTCACCGGCCTTCTGGTGTCCTTCCTTGTGCTGCCGTCGCGCGCGCACAGCCAGGTTCGCGCCAACGCGGCAAAGGTGCTCGAATTGATGGCGTCGGCGCTCAATGAGCTGTTGTCCGGTCTTACCCGCGGCCGGGACAACGACGCGCTGCATCATCTGCAGGACGGTATAGGTTCCGCGCTCGCCGGCCTGACCGCAATCGGCGCCGAGGCCGAGCGCGAACGCGCCGCGCGCCTCACCGGCGGACCCGATACCGGGCCGTTGCTGCGAACCGTGCTGCGGCTGCGCCACGATCTCGTGATGATCGGACGCGCCACCGTGGTGCCGTTGCCCGCCGATCTGCAACGGCGGCTGGTGTCACCGCTGAAGGGCGTCAGCGACGCCTTCGTCGAATATCTCAAGGCGGCGGCGGCGAGCCTGCAGACCGGCAAGCTCCCGCCGCCGATGATGCCGGTCCAGGCCGCGCTGCAGGAGTACGCGGCGGAGGTCGCGGCGGTGCGCAGCGAAGGTCTGACGCGGGGAGTTCCGAGCGATGTGGCAGAGCGCTTTTTCGCGCTCGGATTTTCGCTGGAACAGATGCGGCAGAACCTGAAGGACCTGGAACGCTGCGTGACGGCCTGGGCGGATTCCCCGCCGGTCCCGAAGAAAGAAACGGCCGACGACGCGGACTGAGGCGAGCCTGCGGTTCAGCCATACCTCATTCCATCACCATCGCATGATCGTCGGCGCCGGCGGTTTCGGCGCGGCGCAACAACAGCACGAGGGGAATGGCGGCGAGTGACAGAATCATCATCAGCTTGAAATCGTCGATGTAGCTGATGATGGAAGCCTGCATCTGGATGACCTGGTCGAGCGCGGCGCGTCCGCCCGCGGTCCACGGGCTCATCGCATGCAGCACCGCGCCGTTGTTGAAGGCGTGATTGGTCGCAGTGACGTTGCTTGCGATCGTCGCGTGGTTGATCTGGCCGTTTCTGATCAGGAGGTAGGACACCACCGAAATGCCAACGCTGGAGCCGACGTTGCGCGACAGGTTGTAGAGGCCGGTGCCTTCGGCGCGTTGCGCCGGCGCCAGCGTGGCAAAGGTCACCGTCGTCAGCGGTACGAACAGGAAGCCCAGTCCGGCGCCCTGGATGAAGCCGGTGACGGCGATGCTCCATTGCGAGATATTCTGGTTCCAGCCGGTCATGTCGTACATCGCCCATGCCGTGAGCAGGAGCCCGATCATCAGCAGGATTCGCGTATCGACCTTGCCGATCAGGCGGCCGACCAGGAACATGCAGGCCATCGTGCCCAGTCCGCGCGGACCCATCACCAGCCCCGCTGTCACCACCGGATAGCCCATCAGCGTCTGCAGATAGGGCGTCAACAGCGCCATCGACGCCAGGTAGGTGATGCCGACGATGAAGATGAACAGCATCCCGACCGTGAAGTTGCGATCCAGGAACAGTTTTGGGTTCACGAACGAATTCTCGGCCGTGAAGGTGTGTACCAGGAAGACATAAAAGGCCGAGACGCAGACCACCGCCTCGATCAGGATTTCGAACGAGGAGAACCAGTCGAGCTGCGCGCCGCGGTCGAGAAAAACCTGCATCGCGGCGATGGCGACGCTGAGACTGCCGAATCCGAGCCAGTCCAGTTTCGCCGCGGCGGCGATCTTGCTCTCTCTCAGGAAAAACCAGATGCCGGCAAAGGCCACCGCGCCGATCGGCACGTTGATATAGAACACCCACCGCCAGCTGAACTGATCCGTCAGATAGCCGCCGATGACCGGCCCGAGCACCGGCCCGACCATGACGGATATGCCGAACAGCGCCATCGCCGAGCCGCGTTCTTCCGGGGTGTAGATGTCGAGCAGGATCGATTGCGCGATCGGAACCAGCGCCGCGCCGAAAA
>Ga0210403_10005062_pt1 | contig 11257 bp, 7 predicted proteins | sample IncBWC19MmetaG_FD_150863 | JGI IMG/M metagenome (GOLD analysis project Ga0210403, IMG submission 150863) | Forest soil microbial communities from Barre Woods Harvard Forest LTER site, Petersham, Massachusetts, United States - Inc-BW-C-19-M | ecosystem: Environmental > Terrestrial > Soil >... | reverse complement strand
CGAATACGATTCCGAGATAGCAGGTCGCAAGCAGTCCCAGTACGGCAATGCTGAACCATCGGGCCATTTCCGATTTCGATCTCGGCAGAAAGAACAGCATCGAGGCCACCGCGGCGGCGGCGGCGGTCAACGCAAAACGCTTGACCGATGTGGCGAGATCGGTCGACAGCACGACGCTGATGACAATCCAGCCGCCAAAGATCAGGTATCCCGGAGACAAGAGTGTCGCTAGCCCACGCCGGTTTTCCGCGATCGTCAGGAGGCCCGTGAGAACGGCCAGACCGCCGAAAACCGCATAAGTGATCGTATCGTTGCCGCTGGAGATGTTCGCCAGGTCCAGTTCGGCGAGATCTTCGAACGGCCGCAGCGAGATCCATGCCAGCAGCAACGCGGCGATGAAGGTCGTACCACGCAGCACCACCACGACCTGCTGACGGCGAAGAAAGCCGAGCAGCGCGCTGACCTCGGACATGGCGAGAAGCTGGCTCATCACGTCGAACTCGGGCAATCCGGGCTGGTTAATGAAATCTTAAGGCGCGCCACGCCATCGCTGCGGCCGCGACCGCATCAACAACAGTCAAGGTCATCTCAAAACGGTTAATGAATTCCGAATTAACCATCTAACGTCGGGATTTGAGGCGGAGGCCGCGCCGCGTACCCCTCGGCACCGATATTGCTGCGTTGGCCTCGCTATGAAACAGACCAGCACTGCGACCATTTCACACGGCGCCGCGCGACCGGAATTCGCGCGGTTTTCAAATGGGATTCCGGAAGTTCGTCGGCCGGGAGACCACGGCAGCCTGCTCGCGAAGCCGGCGCCTTGCCCGGCGAATCCCATTTTTGGACATGCCAGCCCCATCATGGACCAGCATCTGGTGGCCGTGCGAGACTGTCCATCGGACAGACTGCACGACATTCCATCTCCGGCCAATCGCGCGAACCTCACAAAAGAAGTAAACCCATGAGCAAGTCGGCCGCATTGAACCTCGCCCGCACCACGCCCGCCGGAGGGCGCGACATGCCGCCGCGAGCGGCGTCTGCCACTGCTCAGCTACAGGCCCTGCTCCACCTGCCCCCCGGCGAGGCGTTCGACAGCCTGCTCAAGGTCCATGAAATTCTCGGCGCCGAGCTGCCGAGCGGCGAACTCGGCATCTATGAGGCCGGTGGTGGATCGACCTCTTTCCTGCCGTCCGACGTGCTGCGTCGCGCGCATGTGACCGTTGTCGATATCGACGAGGAGCAGCTGCGCAACAACGGCTACGCGCAGAAGACGATCCTGGGCGATATCCAGACCTACCGCTTCGCGCCCGGCAGTTTTGATCTTGTGATCTGCTACAATGTCATCGAGCACCTTCCCGATGTCGAGGCGGCGCTGACCGGCTTCTTTGCCTCCCTCAAGCGCGGCGGCCTCGCTTTGATCGCTGCGCCAAATCCAAAATCGCTGACCGGCTTCGTCACCAAATACACGCCGCACTGGTTCCACATCTGGTTCTACCGCCACGTGCTCGGCAAGAAGCTGGCCGGCCTGTCGGGCGAGCCGCCATTCCCAACCTTCTTCCACCCTCTGGTCACGCCGGCGAAGCTGGTGGCCTTTGCCAAAGCGCACGGCATGCAGGTGGTGTACCGGCGGGAGCACGAGAGCCCGCGCTTTCCGGAGATGCGCAGACGGATGCCGCTGTTTGCGGCCCTGCTCGACGCTTTCGCCGTCACCGCCAGCACGTTGTTTCGCACCGCCGACATGCGGCGAGGCGATTATCACCTGATCCTGCGCAAACGCTGACCCATGAGCCACGCGGGCGCGATAAATCGATCTGGATCCGTCGTGGCGAAAACGGTTCGATCGCGCGCGTCCCTTCGCGAATATCTTGGCGAATATCTTGGCGTATTTCTTGGCGAATTTCCTGGCGGTAACGAGTCGTTAGGGTCTGGCCACGCAGCGGCGCAAGGCCGCAGCGTCCAGTCCGATTACATCGGCACGACGAGCCGGCGTTTAAACGGTTTCTTTGCGATTTCGATGAATAGTCCCTCAATGAGTATGGTTAATTTTTGTTGTTGCGTTGGTACGGCGCCGAGTTTGGTGCGCTGCGTGACCCGAAGAGTGACCCCTCAGCCGATGCGTGCGGCAGTTGTGATGGAAGCTGGGGATCATGCTTGTCTATGACCAGCCGATAAACAGGGCGCGGCCTGGCAGGCGAGCGGCGACGCGCGCGTCGTCGGGATTTGACCTGTTCGCGCTGTTTGGCCTGTTGTGGCAGCGGAAGAGCATGATCATCGCGTCCGCGTTGATCATGGCCTGTGCCGCCGTCGTCATCGGCAAGAGCCTCTCGCCGAAATATACCGCGACCGCCGAGCTCTACGTCGATCCCCGCGAGCTGCAGCTGGTCGATCGCGAACTCACGCCCCGCGCAGTTGACGTTTCCGGCCTGTCGATGGTGGTGGAGAGCCAGGCGCGGCTGATCACGTCCAACAGCGTCTTGCTGCAGGTGATCCGGAACACCGATCTGGAAATGGACCCGGAGTTCGGCGGCAGTGAGAGCAAGGGCCTGTTGGCATCGTTGCTCGGCCTGTTCAGACTGGAACTGCGGCAGGCCGACGAGCCGAAGACCGACCACCTCGCGGCGCTGGATGCGCTGAGCCGTCACATCACCATCCGCAAGACCGAACGCAGTTTCGTGGTCGACATCGAGGTCTGGTCGCGCGATCCGGCAAGAGCCGCGATGCTCGCGAACGCGCTCGCCACCACCTATCTCGCCGAATCCAAGAGTTCGCAGGCGACCTCTGCGCGGCGGGCGACCAACGAATTGTCGGGCCGGTTGAAGGAGTTGCAGCAGCGGCTTCGCGACGCCGAAAACGCACTCGCCGTCTACAAGGCCCAAAACAATTTTGTCGGCACCCAGGACTCCCTGCTCAGCGACCAGCAGCTTTCCGCCTCCAACCAGCGGCTTGCGGCCGCGCATGCCGCCACGCTCGATGCGCAGGCGAGACTCGACCAGATCGAGAAGAGCCGCAACGCCTCCACGGATGTTGGAGCAACCCCCGAAGCGCTGCAGTCGCCGACCATCGCCAATCTGCGCGCGCAATATGCCGAAGCGCGCAGGAAATTTGCGGAGCTGAGCTCCGAGCTGGGCCCGATGCATCCCGCGCTGAAGCAGATGCAAAAGCAGGTCGAAGACCTGCGCCACACCATTAGCGAGGAATTGGACCGCTATTCACAATCGGCCAAGAACGATCTTATCCGCGCGCGCGACTATGAGAACTCGCTCACCAAGGCGCTGGATGCGCAGAAACGCCAGAGCGTCGCGCTCAGCCAGGCCTCGGTGCGTCTGCGCGAGCTCGAACGCGACGTCGAGGCGAACCGCGACGTCTATCAGTCCTTCCTGAAGCGCTCGCGCGAAACCGAGGAACAGGAAAGCCTCAACACCTCCGCCTCGCGCGTCATCGGCGAAGCCACCGTGCCGCAGCGGCGCTCGTTCCCGCCGGCGATGAGTCTCCTTGCCATGCTCGGCTTCCTGCTTGGCGCGCTCGGCGCTTCCGGCTGGGCGGTCGCGATCGATCGCCTCCCGATGGAGCCGCAATCGGCCGATCCGAGCACGCGGTCTTCCGCGCCCGGTCGGAAATCCGTGTCCGACCAGCCGCGCCGCGAACCGCCGATTACCCCGATCGAAAAGCCCGTGATCGCGCGGTTGCAGGATTCCGATGTTATCCGCACCCTCGGCGGAATCCTGGGCCACACCCATACCGCCGACGTCACGCGGTTCGACTGGCCGACCCTGCGTCCGGGCTTCCCGCTGACCACGTTCTTAAATGCGCTGCGCGATATCCGCGGCTCCATCAGCCGGCGTGCGCCGGCCGAACCAGCGCCGGTCATCGCCGTGATCAGCGAGGAGGAATGCATCGACCGCTGCGTCGCCGCGCTCAATTTTGCGCTGGCCGCCGCGCGCGACGGCGCCCGCGTGTTGATGATCGACGCCGATCACAAGGCGCACAAGCTTTCCAGCAAGGTGGCGCGCCTCGGTAGTAGCGAGCCCGGCCGGCTCGGCTGGCTCTCGATCGGCAGCAAGGCATCGCGCGAGATCAAGACCGCGAACGGGATTTCCATCCTGCCTTCCGCCAAGGGTAGCGATGCAAAGGCCGCCGACGCGATCCGTCGATCCATCGCGCAGGCGCGCGCAGCCGGTGGCTACGACCTCGTGGTCCTCGACGGCCCGGCATTGCCCTGGGAAGCGGCCGACCGCAAGCTGCTCGACGTTGCGAACGGCATCGTGGCGGTGCTGCCGATCCACCTCGATATCAACGAGGCGATGGACGACATCATCGCCTCGCTTGGTCCCGCGCAGCAGAAGCTTGCCGGCGTCATCCTGAACGAACTCACGCCGCCTGTCGCGGCACGGCAGCGAGGCAGGCAATATGCTTGAGCGCCGCCAAAATCCGACGGGACGCGCCGCGACATCAGGCATTCCCCGCATCACGCTGGGCGGGTTGCGGCTCGCCGTGCTCGACATCGAGCAGACCGCGAATTTCATGATCGAGGTGGCCTTCCCGCAGCGCCGGATCGGCCGCCCGCTTTATCTCACCTCCGCCAATGGCGAGGTGCTGGCGCGCTGCTCGACCGAGCCGATGACGGAACGGCTGTTCCGCACCGCCGATCTCATCAACGCCGACGGCCAGCCGCTGGTCACGGTGTCGCGGCTGAAATCGAGGACTCCCTTGCCGGAGCGGGTTGCGACCACCGACCTGTTCGATGTCGTGGCGCGCAAGGCCGCCGCGGCGGGGCTCTCCTTCTATATGTTCGGCGCGGATGCAGAGGAAAACGCCAGCGCCGTCGAGAATGTCAGGAAGCGCCATCCGACCCTGAAGATCGTCGGGCACAGCCACGGCTATCTTCGGGGTGACGCGCTCCGCGCCAAGGTGGACGAGATCAACGCCCTTGCGCCTGATTATCTTTGGTTGGCGCTTGGCGTGCCCTATGAGCAGGCCTTTGTCGAGGAATTCACGCCACGGCTTTCCAACGTCGGCGTCATCAAAACGTCGGGCGGATTGTTTAATTTCCTGTCGGGCAGTCGCCCGCGCGCGCCGCAATGGATGCAGGAGACCGGGCTGGAATGGGCCTGGCGCATCTGGCTCGAGCCGCGCCGGCTGTTCTGGCGTTATTTTACCACGAATCCGCGTGCCCTTTATCTGCTCTTCAACAAAAGCAAACCTTCTGGTACTGACCGCGCACAACATTAGACAGAAATCTCATATTGGACTGACATGAGTAACTCTCCCGCCATCCTGGTCACCGGCGGCGCGGGCTATATCGGCTCGCACGCCTGCCGCGCGCTCGAGGCGGCCGGCTATCAGCCCGTCGTCTACGACAACCTCTCCACCGGCCATAAGAGTTTTGTGGGCGGACCGCTGGTGGTCGGTGACCTCCTTAACAAGGCCGTGCTCGTGCGCACTTTCGCGCAGCATAACATCCAGGCGGTGATGCACTTTGCCGCCGCCAGCCTGGTCGGCGAGTCCATGACCGACCCGCAGAAATACTACATCAACAATGTCGGCGGTACGCTGTCCCTGCTCGAGGCGATGTGCGAGGCCGGCTGCACCCGCCTGGTGTTCTCCTCGACCGGTGCGGTCTACGGCCATGCCGACAGCCAGGCGCTGCCGGAAACCTACGCTTGCGCGCCGATCAACACCTATGGCGCGACCAAGTGGATGATCGAGCGCATGTTGGCCGATTATCGAGGCGCCTACGGCTTCGGCGCCTTCTGCCTGCGCTATTTCAACGCCAGCGGCGCCGACGCCCGTGGCGGCATCGGCGAGTTGCGCGACAACGAGACCCATCTCATCCCCCGTGCGATGATGACGCTGCAGGGGCATCTTACGGACTTCGCCGTGTTCGGCGACGATTACGATACGCCCGACGGCACCGCGATCCGCGACTATATCCATGTCACCGATCTCGCCGCCGCCCATGTCGCGGCGCTGAAACTGCTGATGCAGGGACATCAGGGCGGCGCCTTCAATCTCGGCACCGGCAAGGGCTTTTCCGTGCGCGAGATCCTGACAGCGATCGCGGCCGAGACCGGCCGCGAAGTGCCGCATGTGATCAAGCCACGCCGTGCCGGCGATCCCACCTATCTGGTCGCCGATCCCTCGGCCGCGCGCGATGTGCTGAAGTTTGTGCCTCAACACTCCGATCTTGCGACCATCATCCGCACCGCCTGGGCCTGGCACCAGAAGGCTCATCCGAAGAAAGCGGCATGAGCCTCCAGCTCGCGTTCTACAGCGGCTTGATCTGCACTTTGCGGAATTTCACCACGCCCGAGCCATATTGCAGCGCGATCGGCCCGGCGCCGAGATGCTTGGAATCCTGCACATCGGCGGTCTTCTGCCCGTTCAGGACGACAACCAGATGCGGGCCCTGCGCGGTGATCTCGAATGTGTTCCATTTGCCCCCCGCCTTCGGCATCGGATCGACCTTGGCGGTATCCACGATCGCGCCGGTACCATAGGTCGGGTCCGGCCGCTTGTCATAGACGTTGACCTCATAGCAGGTCTTGCCACCGATGCTTTGCGGCTGCTCGCAGCGGATGAAGATGCCGGTGTTGGCTTCGTCGTCGACCCAGAACTCCGCGTGGATCTGAAAATTCTTGTACGCGTCCTTGCTGACGAGATAGGCCAGATCCTTGCCGTCGAGCTTGTCGGCGGTCAAAAGCCCGTCCTTCATCTCCCAATTGGCCTTGGCGACCTCATTCCAGTCACCTTTCTTGCCGGTGTCGACCAGTGTGACCCAGCCGTCTTCGCCGGACGCCGCGCCGGCGTACAACGCGGCGGCGCCGATCAAGAACCCGGCCGCAATGGTCTTGAGATGGTATCGCATCAGAGTCCTCCCAATTTTTTTGTGGTTCGACGCTAGCAAGTGCGAGCGCCGTGCGCACGCAGCTTTCATGCTGCAACTGCGTTGCGCGTCCTCAGGGCAAGCACACATCTTCGTGCGCGCCTTGCCCCGCGACAATGCAACCGGATAGCATGGCCATCAACGGGCGCGCACGTATTCCGTCGCAGACGACGCTCGGCAGGACAGCACTTGGGGAGGAAACCATGAAGACCAGCAACCGGTTCTGGCGCATGCTGGCGCTGCCGATTTCATTCGCGGCGATGCTGAGCGTCGGCTCGGCGGCCGAACTCATTCCAGCCGCGGTGGTCTACAAGCTGCCGGACCAGATTCCCTGGGGCCCGGTCGATGCGCGCGGCGCGCAAAGCGCCGTCGTGGTCGGCGATCCCGGCAAGCCGGGTTTCTACATGGTCTATAACAAATGGACCAAGGGCAACCATTTCAGCCGCCCGCATTTCCATCCAAACGACCGCTATATCGTCGTGCTGCAAGGCACCTGGTGGGTCGGCTCCGGTCCGAAATTCGATCCCGAGCACGGCACCGTGCCAATGCCCGCCGGCAGCTTTGTCACCCATTATGGCAAGCAGGTCCATTGGGACGGCGCCAAGGACGAGGACGCCGTGCTCCTGATCATGGGCGAAGGTCCGGCAACGGCGACGCAGGTCGCGGAACAGCAGTAGCCGCGGACAAGCTCAGCCGACCGCGTTCTTGGCGATCGGGGCTGGTGCGCCGTCCGGTTTCGGCTGAAGCGGCGGCGAAGCGAGAACAGGCGTCGACTGCAGGAGCTCGGCGAGCTCGCGCGGCGGCAGCGGCCGGCTGAAGAGAAATCCCTGCATTTCATCGCAGGCATGGCTGCGCAGGAAGGCGTGCTGCTCGGCGGTCTCGACGCCTTCGGCCACGACGGTCATGCCAAGCGCCTTGCCCATGCTGATGATGGCCTGCGCAATCGCCTGATCCTCGGAATCCCGCGGCAGGTCGCGCACGAACGAGCGGTCGATCTTGATGGTGTCGATCGGGAATTGCTTCATCAGCGACATCGACGAATAGCCGGTGCCGAAATCGTCGATCGCAAGCCTGATGCCGCGATCCTGGACCGCGTGCAGTACCCGCACTGCGCGCGCGACATTGCGCATCACCATGCTTTCGGTGACCTCCAGCTGCAGGAGCACCGGCGACATGCCGCTTGCCGCCAGCGCCTCGTCGATATCATGCAGCAGATGCTCGTCGGCGAATTGCCGCGGCGACAGATTGACCGCCATCGCCACCGGCAGCAGGCCGCGGCGCTGCCAGGCCATGTTCTGCGCGCAGGCTTCACGCAGCACCCAGCGGCCGATCGGCACGATCAGGCCGGTTTCTTCGGCAAGCGGAATGAACTGCGCCGGCGCGATCATGCCGAGCTCGGGATGGGTCCAACGCAACAGCGCTTCCACGCCGGTGATCTGCCCGCTCTCCATGTCCACCTTGGGCTGGTAGTGCAGCGAGAACTGCTTGCGCTCGACCGCGCGGCGCAACTCGCTTTCGAGCGTCAGCCGCTCGATCGATTGCGCCTTGACCTCGCCCGTGAAGAAACGGAAGCCGTTCTTGCCGTCTTCCTTGGCGAGATACATCGCAAGATCGGCATTCTTGGTCAGCGTCTGCGCATCAGTGCCGTGCTCGGGATACATCGCAATCCCGATCGATGCCGTGGTGTGGCACTCGTGGCCGCGCAATTCCATGGGCTGGCCAAGGACGGCCAGAAGATTGGCGGCGACGCGCTCGACGTCGTCGCGGTCGGAGGCCTCCTCGAGGATGACGACGAATTCGTCGCCGCCAAGCCGGGCCACAATGTCGTTGGCGCGCAGCGAGCCGCGCAGCCGGTTGGCGATTTCCACCAGCAACATGTCGCCGGCATCGTGGCCGAGCGAGTCGTTGATGACCTTGAAGCGGTCGAGATCGATGAACAGCAGCGCAAAGCCGCGCGCGCTGCGGTACGCGGTGTCGATCGCATGACGCAGCAGTCCGCTGAACATCTCGCGGTTCGGCAGGTCGGTCAGGCTGTCATGCGAGGCGAGATATTCGATGCGCTCGTCGGCCTGTTGCTTCTCGTCGGCGCGGTCGAAATTCTCGAGCGCAAAGCAGACGTTGTCGGCGAGCCGCTGCAGCAATTCGACGAACTCAGGCGTGAAGGTATGCTTCTCCGCCGAGAGAAACAGCATGATGCCGACGATCGCGCCGTGCACCATCAACGGAAACGCGGCGCCCGCGTGGGCGCCGTCGGCGCGAACCACGGGATGGAACGCGATGCCGCGGGGATCGCTGAGATAGTCGTTGCTGATGCAGGCCTCCTTGGTGCGGAAGGCCGTGCCGCTGAGGCCGCGTCCTTCGGGATGCCCGGCGTTGGTGGAAAGCCTGATCGTCCTGGTGTTCTCCGCGGTCGGCCCCGCCACCGCGACCATGTCGAGATAGTCGCTGCCGGGCTTTTTCAGCGCGATCGTTGTGGAGGTGAACTTGCCGCCCTTCGCAACGGACTCGCAGACCAGGTTGAACAATTCGTCGCGCGACTTGGCCCGCATGATCGCTTCGTTGGTGGCGCTCAGCGCCGCGAACATGCGCGAGAGCCGCTCCTTCTGCTCGTCGGCCTTCGCCTTCTCCGCCGCGCGATCGAAATTCTCCAGCGCGAACGAGACGTTTTCCGCCATCCGCGCCAGCACCGCGACGATTTCCGCATCCGCTGCCCAGGACTTGCCGACGAAAAACAACAGCACGCCGACGCTCTTGTCCGATTTGATCAACGGCACCCCGATGCAAGCCACGACGCCGGTGGCGCGGCCCGCCTGCCACCACGGCCGCCCCTGCTCGGAACCAGCGATGTCGTGATTGACGCTGGGCTTCTGGGTGCGGAATGCCTTGCCGCAAACGCCGTTGCCATGGATGCTGTCCGGATCGATCGAGAACTGCACCTGCTTGATCAAGTCGACACTTTCGCCGGTGACGGCGACTACCTTCAGCCAGGTCGAGCCCTGCTCGGCGACCAGCACCACGGTCGCGATCGCCCTGCCGCTGTGAGTGGCGGCTTCGCAAACGCGCTGATAGAGATCCTGCTCGGTCTTGGCGCGAATGATCGCTTCGTTGGTGGCGCTGATGGCGCTGAACATCAGGTTCAGCCGGCGCACCGCGCGCTCACCTTCCTTGCGCGCGGCCTCCAGCGCAAAGTTATCGAGGGCGAAGGAAATGTTCGCGGACATGCGTTTGAGCATCGCGACGTCACTGTCCGTGAGAGAACCGGGTTCGCGCCTTGTAATCAGCAGCACGCCGACGCTGCGTCCCTTGCAGGTAAGCGGCACCGCGGCCGCGGCGCCGACCTGCCCTTGTTGCGCGCCGTGCCGCCAGGCGAGCGAGCGCCGGTCGTTGAGAAAATCATTTGATATCACCACCTCGCGGTCGCGGAAGGCCTGGCCGCACACGCCGGAACCCTCCGGCGTTCCCTCCACGATCGAGATATCGATGCTGCGGAGCCGCACGGTGTCCTCGCCGAAGCCGGCGGCAAAGCGCAGGAGATTGGTGCCTGCTTCCAGCAGGAAAACGGCGGTGGCGAGGAAGTCGCCGCTGGAGAAAGCCGCCTCACAAACCTTACCGTACAACTCCTCGGGCGATTTTGCGTACAAAATCGCCTCGTTGGTTGCACTCAGCGCAGCAAACGTACGCGCGAGATCGGTCGGCAAGTTATCGGCTCCCTGGGGCCACCTTTTCGAGCCCTCGAAGCCTATGCCGTCACGACGCCTAAATGGAGGTTATGAACGGCCGTAAACTGCGATTCAAAGTAAATGCTAGCCAAAGCGGATAATCCGGCAACGCAGCGCTAAGGTTTACGGTTTCCTGCGCCGAAAGTCATACGGCCTATTCCGCACCATGGAAACCAAGGACTTGGCGAGCGCTGCGGGCATGCCGGTCACGATTTTCTGGCCTTGCCCTCGCGCGAGGCGTTTGAGACGATGTGCCCCTGACAACAAGCAAGACCCGCGTCCCGCGCGGGCTGTTCCAGAGGAAATCCCCATGCCGATCGTTCAGGCCGACCGTCTCAGCCATATCGGGACGGCGCTGCTCAAAGCCGCCGGCGCGTCGGAAGAAGAGGCAAAGGCGGTCGCCGTCGGCTGCGTCAACGCCAACCTCGCCGGCCACGATTCCCACGGCGTGATCGCGATCCCGACCTATATCGACCGCATCATAGCCGGTCATATCGTGCCCGGCGTGAAATGGACAATTGTGCAGGAGACGCCGACCACGACCGTAATCGACGGCCATTGGGGCTTTGGCTTCCATGTCAACGCCAAGGCGATGGAGCTGACCATCAACAAGGCCAAGACCGCCAATGTCGCGGCGTGCACCGTGTTCCGGCAA
>Ga0210403_10005061_pt1 | contig 11257 bp, 7 predicted proteins | sample IncBWC19MmetaG_FD_150863 | JGI IMG/M metagenome (GOLD analysis project Ga0210403, IMG submission 150863) | Forest soil microbial communities from Barre Woods Harvard Forest LTER site, Petersham, Massachusetts, United States - Inc-BW-C-19-M | ecosystem: Environmental > Terrestrial > Soil >... | reverse complement strand
GCGGAAGGAAAGCTGGCGAGGGGATACTGCGCGGCGACGAACCGAGCTGCGGGTCCGACCAGGGTGGCGAGAGCTGCCTCGTACGCAACCTCGTTGTCGGGTATGGGCCCCGCGGGAGTGAGATCGAAATCGAGGGCCGTGAAGAGCCGCCATTCATCGTGATTGGTGCCCTGGATCACCGGTACATGGTGGAATTGTCCGGTGGCGAGCGAGGTGTTCAACGAAAGTGGCAAAAACTCCCCGTCGATATTGGGCGTGTATCCGGCAAAGTCTTCGTTCGCCAGGATGGTGGTGACCGGAAGCGCACGGAGGCAGGCTGCGGTCTGAGCGCTGCAGCCTGCCGCGGCGGCGAATGCCGTGCCGGCAGCTTCAGCGGCGGCAAGGGTCTGGGTGTTCAGTGCATAGGCGCCGCTTTCGATGATGGCTTTGTGAAAGAGGCCCTCCGAGGAAGGCGAGGCGAGCTGCGAGAAGACGCTGAGGCCCCCCGCAGATTCGCCGAAGATGGTCACGTTCAACGGATCGCCGCCGAAGAACCGGATATTGTCGCGAACCCAGCGGAGAGCGAGTTGCTGATCCATGAGGCCATAATCACCAGTGGAATTCGGATCGCGGTCGTGGTCCCGATCCGGATCCGTCTTTTCCCCGGCAAAAGCAGGATGAGCGAGAAAGCCGAGAGCGCCGAGACGGTAATTGACGGTCACGACGATGACCCCGTCCTGGACAAGCGCGGTGGGATCGTAGTCGTTGCTTTCACCAGTGACGAGGGCGCCGCCATGGATCCAAACCATCACCGCGCGCGGGCGGAAGAAATCGTTGGAGTCCGGAGTGAAAACATTGAGAAAGAGACAATCCTCGGTGACGGATCCGATGCCGAAAGGCGAGGGCGGCTGCGGACAGTGGTTGGCAAACTGCGTAGCCTCCAGCGGCGCGAACCACGGAGCGTGAGGAACCGGCGGACGCCAGCGCAGATTGCCCACCGGAGGCGCGGCGTAAGGAATGCCAAGGAATTCACGGACGCCAGCGGAGGTGACGGAGCCGCGGACGGGACCGCTGAAGGTGAAGACCAATGGTTTTTGTTCCTGCGCATGAACGACAAGAGGCGTCGAGCAAAGAGCGAAGGCGGCGATGAGAACTACTGGAAGCAGGGCGAGTTGCTGCGAATGACGAGGCTTCATGGTTTCCTCTCTGACCGGGGAACCACTGCGTCCGGAGCGTGCGAGGAGTTCCCCAAATTACCCACGTTCATGCGCGGCGATAGGGACGGAATTGTGAGTGTTTATATCATTATTTTGTTACTGTCAATAAAAAGATTTCATGCTGCAATTCCGCGGAAACCACCGTGCGGCGGGATTTCAGGAGGTCGGCGCTCCGGGAGTACTAGTGTGACGGAGTGTTATCCGACCGGAAGGACACGCGATACTTCATCGGCCCCAGACGGGAGGTTTGGCGATCTTCGGGAATATTGACTTGACAGAAACGGGGAGAAGCGATTGACTTGCGGACAACAGCGCTTGTGTAGCCGGGTCCGATGGCGGAGAGGCCGAGAGTCTGCGGCCTTTTAGGGCAATCAACCGGAAACTTAGCGCGAAACGGGCCATGCCGGACGGTGTGAAGGAACGGCAGAGCATTGGCCATGCATGAAGCGAGAAAGTGTGTGTTGGTCTTCCTTGAGTGTCTGGTCACGCTCACGGTTGTAATTGTGCGCCCTGCTGCTGCGCAGGAACTCAAGACGGAATCCCCTTCGTCCCCAATCCAGCAGTCCACCTCTTCCAAAAGTCCAGCCACGAATCCAACAACAGCCGCCGCGGGATCAAGTCTGAGGGTGAGACTGCGGTTGGATGATAGCAGCCAGTTTCTGGGAGCGGCGGAAATCAGTCTGATACCCAGCGAGGGGTACGAAGTTGTTGGAACACCTTCGGAGACGGAAGGCGAGACGTTATTCGCCGCCTTAGCTGCGGGGAAATACACGCTGGAGGCAAGGGCCCCAGGCTTTCTTAGTTTGAGGATGAGCACGGTGATTGAGGCCACACACCGCGAGCGAATCTTGTATCTGGTGATGAGGCCAAAGCCGCTGCCGAAGAAAGTGGAGCAATCGAAGGAGGAATCCTCGGCAGCGGAACCGGCCTCGCCTGGTGCAAACGCTTTTCTGGAAGGATCGGCGGCGCCCGCGAGCGGGGACATCAGTTTCTGGATGGATCACGATCTGGAAGTGAATGTGCCGCCGGTAGATCCGAGCGTGGAGTGCCCTGCACCGAGAGTACTGAAGGGTGTAGGGGAGCGGATGAAGGAGTTTGTGAGCAACCTGGAGAAGTTTACGGCGACGGAAGAAGTAAAGCACCAACCGCTGGGGTCTGGAAAGAACAGGCAGCCGGAAGAGAAGCGTCAGTTCGAATATGTGGTGACGATTTCGCGGAACAGGTTGGGCACATTCCTGTTGGAGGAGTACAGGGATGGGAATACGGACGCATCGAGATTTCCCAGCCGCATTGCGACGAATGGTTTGCCAGCGTTGGATCTGATATTTCATCCCGTGCTGGCGGATGATTTTCAATTTAAGTGCGAAGGGTTGGGGCAGTCGGCAGGAAAAGCTGCGTGGCAGATACATTTTGCCCAACGCGCAGACAAATTGGTGCGTATAAGGTCGTATGCAGTTGGCGAGCGCACGTTTCGGGTTTATATCGAAGGACGCGCGTGGATCGATCCGGGAAATTATCAGGTTGTTCGGCTGGAGTCCGAGTTGCAAAAACCAATTCCGGAAATCGACCTTTCCAAGGAACACATCGTAATCCACTATGCGCCGGTAGAGTTCCGGACGCAGAAAACGGAAATTTGGCTCCCGCAAAAGGCGGAACTGTACGTAGAGAGGAAAGGGCAGAGGTACTACCGCCAACATACTTTTAGAGATTTCATGGTGTTCAACGTGGAGACCTCGCAGAGCATCCAGGCCCCCAAAGGATCCTATATTTTCATCAACAGTTCGGACCAGGATATCGCGGGAGTGCTGACGGTGATTTCGGGGGAGAGTACGAAGCGGGATGCCGTGACGCTGAAATTCGTGGTGCCGGCGCGAGGGAGAGTGTTCAAGGTGGTGGGGCCGGGGAAGGACGTAAATTTGCCATTGACGGCGGTGGCGTCGGCGACATTCGTGCACGAGGGGAAGGCGGAATCCATGAAGGTGGAAGCTTCCTTGGCAAGTGAGACGACGTTGGACGTAATTTCGGAGACCAAGGTAACGAGCAGTCCGTGAGGGGCGAGCAGGAAAGCAGGAGTTCACCACAGAGCTAGCTGAGGACCCCGGAGGAAACGAAAAGGTTCGGGTTGAAGTGTGCGTTAGGCTCGCACCTGCAAAGGCAGAGGGCGCGCCCTCCTAAGAAAATAAAATTCCGAAAACCGTGGACACCTGGAGTCGATTTCGGATTGGTGTCCGCGGGTTTTTGGCCACGACAGGCTAGGGGCGAGGCATGGAGTCGGTTGGGGACATCATGCGGTCAGGGAGGGGGAGGTTGGTTTCGCGGATGGGGCGATGGGCTGCGCCGGGGCGGGCGGGGGATTCGAGGCCGTCGGTGAGGAGGAATCCCTGGAGGGCGATGCCAGCGGTCCAGACATTTTCGAGGGCGACGATGTATTCGGCCTGGAGGTCGTAGAGTTTGCGTTGCGATTGCAGGACGCGGGGATTGGCAGCGAGCATGAGGCCGTATTTTTCGACCATGAGCGTGTAGGATTTTTTCGCGCGGGGAAGCATTTCTTCGCGGTATTCGAGGGCCATGAGTTTAGCGTTGGCGTATTGATCGGCGGCGGTGGCGGCGCGGTCTCGGAGAGTGAGGGCGACGCGCTGCTTTTCGAGATTGGCGCGGTCGAGCGAGGCGGAAGCGGCGGCGATATTTCCCTGATTGCGATTGAAGATAGGAATTTGTACGCCGACTTCGGCGATGCCTTCCCAGCCTTTGGCGTGGTTAGCGGTGTCTAGGACTTCATTGTTGTATTCCATGCCGCCGCGGAGTTGGAGATCGGGGATGGGTTCGCGTTTGGCGCGGACGAGCTCGGCGGAGGCTCGGGCGGCGCTGGCGTCGGCAATGCGGTTGGCGGGCGATTGCGTGGCGATGGATTCGACGGCTTGATCTTCGTTGAGGTCGGGCCAGTTGTGTTCGAGATCGCCGGAGACGGTGGCGAGCGGGAGGTCGGGGCGGCCGAGGAGAGCGGCGAGGGAGCGCCACTCTTCGCGGAGAGTGTTTTCCTGCATGCGGGCGGAGAGGCGAAGGCGCTGGGCGTCGACCTCGGCGTCGAGGACTTCGGATTCGTCGGTTTGGCCGGTGTTGGAAAGCTGGCGCTGGGTTTCGGAGAAATCTTGCTGGATTTTGGCAAGGTCGCGGCGGACATCGAGGAGTTCCTGGGCGGCGAGAACGCGCAGGAACGCGGTCTTCACGGAAGTTTCGACGCGGATTTTTTGTTCCTGGGCTTCGATTTCGGCGAGTTGCGTTTCTTTGGAGAAGACGTCGCGGCTGCGGGCGAGTTTTCCGGCGGTGACGATGGTTTGCTGGACGAAGAAGCCTTGCTTGCCGCCGCCGACGGAGCCGCCGCGAATTTCGTCGCCGGTGTAGCCGACGGTGGGGTTGGGGTAGAGGCCGGACTGCTGCTGGCGGGCTTTGGAGGCGCGGATTTCGGCTTCGGCCTGGCGGAGGGTGGGATTGGATTCGGCGGCCAGGCACTGGGCTTCTTCGAGGGTGAAGAGCGGGGATTTGGAATTTTCCTGGGCGCGGCCGAGGTGGGGGTAGACGGGTTGGACGACGGGGATGTTCATGTGGTGGTGCTGCATCTGGTCTTGCGGCATGTTCATAGGTTGCTGGGCGAAGGCGGGGAGAACAGCAACTGCTAACAGAAGAGCAAGCATGACAACATTTTTTGAGAGGCGTTGCATTAGTCGGCTCCGATAGAAAAAGAAAAGATTTAACGCAGAGTTTGCAGAGAACACAGAGTGCGCTGAGAAGAGAGAAGAATTAAGAGGCATGGTGGTGCTCGTCTGGTTTCGGAGTTTGGTGGTTACGGATTAGGGTTTGGATCTCTTCGAATTGTTTGTCGGGCAGGACGCGGACCATGGTCATCATGCCCATCATGCCGGCGCTCCAGTTGGCGGGGAGGCCGTGGGTTTCGGGTTTTACTACGCCAGCGGCGTTGTCCATGGCCATTTCCATGAAGGCGTCCTGCGGAAAGCCGGGGACGGAGTTGGCGTTTTCGGCGATGGGGGAGTGGTGGACGTGTTCGACGCCGATGTCGCGGGCGAGCGTTTCCATCTGGCTGAGGGCTTTGGCGTCGGTCGTATTGGCGGTCTGGATTTGGCGGTCGCTCAGCAGGTCCATCATGCTGTTCATCATGTGGTGGGGAAGATGGCAGTGGATCATCCAGTCGCCGGGATATTTGGCGTCGAACTCGACGACTTTGGCTTGCGCGACGCCGACGAGGACGGTGTTGGTGGGATACCAGGTGGACTCGGGAGCGCGGCCGCCTTCGGTGCCGGTGATAACGAACTGATGGCCGTGGAGATGGATGGGATGGTGATCCATGCCGAGGTTGACGAAACGGAGACGGACGCGACTGCCGAGACGGGCGATGAGCGGCGTGGTGGAGGGAGCGGAAAGGCCGTTGAAGGTGAGCCAGTTGAATTCCATGGAGGCGGTGTTGGGAACAGTGTTGGACGGGAGTATCGCCCATTCCTGGAGGACGATGGCGTAGTCGTGATCGGCGTGCGGGGCGTAATGAGATTGCGGATGGGCGATGAAGAGGCCGAGGAGGCCGATCATTTCCTGCATCGCGCTGTGGGCGTGATAGAAAAAAGTGCCTTCCTGGTGGACGGTGAATTCGTAAGTGTAGGTTTCGCCGGGAGCGACGGGTTTCTGGCTGATGAAGGGGACACCGTCCTGTTCGATGGGGACTTCGAGGCCATGCCAGTGCATGGAGGTACTTTCGGGGAGGCCGTTTTCGACGCTGATGCGGACGCGGTCGCCTTGTGAGACCTGGATGGTAGGGCCGGGGCAGGAACCGTTGTAGCCCCAGGCGTCGATAGTTTTGAAGGGAGCGATCTTGCGCTTCACGGGTTCGGCGCGGAGATGGAACACTTTTGTGGAGCCGTCGAGGGTGAAGGGGAGATCGGGGACGTCGGGAGTGGTCACGGGGACGTGGGGATGATCGTGAGGCGGTGCGGACTTGGATTTTGTTGCGAGGGTGCGATGATACGGGGAATTTTTTTTGGCGGTAGCGGCGCTCGCCTGCGGAGCTGCGGCGCCGAGGCGAGTGCTTAGACCGAAGAGGCCGGCGGTGAAGACGGCGGCGTCCTGAAAAAAGTTTCTGCGAGAGCTGCTCATAAAGTCCTCCGAGAGAATAGCCAGAGATATATAGATGTTTGTCGCGCGAGGCCTGGCCATGATTGGTCTGGCGCAATCATTAATTGGGAAAGAGATGCGTTCGGGAAAGGCGGTCAGAGGCGCAGTGGAGAATTTGCGAGGAGCGAGGCAGGAATGCCGGGTGAGGAACCTCTGTTGGAAATACGAACCGTAATCAAGACCGAGGCTGCTGAAGGGGATGGAGAATTCGGGATTGCAGAAAGCGAGTGAGAATCAGAGTCGGCGGTGAGCAACCGGGATTGCTGTGCGGGGAGCGTGGTAAGGAAGGAATCTGGCGGAAGGCAGGTGGGAGAAATCGCTCCGGCTAGAACGGAAGAACCACGGGAATGCTTCGATTGGTGGTGGCAACCGGCTGTCGATTGTTCGTGGGAGTTGGGCTTCGCGCAGGAGGAGAGGGTGCAGCGCGTTGCGCAGAGGGGTGCTGCGAGAAGGCAAAGAACTACCAGCAAAGAACTGAGACGCGAGAAGAGACGGTGCTTGCTGGCGCGCATGTCCTTATTGTACGCGGAGTAGGGTAGGAGGGAATTGTTTTTTGGAAGGAAGAGGTGTTAAACGGAGGGAATTCAAGAAAGAAGGATCGCGCCGAAGAATCGCGCCGAAGAATCGCTTGCCTCAAGAGAGTCAGGGATATCTGTCGCACCTAAAGGTGCTTGTCTTGCGTTTTGCGTCAACCTAGCGCTCACGCGCTGGGGCTAAAGTGTTTCGCGCCTCCGGCACTGCGGCGGTTGTGGCGCTGCGGAGAGGCCGTACGGGGGGATTGACCGTTGACTCCGGAGGGGCGCGGAAATAGTATCAGGCAGCGAACAGGCGGCAATTCCGGGTGGGGGGAAGGGGTAGTAGACCAAGTGATTCCTCAACTGGAGTAAACAGCGAAGCCCATCCGGAGCACGAGGAGTGTCCCATGATTCTCGAAGTGCAAAAGAAACAGACGACGCCCGAGATAGTAGTTTTGGAATTACACGGGCGATTGTTGATGGGAAACGACAGCCGGCAGGTGGAGTGGTCGATTGCCGAGGTGATGAAGGAAGGCGCGAAGAGGGTGGTGATGGATTTGCGGGAGCTGGACGCAATTGACAGCACCGGAGTAGGCATCCTGGTGATGTGCAACGCGAAGCTGCAGAAAGCTGGCGGAGTGATGAGGATTGTGTCCACAGACGGGATTGTGGAGAGCACGCTGCAGATGACGCATGTGGACCGGATTGTGAAATTTTTTGAGACGGTGGAAGCGGCGAGCGAGAAGTTTGAAGCGGCGGCCGGGTGATGGAAGGATTGGCCGCGCGGCGGCTTATTGAAATGAGGAGACTGCAACGGCTTCATCATCATAGGTGGTGAAGAGATTTAGCAAGCCGACCATCTTCAAGGTTTGCAGGGTGAATTTGGAGGGTTTGAGAAGGCGGATGGCGCCGCCAGCCTGCTTGGCGGTGGTGAGATGGCGCACCAACATGCCGATGCCGCTGGAATCGATGGTGGGGACGCCTTCGAGGTCGAGGACGATTTTGGAGTGACCCTGGCCGAGGAGTTCGATAATCGTGGCGTTGAAGCGATCGAGCGCGGGGCCCATGCTGAGGCGTCCGGCGAGTTTGACGATTTTGATTCCGTCCAGAGTTTTCGTATCAATATCCAACGTCGTCACCCCCCTTAAGGCCCTGGGTCCGCCCGTGCCGGGCTGATTGACACTCCAGTATCGCTTTGTTAGAGTGCGCGGACAACTTAGATAATCTTGGGACAAAATGCAAGAAAGGCAGTGGGCTGGTGACTCTCCCCGCGATCCAGTCACCAGACGGAAGGTCGACCGTTGGCCAGACAGGAACAAGAATCCGTCCTTGATCTTTTACCTCTCTCATTAAATTTACTCACGGAGCAGGAAGTTATGCCCCGCGCGAAAGTGTTTGCGCGGTTTGTGTCGGAGTTGATCGCCGATGCGGCGGTAAGCGTGTATACGCTCGCGACCCTCGGAGAGAAAACACTGTGGGTGCCGCGCGCGACGGTCGGCGAGGCGAAACTTCATAACGAAGAGATTCCAGCGGAATCCGGGCTGCTTGGAATGGTGTTTACCGAGAGCGCGGCGATCAATCGGACGGCGGCCGCGATCAAGCGGGAAGACTATCCTCATATAGACATCCGCAAATCGCTGCTGTCGTTGACCTATCTGCCGCTGATTCACAACGAAAACCTGATTGGGGCGCTGGAGATACTGTCGTTCGAGGAGGAGATTTCCGGGGAGGCGATGGAGGCGTTGTTGCCGGCGGCGGAGGTGGCAGCCGCGGCGATCGCGACTGCGGGAGCGTATGAGGAGGAGCGGCACGGAACGATGACGTCGATCACACGATTGACGCAGCTGTACGACCTGGAGAAGGTGTTTTCCTCGACGCTGGAGATGGATGAGTTGCTGCCGCTGATCGGGACAAAGCTCTCGGAAATTCTGGAATGCCAGGCGGTGAACATCTGGCTGATGATGCCTGATGAGTCGGTGGAGGTGATGCACCAGGCCGGGGAAGATGTGACGTCCTTTAAAGGGCAAAAGCTGAAGGCGAACGAGGGCGTGGCGGGAACGGTATCAGATAACGGCGAGCCGGTTTGCATCAGTGATGCGAACGACGAGCGGTTGGTGCAGAGGAACAAGGACGCGGAGGACGCGGGAGTGTTTTCGTTGGTGGCTGCGCCGATTTTGGACAAATCCGCGCTAGTGGGAGTGATAGAAGCAATTAACAAGCTGGACGGCACGCCGTTCGATGAAGATGAATTGTTTACGCTGAGTAATCTGGCGGAGACGGCGTCCACGGCGCTGCACAACGCGAGCCTGTTGCTGGCCGAGCGCAAGGTGGAAGTGCTGGAGACGCTGAACAAGGTCAGCCACGAGATTACGTCCACACTGAATCTAGAACGGATGCTGCAAACGATCGTAAACGCGCCGCAGGCGGTGATCCCGTACGAGCGGGCGGCGATTGTGCTGGAGCATGGCGGGCGGTTCAAGCTGAGCGCGGTGACTGGCTTGACGCAGGTGCAGGCCGACCATCCGGATGTCGCGGCGCTGAATGGAATTCTGCAATGGGCGTCGCTCTCCGAAGAAGTGATTCACGTGCGGCAGCACGGGGAGGAGATTGACGCGGAACGCGAGGAGACCAAAGCGAAATTCAAGAAGTATTTCGAGGAATCCGGTATGCGGGGATTCTATGCGCGGCCCCTGAATGACGATACGGGGCGCGTGGGTCTGCTGGCAATGGAGAGTAGCGACCCGGATTTTCTGGGCCCGGCGCACCTGGAAATCGTGGAAGTCCTGGCGGGACAAGCAACCGTGGCGCTGAGAAACGCGCAAATGTACAAGGAAGTGCCGTTTATTTCCGTGCTGGAGCCTGTGCTGGTGCGAAAGCGGAAGTTCATGGCCATGCAGAAGAGGAAGCGGACGGCGATCCTGACGCTGGCGGGGATCGGGTTGCTGTTTCTGGTGGCGTGCCCGCTGCCGCTGCGGGTGGATGGCGATGCGGTGGTGGCGCCGGGGAAGCGGGCGCTGGTGCAACCTGAAGTTGAGGGAGTGATCGGAAAAGTTTTCGTCCGGGAAGGGGAACACGTGCAGCGCGGACAGGTGTTGGCGGAAATGGAAGGATGGAATTTCCGGTCGGCGCTGGCGGCGGCGGAGTCGAAATTTGAAACGGCAATGCTAGAGATGAATAAGGCGTTGGCAGCGAACGATGGAACGGAAGCCGGGGTTCGCCGGGTGCAGGCCGATTATTGGAAGGCGGAAGTGGAGCGTGCGAAGCAGATGGTGGAACGGACCGAGCTGCGTTCCCCGATTGACGGAGTGGTGGCTACACCGCATGTGGAGGAGTTTGCCGGGCGGAAATTGGAGCCGGGAGATTCGTTTGCGGAAGTGGTGGATACATCGGAGGCGATGATCGACGTTGGAGTTGAGGACGCAGACGCCGGATTGCTGAAGACGGGGCAGCGGGCGGTGGTGAAGCTGAACAGCTATCCGACGAGGACTTTTCACGGAGAGGTAGCGGTGGTAAGCCCGAAGGGAACGATGTTGCACGACGGGGCGGTGTTTTACGCGCGTGTGGCAGTACCGAACGAGCAAGGCGTAATTCGAGCAGGGATGGAAGGCCGCGGGAAGGTGCGAGTCGGCTGGTCACCCTCGGGATATGTATTTTTCCGGCGGCCGTTTTTGTGGATTTACTCGAAAATCTGGTATTGGCTGGGCTGGTAGGAGCACGGAGAAGTCATGCGAAAAGAGTGGATCTTGGTAGGGCTGGGGACGGCGCTTCTGGCGATGGGTTGCGGAGACGAGAAAGCGCCGGTGGGTGGCGTGACGAATGCCGCGGCGCCGGCGACTACGCCTGCTCCTCCGAAGCCAGCGGCTCCCAAGGCGAGTGAGCCGGTGGATACGACGCTATCCGTTTCCGGGCCGATCATTGTGGAGCATGAAGTGGATTTGACGGCGCAACGGGACGGCCTGCTGCAGAAGATATATGTAGATGCACCCGCGCGAGTGAAGGCGGGCGCGTTGCTGGCGGAATTGGACGGGCGGCAAATCCAGGCGAATCTGGCGGCGGCGCGAGCGAAAACACGCAGCATCGAAGCGGACTTGAAGAACTGGCAGGCCGAGGCGCAAGTGCTGAAGGCGGATTATGTTCGACAGCAACACTTAATGGAGCTGGGACTTACCTCACAGGAGCAGTTGGAGCATGCCAAGTACAAGGCGGAGTCGGACCAGTGGGACATCCTGAGGGTGACGGAGACGCTGAATACCGCCAAGGAAGAGGAACACTCGCTGGAGCTGGAGCTGGAGAAGACCAAGGTGATTGCGCCGTTTAACGGGCTAATCGCGCGGCGGTATGTGCGTGAGGGGCAGAATGTGACGACGG
>Ga0210403_10005059_pt1 | contig 11258 bp, 12 predicted proteins | sample IncBWC19MmetaG_FD_150863 | JGI IMG/M metagenome (GOLD analysis project Ga0210403, IMG submission 150863) | Forest soil microbial communities from Barre Woods Harvard Forest LTER site, Petersham, Massachusetts, United States - Inc-BW-C-19-M | ecosystem: Environmental > Terrestrial > Soil >... | reverse complement strand
GTATCGGTGTACTGCTTCCCCAGAATTTGCGGCGACTGCGTATTCTTCAAGTCATACAGCCAGCCCTGAACCGTGAGCCGGCCTCCCGCCACACCGAGACTTCCAAAAGCCAGCATGGCTGCATTGGGAGGCGGTGCATTCCATGCCGGGAAAGTAACCTCCGGCGGCTGCCCGGGAACCTGCAAGGGATAGAAACTCCTCGAAACCAACTCCACCACGCCAGACACGTCGAGGTCGTTCCACAGCGTGTCATTGAAAGTCTTGAGCAGCGCGGTGTTCGTGGGATCAGAGCTGGAGGGCTTAAAGTCGGGAACGGCCAGCCGCACCTTATCCACGCCCAGGCTCGTGCCCGTCTTCACCCAATCCTGCGCGAAGAGGTTGCAGCAAACGATAGCGGAAGCGCAGATAAGAACAAGCGCGCGCCAGGAGGCGCGGAAACGACTTGAGCTTCGCCGGGAATTTGGTCTAGCGCTTGCTTCCATCCGTGTAGAGCTGAAACATACTCTGTACGACAATATCGTATCCCGATATGAATTGCTTTGCAAGGTTTCTTCCCTCTTTTATGGTTCACTTCTTGCTGTAATCGAACCAGTACTCCACCGAAATCTTTCCACCGGAATAATCCGGCGGCAACGGTCCGAAAGTATCAATCCGCTGCAGCGCCCGCACCGCCGAAATATCCAGCGAAGGTACGCCACTGGATTGTTCCACCTGCACATTCGCCGGATGTCCGTCGCGAGTCACATCGAACGTAATGTACACCCGCTGTGCCGTTGTGATTTTCGGATCGACCTCGTATTTCAGCCAGTTGTCCGAAACTTTCTGCTGAATCACGTGCACATACCAGGCATACTTCGTCCCAAAATCTCCGCCGCCTCCCGTAACTCCAAACCCGCCCTTGGCCCCGGCTGCGCTGAAACTCCCGTAAGGACCGCTGACCGGTCCGCCTTCTCCAAACGCAACCTGATTATTCTCTTCTTGCGGTGCCGGCTGCGCCTTGTCTTTGGGCGCCGCCTCCTGTTTTTTCTTCGGTTTTATCTTTGTATTCTTGCCCTGAATATCAATCGCGTCGGGCTCTTTTTCCTGCACCTTGGGTTGCGACTGGGTCAGCCCCTTCGACTCGTTGGCCAGCACATTCTGCGTCTGCGCAGGATTCGCCGGCAGCGGAACCGTGCTCACCAGGGTCGCGCCGATCGCTTCCCCGCCTCCGCCCGCACCCCAGGTATCGCCGCCCCGTCCCGCAAGAATCCACGAGTAGATCACCAGGAACGCGATGGTCGCCACATGAAGTCCCGCCGACCAGGCCAGTGCCGGGCCCCAGCGGTCATGCTCGAAATAGATTTCAGCGTTTGCTGCCATTTTGCTCGAGAGGTTGCGTCACAATGCTGACGTTGGTGATCCCCGCATGCTTCACCGCATCCATTACCGTGGCGAATGCGCCGAAGGGAACGTTTTCGTCGGCCCGCACAAAAATAAACTGGTTGCGCGGATCCCGAATCTTCTGCCGCAACTTGCCGGCAATGTCATTAATATTGATGGCGTCGTTGCCCAAAAAGACACGCTGATCTTTATTAATAGTGATCACCAGTCGCTCTTCCGTGATCTCTTTCACAGTCCGCGTCTTGGGCACGCTGACATCAATGCCCGACTGCAGCACCGGCGCCGTCACCATGAAAATAATCAGGAGCACCAGCACCACATCCACCAGCGGAGTAATGTTGATGTCGGCCAGCGCGCTCTGCGTGCGCCCGTTGGAAGCAGTGAAAGCCATCAGCGCCTCACTTCCGCCGACACCGCGGCCGCAGCCTGGCTGTGTTCCACCGCGTTGAGCACTTCCAGGGCAAAATCGTCGCTGCGCGCGGCCAACTCCCGGATCGACGCGCCAATCAGGTTATAAGCAATGACCGCCGGAATTGCGGCCGCCAGTCCCGCCGCTGTGGTAATCAGGGCCTCCGAAATTCCGGGAGCCACCGCCCGCAACGTCGCCGCGCCCGAGGTCCCCAGCCCGTGAAACGCATCGATGATGCCCCACACCGTGCCAAACAACCCGACAAACGGCGTCACCGCGGCCGTAATTGCGAGCCATGGTACATTCCGCTCTAGCCGCGTGATGCCTTCCGATGCCCCGATCTGCATCCCGCGCTGTATCGACAACAAATTCCGGATCGTGCCCGAGGTCTGGGCCTGGCGCCGGTATTCCTCGTATCCACCTTCGAACACGCCGACCAGCGGGCTGGGCTTGAATTGCTCGGCGACGGCGGCAATATCCTGCAACCGCTGCGCCTTGCGAAACGCGCGAACGAATCGCCCGCTCTGCGCCCGCGCCCGCCGCAGCAAGCTCCACTTGGTAAGGATGATGGACCACGAGATCAGGCTGAACGCCAGCAGCCCGAGCAATACCAGCTTGGCGACCGGGCCGCTGTTGGAGATCATGTCGACGATTTCACCGCCGACGAACGCTGCTAGCAAGGGGAAGACATGCATTGCGTTTTAGAGGAAATTCCTGCTGCAATTATAGATGAACCAAGCCGCCCACTTTCCCCACGTACCCGATCCGCCAATGAATTATTTTGAAAGGAAGCCTCCAGCCTCAGTGGCTTGCCCTCGGGTCGCTGTTGCCGATCGTGAACTGCACCGTCATGGAATCCAGATAGGGCGAATCCAGCGGCGTGCAGTGCAGAGCCTTGACCTGCATCACCACATAAAATGCTTCGACCTTCATGATCCGCCGGGCACGAATCGGCACCGGAGCGAATTGGTTGGGGTCCAGCCGCCACAGATTATTCTTCGCCTCGTCCGAAGCCTCCTGCTCCGCCAGCAGAAGATTGCCATAGATGCTGTGCCGCAAATCCCTGAGCGTTACTGCCCAGGAAGTAATCTTGTCGTCGCCTCCCGGCATCTGCGGCATCACCGTCAACACGTAACGATCCTTGCCCTGAGCATCCTTGATGGATTGCTGGTATGACGCATTCTCCGGCGTGAGCTTAAGCTCGAAACTATCTTCCGTAACGCGCGTCGGACCAGTCCGGAAGCTCTCGGCATAAACTGTGGCAGGACTGCTCTGGCCGAGCGACGATGCCATTAACATTCCGCAGGCGAGAACAGCGAACCCAAGCCGATTCATCGGCGGTTGACCTCCTCCATCGCGCGAACTCCGGAAGTAATCGCCGTCGACTCCTGATTCATTTTTCGCAGCCAGTCGCAGAGCGCGCGCGATGCACGACCGCTGTTCCGCGCCAGCCGCCAGACCTGAGGCCACAACCAGGGCCGCACCGCTGCGAACCACGCAAATCGCATCTCCAGAAACTGCCCGTTGGAATCGACAAACCGTTCCGTCGACGGGAAGGCAAAATCGAATTCGTCGGAAATCACTTTCACCACCGCGAACCGTACACCTCGCGCCTCGGCCGCGCGCGCGACCGCGCCCGCTTCCATATCGACCGCCGTCGCTCCAAAAGAATCCCGCAACTTAGCCTTTTGCTCCGGCGTTGCAACCGATCCGAAACTGACCAGCACGCCCTCCCCGCTACCCAGATCAACTTTGCTGCCGTCGCCTGCATTCACCACGTGTCGCGGCTGCACGATGTCCCCCACTTTGAGGTTGGGATCGAGTGCCCCGGCAAACCCCGCCGAACAAATCAGAGCAGGCGCATAGATCGCAATCACCGCCTCGGCCGCTCGCCGCGCCGCTTCCGCGCCAATGCCACCGTAGACCAGAACAAACCCATCCTTTTCGAAAAATCGGAAACGCCGCCCGCCGCTTTCTTTCTCGCTGGCCCGCCAGTCTTTTATCAGCGGACGCACCTCGCGCTCCAGCGCGACCACGATGGCGACTCTAGACATATCCGTTGCCCCGGAACCACTCCACCGCGCGGCGTAACGCGCCCTCGACCGGTACGATCTTCCATCCCAATTCGCGCTCCGCCTTAGCGGAACTGGCAAACATTTTCTTCCGCCCCATGCGCACCGTATCCACGGTCGCCCGCGGCTCGCGGTTCAACAATCGTCCGGTAATCGCCTCGTCGATGACTCCGGTGGCAAACGCAAAAAAATACGGCAGCTTGATCTTCGGTGACGGCAGCCCCGTAATCTCGCCCAGTCGGTCCAGAATCTGTTTCAGCGTAAGATCTTCTCCGCCCAAAATATAGCGTTCGCCCGACCGCCCTTTTTCCAAGGCCGCAACGTGCCCCAATGCGCACTCCCTGACGTCAACCAGATTCAATCCGGTTTCAACATAAGCGGGAAATTTGCGCTTCAGGAAATCGAGCACGATGCGCCCCGTAGGTGTCGGCTTCACATCCTGCTCCCCGATCGGGGTCGTCGGATTCACCGTCACCACATGCATCCCGCTGCGCCCCGCCTCCAGCGCAACCTGCTCCGCCATAAACTTCGATCGCTTGTAATGCCCGATCATGTCGGCCAGCGACACCGGGGAATCCTCATCCGCGGGATGTCCGTTCGCAGTAAACCCTACCGTCGCCACGCTCGAGGTATACACCACGCGCCGCACGCCATTTTTCCGCGCCGCCTCCAGAATCGCGCGCGTCCCCTCTACATTCGATCGATACATCTCCTCAGGATCCCGCACCCAAAGCCGGTAGTCGGCCGCCACATGAAAAACCGTATCGCAGCCAGTCATCGCTTTTTCAAGAGATGCGGCGTCGCGCAGATCTCCAGTCGCAGTCTCAGCTTTGAGTCCCTGCAGATTTTTCAAATTGCTCGTCGGACGCACCAGCACTCGCAGTTCCGCGCCCTGGTCGGCGAGAGCGCGGGCTACATGAGAGCCCAGAAATCCGGTAGCGCCAGTGACGAAGGCTTTCATATTGGAGTTCGCATCTTATCGAGGCGATTGTCGCAGGCGAGAACCGAGGCACGAGCGATTATTTGCGACGGTAGGGTTTGGATTCGCTCGGAGTCGCCCCCACGGAACGGTCAGGCAATCCTCCAATACGGCGCACGGCACGCGATGTAACAAGTATTCCCCGGAGGGCTTCGTTTACAGCATCCTCCGTCGGAAACGCCTTAGCTACGTCAGGCTGGAGTACAACCACGTTCGTCCCATTTCGATATTCCCGGTAATGTTTCCCTTGGACTCCTCCCTTCATGGAGGCGAAATCGTACTCAGACTTCACCTCATCATGGTTTCGCTGCTTAACGGTTTTCTTCATAAAATCTCCCCTCGCGGCGCGTGACTCGCCGCGCACTGATGATCCGAATATTGTCGCCCCTCTCGCTGTGAACCACAACCAGCACTCGCCCATTTGCCGACTCTCCAATGGTAAGGAACCGCTCTTCGAGTCCTGAATGATCGACATCTGGAAATGTCGTCGCGAGAGGATCACCGAAGACGGTCGCGCCCTCCCGGAACCCAACGCCATGCTTTCGCCGGTTCGAGACCTCTTTGCGTAGATCCCACTCGAACTGCATCCGGGATCAGTATAAACACTTCGGACAACCAAGTCCGCGCCCTGATCGGCGAGAGCGTGGGCGACGTGGGAACCCAGAAATCCGGTAGCGCCAGTGAGGAAAGCTTTCAATAGCGTCTCTCATTCTTAGTTTAAAGCAACGGCCGGCGGATCACGGACAAACTGAGTTGGAATGAACGGACGGCAACGAGCACACCCTCCGCTTGAGGTTTTGAGCGCAAGGACCTGTTGTCGTCAACGGCATGCAGACTGGCGTGGGGAAGTGGAGAACCAAGCGTCCCACACGGATGACTAACGTGCTGCTGCCTACACTTCGGCGCATGGCCTTTTCGGCCACGTGATGATGATCACTTTATCGCCGGCCGCATCTTTCGGCCGGAGGATTCCATACACTCGGAAAAGTACATTTTCGTACGTGAACTTGGTCGTGATGAAATCACCGTCGATGTCTTCGTTCAGCGCCCGCGTCAGATTTCGTCCGCGCTCGTTTTGTGGAACTAGGTCATCGGTGAGACCTTGCACTTCTTTTTCCGAGAAGGAATCTCCGAACCTTATGACCGTATCGGTCGTTTCTCGCTTCTCGATCGTCATTTCGCATACCTGGCCGTCGGCGGCGAATCTGGCCGTCATCAGAACGTCAGGGCGAACCTTGTAAGCGGTGACGTGCGAATATTTGGCGCTCAGATCGGCGGATGTTTGTCCCAAGGCGGCAACGCCGAGGATCAGAACCAGAATGCAAATCTTAGCCATACTGACTTCACTCCTGACCAGCCATTCTAGGCTGGCGGCTGACGATAAATCGCCGTTACACTTACTAATCAGGCGTAAACCCCGAACACCCGTAATATGTCCACGCGGTTGAACGGCGCTCTAACTCCCCGCCTTCTCCATCACTTTCCCATACGTCGTCAGCGCCAGCAGCGGAAAATAATCCCGGTAGAGGTGGTACATCAGATAGAACACGCGCGGAAATCCAGTGCCGGTGAAGAACGGCTCGTCCCACGATCCATCTTTTCTCTGGGTGCGCAGCAGGTAGGCGATGCCCCGCGCCACCGAATCGCTGCGAATGTCATTGGCCGCCAGCAATCCCAGAATCGCCCACGCGGTCTGCGAAGGCGTGCTGTCGCCCACTCCGCGCAACGTCGGATCATCATACGACCCCACGGTTTCGCCCCAGCCGCCATCGGCGTTCTGCACCATGCGCAGCCATTCCGCGCCCTGCTGCACGCACGGCTCGTGCAGGTCCATCCCAATCGCTTCCAGGCCGCGCAACACCAGCGCCGTGCCGTAAATGTAATTCACGCCCCAGCGCCCGAACCAGCTTCCATCCGGCTCCTGGGCTTTCCTGATAAAGGTGATCGCCCGCTTCACCGCCGGATGATTCTTGTCATACCCGTAGGTCGCCAGCATTTCGAGAATGCGCCCCGTAATGTCCACGGTTGGCGGATCGAGCATAGCGTTGTGGTCGGCGAACGGAATATGCTCGAACACCATCTTGTCGTTATCTTTGTCAAACGACGCCCACCCGCCGTTCTTGCACTGCATGGAAAAGATCCAGTCAATGGCCCGCTGCACCGATTCCCGCTGATAGCGCCCATTGGGATGTTCCACCCGGCTCAGCCCCAGGCAAACCATCGCGCTGTCATCCACATCCGGATAAAACTCGTTGTTGAACTCGAAGTACCAGCCGCCCGGCTGACCTTTCGGATTTTTCACTTTCCAGTCGCCCGCCTTACGGACTTGCTTCTGCAAAATCCAGTTCGCGCTCTTCACCATCCGCGGATCATTCGCCGGCACTCCCGCCTCGCCCAGCGCGAACAGCGCATAAGCCGTATCCCACACCGGCGACATGCAGGGCTGCATGCGGAATGTGTCTTCCTCTTCAATGCCCAATTTCTCAAACTCATCCAGCGCGCGAATCACCTGCGGATCGTCCAGCGAATATCCCAGGCAGCGCAGCGCGATAATCGCATTCATCATCGAGGGATAAATCGCGCCCAGCCCGTCGCTCATCTCGAAGCGCTCCAGCATCCATCGTTCTGCGCTTTTCAGAGCAATGGAGCGCAGCGGACGCACATGCACCCGCTCAAACCAGTGCGTCATGCGATCGAACACCAAAAAGAAGTTGCGCCACGACACCAGCTTCTTCGACCAGTGCAGGTGCATGCGCGACTTCTGCATCCCGCCGACGAATAATTCCTCCACACCCATTTCGCGCGGAATTTTCTTGAATGGCTTCTTGGCGTAGCAGATCGAAAGCGGCACCAGAATGGCCCGCGACCACGAGGAAATTTCGTAAATATTGAACCAGAACCAGTTGGGAAACAACACGATCTCGGGCGGAATCGCCGGCACCGCGTCGTAGTCATACTGCCCGAAGAAACAAAGATAGATCTTGGTGAATGTATTAACTTCGGTGACGCCGCCCATCTCCAGAATCTTCCTGCGGGCGCGCTCCATCGCGGGATGGTCCGCCGCATATCCCGCCAGCTTCAACCCGAAATAAGCCTTCACCGAAGCGCTGATGTTCGACGGCCCCGCCGCATAGATACTCCACCCGCCGTCTTCGTTCTGGTGGCGCAGAATCCAATTCGACGCCTTCTGAAACCGTTCCTGATTCCCCGTCCCCAACAGCGTGTGCAGCAGAATGTAATCCGACTCCAGCGTAGTATCCGCTTCGAGTTCCCCGCACCAATATCCTTCTTCATGCTGCTGGGAGAACAGAAATTTCCGGGCCGCCGCGACCGCCGCGCCCACGCGGCTGCCCAGTCCCTCAATTTTTCCGAAGCGTAACAGTGGGTCAGAACCAAGAGAAGCAGATGCGAGATTGGAGTCGGGGGAGTTGTTCTCCATCAGTTCGATCCTCCGTTACTGCGTGTCTCTCACTACTCGAACAACCACGACCGCCGGCGCAGCCGTGGCAGAACGGCGCTTCCAGCGCCGCGGAAAAGCCTTCAAAGTAGATGGGGCTTTAGCCCCAGAAGGTCCACTCTAGTCCGCGCTCACCGCCGGAGCCGCCGCAATCGCCTCCACAATCTCCGGAGGCAGCCCGAAGCGCACATTCTCCGGCATCACTTCCAGTTCCTCCATGTTGCCGAAACCCTTATCGCGCAGGAACGTCACCGTCTCTTCCACGAGATGCTCCGGCGCCGAGGCCCCCGCGGTAAGCGCAATCGTCTTCACGCCCTTCAACCACTCCGGCTCAATGTCGTTGCAGCTATCGATAAGATGCGCGTTGGTGCCCAGATTCCGCGCCACTTCCACCAACCGGTTGGAGTTCGAACTGTTTTCCGATCCCACCACGAGCAGCAAGTCCGCCTCCGACGCCACCTGCTTCACGGCGACCTGTCGGTTTTCGGTTGCGTAGCAAATATCCTGCGCCGCCGGCCCTTTGATGTTCGGAAACTTCTTCTTCAGCGCCGCGATAATGTCCTTCGTCTCATCCAGACTCAGCGTAGTCTGCGTCAGATACGCCACCCGATCCGGGTCCGGCACACTTAAGTCCTTCACCTGCTCCGGCGTCCCCACCACCTGTGTCACCAGCGGAGCCTCGCCCAGCGTCCCGATCACTTCGTCATGATCCTTGTGCCCGATCAGGATCAGCGAATACCCTTCCTTGGCAAACTTCACCGCCTCCACGTGCACCTTCGTGACCAGCGGACAAGTCGCATCAATCACCCGTAACCCGCGCCGCGCGCTATGTTCGCGCACCTCCGGCGACACGCCGTGAGCGCTATAGATGATGCGCTCCCCGTTGGGTACTTCGTCCTCACTGTCGACAAAGATCGCGCCCTTGCCGCGCAGTTCCTCGACCACAAAACTGTTGTGGACAATCTCCTTGCGCACATAAATCGGAGGCCCGAATGCCTCCAGCGCGATCCGCACCACATCAATCGCCCGCACCACTCCCGCGCAGAACCCCCGCGGCTTGAGCAGCAGTAAGGTCTTCCCGTCCGTCTTCGCTAGAATTCCAGTCATTGCACCCCGCTTATTGAAACCATGAATCGCCCCTTCTCTTTGTCATTCCGACCCCTGAGCAACGCGAAGGGCGGAGGAATCTGCTTTCCGCTTTTGATGCACCACGCTCAACAACTGCCACAAAATCAGCATCTTCAGGGTACACGATCCCCATTGTGGCGATACTAATAAACTACCGGAAAGTACCGGGATGGTCAACGTAACCCACAGAAACAGCGGGGATTAGCAGCGAAGCGGGAAATCAAGGCATTGAACGGGAATGATGCTAGACCTGGTTTAGGTTCAGAAATGGTTTATGTGGGGACAGCCGCCCTCGGCGAGCTTGCCCTGAGCGGAGCCGAAGGGCCGAGCGCAGCTCGGCAGGTCTCATCCCCCAAACTCAACGCAGGTGCCTTTCTTGATCCCGGCATGGCCCGCTCGTGCCCCCATCCCCCCGCCCCGTGCCATTGTGATCGCCGTCACGATGACGCAACATACTCGCAACATTATTGTTCATCGCCAAGACTTCCAGGTCAGCGAACCATGTTCGAGTTAACCACAAGACCGACGGCAGGCAGCTCACGGGATCGAGTAGCCTCAGAGCACCCACAGCCCCGCCGGCTCCTGTTCGCACTCGTTCTTCTGCTGGTGGCGCTCGCCGGAGTCGTCCTGCAAGACCGGCAGTTCTGGTTCGGTTCTGAACAATCACTCCTGGACTCGGATACATCCGACACCGTCGCGGCACCCAAAACTGCTACATCGGTTCCCGCGTCCGCCCGTCCGGCCCGATCCAGCAAAGCTCTCGCGGCAAAGAAGCCCGTCCCCGCCGCAAATCTTGCCGCAGAACCGAAGCCCGCCGACGCACCAGTTACGGCCATCAACCGCACGGTACTGCCTCCCTTGGATGTCGAAGTTATCGCCGGCGACACTCACAGCAGGATTCACCCTGGCAGCAACTCTGCCAAACTAGAGATCACGCGTCCGGAAGCGGCCACGCCCGCTGCCTCTGCGCCCGGTGCTCCCGCCGTTGCCGCCGCCACCAACGCCGCCGAGCGGGAACAGATGTCGATCGAAGCCGTCCGTCCGCGGGCGTCCTATCCGCTGCTCGCTCAGCACATGAATGTTCAGGGATCGGTTGTCCTGCAGGCCATCATCAGCGCCGACGGCACCATTCAGAATCTGCACGTGCTCAGTGGCCCCGCCATTCTGTCCTCCGCAGCCCAGCAGGCGGTGCGCGAATGGCGCTTCAAGCCCGTCGTTGAAAACGGTCAGCCAGTCGAGACCAAGGCCAAGATCACAGTCAACTTCACCATCAAAGTTGCCGACAGTTCCGGCACTACGCTGGCCGACAGCCGACCCGCGGGCACCCAAGTCCTCAGCCGTTAGCCTTAATCATCTGCTCCGCATGCTTGCGCGAAGTCTCGGTCAGCTTGGCCCCACTCAGCATCCGCGCCACTTCTTCCGTGCGCTCTTCGCCAGTTACCGAGCGAATCGTCGTCCGCGTGCGCCCGCCCGATTCCTTTTTATCAATGACAAAATGATGATCCCCAAAGGTTGCGATCTGCGGCAGATGGGTCACACACAAAACCTGATTCGACCGCGCCAATGATTTCAATTTCTTCCCCACCGCCTCCGCCGCCCGCCCCCCAATGCCGGTATCAATCTCATCAAACACTAGAGTCCGCTGGGCGCCGCGCTGGTTGCCCCACCCTTCCCGCGTTTTTTGCGGGAGGGTGGGGGTTTTGACTTCCCTTCCCGCGCGTTTCGCTGCGCGGGAAGAATCCACCGCCTCCACGCTCGCCTTCAGCGCCAGCATCACCCGCGAAAGTTCCCCACCCGAAGCAACATGCTCCAATCGCCGCAACGGCTCTCCCG
>Ga0210403_10005057_pt1 | contig 11260 bp, 7 predicted proteins | sample IncBWC19MmetaG_FD_150863 | JGI IMG/M metagenome (GOLD analysis project Ga0210403, IMG submission 150863) | Forest soil microbial communities from Barre Woods Harvard Forest LTER site, Petersham, Massachusetts, United States - Inc-BW-C-19-M | ecosystem: Environmental > Terrestrial > Soil >... | reverse complement strand
CCAGCAAATTTTTCGTGAAGGATACGGAGCACCCTTACACGACGGATCCCGACAAGCCGTTTGCCTGGATTCGCGGGCGGCAGGTCGGCGGCAAGTCCATTATGTGGGCGCGGCAATCCTATCGATGGAGCGATCTGGACTTTGAAGCCAACGCGCGCGAGGGAATCGGTGTCGACTGGCCGATCCGCTACACCGACATAGAACCCTGGTACAACTACGTGGAAGATTTTGCGGGAATCACCGGCCATGCGGAGGGATTGGCGCAATTGCCCGACAGCCACTTTCTGCCGCCCATGGAAATGAATTGCGCGGAAATTGCCGTGAAGGAACGCATGGCGCGGCAGTTTGGCCGCGACCGGGTGATGACGATAGGCCGCGCGGCGATTTTGACTCAGACGCACAACGGGCGAGCCGCGTGCCATTATTGCGGACCCTGCCACCGCGGTTGTATCACGCGTTCCTACTTCAGCAGTGTGAATGCAACTTTGCCCGTCGCCGAAAAAACCGGGCGAATGACGCTGCGGCCCCATAGCGTCGTGCACAGCCTGCTTTTTGATTCGCAGACGCGGCGGGTGACCGGAGTCAAGGTGGTTGACGGTCAGACGCACAAAGCGCTGGAATTCCAGGGGCGCATCATTTTTCTTTGCGCATCTGCGCTGGAATCCACCCGGATTCTTCTCAACTCCGCTTCGCCCGAATTTTCCACCGGGCTGGCCAACAGCAGCGGCGAACTGGGAAAGAATCTGATGGACCACATCATGGGTGGCGGCGCGGATGGAGTCATTCCCGGATTTCTGGATCGCATTCAAACTGGAAAGCGTCCGAACGGCATCTACGTGCCGAGGTTTCGCAACGTCTCCGGCCCAGAGAAAAATTTTGTGCGCGGCTATGCCTATCAAGGGCAAGCTGAGCGCGAAGGCTGGGAGCGGGGAATTCATGAGAGTGGATTTGGCGCCAGCTTCAAGAATTCTTTGCGCAAGCCCGGCCCTTGGAAGATGACGTTCCACGGTTTCGGTGAGTGTTTGCCGAACCCCGCCAATTTTGTCGAGATCGACAAAGAGCGCGTGGATGCGTGGGGCGTTCCGGCGCTGAAGATTCATTGCGAATGGCGGGACAATGAGAAGGCGTTGTTGGACGACATGATGATCCAGGCGGCGGAGATGCTGACGGCGGCCGGAGCGGTGGAAATTCACCCGTATAAACAGAACAACCCGCCGGGCTTGACGATTCATGAGATGGGGACCGCGCGCATGGGAGGCGACCCCAAGAAATCGGTGCTCAATGCCCACAACCAGGCACATGACGTGAAGAACCTGTTCCTGACGGACGGCGCTTGCATGGCCTCCTCTTCGTGCGTCAATCCTTCGCTGACTTATATGGCCCTAACGGCACGGGCGTGCGACTACGCGGTCTCGCAAATGAAAAAAGGTGAGCTGTAGCCTTCTTTCAGCAACGGAACAATTCTGGAAAATCAGGGGAGGTGTCGCGAAAATGGCGTATCAAGAAGCGGCGAAGCCGGGTGCCGGCGTGAAGTTGCTGATCCGCAACATTGGCTTGCTGCTGAGCGGAGATTTGCAGCGGCCGATTCTGGATGCGGACACCGTCCTGGTGAAGGACGGAAAAATCGCAGCAATCGGACGCGAGAAGGAACTGGACGTGGAAGGCTTGGCGCGCGTGATCGATGCGAATGGCACCACGCTCGCTCCGGGATTGATCGACAGCCATGTGCATCCGGTCGCTGGCGATTGGACTCCTCGGCAGAACCAGATTGGCTGGATTGACAGTTGCCTGCACGGTGGCGTCACCACGATGATTTCGGCGGGCGAAGTTCACATGCCCGGCCGCCCGAAAGATATTCTCGGCCTGAAAGCGATGGCGATTACGGCGCAACGCGCGTTTGCGGCGCTTCGTCCGAGCGGCGTGAAGGTACTGGCGGGCGCGCCCGTGATCGAGCACGGAATGGTCGAAGAGGATTTTCGCTCACTGGCGGAGGCGGGCGTTCGACTGCTGGGCGAAGTGGGACTTGGCAGCGTGAAGGATGGGCCAACGGCGCGGCAAATGGTGGCCTGGGCCCGGAAGCACGGGATGCAGAGCACCATTCATACTGGCGGGCCGTCGATTCCGGGCTCGAGCTTGATTGATAAAGATGTCGTGCTGGCGGCCGACGCCGACGTGATCGGGCATGTCAATGGAGGACACACGGCCCTGCCAGATGCCCAAATTCGTTCGCTGTGTGAAGAATCGACACGCGCACTGGAAATTGTTCACATCGGGAATGAGCGTGCCGCGCTGTTTACACTACACACCGCGAGTGAATTGAAACAATTGCATCGTGTAATCCTGGGAACCGATGCCCCGGCGGGATCCGGCGTGCAGCCGCTGGGAATTATCCGTGTGATCGCGGCACTGTCGTCTGTTGGAGAGATTCCCGCCGAGATCGCGTTCTGCTTCGCCACCGGGAACACAGCACGGATGCGAAATCTCGATACCGGCTTGATCGAAGTGGGCCGGGCGGCGGATTTTGTTTTTATGGATGCAGCCCAGCATTCAGCGGGGAAGACGCTGCTCGAAAGCGTGCGTCTCGGCGATTTGCCGGGAATCGGGATGGTTGTGATTGATGGCGAAATCCGCAGCGAACGCAGCCGGAACACGCCACCCGCGGCGAGACTGCCGAAAATCACAAAGTGATGAAGTTATGAGGCAACGAACTAGCTGTGCTCCTGCTGTCGCGATTGGCTCGGGCGCACAGTCAGGAGTGACTGTGCCACAGGAGTTGTCGCAATACATCTCGCGAACTCAACTAGCGCAGGCCGTCTTCGCCCTTAATTTGATCCTTGGTGAGGCCGCCGACGCGCGGCAACGGGCGGCCACTGTCCGTGACCGCGATAGCCACCAGAATTTCGTTGGCGCGCGGGGCGTCGTTCACGCGAATTTCCATGCCGTCGAAATGACTACGGACGAAAGCAGCGTCCTTGTGTCCGAGGGGGATGTCGAGAGCGACGCCAGGGCCGCCACGTTTCTTGGAAGAGGGAATCAGTGCCGCGCCTTTGCCGAGCGTTTTGCGGACGGGCGTGCCGAGCTTGGGATGAAGGATCGCGGCAGCGTGCTCGAGTTCGCCGTTTTCACCGACGGCGGCGGCCTTGCCGTAACTTTCCGCGGAAGCGCCCGGAATTCCCAACGCGGCGACCGCGCGCTCGGTCAGCAACGCGCCGAGTTCCTCGCCGATTTCCATCAGCTCCGTCAAATCTTCAACGTACTTTCCCGCAAAAGGATTTTCGATGACCGCAGCCGCAGCGGCGCGGCGCGTCGGCGGATTCACAGGCCTGCCCATTTCGGTGTGGGTTTCTTCGACGAAGGTCACGATTTTCCGGATCTTTGTTTTCATCGCAAACCGTCCTGCCCTTTGATTTCGGAAGCTTTCAAGCCGCCAACGCGTGCGTGGACGCGCGGGCCGGTGGTCATCACCAAAGCGAGCACAATTTCGTCGGCTTTCGGCGCGTCGGCGATGCCGACTTCCATCGAATCGAAGTGGCTGCGCACGTACGACGCGTTGATGTGGGTAATGGGCACGTCGAGCCTCGTGCCGGGCCCCCCGACCTTTTTAGTTGATGCCACGATTGCCTTCGCCTTGCCCAAGAGTTCGCGCATCGCATATCCGCCGGGGACGTGCCACAGCGCGCCGTGTTCCAACTCTCCAGCCTGGCCGACGATTGCCCCCTTGCCGTAGCCTTCCACAATTTTCGGATCGCCACCTAGCGCGCCGACAAGAGCCTTCGCCATTTCAAGGCCGAGCGGATTGAGGTCCTCCATGAACCCGGCGATTTCCGGGACATATTTTCCCGCGAAGGGATTGTGGATGACCGCGAGTGCGGCGGCGCGCCGCAACGGAATTGCGGCAACGGCGCCGCCCTCGTGAAAGATTTCTTCGACAACAATGACACGTTTGCGCACTTGGACTTCAGGCATGCGGATTCGTCCTTCCGGAGAGTTCTAGTTGAGCATGAAGCCTGGGAGCGGACGGCTTCGGAAAGCCGTCACTACGATCGCGCTCAGATTTCGCACAGAAGGATGACAGTACGCGAACGCATTTCTGGAGGCAGAGCGCCGCGGAGTAAATCAGGCCTCGTTCACGAAGCAGGGTTGCAACCCGAACACCGTTTTCGAGTGCGGCATCGATTTCCACCTGCGTGAGCAGGCCAACGTCACGCGTGACGAGCAGTTCGCCGAGGTCTGAGTCCGGCGAAATGTCCCGTGCGGGGGCGCGCGTGATTCCGAGGTGATTCGGGAGATTCACGGCGTTGGCAATCACCGTCGCCGCCGCATCTGCCGCTGCTGCGCAACTTGCAAGAACCGTGACGGCGTCGGCGATGCCCAGCGAGAAGCTTCGGCCGCGCCAGCCGCTGGTGGCGATTCCACGCACGGAATCCATGGCGGTTATTTCGAGGGAACCGAAGAGAGAAGGACGATCGGGCCGTTCGACCATGCCGATCTTGTACGACTGGCGCTCATCAAGATGGAGAGCGATGTCGCCGCCGTTGTTCACATATGCGCGATCAAGATCCGCGGCAGCCGTCATTGTTTCGAGGATCTCTTCCGCGACGGCGCCGGCCACGGCCGCCATCGGCGTAATAAAGCAATCCTCGCAATAAGGCTCGACGGCCGCAAACATGCGGCGAGCAACCACCCTGCGAGGCCGCTCGGAATTCTTGCGCGCCGCCTGACGAAGTAGCGGCAGCTCGCCGCAGAGTTCATCGAGTATCGAGACGAATCGTCGCGTGGCCGCTTCGTAGGCTGCGGACACTGCTTGCGGCGCTCCATTGGCTTCGACGATCAAATCAATCGGGCCATCGTGCAGATGCATGCGCCGCCCGTCCGGCAGCATGCGGATCAGGGCGGGCTCCCTCATGATTCGCTGCTCCCGGTGTGAGGTTTCAATGGCCACGGGTTTTGCCCGTGCGAACTTAGCTGCCGTTGACGTTCCTTTTCTTTCAGCACATCGCCCAGAGGGCGAACGAAATCCACATGGCCCCCGAGCGCCGCGTAGTCATCTTGCTTCAACGTGAATTCGATGGGTGCGACAAGCGCCGGCGTCGGCACATAGCCGAACGCGTTTTCGGGCATGCGCGTCACGTCCACCATGAAAGTGATGCCGCCGCCGGGCCAGATGTATGCTGGTGCACCTCCGCAGGTGACTCGCGTAAGTTTGCGTTTGACCGAGTCCGTCAGTTTCACCGGATTTTCCGTGACCCCGGCGCGTAATGAGCCACCGGCGCCGCCCATGAACAACACCGTCGTCAAAGCAGGCTCGCAATTTTCACGAATCCGTCCAACCGATTCTTTCAACGCCTCCGGAAGCTCTTTTTCCACCGGACGCAGTGTTTCGTCGAGTTCGTAATAGGCAAACTGCTCGCCGGTGGTGCTGACCATCAAGAGCCGAAGGTGCGGCCAGGCGAATTTCGGCTTGAACGGTTTCAAAATCGTCAGCGGATCGGAAATATTCGTGCCGCCCCAGCCGATGCCGGGCTCGGCAACCTGGAAATAACGCCCGGGAGTGGAGCGGCGGCCCTGAATCACTATACCGGTTTCCCGCACGCCCAGAAGTTTTCCCGCCTGATGTTCCGAAAGCACGCCGGTGATGTGATCGTCCACCACCACGACGTCGTCCACTTTGCCGAACCATTGCTTCGCGAACATGCCAATCGTCGCCGAACCGCAGCCGACCCTCATCCGCTCCTCGCGCTGCCCGTTGACCACCGGAGGCTTTCCGGCGGCCACGCGAACACCAGCGCCCTCGTCGATTGTGAGTTCGACTTCCTTGCCGTTGCAAAGATCCAGCAGCGTTTCGCAGGTTACTCGCCCTTCACTCTTGCTCCCGCCCGTCAGATGATGCACTCCGCCAAGCGAGAGCATCTGTGATCCGTACTCTGCTGTCGTGACGTGGCCGACGGGTTCGCCCTGCGCGCGCACCAGATTCCGCTCCGGGCCGAGATGCCGGTCCGTGTCTATTTTCAGTTTCACACCGCAGTAGCTGAAAATTCCTTCGGTCACCACCGTGACCATGTCCACGCCTTCGACTTCGCTCGAAACGATAAACGGCGCAGGTTTGTAATCGGGATACGTTGTGCCGGCGCCGATGGCGGTGACAAACGTTTCCTGGCCCTTCATGATTTTTCCGTCCCAGTCGCCTTGGCGTTCGAGAAATGGCACAAGCGGTGTCCCCTGAGATTTTGCGCGGTCCAGCAGGATATGCGGATCGACGCGAACCAGTTGCCCTTCGACGTTGGCGTAACGATCGCAAGCTCCAGCGTGGCCGCGCTTGATGTAGCAAAGCACCGGACAAGCGTCGCAACGAACCGTGTCTGGAGGAAAAACGTCAGCCATGGGAGTTTCCGGAGCCGGCCTCAGCCTTTGCGAGGATGGCGGCGCGAACTTTGTCAGGCGTGGCGGGCAGCTTGCGGATGCGCACGCCGACAGCGTCGTAAAGTGCGTTCAGAATCGCCGGCGCCGTCGGAATCAACGCCTGTTCACCCACTCCCTTTGCGCCGAAAGGCCCCGCGGAGGAAGGTTCTTCAATCAGGATGGATTCGACGGGCGGCATGTCGCCAATCGTCGGAATCAAATAGTCGTGCAGGTTTTCGCCTTTGCCCGGGGAAAATTCTTCCATCAGCGCCATCCCGAGGCCTTGCGCGGCTCCGCCCTCAATCTGGCCTTCGACCAAAGTCGGATTAATTGCGCGGCCAACATCGTGCGCCGCCGTAATTTTCAGAACTTTGATGGTGCCGAGTTCCGTGTCCACTTCAAGTTCAGCAAGGTGCGCACCAAATCCATAGACGGCATAAGGCACGCCCTGGCCATCGTTGTTAAGTGGCGATGTGGCGGGATCAAAAGTTGCCTCAGCGCTAACCACATAGCCGCGCTCATCGAGCGGAAGTTGGCGAAGATCGATGGACTTTTTCTTGCCGTCATCTTCCACGATAAGCGAGTTGTCCAGAAAACGGATCTTGGCGCAATCGCAACCGCCGGCCATTTTTAAGATATTCTTTTTCAACTGGTCTCCGGCGAGGAAGGCAGCTTTCCCGCTCACAAAGGTCTGCCGAGAAGCGGAAGTCTTCCCGCAGTCGGGCGTGATGTCCGTATCGCCAGAGAGAAGATCGAACCTTTCAAGAGGCGCGCCAAGGGCATCCGCGCAGATTTGGGTGACCACCGTGGCGGATCCCTGGCCGATGTCCACAGCGCCCTGGTGCAGAGCGATGCGGCCGTCGCGTCGCAGTCCGACGCGGATCGTGGATGGGTTGGGAAGGGAAGTGTTCCCGCAACCGTACCACATGCCGGCAACACCGACTCCTCGGCGAAGCGGCTTCAGCGAAGCGGTGTTGAACGCGACGGCTTCCTTTCGTGCCTGTTGCCAACGCGGGCGCAACGCCTCAAAACATTTGCGAATGCCGACGCCCCCTCCGATTACCTGGCCTGTGACCGTTGGGCTTTCGTCGTCCAGTGCATTCAGCCAGCGGAATTCGAGCTTGTCCATGCCGGTTTTCTCGGCCAGCGCGTCGTAAAGCTGCTCCTGCGCGATGGTCCCTTGCGGCACGCCAAATCCGCGGAACGCGCCAGCGGGAAGCAGGTAAGTATGAATAGCCCGCGTGACGGCGCGGAAGTGCGGCACTTTGTACGGACCGGAAGCGTGGATGGGCACACGCGCGGCGACGGTCGGCCCCCAGGATGCGTAGGCGCCGGTGTTGAAGTCGGCCGCGAAATCCATGGCCACAAGGTTTCCACCGAAACTGGCACCCGCACGGCAAACTATTTTCGATGGGTGGCGCTTTGTAGTGGAACGAATCGACTCCGGCCGCGAATAAACCATGCGCACCGGTTTGTGGAGATGCCACGCGGCGACGGCAAGAAACGGCTGCAGCGAGAGATCGAGCTTGGCGCCGAAACCGCCGCCGACGGCAGTAGGAATAATACGCACACTCGATTCAGGAATGCCGAGAATCGCGGCAATATCTTTCAAGTCGTTATACGGCGCTTGCGTGCAAGCCTGCACTTCTATGCGATCGCCAACGCGTCGTGCGAAACCAGCTTCGGGTTCGATGTAAGCGTGCTCGATGAAACCGGTTTCGAATTCCGCTTCAACGCAAACGTCGGCGGTACGCAAAGCGTCATCCACGTCGCCTCGTACGACGCGCCCTCCGACGAGAATGTTGTCGGGGCGCGATGCGTGGAGCACCGAAGCACCCGGCTTCAACGCTTCTTCCATCTGCGCAAACTCTGCCAACGGTTTCCAGGTGACCGGGAACTCATTCAAATCAAGCGCGGCGATAGCGGTTGGATCCCCGACGACCGCGGCGACTGCTTCTCCGAGAAACCGTGCTTCGTGTTCCGCGAAGACTGGCTGATCCGAAAATTGCGGGATCACACCAAAACAGTTTTTCCCTGGAACATCGCGCGCGGTGAAGATTCCGTGAATCCCGAGATGAGCTTTCCGGTACACTTCCAGATCGCCGAACGTAAATTCCGCGCGATGATGCGGCGAACGCACCACCCGGAGCAGCAGCGAATCCTCCGGCCACTCATCGGCTCCGAATATATCCTCCCCCAGCACTTTCTTCCGGCCATCGACCCGCGCAACTCTCTGCCCGACAGAACCCGTTTCAGCGGGTGCAACCGCCAATGGCGACGGTTGATTCGCGTGCAACACCGCGCGAACGATCTTCCGGTAACCGGTACAGCGGCAAAGCACGCCGCCGAGCGCGTCCATCACCTGCGTTTCGTCAGGGTCAGGAATTCCCTCCAACAGTGCAACCGAAGAGACCAGCATTCCGGGCGTACAAATGCCGCACTGCGCGGCGCCGTGCCGCAGAAACGATTTTTGCAAGCGATCAAATGTCGCCGAGCTCTCACGCAGTCCTTCGATCGTTTCAACACTTGCGCCGTTTAGTTGCCCGACGGCGGTCAGGCACGAGCAGACGGGCTGTCCATTTACGAGCACGGTGCAGGCGCCGCAATCGCCGGCATCGCAACCGACCTTCGTGCCGACCAGGCGAAACTCTTCGCGAAGCACGTGCGAAAGGCGTGAGCGCGGATCGGAACGAACCTGGCGGGTTTCCCCGTTGATGCTGAGAGAAATCTGCGCGGCGGCCTCGCTCGTGGTTTCGTTCTTCATGCCCCGGCCTGTTGCGCGCAAGTATCGAGCGCGCGTCCGACAAGGGTGAGGGCGGCGTCGCGGCGGTATTCTGCTGAAGCACGAACATCGTCGATTGGCGAAAGTTTGGCAAGGTGGCCCGCCTTCACAATCTGGCGCAATCCCGGCCGAGCCGGCCTGCCGACGAGAGCGTGTTCCAATTCATCGAGTCGAAGCGCCGCCGCGGAGCATGACCCGACACAAATCAGAGCTTCGCGAATATCGCCGGCAGGATCTAAGACGAGATTGGCCGCGACCATGACGATCGAGATAACCAGATACCGCCGCGCTCCAAGCTTGAGAAACGTCGAAAACGCATTCTCGACGCGTCGTGAAACACGAACGGAAGTAAGCAGTTCGTCCGGACGCCGCGCTGTCTTTCTGTTTCCCAGAATAAATTCGGAAAGCGGAAGCGTTCGCGAGTTGCTTCGGGAAGATAGCGTAACTTCGGCGTCGAGGGCGAGAAGAGCGGCGACACCGTCCGCGGCCGGAGACGCGTTGCAAAGATTGCCGGCGATTGTGGCGGCGTTTTGAATTTGCACGGAGCCAACTTCCCTCGCGGCGGCTTTCAAGCCGTCGAATCCGCGAGGAAGGGGAGCCGCGATCACTTCCGTCCATGTAGTGCGAGCGCCGAAAACAATATGCTCCGGTGTGAATTGAATGCCACGGATTTCCGCCAGCCCGGAAATATCCAGCACCGGCCCGGACAGCGGCCGGTCGCCCAGTGAAGGAAAAACATCCGTGCCGCCGGCAAGAACTGTCGCACGAGTGTCTGCAAGAACGTTCAGAGCTTCCTGAAGCGAATTAGGCCGAAAGTACAAACGCGGTGGCTCCTGATGAAGCAACAACAATGAGGACATTCTACTTCTACAATGCCGAAGTGAATTTGTGAAGTTATCTGGGATTGTACCCCGGAAGTGCACGCGGGTTGTGGCAGACTACTAGTGCATGGCCACTGCCGACCATCGCCTGACCGCAGGCACTGCGGCCTTCCAGTTCTCCGGATTCCGCCTCTATCAGATTGCGCGCTTTTGCATCGTGTTCTGCACGGAGATGCAATCGGTGGCCGTGGGCTGGCAGGTCTACGAAATCACGCACCGGCCGCTCGACCTGGGTCTCACGGGGCTGGCGCAATTCCTGCCGGGTGTGGTTCTGTTTCTTCTCGCGGGCCACGTTGCGGACCGCTTCGACCGCCGAAATCTGCTCACCCTCTGTTACGTCGGTTTCGCAACCTCATCGGCGTTACTACTCCTCGTGGCGCTGAACGTGGAATATCTCCACCGCGCCGGTTCGGTGGCCCCGATCTTTGCAATCTTATGCTTGGTGGGAGCCGTGCGCAGCTTCAGCATGCCCGCCAGCCGAGCCCTGCTGCCCCAGTTGGTGCCCGAAGAGCAGTTCCAGGGCGCCGTCGCATGGAACTCCAGCATCTTCCAGTTTGCGACAATCCTCGGGCCCGCGATGGGGGGAGTTCTTTACGCCTTCTTCCGCGGTCCAGCCGCCGTTTATGCCACGGCGCTTGCAGCGGGCACCATTGCGGTCTTGACCACCCTCCGCATCAAAGTGCAATCGCCGCCCCGCGCGCGCGAACCATTTTCTCTCAAGACTGTTTTCGCGGGCTTCCACTACATCTGGGACCACAAACTGGTCTTCGGCTCGATCTCGCTCGACCTCTTCGCCGTGTTGCTTGGCGGTGCAGTCGCGCTGCTTCCGGTCTACGCAAAGGAAATTCTCGTGACCGGGCCGTGGGGCCTGGGTCTGCTGCGAAGCGCGCCAGGAGTCGGGGCGGCCGTCATGGCCCTCTTGATCGCCTACAAACCCATCCGGCGCAGGGCCGGGGCAACGATGCTGTGGTGCGTTGCAGGATTCGGCGTATTCACAATTGTCTTCGGTCTATCGCGAAACATCGTTCTCTCGATGATTTCGCTCTTCTTCGTGGGAGCCGCGGACATGGTCAGCGTCGTCGTCCGCGGGGTGTTGATCCAGATAGAGACGCCCGACGAAATGCGCGGCCGAGTAAATGCCGTGGACATGGTGTTCATCGGCGCGTCCAACGAACTAGGCGAATTCGAATCGAGCCTG
>Ga0210403_10005053_pt1 | contig 11266 bp, 9 predicted proteins | sample IncBWC19MmetaG_FD_150863 | JGI IMG/M metagenome (GOLD analysis project Ga0210403, IMG submission 150863) | Forest soil microbial communities from Barre Woods Harvard Forest LTER site, Petersham, Massachusetts, United States - Inc-BW-C-19-M | ecosystem: Environmental > Terrestrial > Soil >... | reverse complement strand
CCGAGCGCGAGGAGGCTGAGGGTCGGGACGAGATGCGAGCGTATCCAGCGCGAGCCGAGCAGGCCCACGAGCAGGACAACGGTCGCGCCTCCCAGCAGCGCGATCAGGGGGGAGAGGCCCGCGAAGTCCACGTGGGGGCCCTGCAGGTGGGCGGTGGCGAGCGGGGTCACTTGACCCTCGATTCATAGGAGCGCACGACCGCGGGCGCAACTGCTGCCTTCACCGACCCTTCGCTGCGGTGCAGCGCGAACTGCGGGTAGAGCGCGAGGAACACGATCACGGCCACCAGCGGCGCCAGCACGAGCCCGTCCATCAGCCCGATCTCGCGCGACTCCACCTTCGGGCCCACGCGGTTGTGCATCGCGCGGATGAACAGGCGCAGCGCGTACACGCTGGCGAGCACCACGCCGCTGAAGGCGATGATGGCGATCGCGAGCTTGGCTTTGAAGACGCCCAGCAGGATCAGGAACTCGCCCGCGAAGTTGGCTGAGCCGGGGATCGCCAGCGTGGCCAGCGACACCACGAGGAACAGCGCCGCGAGCACGGGTGCGCGGAAGGCGACGCCGCCCATGTCGCGGATGTCCTCTGAGCCGCCCGCCCGCTGCGCCAGCAGGCCGATGATGAACAGGATCGGCGCCACCACCAGCCCGTGGTTGACCATCTGCAGCAGCGCGCCCTGGGCGCCCTGGGGGTTGAGCGCGAAGATCCCGAGGGTGATGAAGCCGAGCTGCGCCACCGAGGAGTAGCCCGCGATCAGGCGCGCGTCGGTCTGGCTGAAGGCCTGCGCCGAGCCATAGACGATCGACACCAGCGCGATCAGCAGCATCAGCGTCTGGAAGTGCACTGCCGCCTGGGGGAACAGCGGCAGCACGATCGCCAGGAAGCCGTAGGCGCCTACCTTGGAGAGCACCCCGGAGAACACCATCAGCACCTCTATTGGCATCGCGCGATACCCGTCGGGCATCCAGCCGTGCAGCGGGAACGCCGGCATCTTCACCAGGAACGCCGCTGCGAAGAACAGGAAGATCCACTCCTGCGAGCCGGTGCTGAGCGGCGTGGCCTGAAGCGTCGAGAGCACGAAGCTGATGTGCCCGCCGCCGTCCTGCGCCGCCAGCACGCCCGTGGCGATGGCGGCGGCGAGCATCAGCAGCGATCCCACCAGCGTGTAGATCACGAGCTTGATCGTGGCCCTCACACGGTCTGGCTCGCGACCCCAACCTCCGATCAGGAAGTAGAAGGGGATCAGCATCAGGTCGAAGAACGCCACGAACAGCGCGAGGTCTTGCGCCAGGAACGCGCCCAGCACCGCCGACTCCGCGAGCATGAAATGGAAGTAGAAGAGCCGCGGCCGGTCCCACGAGCGCAGGTTTGCGGCCAGCGTGGCCGCTGCGAACAGCAGGGTGGTGAGGCCCAGGAGGAACACGTTGAGCCCACTCACCCCGAGCTTGTAGTGGATGCCGAGCTCTGAGATCCACACCACGTCGGTGACGTGCTGGAGGCCCGCTCCGGCGGAGGCGTAGTCCGCGATGTAGCCGATCGCAAGGCCGAGTGCGGCCACCGCGCCGATCAGCGCGAGCACGCCGGGCCGCGCGCGCGGGCCGAGCATCCCGGCGAGCGCTCCGAGCAGGCCGGTCGCGGCCGGAAGCCAGATCAATATGGAGAGAGGGGGCATCGCGGACGGGGCTCAGGTCTGCAGCAGGAAGTAGAAGGCCACGCCCGTCACGCCGAGCACCAGCAGAGCGGCGTAGTAGCGCACGAACCCGCTCTGCGCGGCGCGAACCGCGGCCGAGCCCGCACGCACGAGGCCGGTGGTGCCGCCCACGAGCGTGTCCTGCACGAACAGGCGCTCGAAGGTGTCGCGCGCGAACGCTCCCGCCGCCGCAGCCGGGCGCACCACCAGCAGGTCGATCAGCTCATCGAAGTACCACTTGTTGACGAACAGCCGGTACAGCGCCTGCCCGCCCGGCACGCGCTCGCGCACGAGCGTGGCGGTGCCCGGCCGCTGCACCCACACGCGGTAGGCGATCGCGATCCCCGCGAGCCCGAGCGCGGTGCCGAGCGCGAGGCCGAAAGCCAGCAGCCCGTTGCGCGTGTGCGGCTCATACAGCGCCGAGCCCGCGAAGGTGGGCCGCAGGAACGAGGTGATCACGGAGTCAACTTCGGGGATCTGCACGAGGCCCGCTCCGATTGCGCCGAGCGCCAGCACGCCCATGGCCAGGCGCATCGGCAGCGCCTGCTCGGCGATCACGTGCTCGGGGCCGGGGAAGCCCACGTTGGTGTCCTCCTCCTCGCCCGTGGCGGGGTTGCGCGGGACCTCCGCGTGGTGGAGGTGGCCGGCTTCCAGTTCGCGCGCCTCGGGCACGGGGTCCCCGTAGAAGGCGCGGAAGATCATGCGGAACGTGTAGACAGCGGTGAGGATCGCGCCGATGTAGCCCGCCACATACAGCGCCCAGTGCCAGCCGCCGCGCTCTCCGGTGACGAGCAGGATCTCGTCCTTTGAGAAGAAGCCCGAGAAGGGCGGGATCCCCGACAGCGCCAGGCCGCCCACGATGAAGCAGCCGAAGGTGAACGGCATCGCCTTGCGGAAGCCGCCCATCCGCTCCAGCGACTGCTCGCCCGCCATCGCGCCGATCAGCGACCCCGCCGCCATGAACAGCAGCGCCTTGAAGAAGGCATGCGTCATCAGGTGGAACAGCCCGGCCGCGTACGCCCCCACCGAAACACCCATGATCATGTATCCGATCTGAGACATCGTCGAGTAGGCGATAACGCGCTTGATGTCCGTCTGGGCGAGTCCGATCGTGCCCGCTATCAGCAGCGTCGCTGCGCCGATCACCGCCCCCACGTCCTGCGCCGCGGGGGCCAGCTCGAACAGTGGGTGCATGCGTGCAATCAGGTACACGCCCGCCGTCACCATCGTGGCTGCATGGATCAGAGCGCTCACCGGCGTGGGGCCCTCCATCGCGTCCGGGAGCCAGGTGTGCAGCGGGATCTGCGCGGACTTCGCAAAGGCGCCCACCAGCAGCAGCACGCAACCGGCTACGAGGTCGCCCTCGTTGGTGCCCGGGCCGAAGGCTCCGGCCGCCGTCGCGTGGAAGCTGCCGAGCAGGTCGAGCGTGCCCGTGTGCTTGAAGATGAAGTACGTGCCCAGCACCAGGCCCACGTCGCCCACCACGTTGATCACGAACGCCTTGATCCCCGCGCGCGTGGCGGTGGTACGGCGGTACCAGAAGGAGATCAGCAGGTAGGACGCGGCGCCCACGAACGCCCAGCCCGCGATCAGCAGCACGAAGTTGCCCGCCAGGATCAGCAGCAGCATGGAGAACACGAAGAAGTTCAGGTAGGCGAAGAAGCGCGCGTAGCCGCGGTCCCCCTGCATATACGACACCGAGTAGAGGTGGATCAGCGTGGACACGCCCGTGACCACCAGAATCATGAACACCGACAGGGGGTCCACCAGGATCGACATCTGCGCGTCTATCCCGGCTGTGGAGGCGTAGCTCCACAGCGAGGACACGAGCTGGCGATGCTCCGGCGCGTGGCCCTGCAGGGAGATGAGCGCCCCGAGCGCCGCCAGGAAGGCGAGGAAGATCGCCGCCGTGCCGATCCAGCCCGCGGTGCGCCCAGGCAATGCTCGGAAGCCGAGCGCGATCACGAGCATCCCCAGCAGCGGGAACAGCAGCACCAGCCAGCCGTAGGTGGTCGTGCTCATCAGCCCTGCAGCTCCCGTAGCTCATCCACGTCGATCGGCAGCCTGCGACGGTAGATCGCCACGATCATCCCGAGGCCGATGCACACCTCGCAGGCCGCCACCGTCATCACCACGATCGCGAGGATCTGGCCGTCGCCGTTGCCCCACATGCGCGAGAAGGCGATCAGCGCGAGGTTCGCGCCGTTGAGCATCAGCTCCAGGCACAGCAGCACCACCAGCGGGTTGCGGCGCGTGATCACGCCCACCGCTCCCAGGCAGAACACGATCGCCGAGACGGCCAGGTACCAGGCGATGCTCAAGAGGGGCGTCTCCCCACACCCTCGGCCATCGTCCCCGTCCCTCGCGGGCGCAGCAGGTCCATCGGTGTGAGCACCTCGCGCTCGTCCTCCTCGCCGATGCCGCCGCGGCGCCGCGCCAGCACCACGCCGCCCACGGCCGCGATCAGCAGCAGGAAGGAGGCCACCTCGAAGGCCAGCAGGAAGCGGGTGAGCAACAGCTTGCCGATGTAGGCGGGGGTGCCGAACGCCTGCGGTCCCGGCGCGTAGCCGGCGCCGTAGCCTTCCACCGCCTGAAGGCCCGTGCCGAGCAGCGCGATCAGCAGCTCGATCGCGAGCGCCCCGCCGACGATCGCACCGCCAAGACGCAGGCCTGAGGCGACCGGTCCGTTGCCGCGCAGGCGCTCGCCGATCGAGTCGCCCTCGCCGCCCACGTAGGCCACCACGAACACATACAGCACCATCACCGCGCCCGCGTATACCACCACCTGCACCGCCGCCACGAACTCCGCGCGCAGCAGCAGGAACAGCACCGCCAGCGAGATCAGGTGCACCACCAGCGCGAGCACGCAGTAGAAGGGGTTGCGCATCATCACCACTCCCACCGCGCCCGAGATGACGCCGATGGCGGCGATGAAGAACAGGATGGAGCTCACTCGCCCTCGTTCCTCAGTGGGGTACGCTCCAGCGGCTCGGCCAGCAGCATCTCCTTGGTGAAGATCAGGTCCGAGCGGTCGTAGTCGGAGAGCTCGTAGTCGTGGCCCATCGTGATCGCGTCGAACGGGCAGGCCACCTCGCAGTAGCCGCAGAAGATGCAGCGCGAGAGGTTGATCTCATACACAGCCGCATAGCGCTCGCCCGCCGAGACGCGGTTCTCGGGGGTGTTCTCCGCGGCCACCACGCGGATGCAGTCCGCCGGGCAGGCAGCCGCGCAAAGCGAGCAGCCCACACACTTCTCAAGGCCGGTGTCCTCGAAGCGGTGGAGCTTGTGCCTGCCACGGAAGCGGGGGTACACCGGCACCTTCTCCTCGGGGTACTGCATCGTCACAGGCCCCTCCACCACGCGTGCGAGCGTGGTCTTCAGGCCGCGCGCCGTCTCCCGGAACGCGCGCCACGCGCTGCGCGCGGCGCCGGGCGCCGGGGAGCGCTGAACCTCGATCACGTCCTTCTCGGGAGCCCAGCGGCGCACCTCCACAGGGGACTCCGAAGCGGGCAGCGGGGCCTGCGCTGGCGTCTGGTCGCTCATCAGTGCGTGGCTACGACGAGGATCGCGGTGACGAGGGTGTTGAGCGTGGCGAGCGGCAGCAGCACCTTCCAGCCGAAGCTCATCAGCTGGTCGTAGCGCAGGCGCGGCAGCGTGGCGCGCACCCAGATGAAGAGGAAGGTGATGAGCGACATCTTCGCGAGCACCACGATCGGATCCACCCAGCCCGGAGGGTGGATGCCGAAGGGCATTAGCCAGCCGCCGAGGAACACGGTGGTGGTGATGCCCGCCACCACCAGCACGTTGAGGTACTCGGCGAAGTAGTAGGAGGCGAAGCGCCCGCCGCCGAACTCGGTGTTGTAGCCGCCCACCAGCTCAGCGTCCGCCTCCGTCAGGTCGAAGGGCGCGCGGTTGGTCTCGGCGAAGCCCGCCACAAGGAACACGAGGAAGCCAAAGAACTGCGGCACGACGTACCACATGCCGCCCTGGGCGTGCACGATGCCGGTCAGCGACAGCGTTCCCGCGGTCATGATCACGCCCACCAGCGCCAGCCCCTGCGACACCTCGTAGGAGATGAGCTGCGCCGCGCCGCGCATGGCCCCGAGAAAGGAGTACTTCGAGCCGGAGGACCAGCCGCCGAGCATGATGCCGTAGAACGCCACCGCCCCGAAGGCGAACAGGTACAGCGGCCCGATCGACACGTCCACCCCGTACAGCCCCACCTTCGTGCCAAAGATGTCCTGGGTGTCGCCAAAGGGGATGATCGCGAACGCCGCCACAGCCGTGAGGATCGACACCAGCGGTGCGAGCGCGAACAGGAAGCCCACGGAGGTGGTGGGCCTGAACTGCTCCTTGGTGAGCAGCTTGAGGATGTCCGCAAGCGGCTGCATCGCGCCGTAGGGGCCCACGCGGTTGGGACCGTAGCGGCCCTGGAAGCGCCCCAGCAGCTTGCGCTCGGCGATCAGCACCACCGGCACGAGCTGCAGGCCCACAGCGAAGATCACGATCGCCTTGATGATCTGGATCCACCAGGGCTCGTAGTAGCCAACCAGCGCGAGCACGCTCATCTCCCGGGACCGCCAACCGCTGCCGCGGGGTCCACCAGCACGACCTCCAGGCGCTCGCTCGCGGGGCGTTCCCTGCCGGGGAACAGGAACTCGAGCGTGGGCGAGAACTCCACCTCGGGGGCGTCCCACACCGAGCGGTAGCCAGTCAGCTCGCCCGTCTCCGTTGGCGCGCCGGTCGCCGCCTGTGCGCCTTCACCGGCCGGCTCGACCGAGGGCGCCGCCGGCTCGGCCGAGGGCGCGGGAAACGCCGCTGCGCCAGCCAGCTCCTGCCAGCGCACGCCGCGCCCACCGATCTGCTCGAGCGTGATGCCCGCGTAGAACGGCACCGCCGCAAACAGCTGCTCGCTGACCATCTGGCCGCTGAGCGCGTCCAGGTCGAGACCCAGACGCAGCGCGAGCTCGGCCAGCACCTGCCACTCCGCGCGTACCTCCGCCGGGCGCGCGATCGCCGGGCGCAGCCGCTGCAGGCGGCCGTCGGGGTGCACGAGCGTTCCCTCCTTCTCGGCGTACACCTCCGCCGGGAACACCACGTCGGCGTGCTCGCGGATGGACTCGGTGAGGAAGGCTGCATGCGCAACCACGGTTCCGGCCGACGCGAGCGCCTGCTCCCACAGCTCGCGGTGGGGGAGATCGCGCAGTGGATCGCAGTGCAGCAGGTACACCGCGGCCAGCTCGCCCGCCGCAAGACCCTCGGCGATCGCGCGCGCGTCGCGGCCCTCACCGGCCGCGGGCGCAGCCAGGCCGGGGCCGGCGTTGGGCTGGACTCCCGCCTCGCGCAGGCCGCGCCCGTTGGCGAAGGACGGGATCTCCAGCAGGCCCGCGCCGGGCGTGCGCGCCAGCTCCAGCCGGGCCGCGATCTGCAGCAGCGCTTGCGCCGCGGAGGCGCCCTCGGGGCCCGCGGTGAGGCGCTCGCCCCACAGGATCACGACCTCGCGCGCAGGTGCGCCTTCATCGCCGCCGCCGTCCTGTCCCTCCCCGGTGAGCAGCGCGGCGAGATCGCGCAGCTCCTGCGGCGCGGCACCCGCCTGCTGCGCGAGTTGATCGAGGCCCTCATCGTCGCCGAGCGCCGCCGCCAGCGCGCGCGCGAAGGCCGCGCCCGCGCCCGGCGCATAGCGCACCGCGAGCGCCGCATTGGCGTCCAGGGAGCCGGGGTGGGGGGTGGCCACGGCGAGCTTCAGCTCGTGGCGGCGTGCACCCTTGCGCAGGCGCAGGTCGAGGATCGGCGCGTCGTTGACCGGATCCGCGTCGAGCACCAGCACGGTGTGCGCGAACTCGAGGTCGGAGGTCTGCGCCTGTAGCGCCGGCGCGAACAGCGCGCGCTGCAGCTCCAGGTCGAGCGCTCCGCCGCGGCGCGAGTCCAGATGCGGCGAGCCGAGCCCCTGGCGCAGCAGGCGGGAGAGCAGCAGGCCCTCCTCGTTGGTGCTGGCGCCAGCGGCGATCGCCGCGGTGCGCGCCCCTGCGCGGGCCAGGCGCGCGGCGGCCTCCTCCAGGGCACGCTCCCACGACACCGGGCGCAGGAACCCGCCGTCGCGCACGAGCGGCTGCACGATGCGCTCATCCACGTGGAAGGACTGGTAGCCGAAGCGACCCTTGTCGCAGAGCCAGCCGTCGTCCACCTCAGCGTGGTCGCGCGCCAGCACCCGCAGCGCGCGCTCGTCGCGCACGGTCAGCGACACGTTGCACTGCGCCGGGCAGAACGTGCACACCGAGCCGGCGTTCTCCACGTCCCAGGGGCGCGCACGGAAACGGTAGGGGCGCGAGGTGAGTGCGCCGACGGGGCACAGCTCCACGATGTTGCCGCTGAAGGGCGCCACGTAGGGGTGGCCGTCGAAGGTGGCCACGTAGGAGTGCGCACCGCGCTCCAGTAGCACGAGCTGGTAGTCCTCGGCGACCTCCTGGGAGAAGCGCACGCAGCGGTAGCAGAGGATGCAGCGCTCGCGGTCGATCGCGATCAGCGGCGAGAGCTCCAGGGGCTTGACGAAGTGGCGCTTGGGCTCGATGAAGCGCGAGATGCCGCCGCCCCACCCGAAGGTGATGTTCTGCAGCGGGCACTCGCCGCCCTTGTCGCACACGGGGCAGTCGAGCGGGTGGTTGATGAGCAGGAACTCCACCACGGCCTGCTGCGCGGTCTTGACGCGCTCGCTCTGGGTGTAGACCACCATCCCGTCCTTCACCGGCGTCGAGCAGCCCGTCTGCAGCTTGGGGATGCCCTCGATCTCAACCAGGCACATGCGGCAGGCGCCCACCGGCTGGCCGAGCTTGGGCTCGTAGCAGAACACCGGTATCTCCACGTCGCCGTGCTTGGCCGCGTCCACCAGCATCGCGTTCTCGGGCGCGCGCACCTCGCGGCCGTCGATCGTGAACGTGATCGTCCTGGGCTCCGGGCGCGGCACTCTAGATCCCGTCCCTGCTCGCTCGCGCCCGCTCGATGTGCTCCTCGAACTCGCCGCGGAACTTCGCGATCATCGAGCCGATCGGCATCGCCATGGCGTCGCCCAGCACGCACAGGCAGTTGCCCGTGATGTGCTCCTGCACCGAGGCCATGATGTCGAGGTCCATGGGAGTGGCCTCGCCACAGTCGATGCGCTCGAGCATCTTCACCGTCCAGTTGGTGCCCTCGCGGCAGGGCGTGCACTTGCCGCAGGACTCGTGGCGGTAGAACTTCGCCACCTTCATGGCCACATCGAGGATCGGCGTGGACTCGTCCACCACGATGATCGCTCCCGAGCCCAGCATCGACCCCGCTTTGCCGAGCGAGTCGAAGTCGTAGGGCACGTCGAGATCGTCGGCCGTGAGCACGGGCGAGGAGGAGCCGCCGGGGAACCAGCACTTGATCGCACGGCCCTCGGGCGGTCCGCCCGCGAGGCCGTAGATGATCTCCCGCGAGGGGATACCGAGCTCGATCTCGTAGTTGCCGGGACGGCTCACGTGGCCCGAGACCGATACGAGCTTGGTCCCCGTGGAGGTCTCCACGCCGATCTTTGCGTACTCGGCGCCGCCCATCGCCATGATCGTCGGAACGGTGGACAGCGTCTCCACGTTGTTGATCAGCGTGGGGCCTTTGTAGAGCCCCTGGTTGGCCGGGAACGGCGGCTTCAGGCGCGGGTTGCCGCGCTTGCCTTCCAGGGAATCCAGCAGCCCAGTCTCCTCGCCGCAGATGTAGGCGCCCGCACCGCGGTGGACCACCAGCGAGAGCGAGTGACCCGAGCCGAGGATGTCGTCGCCGAGGTAGCCCGCCGCGCGCGCCTCGGCCACCGCCTCATCCAGGATGTCGGCCTGCAGCTCGTACTCGCCGCGGATGTAGATGAACGAGCGGTTGGCGCCCGCGGCGAAGGAGGCGATCACGATGCCCTCGATCAGCATGTGCGGGGACTTCTGCATCAGTTCGCGATCCTTGAAGGTGCCCGGCTCGGACTCGTCGGCGTTGCACACCAGGTACTTGTCCATCGAGCCCTTGGGCAGGAACGACACCTTCTTGCCCATCGCAAAGCCCGCTCCGCCGCGGCCGCGCAGGCCCGAGGCTTCGAGCTCCGCCAGCACGTCCTCCGGTGCCCTGGCGAGCGCTCGCCGCATCGCCTCATAGCCGCCGCGCGCTTCATAGACCTCGCGCGTGCGCAGGCCGGGCTCGTCGATGTCGCGCAGCAGGAGGATCCGCTCCCCAGCCACGCCCGAGGCGCTCGCCGCCATCAGCTGGCCCCCTGCTCGGGTCCCGCGGCGGTCGGGAACTCCCGGGAGTTGGCGTGCGGATCGGCCACCGGGCGGCGCGCGAGCTGCTTCTCGGGCAGCACCGGCTCTCCCGCGATGGTGTCTCGCAGCAATTGCGGAACGTCAGCGATGGTGAGCGGGCCCACGTACACCCCGTCCACCGAGGCCATCGGCGCGATGTCGCAGGCGCCCAGGCACTCGAAGGAGCGGACGTTGACCTGGGCCTCGGCGCCGGGCAGTTCCGCGGCAGCCGCGCGGATCGCCGCATACAGCTCATCCGCGCCGCACAGCGAGCAGGAGATGTTGGTGCACACGTAAACGCTGTGCGCAGCCACGGGGACGGTCTCCAGCATGTCGTAGAAGCTCGCCACCGACTCCAGGTAGGCGGGCGTCACCCCCATCACGCAGGCCACCTGCTCGAGCGCCTCGGGCGAGCACCAGCCATGCACGCGCTGGGCAGCCGCGAGCGCCGGAAGGGTGGCCGAGCGGGAGTCCGGGTACAGCGCCATGTGCGCCTCGATCTCGGCGCGCAGGTCGGCAGGGACCTCGACGCTCGCCGGGTCCGGGATCTCGGCCGGGTCCTTCTCGAGATCGACCGCCCGATCCCAGCCGGGGACGCGCGAGCCATGCTCGAAGCGGCGCACGGCGCTCACCTGTCGATCCCTCCGAGGATCGGATCGAGCATCGCGAGCGTTGCGATGAGGTCGGCGATGTAGGAGCCCTTGGCCATGTGCGAGAACGCCTGGAGGTTCACGAAGGAGGGGTCGCGCATGTGCACGCGGGCGGGCTTTGAGGACCCGTCGGAGCGCACGAAGCAGCCGAGCTCCCCGCGCGGGGACTCGATCGGGAAGTACACCTCGCCCGGTGGCACCCTGAAGCCCTCGGTGACGAGCTTGAAGTGGTGGATCAGAGCCTCCATCGAGGTGGCCAGCTCGTGGCGCGGGGGCAGCGCCACCTTGCGGTCCTCGGTGATGTGGGGGCCCTCGGGCAGGCCGTCGAGTGCCTGGGAGGCGATCTTCACCGACTCGTACATCTCCGCCAGCCGGCAGGCGTAGCGGTCGTAGTTGTCGCCCACGGTGCCAACCGGGATCTTGAAGTCGAAGTCCTCATAGGAGCAGTAGGGGTCGGCCTTGCGCAGGTCCCAGGGGTTGCCCGCGGCGCGCAGCAGGGGGCCGGTGACGCCGAGCGCGAGCAGCGTCTCCGCGTCCAGCGGACAGGTCCCGCGCAGGCGCTGCAGCACGATCTCGTTGCTGTTGAGCAGCGCGCCATACTGGTCGATCCGCTCGGGCATTTCATCGAGGAA
>Ga0210403_10005051_pt1 | contig 11271 bp, 13 predicted proteins | sample IncBWC19MmetaG_FD_150863 | JGI IMG/M metagenome (GOLD analysis project Ga0210403, IMG submission 150863) | Forest soil microbial communities from Barre Woods Harvard Forest LTER site, Petersham, Massachusetts, United States - Inc-BW-C-19-M | ecosystem: Environmental > Terrestrial > Soil >... | reverse complement strand
GGGCGTTCGTGCCCTTCGATCCCGACAACGTCGATTATCAGAAATACTTGGCGTGGCTCGACGAGGGCAACACGCAGAACCCGCCGCCCGCCAATCCAACGCCGCCGATGGAAGAGCCGCCGCCGCCGGACATCCACGAAGTCAACGCCCAGGTGCAGGACATCGACGCGCGGCTGACGGACCTTGAAGCAAGTCTGGGAAGATGAACGACGTTGCTCGTAATCTCACTGATGCTGACTTCGCTCGCGCCGCTAAGGCGCTCAACGTCGAGGTCGCGGCGATCCGCGCCGTCGCCGAAGTTGAGGCGGCTGGCGCTGGATTCTTGTCCGATGGTCGCCCCGCGATCCTTTACGAGGCGCACATTTTTCACAAGCACAGCAAGGGCGCGCATTCCAACGCCAAGGATCGGCGTGGTGTCGCGTTGTCCTCGCCGTCGTGGAACAAGTCGCTCTATGGCGCGACTGGCGCAACTCAGCACAATCGCTACGAAGATGCGCGCAAGCTCAACGCCGACGCCGCCAACAAAGCGTGCTCGTGGGGCGCGTTTCAAATTCTCGGTGAGAACCACCAGGCTTGTGGCTTCGACACGAGCCAAGATTTCGTTGACGCCATGTGGACAGGCGGCGCGCCAGCGCATCTCGACGCTTTCGTCAAATTCATTCAAGCCAACAAACTCGACACGGCGCTGCGCGCCAAGCAATGGGCGACCTTCGCGCGCGGCTACAATGGTCCCGGCTACGCGCAGAACGCTTACGACCAGAAAATGGCGAACGCTTATGCGCGATGGAAAGCGAAAGGCTGATGCGCGCCGATCTCATCATCACCCTCGCTTGGGGCGTCATCTCGGCGACTGCGATGGTGCTGATGGGCACGGAGATCATCCACAACCAGCAGGTCGTCGACAAGCTCCTGGTGACGATCCCAACGATTAGCGCGCTGATCGCCGGTTACTGGTTCAACAAGAGCCGCAAAGGAGACGACCATGAGTCTCGCTAGCTTGCTTCTCGGCGTCATCAACGTCGGCATCGTGGTCGCGGTTCTGGTGCTGATCGGCGCGATGATCGTGATGATCGCCAAATGGTTTCAGTGGCCGATCGATTGGAATGTGCAGCGGCTCTATCTGTTGGTGGTGGCGCTGATCGCGCTTTACATGGTCGTCGCGCTTCTGCTCGGTATGCCGACTGTCCATCTTCTGGCTCATGGAGGTTAATCTGATGGCTAGGCCGCCGACTGCTGCTGAAATCACCTTCGTCAACCAGCGCACTCGCCCTGTGGTGCGGGCGCAACGTCCTCGGCTGCATCACTATTGGGGCTATGTTCATCCGCTGCCGGCCAACACCACGCCGCCCTCGATCGCCGGCACCGCGACGGTCGGTTCGACTGCGACTTGCACGCCCGGCGTCTGGACGAATGCAACCAGCGTTGCGCGCCAGTGGCGGCGCGGCGCGACCAATATCGCCGGCGCAACCGGGCTGACCTATGTCTTTGTCGTCGCGGACGGCGGGGCAACCATCACCTGCCAGGAAATCGCGACTGGCCTTGGCGGTTCGGCGCAGGCGACCAGCAATGGTCTTGCGGTCCAGGGCGCGCCCGTCAATACCGTCGCGCCCGCGGTGACGCCAGCCGGAACTGTGATCAATGGCGCGACGCTGACCACAACCAACGGAACTTGGACCAATGTGCCGACCTTCACTCGAGCTTGGCGACGCAATGGCGTCGCCATCGGGGGGCAGACGGCGCTCACTTATGTCACTCAGGCCGCCGACGCTGGAACGAATGTCGACTGTCTAACGACCGGAACGAACACTGCCGGCTCGGCCTCGGCCGCCAGCAATGCGGTTGCGGTGACTTGATGGTGGCGACGTTTGTCTGGCCCTCAGAGGTTCAGTGGCCGCCGCCGTGGCATATTTCATTGAACTACGACGTCGTCCCTCCCGGCGCCGCAGCGTTTCTTTTGGAGGAAAAGGAGAAGGCAATGCCGTTTGTCTCTGGTTTCTTGCGCGTCAAGCGCAGATTTGATCGATGGGGCCGCCCCGTCGACCCCGATTATGGAATCGATGAAGGCATCGATCTTGATGGTCATCCTGATCAGGGTCTGCCGGAGCGGCCTCCGGGCTTTTGGGGCGGCGAGCGGCCTAGTTTCCCAGTTCGTCCCGGACACCCGATTGCGCCTGGCGGTCGTCCTATTGACCCCGATTATGGGGTTGACGAGGGCGTAGGGGTTTGGCCGCGGCCTCCGGTTCAGCGTCCGCCGCATGTTTGGCCGCGGCCTCCGGGCGGTGGTCTGCCGATCGATCCGGGTTGGGGCGTAGGCGGACGCCCGGAGCGTCCGAGTCATGGGTTGCCGATTTGGCCGTCCATTCCTGGCAAGCCGGACAACAGCTTGCCGCCGATTGAGGGCATTGAGCCGCCTCCGGTCGATCCGCCGCCGGGCACCATTTGGCCGCCGCTGCCGCCAGAGGTTCCTCCGGGCAAGGCGATTGCGCTGGTGGCGATTGCCGGTCCGGATGGCGTTATTTGGCGCTATACGGTGATCACTGTCCCGACGCCGCCCGCTGGTGGGGTTGGTGGGGCGCCGCCTGCCCGGCCGCAGCCGCAGCCGCGCTGATTTTTGTTTTGCGCGTTGGGAGTTGGGCTACAACAGCCCAACTCTTAAAACCTTGAAAGGGCCTTAACATGATCGACGACGAACCGCCGAAGTACAAGCGTCCGCTGCCGCAGCCTGGCGACAAGGATTACGTCACTGGCCAGCCGGCGACCGAAGAGGAAGCCGACAAGATCGAGCAGGAAGAAGCCGAGAAGCACGCTGCTCGGCAGCAGGAGCGAAGCGATGAAAAAGATCGACCCTAGAACCCCTGGCGCGTCGACCCAGAGTGACGACTTTTGCGACCCGCATGGGCATGGTGTTGGTTCGCCCAGCGAAGGCGGTCATGTCGGCATGGGGCGCGGTGATGACGGCGACTTTTCCAACAGCTCGTTTGCGCGCGGCGGCGTCAGCGAAGATGGCGATGCGATGGTGGCGAAATATCGGCCCGGCAAAGGCGGCGGCGGCTCGTCGGACAAGATCCCCTCGGGATCGAGCCTCAACGAGGACGGCGACGGTTACGATTGAACGCCGCCGATCGCCGGCTCCTGCTTCTCGAACGGAAGAAGGAGATCCTCAAATCGCGCGCGAGCCTGATCCCGTTCGCGCGCTACATGAGCCCCGACCCGGATCACCGGGCCGATCCGAATCGTTCGGCTTACGAAGTGGCGCGTCACCATCGGGTGATCGGGGCGGCGCTGGAAGAGGTCGAGGCTGGCCGGATCAAGCGCTTGATGATCTCGTGTCCGCCGCGGCACGGCAAAACCAAGCTCGCCTCGATGCTGTTTCCGACTTGGGCGGTCGGCCGTAATCCGCGCAAGTCGATCGTCTTCGCCACCTATAACGATAAATTCGCTCAAGACATTGGTGGCGTCGTCAAGACGACGATGCAGTCGCCGCTCTACAAGCATGTCTTTCCGGATCTTGAGCTGCGCTACGGTGGCGCCGCCAACGATCGGCTGCGCATTGTTGATGGCGGCGATCTGTTCTTTGTCGGCGTCGGCGGCACGCTGACCGGCCGCGGCGGCGACATCAACATTCTCGACGATCCGGTGAAGAACCGTAGAGAAGCTGACTCGCCGATTGTGCGCGAGGCGTTGTGGAACTGGTACAACAACGTGCTGCGCTATCGCATGATGACCCAGGACGCGGCGCTGGTGATTATCGCTACGCGCTGGAACGAAGACGACATCATTGGTCGTCATACCGACCCGACCAATCCCTATTACAACGAGGAAGAGGCGGCGACCTGGTCGATTATCAACCTGCCGGCGCTGGCCGAAGAGGATGATCCGCTCGGCCGGCCGATCGACGAGCCGCTATGGGCGAGCCGTTTCGGCACCCAGTTTTTGCTTGATCAGCGCCGCGCCGACGCGCGCGGCTTCACCGCCCTTTACCAGGGCCGGCCGACGCCGGCGGAAGGTTCCTTTTTCAAGTCGGACTTCATTCGCACCTACAACAAAATGTCCGACCTGCCGCACCCGGATTCGCTGCGCTATTACGGCGCCTCCGATTTCGCCGTGGCGACCAGCCAAGAGAACGACAAGAGCTGTCACATGGTCGTCGGCGTCGACGAGAACGACAACATTTGGGTCATGCCGGACATCGTTTGGTCGCGCCTGCCCTCTGATTTGTCGATCGACGCCATCATCAACCTGATGGCCAAATATCGGCCGATGCTGTGGTGGGGCGAGAAGGGTTCGATCTCGAAATCGATCGGGCCGTTTTTGCGTAAGCGGATGCTGGAGAAGCGAGTGTTCTGTTCGATCGACGAGATGGCGCCGATCGCCGACAAGCAGGCGCGGGCGCAGTCGATCTCGGCCCGGATGAATATGGGCCGGGTTTACTTTCCCCGTTTTGCTCGGTGGTTCGCCGACGCGCGCGATCAATTGCTTAAATTCCCCCATTCTGGTTTTGATGACTTCGTCGATGCGCTGTCGCTGATCGGGCTTGGCCTGATGAAACAGATTCCGGCGCGGGGGAAGCCGAAGGCGCGCGACGGGGGTCCGAAAGAATTCACCCTTGGCTGGGTGAAGGAGAATTCGAAGCGCGCTGAACGTGAAGCGCGCGCTTTAATGGATGGCTGGTGATGCCAGGCCCGCAAGACCCCAACGACCAGATTGTGCAGAACCTGTTCGGCACGCCGCAAGGCGTGAGCGGCGCGCAGATCCTGCAGCAGGGCGAAGCCGACGCCAAGATGATCGAGCGCGATCGGCCCGACCCGCCGCCGGCGCGCAAGGCGCTGGTCAAAGCCTGGGGCACTGAAGTCAAGCATGCCAAGAAGCACTGGAAGCCAGCCTTCGATCGGATGAGGGAGGACCAGGATTTTTGCCTCGGTAAGCAATGGTCGCGGAACCCCAAAGAGAAAAGGTATGTTGCCAATATCACCCTGCGCGAGGTGACGCAGCGGGTCAGCTTTCTCTACGCCCGCAATCCGAAGGCGGTCGCCAAGCGGCGCGACATGATCCTCAACACGGTGTGGGACGGCACTGAGCAGAGCCTGCAAGCGATCCAGGAAGCTGGCCAGATGGCGATGCAGAGTGGCCAGCTCGCCGGCGTGACCATGGGCGGGCCGCCAGCGCCTCCTGGGGCTCCGCCTGGTATGAATGCGCCGATGGGGCCGCCTGGCCTGCCTGGAGCCCCGCCAGGGCCGCCAGCGCCCGGCGGACCCCCTGGCGCGCCTCCGGGGTTGGGGGTTGCGCCGCCAGGAACCAACCCGATGCTGCCGCAGATGCTGCAGCAGGGGATGGCGATCATCCAGGATGCGAGCCAGGTCAAGCAGCAGACGGAACTCCTCGACAAGATCGCCAAGACCCTGGAGCTGCTCTACGCCTACCAGGTCAGTCAGCAGCTGCATCCGTTCAAGCAATTGATGAAGATGACAGTGCGGCGCGCGCTGACGGTCGGCGTCGCCTACGTCAAGCTTGGCTTCGAGCGGGTGATGCAGAAGCGGCCGGACGTGATCGCCAAGCTCAGCGACATCAGCGAGCGCCTCGGCACCCTTGAACGTTTAGCCGCGGATATCGCCGACGACGAGAGTGACCCGGATTCGGCCGAAGCCGAACAGCTCCGACTGTTGATTCAGGATCTGCAAGGCGAGCAGGAATTTATCGCCCACGAGGGCCTGACCTACGATTATCCCAGCTCGTTCTCGATCATCCCCGACACCAAGTGCATCCATCTGCGTGGTTTTCTCGGCTCCGATTGGGTGGCGCAGGAATACATCCTTAGCCCCAATGAAGTGAAAGAGATTTATGGTCGTGACGTCGGTAAGTCTTACATCTCATATAGCCGGCCGGACGGCGGCATGAACGCCGGCGTGCGCGCTAATGGCTTGATGCAGCTTGGTCCGAACGATCGAGAAAAAGGCACGCGCGATGATAAGCAGTGCTGCTGCATCTGGGAAATCTACAATCGTAAAGACGGGCTGGTCTATATCGTCTGCGACGGCTACCCGGACTTCATGCGCGAGCCGAGCGCGCCGGACACGCCGCTGGAGCGTTTCTGGCCTTGGTTCACCCTAACCTTCAACGAAACCGACCACGAGGACGATATTTTCCCGCCCTCCGACGTGCGGCTGATGAAGGACATGCAGCTCGACTACAACACCGCTCGGCAAGGCATGCGCGAGCATCGGCGGGCGGCGCGGCCGAAGACGGTGGTCAGCGCCGGCGCGCTCGATGCGGAGGATGTCGAGAAGCTGGAATCGCATCCTTCGAACGCCATTCTCGAGTTGAATGGCCTGCAACCGGGCCAGAAAGTCGGGGATCTCCTGCAAGCCTTCACCGGCCCCGAGATCAATCCGGCGCTCTATGACGTCGCGCCCTACTTCGAAGACACGCTGCGGGTGGTTGGGTTCCAAGAGGCCAATATGGGGCCGACCAACTCGGACAGCGCGACGCAATCGCAAATTGCCGAAGCGTCGCGGACGACGACGATGGATTCGAATGTCGACGACCTCGACGACCTTTTGACCCATCTTGCCAAGTATGGCGGCCAGCTCCTGTTCTCGAATGTGTCTGAAGCCACGGTCAAGCGCATCGTCGGGCCTGGCGCGGTGTGGCCGGATCTGACCCGGCAGCAGATCGCGGAAGAGGTTTGGTTGGAGATCGAGGCCGGCAGCTCGGGCAACCCCAACCAGGCGCAGCAGATCGCCAATGCGCAAAAGATTTACCCGCTGGTGATGCAGATCCCCGGCATCGATCCTGAATTCCTTGCTCGTGACCTGCTGCACCGCCTCGACGACAAGCTTGACCTCACTCAAGCCTTCAAGTCGCCGCTGCCCTCGATTGTGGCCATGAACACCATGTCGCGCGGACCTGGCGGTCCGGCGCCGCCTGGCCAGGTGGCGACGCCGCCGGCCGGCGGAACGCCGAAATCGCCGCAGATGCAGGGGCCGGCCGGCGATCAGAACGCGCCGCAGAACCCGCGGCCAGGCGGCAGCTTCCCGCCGCCGACGCCCGGCCCCGCGTCAGGTCCGGCGGTTCCGACGCCTGGCATGGGGCGATTGACCGGGCCGACGCATTGAGGAAAGTTCGCGGCGTAGGCGGACGATAGCATCGCGAAAGATGCGTTCCGCGATCCACAGCGATAGGCGGGTCAGACCGCAAGCCCGTCATAAGGGCGAGACGAAGCGGCCCATGGTGTTGCGTGTTTGCCAGAAATGCGGCACAACCCCCAACCCATGGGACGTAAAAACTAAATGGCTGACGAATCGTCCATCGTCGCAAATGAATCAGCTTCGACGCCCGCGCCGGCTGGCGGTGAAGCTCCAGGCGCCGCTGCCTCAACTCCAGCCGCGTCCGACGTACCGGGGGAATCGTCAACCCTGCCCGGCGAAAAGGCCGAGAGCCGCGAGTCGCTGCTCGACGTCGTCCGTAAGGCCGCTCCTCGCAAGGAAGCGCAGCCTGGTCCCGGCGATGAACGTGGCGTCTCAAGGTCAGGAGAGTCGGCAGCTCCTGGCGCGCCGTCGAAAGACGATCCAGGCCCCATAACCCAGGCGGAGATAGACGCTTACTCACCGCGCACGCGAAAGCGCATCGACGAGTTTCGAAACGAGATTAAGGGCCTCCGGTCCCAGATCGCGCCACTCGAAGCTCAGGCTAAGACGACGCAAGAGCTGCAGAATTTCCTGAAACAGGCGGACATCGCCAAGGAAGATTTCGGGCTCGTGCTGGATCTAGCCGCGGCGATGCGACGCGGCGACTTCAGAACCTTTCTGGAGGGCGTCGCGCCCTACGTGAAACTCGCGCAGGAGAGCCTCGGCATACAGCTCCCGGCTGACCTCCAAGCGGCGGTCCAGGGCGGGCATATGACCGCGGACGCGGCACGGTACACCGCTCAGCTGAGAGCGCAGCAGCAACTTGCTGCGGCGCAACTCGGCCGGGTGACGCAGGAGACGACTCAACGCGACCACGCTGAGACTGTGCGTAATTTTCAGGCTCAAGTCGCAGGCGCGGTTTCCGAATGGGAGCAGGGGATTCGACGATCCGATCCCGACTACGCGCGCACAGAACCCGTTGTGAGGGAGCTGCTGCACGCCGTCGTGCATGAGCGCGGTCCGCCGCGTTCGCCAGCCGAAGCCGTCGAGATTGCTAAACAGGCTTACGAGCGGGCGAAGGTGATGTCTTCGCGTTTCATGCCGAGTCCACGGGGTACGCATCAGGTTCCGAGCAGCATCAATCGGGTCAACGGCGCTCGGACGGAACCGAAGAGTCTCAAGGAGGCGATTCATTTCGCAATAGAGCGATCGCGTTGACGAGCCCCGCGCTCGGAGCGCTTAAGCCATGGCTTTTACAGCCGGAGAAATCACCAATATCGCCAATGCCGCGCTCGACTACTACTGGGCTCGGCCGGAAGAATTCTTCCAAACCTTGCAAGACAAGCCGCTCCTGAAGTGGGCGGAGACTGACCCAAAGAAATTTCCCGGCGGCAAGGGCAACATCTCTGTTGCGCTGCATGGGCAATTCGGCGACGGCTCGGGCAACGATGTCGTCAAAGGCTACACCCACAACGACACGGTCGGCTTCTTCACCCCGGCCAACATTGTGCGCGGCAACTATCCCTGGCGCGAGCACCATATCGGGTTAACGTTGACGCATACCGAGTTGAAAATGGATGGCATCTCGGTTGTCGACACCAATGGCGAGAACACTACCGAGCACACCGACCGCGATGAGACGGTGCTGGTCAATCTGTTCCAGGACAAGCTGTTCGAGCTGGGCGAGCAATATGCGCGTGGCATGAATGGTCTGCTCTGGGGCGACGGCACTACCGACGCCAAGGCGCTTGCCGGCATGCAGTTTCTGATCTCGCAAGATCCCTCGATCGGCACCGTCGCCGGCCTCGATCAATCGCTCGCCACCAATTCATGGTGGCGCAATCGAGCCCGCACCACGGCGTTTGGCATCAAGGTCGGCGGCACGCCGGCGCTGGCGGCGTGGGGCGGCGATTCGATCACCTCCGACCCGACGAATGGCGGCGCGCTGATCACGATGCTGCAGACCGAATATCGCCAGCTCATCCGCTACGGCGGCAAGCCGACGATGGCGTTGTGCGGCTCCGACTTCCTTGGCGCGATGGAGATCGAGGTCAGGGCGAACGGCAATTACTCGATGCAAGGCTTCGCCAACTCGCGCGATGTTTCGGTTGGCGAATTGAAGTACATGGGCACCACTTTCCAATACGACCCGACCCTTGACGGGCTTGGCCTTTCGAAGCGTTGCTATTGGTTTGATCCGAAGAAAATCTTCCTGGTGCAGATGACCGATGAGTGGCGGAAGGACCACACGCCGTCACGGCCGGCGAATCAGTTCGTCCTCTACAAGTCGATCACGTCAACCGGGCAGATGGTCGCGACTCAGCGCAACTCCTCCCTTGTGATTGAGATCAAATAGCGATCAGAGTGTAGGGCGTCGGTACGCACGGCGCCCTACATTTCGGAGGATGCAATGGACTATGTCGCGTGCAAGATCGCGCTCGGCGGCGACTCGAACAGCGTCATGTACCGCGGTCCCGACAGGCCGCTGTCGTGGCCGGAGATTCGGGTGCTGCAGCATTTGCATGGCGAAGACAATGTCTTCGATTGCGAATTCGTCGGCTCGGAGCCGATGACCGCCCAAGCTGAGAAGATGCGTTTGCTCGGGCTTTACGGGGCTGAAGCGGTTAACATTTGTTATCCCGGCTCGCGGCCGATGATGGAGATGGACTTTCCTGGCGACAAGGAGCCGATCGCGATCAAGCGCCCCGAACGCAAATTGATCGCCGACATCCAGCGATCGGAGCCGGAGCCTGAGCTGCCGCTTAATCCGCCAAAGGAAACGCCGAAGCAGCGGGCGCAGCGACACCAGGCGGAGGTATGAGATGCCGCTGGGCGTCGCGCTGTCGGAACTGCGCTACGAGCTAAGGGCCGAGATTTATTCGAGCCTTTTGCCGGCGCATGGCCTCTCGGCTGTCGACATGCAGAATGTCATCCTGGCGCGCGCCCAGCGCGAATTGTGGAACCTCTATGCCTGGCCGCATCTCGACTATCGGATTGATTTTGATCTGCCGGCGAACACCCAATTCATCGACTTCGACCCGACGATGCCGTTTGAGAACGTGCTGGGCTTGTGGCGCAATTACAATCCTTCCAGCCAACAGCCGTGGCTGGAGTTGCGCTACGGCTTCCAAGACTGGATCAACGAGCTGCTGACCTCGTACCCGCCGCTCCGGTGGCGCAACGTGGTCACCGTCGACAGCACTAGCGGCCTGACCAACTTCGCCGGCCAGGCGCAGATTTGGCCGATCCCTTCGCAGCTCACGCATATGCGTTGGCGTGGGCAAGCGCCGCTCAATCCGCTCAAGGTCGACACCGACGTTTGCATGATCGACTCGACTGCGATCGTGCTGACCGCGGCGGCTGAATTGCTGGGGGCGCAGAAGAGCGAGACGGCGGCGCTCAAGGGGCAGAAGGCGCAAGCCTATATTCGTCGCCTGCTCGGCCGCTCGGGCGCCAACAAGCGCGACATCTCGGCGATGGGTCAGGGGCAACGGGCGCAACCGACCAATTACGGCGGCGCGACTCCCTACCTCGACTATATTCCGGGGCCTTGAGCCTTGCCGGTCTATCAGATCCAGGATTTCAAGAGCGGGCTGGACCTCCGCAAGAGCTACGCCACCGCTCCTGCCGGTTCGTTGCGGACGCTGCGCAATTGCATCATCAGCGCCGGGGCGGAGATCGAGAAGCGCACTTCCTTCATTCTGTGGTCGGCGGCGCCGGCGGGAAGCTTTGGCGCGCTATCCCGCAATGGTGAATTTTTTGTCGTCGTCAACGGTCCGTCCGGGATTACCGATTGGAGCTTCAATCCGAACCACCCTGGCGTGATCTCGCTGCCCTTCCCGGTTGGCATGAGCCGGGTTGCGGATTGGGATTTGTTCAACGGTTTTTTCTATATCGTCATGGCTGGCGTCGATGGGCGTTACTATCATTATTACAACCAAGTTTTGGTCATCGACGCGATGGCGACCGCCTCGTCGGTGCGAACGTTTGGTTCGAAAATGTACGGCGTCGATGGTCGGTTGTTGCGCTTCTCGGCGATCAATGACCCGACCAAATGGACGCCGCCGACCGGCACAACCAATGACGGCTCCGGCTACATTGATCTGTCGGCGCAGGACGCCGATTCAACTAACCTGATCGGGCTTGA
>Ga0210403_10005050_pt1 | contig 11274 bp, 9 predicted proteins | sample IncBWC19MmetaG_FD_150863 | JGI IMG/M metagenome (GOLD analysis project Ga0210403, IMG submission 150863) | Forest soil microbial communities from Barre Woods Harvard Forest LTER site, Petersham, Massachusetts, United States - Inc-BW-C-19-M | ecosystem: Environmental > Terrestrial > Soil >... | reverse complement strand
CGTGGCCTGGACTACGGGCTTGTCGCGGTTGGGGTGTGTGATCACCACGCCGGACTGCCGTTGGGAGGCGGGGACCGTTGACATACGCAGGACCATACAAGCTCCCACGGCCTGCGTGTGCGGCTACGCTTTGGAGCCCTGCGGGCGTGGTGGAACTGGTAGACACGCCGGCCTTAGGAGCCGGTGGGCGCAAGCCCTTGGAGGTTCGAGTCCTCTCGCCCGCACTCCCGCCGGCGTGCGTGAGGGGTGATCATTCGTTGATGGGCAGGATCCGGAACGTGTTGCGCGTGGGCGTGGCGCCGGCGTAGCTCTTGATGTTCTTGAAGCCGGTGGGGTCGTAGATCAGGTTCGCCTTGCTGGAGCCGAACAGGATGCCTCCGTTGCCGTCGACGTTGATCCCTCCGATGACCTGGGCGGTGCCGCCCAGCGTGACGACCGCGGCTGAGGAGTTGGCCGGGTTGCGGGCGTAGATAACGCCGAAGAATTCGGCGTTGCCCTTCAGTTCCAGAGTGCCGTCGGCGAGGGCGAGGAAGCCCGGTTTGCCCGCGGCGTTGGCAACGCCGTTGGTGAGCTTCAGTTCGCCGCAGCCTTCGACGTAGGCCGGCAGGCCGGAGATTTCCGACATCGAGGTTGGGCAGTTGGCCGTGGCGGCCGAGTGGAACGTTCCTGCCGCTTTGGCCTCGGACTTGAGCGCCGCCATCTGTTCGGCCGTTAGCGTCGTGCTCGGGTTCTTTGGCGCTTTCGTCGTGTTCGGCGAGATCTGTTCCTTCGTCGGGTCCCAGGATTCGCATTCCGGCGCGCAGCCTTCGTCGCGCATGCTGATCGCGCCTGGCTGGGAGACCGGTGGTTCGCCGGCGGTGTTGACGATCACCTTCTTGCCTTTGTTGGTGACCTTGAACCAGTTGCCGCTGACGGCGGCTTCGGGGAAGCTAACCGGCACGAGCTGTCGTGAGACGAGCGTGACGAGTGTCACCACGCGACACTGTGCGACGCCAACCGCGCGCACCCACAGCTTGCCATTGCCGACGAAGTCATAGCCCGGCTGGCCCTGCTCAGTGGCCGAGTTGAAGTAGGTGCTTTCGCCCAGGTCGTTACGGACGTAGGTGGTCCAGTTGTTGCTCAACGGCGAGCCCCATGCGTCTTTGGGGGTGCCCGCCGGGCACGACGTGGCGCTGGCGGGGTAGGCGGCGCTGAGGATTGCCGCGCTTGGGCAGCCATTCGTCGCGGTGCTTGTCGCCGCCGTGCACCGGATCAGCCCGTTGTCGGTGGTGTCCGGGTAGGCTTCTTCTTTTCGACCAGGCCAGGCGCGGGAGATCTGCCCAACCTGGGCGTTGAGCGCCGCCTCGGCCACCTGGAAGGCCGCCTCGCTGGCCTGCTCGCGCGCGGAGGCACGCTGCTCGTTGTCGGTCAGCAGCAGCAGCCCCATGCCGAGCCCGATGATCACGCTCAGCAGCATGATCGCCGAGATCAGCGCGAATCCCTGCTCGTCGCCGGCGCGTCTCATTTGATCACCAGCGTCTGTTCGTAGGTGCTGTAAAGGCCGCCGGGGTCGGTCACTTCGAGCTTGAAGGTGTGGCTGCTTTCCTTCACGAGCGCTCCCGTTTCGTATTGCTGAGAGGTCGTGTTGAGCAGCGTGCCGTTGTCCCACCACTTGTAGGTGAGCGCGAGGCCCTGGGGGTCCTGCGATTCGGAGGCGTTGAGCACCACGTGGCGTTCGGCGCCGAGCTGCTGGGCGGTGAAGAAGGCCGTTGGCTGGCGGTTTGAGTTGCGCAGCGACACGCCGCTCGTCAGCTGGGTCTCGGTGCAGCTCTCCTGGCCGTTGGCGCCGCAATTGGTGCCTCGCGTTGCCGGGTTGGGGTCGATGAAGAGGTTGACTTCGATCGTGTTGATTTCAGTTGTGGCGGGTTCGGCACCTGGGCCGTATTTGAACATCTGCCGGCTCTGTCCGCCGATGCGGTTGGTCACGTGTTCAACCAGCCGTGTGTTCGCTTCCCAGCCGCCCGCGCTCACCGTTTCGGGGCAGTTGCTGGTCGCCGGCACCGCCGGCGCCGCAGCTGTGTTCCAGCGCATGCTCTCGCGCCAGAGCACCTCGTTGCTGGGGTTTGAGGAGTTCAGGCAGTAGCGCACCCGTATCGCGTGCGAGGCGTTGTTTTCCCATGCGTAGCCCGATTCGGTACTGATCGTCTGGAAGATGAGTGAGGAGTGTTTGGCGATCTCCAGTGCCCCGGGAAGTTCAGGGATCGATTTCGGCGCGGCGACGTTGCGCAGATCCCGCGCGAGGCGATCGATCGCGTTGCGCGCGCTGTCTTGGGTTTCGTTGCGGATCTGCTGGAAGCTGTTGTCGCGCTGGAAGACTTCGAGAATGGTCAGCGTCGCGCCGAAGACGACCATCGTGATCAGCGTCGTCACGAGCATCTCGATCAGCGTGAAGCCGGCCTGTCCGCGCAGCGTGGTCATCCGGTCACCGGCCCGAGGAACGCGGACTCGGTCAGGTTTTCGGTCACGGCGGTAACCCAGTAGCTGTGCGTGATTTCGGCGTCGGTGTCGGTGTAGGTGTCGGTGCTGCCCGACACCGGCGCTGCCGCGACGTCATAGCGCCCGGTGTAGTTCGTCGAGCCCCGGTAGATGCGGTAGAAGCTCACGGCGGGCGGGCTCACGGAGACCGGCCAGGTGAGCGTCACCGAGCCGTCGGCGTTCTTGGTCAGTTCGAGTTTGACCGGGGCGAATGGCTTGATCAGCGGTTCGCCGCCGACGGCGATGGTGGCTTCGGTGCCCTGCTGCACGGCGCCTTTGGCGTCGCGATAGAGGGCGAAGACCGAATAGGAGAGGCTCGAGACGCTGGGTAGCGGCGGGCTGAAGTCGATGCACGAGGTGGCCACGCTCAGCGTGGCTTCGCTGCTCGGGCAGACGAGGTGTTTGCTGGGGTTGTAGACGCGGTAGCCGATCACGTTGCGTTCGGAGCTCGCCGTCCACTGCAGCTCGACGACGCGTTGTTTGACGCCTGAGGAGTAGATGTCGTTGAGTCCCCCGCGCAGTGCGTTGACGGCGGCGGGAACACCGCGGATGAGCGTCACCGCGATCGATGCCGGTGGGCCGGTGACGCCGGTGGCGTCGATCGCCTGTACGGAGACCTGGTAGGTACCGTCGGAGACGGCCGGGTAGGGGATCGACCAGGAGAAGCTCCACGTGGTGCCGCTCGCTTTCACCGGCGATGGCGTCTGGGCGACGCCATCCAATGACCATCGCATTGCGGTGGTTGCGGCCGGCGAGGACACGGAGAAGGTGAGCGTGTTTGGGATCGGCTCTTCGGTGATCACCGGTTCGCTCGGTTTTGGCACGGACGGCGTTTCCAGCTGCAGGTTGCTGGCCGTCAGACCGGGGGCCTCGCCGGCCGCCGTCAGCAGGGTGACCTCGTGCACGGCCGGCGATCTCCCCTGCGCGCTCCAGGTGACGTCGACGGTGATGCGCTTGAGGTTTTCGGGATGGGGGTCTTCTATTTCTCCCGCTTTGCCTTTGAATTCTTCCTGGCCGGCACAGAAGGGGTTTTCTTTGAAGCTGTTTTCGTGTTTGCCCAGTCCGTCCTTGGGGTCGTCGATCGCGCACTCGCTGGCGCTGATCGTGTAGGTGACCCCCCGCCGCACGATCTGCCAGGCCGCTCCGCCCGAGGCGTTTGCCAGCCCGTGCATCACCTGCAGCTCGCCGACCAGCGCGCCCGGGGAGATCTGACCGTAGGGGATCGTGCGGGCGTCCTCGAGGATCTCGCGTGCGAGGTTGGTGGCTCCTTCCCGCTGGGCGGTCGCAGCGCTCGCTTTCAGCGAGGAGTCGAGCAGGCCGAAGAGCGCGGTCAGACCGATCACGAGCACGACGGAGGCCATCAGCGTCTCCAGCAGCGTGAAGCCGTCCTGTGCGCGCAGGCGGGCGCCGCGATGCCTCCCGCGCGGCTCGCGGCCCTTCTTGCAGGGTGATTTGCTGCTCGACGCGAACACCTAAAGTCTGTAGGTCCTGTCGGCCAACGGGGGGAGGGGCTTTAGCGCTCGCGCGGCGCCTCGGCGCACGGTTTGCCTGTGCCCAGAGCACGCCCTGGGGCACTCGAGCGCCTACAATCCCGACTCCCCGGGGGACTGGTGTATCGGTAACACGGTGGTCTCCAAAACCGCAACGCCAGGTTCGATTCCTGGGTCCCCCGTCGCAGGAAATGGCTCTCCAGTGCGATGTGTCGCGTCGTAGAGCCATTCCGAGCCGCTCCACACGCGCATGCCCGCGGCGAAGGTCAGGCGTCCTCCGCGCCGAACTAGGTGCCATGGCGACGTCGGTCAGACGCGCTCGAGAGTCGAGCGATCTGCAGCGCAGTGTGGGAGGGCTGCTCTTGGCGGTGGGCGCTCTGGTGGTGCTCATTCGATCCGCCGGAGCGTCGCAGTGGACCGAATTCGAGCGCGTCCTGGTGATCTCGGCGCCGGTCGTGCTGCTGTACGCGCTGGCGTGCGGGCGACGGTCGGCCTCGGAGGACTCAGGGCCGCCCCGCGAGGCCGCGCCGTGGCGCTCGGTGCTGCTCGTCACGGCGGCCGTGCTCTCGCCCTTCGCGCTGCTTTCTCTGCTCCACTGGCTCGGCGTGGACACGCGCAAATGGTCCGTGCAGGCCGCGATCGCCGTAGCGACTGCGTTGTTGGCCTTCGTCGGCGCGCGCCGTGCCCGCGCCCCCTACGCCGTGCTGATCGCCGGGCTTGCATTGCTCATCGCCTGGCTGATCGTGTGGAGCAAGATCGTCCATCACCCCTCGGCCGGCGACTATCGCTGGTTCCTCGCCAGCGGGGCCGTGTTGCTGTTTCTCGCGGCGGCCGGCCTTGCGGCGACTGGCTCGCTCGGCGTCGGCGAGATGACGATTGCGGGTGCGATCGGGGCCGTCCTCGCCGGCGCGATCGGGATCGTCGTTGGCGGGTTCGCGAGTCTCCTCGCGCTGGTTGCAGTGGGATCGGTCCACGGATCGGGCAGCGCGGTCGAAACCACGGCGACCTCGGACGGCAACACACCGAAGACACCTGGGTTGTTCTCGGTCGAACAACCCCGACCGTCCGGCCGCCAACCGAGCCTTCAAACGCTGTTCGGCAACAACGGCCCGTTCGGCATCCACAGCGGCCTTCAGCACTTGGGCTGGGACCTGTATCTGCTCGTCGTCTCGATACTGCTCATCTGGGTGGGCTCGCGTCTGAAGACGCGCGGGCTCGGCTACGTAGGCGGCGTCGGATTGCTGGCTTTTGCCATCAGCGTCGGCGTGCAGATCGCAAAGCTGGAGGGCGGACATAGTCCGGGCCATTCGCTGCTCGGCTGGCCGGTGATCCTGGTCGCGCTCGGGCTCCTCGCGCTTCTGGCCCCGGTGGTGTCCTCACGCCGTCGCTGAGCAAAGCGGGATGGTAGGGCGAGGGTAGAGGCCGCCTCCCGGCGGACTACCGCCAGGGCTTGGCGCCGGGGCGCTGCTCGATTCCCTGCTCGCCAGCTATCAGGATCAAGCTCACCATCTCCGGAGCGAACAACCCGTGCTCCACCACGCCCGGGGTGGCGCTCAAGCGAGCTGAGAGCTCGCGGGGATCGCCCACCGGACCGAAGTAGTCCGCGATCACGCCGCCGTCCGGGCTGTCGGGAACCTCGCGCAGCCGCGTGGGGGAGAGCGCTGCAAGCGTATGGTGGGCGCCGAAGCGCAGCAGCTCCAGCGGCACGGGCGGCGCCAGTCGCGCGACAGCCTTCTCGGCGGATGCGATCACCACGAACCGCCGCGCTGCGCCAGCCACGATCTTCTCGCGCGTGTGCGCTCCACCGCCGCCCTTCACCAGCCATCCGCCGGGGTCGATCTGATCGGCGCCGTCGATCGCCAGATCCAGCTCGCCAAGCTCATCCAGGCTGCTCACCTGCAGGCCGAGCTCGCGCGCCACGCGCTCGGTCTCGGGCGAGGTGGCAACGCAGCGCACGTCTCTGCGGGCGCGCTCGGCCAGCGCAGGGAGCAGGTGGGCCACCGTCGAGCCGGTGCCCAGCCCCAAGCGCATGCCATCCTCCACGAGCTCAGCCGCTGCCTCGGCGGCGGCGCGCTTGTAGCGTGCGATTTGATCCTCGTCGTTCAGCGGCGAAGGTCGCCGCCGCCCAGTCGCACCAGTGGGCGCCATGGGGCGGACCCTACCGACCTCGAAGCGTCTCTGAGGCGAACGCGGTCCGGCGTGGTGGGCCCGTGCAGCAGGAAGCCCTGTCCCACGCTGCAGTGGAGCTCCCGTGCGAGCGCCAGCTGGCGGTTGGTCTCGATGCCCACCGCCACCGCCGTCAAGCCCGCCTCCTTGGCCAGCGCGATCGTGGCAGCGAACATCGCTCGCCGCTCCTTGTCGCGATCGAATGTGGCGGTCAGAACACGGTCGAGCTTGAGCACGTCCAGCGGCAGGTTGCTCGGCAGGCCCAGCGAGAACTCGCCCGAGCCGAAACGATCCAGCGCGATCGACACGCCCAGGCGCTTGACGTCGCGCAGCGCAGAGCGGGCGCGCTCGGGGTCGCGCACGATCGCCTCCTCGCTCACCTCCAGGCACAGCGCGCGACCAGGCAACCGGCAGTAGGCGAGCTCCTCGCGCACGCGCTCGGCGAGGTCCATCTCGGTGAGCTCGCGCGGGGATATGTTCACGGACATCGGGATCGCCACACCGTCCCGCCGCCAGCGCTCCGCCTGCCCGCACGCCGTATGCAGCACCCAGTTGCCGATCTGCACTATCAGGTCGCTGTCCTCAGCCGGGGGCAGGAAGATGGAGGGCAGCAGCTCTCCTTCGGGCAGGCCCTCCCGGCCCTCGGGGCGCCAGCGCACGAGCGCCTCGCAGCCGACCGCCTGGCCACCGATGAGCGGCAGGATCGGCTGGTAGGCGATCCACAGCTCGTTGCGCGCCAGTGCCTGGCGCAGGCGCCCCTCGATCTCCACGTAGGTGCTCACCTGTGCGCGCAGGCGCTCGTCAAACAGCTCCAGCCGCCGGCCGCCGGCCTCCTTCGCGCGGTACATCGCCAGGTCGGACTCGCGCAGCATCGCCTCGGGATCGGTGTCCGGATCGCGCGACAGCGCGATCCCCACGCTGGCGAGCATCGACACTTCCGCGGTGCCAACTGGAATGGGATCCTCGAGCGCGTCGAGCACGCGCTCTCCCAGCGTCACCGCCTCGGCCTCGCCTTCCACGTCCTCCGCCAAGATCACGAACTCATCGCCGCCCAGTCGCGCAACCGTGTCGCTGTCGCGCATCAGCGCCGCCAGTCGCTCGGAGATCGACACCAGCAGCTTGTCGCCGACGTCGTGCCCGAGGTTGTCGTTCACCGCCTTGAACCTGTCCAGGTCCACGAACAGCATCGCCACAGAGCCGTTGCTGCGGTGCACCCGCGCGAGCGCCTGGCGCGCCCGGTCCATCAGCAGCAGGCGGTTTGGCAGCCGCGTCAGCGGGTCGTGCAGCGCCTGGCGCTCCAGCCACATCCGGTCGGTCACGTCCTTCGCGGCCGCATACCAGGTGCTTCCATCGCAGCGAGCACTCCACAGCAGCCACCGCCACGAGCCATCCCGATGGCGGTAGCGGTTGGTCACGTTCTCGACGCTAGACGGGCCTTTGGCGCCGGAGAGCATCAGCGCGATCGTCTGCTCCACGTCATCGGGGTGCATGAACTCGTGAATCGGCCGCGCCAGCATCTCCTCGCGCCTCCAGCCGAGCAGGCCCTCCCATGCGGGGTTCAGCAGAGTGAAGCGGCCGTCAAGCGACATCGTGGCCAGCAGGTCGCTGGTCATCTCGAACAGGCGCCCAACGCTCGCCGTCCAGGCTGACGCGGGCGGGTCCCCTGCCGCCGACGCAGGCGGGTCCCCCGCCGCCGGAGCATCGCTCGTGGTCATGGAGTGCATTCCTGACCTTCACGTCGGCCCGCGCCGACCGCATGCCCCACGAGGCCCAGCTCGATGGACGGATTGACTACGCTGAGGACCGCCGTACGCTGAACGCCGCTCAGCCTTGGCGCAAGCGCGCTCCCGCGCTCAGGATATGGGGTGGCCGAGGGCCGCCGAGCCCTCCGCGCCAACGGCCTGCAACTGCCCACCTGGGCCTTCGCGGACGTCTCCCCGCAGGAAGCGCCACACCGACAGCGCCATCAGCACCGTCATGATCGCCGCGCTGGAGGCGCACCACTCGCAGATGGCATGGATGGAGAACAGCTCGCGATAGGTCAGGTATGCGCTGAAACCGAAGCCCACCGTGGTGAACGCCATCGTGGCGAGCCTGCTCGTCTCGTTCTGGGGCGCCAGCAGCGAGCCCAGGATCGCGATGTAGCCGAGCAGCCCGATCAGCGCCACCGGCACGCCCGCGAGCTTTGAGTACACCGAGGTCTGCACCTTCGTGCAGCTTTCGCCCGCGGTGCACGCCGGCTTGATGCCCGCGTAGTGCACGTAGGTGAGATAGCTGGCCACGCCCAGGCCGATCACCACGAGTACGAGCATCGTGATCCTGAGCGTGCGCGCGCTCACCGAGCCTAGCCTTTGAGCAGCGATTCGATCGCCTGGTTGAACCCCGTGGGGTCCGTCAGCGACGAGTATTCAAACTTCTTCAGGGCGCCGCCCGTGGTCCCGATCATGAACGACGGGGTGCCGTTGAAGCCCTGGTTGTTCGCGGCCTGCCCGTCGGCTGCAACCTGGTTGGAGTATTCCGGGTTGTTGCGGTCGCTCATCCATTTCGCGAAGTCCAGGCCCGGAATCTGGCGCGCCAGGCCCTGCATGTAGCTTTCGGTCACGTAGCCCGAGTTCTCTTCGCCCTGCTCGTGGTAGAAGAGCTCCACGAAGTACCACATCTTGCCCTGCTTGCCCGCTGCAAGCGCCGCTATCTGCTGGGCTTTGAACACTTCCGGTTCGCGCGACGCTGTCTCCAACGCGCGGTATTCGATCCGCACCTTGCCCGACCTCACCCACTTCTGGATGATCTGCGGCAGCGCGCCCAGCGTGAAGTCCTTGCAGATCGGGCACTCCAGGTCGCCGAAGTACACGAACGTCACCGGCGCTGCGGGGCTGCCCAGCACGTTGCCGCTCTGGGGTACACCGCCGATCGTGGAGTTGACGGCAGCGATGGCCGTGGCTTCAGCGCTGCTCCCCTGCTTGGGCGGGCTGCTGCTCGATTTGCCGCCAGCCGCCAAAGCGATCACCACGATCGCAACCACCACCACGCTCACCACGATCCCGAGCTGCGTCATGCGCGTTCGCCGCATCGCGTTCGCCGCCTCAGCGTCCTCGAGCGCCTTGCGCTGCGAGCGCGCCTGCTCGCGACGCTGCTTGCGGGTGAGATCCTCGTCGCTCTCCACTGGCGTCATGATCCACAACTCTTACAGATTTCAGATCAAGCGAGCCTTAAGCATCGCCTCGGGGTTCTCATCCTGCCGGCCACACGCCAAGATGGTGGCTCGCCCCTGTAGCTCAACTGGATAGAGCGCCGGCCTTCTAAGCCGGGGGTTGCTGGTTCGAGTCCAGCCGGGGGCATCGCTTACATTTGGCCGATGACCCAGCGAGCGCTCCTGCGTGCTGTCACCGGCACGGTCATCGCGGCGCTCGCCGCCGCGCCCCTGCAGCCGGCCGCGGGCTCCAGCGGCGGCGCGAGCGCGCCGGACGCGGCCTCGTCCTTCGCAGTGGGCCTGCGCGTGCTGCGCCTGATCGACAGCAGCCGCACCATCAAGTTGCCGGGGGGCAGGGTGGTGCCGAGGACGCTGCTCACCGTGCTTCGCTATCCCGCCATGGGCTCGCCGGGGCAGACCGATGTGAGCGGCGCCCCAGCCGCGCGCGGCGCAGGGCCCTTTCCGCTCGTGGTCTTCGGCCATGGCTTCGCCGTCACGCCCGCCATCTACTCCCGCCTGCTGCAGAGTTGGGCTCGCGCCGGCTACGTGGTGGCCGCCCCTCTGTTCCCGCTCGAGAACGCCACCGCGCCAGGCGGGCCCGATGAGTCTGACCTGATCAACCAGCCACGCGACATGAGCTATGTGATCACCAGCCTGCTCGCCGAAAGCGCCGCCGCCACGGGCCCGCTCGCGGGACTGGTGGACCCCGCGCACATCGCCGTGGCGGGCCAGTCCGATGGCGGTGAGACCGCGCTCGCCGCCGCCTACAGCCGCCGCTTCCGCGACCCGCGGGTGGGTGCCGCGGTGATCCTCTCCGGAGCGCGGATGTCGGGTGTGGGGGGCTATTCGTTCACGCGCGGCAGCCCACCGCTGCTGGCCGCGCAGGGTACCGCCGACACCATCAACGAGCCGCGCAACACCTACCAGTTCTTCGTGCGCGCCAGCCGGCCAAAGTACCTGCTGCGGCTGCTGGGCTCAGAGCACCTGCCGCCCTACACCGCAGCGCAGCCGCAGCTCGGGATCGTGGAGCGCGTGAGCATCGCCTTCCTCGACGGCTACATGAAGACGGCGCCCGCCGCGCTGCAGCAGCTCCTCTCGCTCGGCAACGCCGCCGGGGCGGCACAGCTGCAGGCCGAGCCGTAGCCCGGGGGCATGATGTTCCTCGCCACCGCCCTGCTCTACCCCTGCGTGCTCGCGCTGCTGTGCATCGGCGCGGCGCTGCTCGTGGACCGCCTCAGCGGGTCCTTCCTGCCCGGACCGCTGCTCGCGAGCGTGGGCGCCGCCACGCAAATCGCGCTCTCCCAGCTCACCACCTACGTCCCGGGGCTCGCGCCTGCCACCCCGTATGCGATGGCCGTCCTCGCAATTGCCGGGCTGGCACTCTCGCGCAGCCGCGCGCTCCAGCTCGCGCGCGCCGCCGTGCGCACGCCGCTGGGCGCGCTCGGGCCGATCCTCGTCTACACGCTCGCGCTCGCCCCCGTGCTGGTGGCCGGGCGCGCGAGCTTCTCCTCCTTCCAGGCGCTCGCCGACTCCGCCGTGCACCTCATCGGCGCCGACTACCTCATCCACCACGGCCAGAGCTACGCGCACCTGGACCTGCGCAACTCCTACGGCCAGTTCATCGACTACTACTACAACAGCAGCTACCCCTCAGGGGCCGACACGCTGTTCGGGGGCAGCGCGCTGCTGCTGCGGCTCCCCCTCATCTGGGCCTTCCAGCCGTTCAACGCCTTCATGCTCGCCACCGCCTTCGGGCCCGCCTGGCTGCTCGCCCGGCGCCTGCGCCTGCCCGGGGCCTGGGCGACGCTGGCCGCCCTCACCGCCGTGCTGCCCGCCATCGTCTACGCCTACGAGCTGCTCGGCTCGGTCAAGGAGGTCACAGCGCTGTCCATGCTGCTCGCCTCCGGCAGCCTC
>Ga0210403_10005049_pt1 | contig 11274 bp, 12 predicted proteins | sample IncBWC19MmetaG_FD_150863 | JGI IMG/M metagenome (GOLD analysis project Ga0210403, IMG submission 150863) | Forest soil microbial communities from Barre Woods Harvard Forest LTER site, Petersham, Massachusetts, United States - Inc-BW-C-19-M | ecosystem: Environmental > Terrestrial > Soil >... | reverse complement strand
TGATGCAGGCTCGCGCGCGCGGCGAGGAGCGCGACCGCGGCCGGCGCGGCGGTTACGGCGACCGCTACGGAGATCGCTATGGCGACCGTGAGCCGCGCGAGAGCGAAGCTCCCACGCCTGTGCCTGTGCCTGCGGCCGCCACGGGAGGCGAGGCATGAGCGAGATGAGAGAAGGCGGCCGCGAGGGCGGTCGGGAGGGCGGCCGCGACCGGGATGGCGGCCGCGGCGGGGCACCCACACGCCGGCCGTTCTTCCGTCGGCGCAAGTCCTGTCCGTTCTCCGGCCCGAACGCGCCCAAGATCGACTACAAGGACGTGAAGCTGCTGCAGCGCTTCGTCTCCGAGCGCGGCAAGATCGTACCGAGCCGCATCACCGCGGTCTCCGCGCGCAAGCAGCGCGAGCTCGCGCAGGCGATCAAGCGGGCGCGCTTCCTGGGCCTGCTGCCCTACGCGATGCGCTGAGGGAGACCCGGTCATGGTACAAGTGATCCTGCTGGAACGGGTCGAGAAGCTCGGCCAGATGGGCCAAGTCGTCGACGTCAGGCCTGGCTATGCCCGCAACTTCCTGTTGCCGCAAAAAAAGGCGCTGCGCGCGACCAAGGACAACCTCGCCTATTTCGAGACGCAGCGCGGGCAGCTCGAGGCGCAGAACCTCGCGCGCAAGAGCGAGGCGGAGCAGGTTGCGCAGAAGCTCAATGGGCTATCGGTCGTCGTCATCCGCCAGGCCGGCGAGAGCGGTCAGCTCTATGGCTCCGTCACCGCGCGCGACGTGGCGCAAGGCATCACCGAGGCGGGATTCACCGTCGGCCGGGGCCAGATCGTGTTGGAGCGCGCGATCAAGACCCTCGGCCTGCACAAACAGCGCGTCGTGTTGCATCCCGAGGTGTCCGTTACCGTCGCGGTCAACGTCGCGCAATCGGCCGAGGAAGCCGAGATGCAGGCGAAGGGCGTCGATCCCTTGAGGCTCGCCCAACAGGCCGCGGTCCGTGAGGCATCCGAGCAGGCCGAGGCTCAGCCGAACGCCGCCGGCGAATCCGTCGCGGAAGTCCCCGTCAAGGACTGACGTCCGGGCCTGCCGTCAGCCTCGTCTCGATCTTGATCTCCGAGGTGAGCGTGCGGTGCACCGGGCACATATCGGCGATCTCCAGGAGACGCTGACGCTGCACCGGGTCGAGCGCGCCCTCGAGCGCGATGACGCGCTCTATGCGATCGAGCCTGCCCTGCTTCGTCTCACAGTCCGCGCAATCCTGCGCATAGATCTTGGCGTGGCGCAGCCTCACGCTCACGCGCTCGAGCGGCCAGCGCTTGCGATCCGCATAGAGCCTGAGCGTCATCGTGGTGCAGGCGCCCAGCGCCATCAGCAAGAGCTCGTAAGGTCCAGGCCCGCGGTCCTTGCCGCCGGCCGCCACCGGCTCATCGGCAATGAGGCGATGTCGGCCATCGAGCAGGTGCTCGGTGAACTTGCCGTCCCCGCTCTCCACGACGCTGATCCAGCCCGGCTCGGCCGCGAGCCCGGGCTCGTCGACTGTGGGTCCACTCATTGTCACGGCCCTTTCTCGATAAGATGCGAAATACATTCAAAGTACGGGGTGCTCGGCCGTTCGGCACGGCACTAGCGCGAACGCGTGGGATTGCGGCACACTAGACGGTCACACCGTAGCAGCGACGAAATCCACATGCGATATCTGCACCTCTCGTCCGGCGCGCCCATTCCGGTGCTGGGCCTCGGCACGTGGCGCATGGGAGAGGCGGGATCCCGTGGTGCCGATATCGTCAACGCGCTGCGGCTCGGCATCGACCTCGGAATGACGCTGATCGATACGGCGGAAATGTATGGCGAGGGCGGCGCCGAGGAACTCGTGGCCAAGGCGATCGCCGGCCAACGCTCCCAGGTCTTCCTGGTGAGCAAGGTCTATCCGCACAATGCGACGCGCCAAGGCGTGGTGGCCGCATGCGAGCGCAGCCTGAAGCGGCTCAACACCGAGCATCTCGATCTCTACCTCCTGCATTGGATCGGGAGCGTGCCGTTCCAGGAGACGCTCGCGGGTTTCGACGACCTCCAGCGTGCCGGCAAGATCCGCGAGCACGGCGTCAGCAACTTCGACACCGACGACATGGTCGCCTGGACAAAGCTGCCCGGCGGCAAATCCGTCTCCACCAACCAGGTGCTGTACAACCTCTCGCGGCGCGGCATCGAATGGGAGCTGTTGCCCTGGTGCCGCAAGCGACACATCCCCGTGATGGCGTATTCGCCGGTGGATCAGGGCAGCCTGCTCACCAAGCGCGGCCTCAAGCAGATCGCCCTGCGCCGCGGCGTCACGCCGGCGCAGGTGGCGCTCGCCTGGTTGCTGCATCAGGAGGGAGTGGTGGCGATCCCCAAGGCGGCGCGGCCGGACCATGTCCGCGAGAACCGCGCGGCTCTCGATCTCGAGCTCACCCCCGAGGAGTTGAAGGAGCTCGACCGAGCCTTCCCGCCCCCGAAGAGCGCCCAGCCCCTGCAGATGACCTGACCCGGCAGGTCTACAGCTTCACCCAGCGCAATCGAAGCGAGTTGCCGATCACCGAGACCGAGCTCAAGCTCATCGCCGCGGCGGCGGCGATCGGACTGAGCAGAAGCCCGAATACCGGGTAGAGCACGCCGGCGGCGAGCGGAACCCCCAGCACGTTATAGACGAAGGCCAGCACCAGGTTTTGCCGGATGTTCCGCATGGTGGCGCGGCTGAGCGTCCGCGCGCGCGCGATCCCCACGAGGTCGCCCTTCACCAAGGTTACGCCTGCGCTCTCCATGGCGATGTCCGTGCCCGTACCCATTGCGATGCCGACATCGGCCTCGGCGAGGGCCGGCGCGTCGTTCACGCCATCGCCCGCCATGGCGACGGTCCGACCCTTGCTCCGGAGGTCGCGCACGATCGCATGCTTCTCCTCCGGCAAGATCTCGGCCTCCACTTCGGTTATGCCGAGCTTGCCGGCGACGGCTTCGGCGGTCGTGCGGTTGTCGCCGGTCACCATCACCAGGCGAATTCCGTCGCTGCGCAAAGCCTCGAGCGCTGCGGTCGTGGTCGCTTTGATGGGATCGGCGACGGCGATCAGGCCCGCGACGCGCCCGTCGACCGCGAGGAACATCGCCGTGGCGCCGTCACGGCGCAGCTCCTCGGCGCGCGGCTCCCAGCTGCCTCCGGCGACACCGATCTGCGCGAGCAATCTCGCGTTACCGACCGCGATCGCGTGGCCGCCGATCCCGCCGGAGACGCCTTTCCCGGTGATCGATTGGAAGTCCTCAAGCTCCGGCATCGCAAGACCGCGCTCGCGCGCGGCAGCCACGATGGCGGCCGCGAGCGGATGCTCGCTCGACCTCTCGAGGCTCGCCGAGAGAGACAACACCGATGCTTCGTCGAACCCTTCTCCGGGTATCACCGCGACCACGCGCGGCTTGCCCTCGGTGAGCGTGCCCGTCTTGTCGACGACCAGCGTGTCGATCTTCTCGAGGCGCTCCAGGGCCTCGGCGTTCCGGATCAGCACACCCGCGCTGGCGCCCTTGCCGACGCCGACCATGATCGCCATCGGGGTCGCCAAGCCGAGGGCACAGGGACACGCGATGATCACCACGGAGACCGCCGCGACCAGCGCGTACGCGAAGGCGGGAGGAGGACCCCGGATGAGCCACGCCGCGAACGCCAGCACCGCGACGGCGATAACCGCGGGAACGAACCAAGCCGAGACCACATCGGCAAGCCGCTGGATCGGCGCGCGGCTCCGCTGCGCCTCGGCCACCATGTGTACGATGCGGGACAGCATCGTGTCGGCGCCCACGGCGTCCGCACGCATCACCAGACCGCCGGTGCCGTTGATCGTGCCGCCGATCAGCTTGGCGCCGGGCTCCTTCTCGACCGGAATGGATTCGCCGGTCACCATGGATTCATCGACCGCGCTCCCGCCCTCGAGGACGACGCCGTCCACCGGTACGGACTCACCGGGGCGGATGCGGAGGCGGTCGCCCATGTGCACGCCATCGAGCGGTATCTCCTCGTCATCGCCGTTCTCGCGCAAGCGGCGGGCGGTCTTCGGGGCGAGGTTCAGCAGCGCGCGGAGCGCGCCGCCGGTCCGCTCGCGCGCGCGCAATTCCAGCACCTGCCCCAGCAAGACCAGCACCGTGATCACGGCGGCGGCTTCGTAATAGACCGGCACCATGCCGCCACGGCGCAATCCTTCGGGGAATACGCCCGGCGCGAAAGTGGCCGCGAGGCTGTAGGCGTAAGCGGCACCGATGCCGAGCCCGATCAGGCTGAACATGTTGAGGGATCGATTGCGAACCGATGCCCAGCCCCGCTCGAAGAAGGGCGCTCCCGCCCACAACACCACCGGCGTTGCGAGCACGAACTCAATCCAGGGGACGAGCTCCGGCTGGATGTATCGGCTGGGGTTTAAGCCGGGCAGATCCGCGGCCATGTCCAGGATCACCACGGGAAGCGCCAGCGCGGCGCCGATCCAGAACCGCCGCGTCATGTGGGTGAGCTCGGCGCTGGGACCCGCGTCCTCGGCGACGCCGACGGGCTCCAGTGCCATGCCGCAGATCGGGCAACTGCCCGGCTCCGACCGCCGGATCTCCGGATGCATCGGGCACGTATAGGTCGTGCCCTTCGGCGCGGGCGGCGCCTCGTTCGGCTTCAGGTATTTGGCGGGATCGGCGGCGAACTTCGCCGCGCAACCGGCACCGCAGAAATGATAGACGGCGCCGCCGTGCTCCACGCGGTGCTTCGACGTGGCGGGATCCACGGTCATGCCGCACACGATATCGCGCGCTGGTGCGCCAGCCGGGACGACGGACGAAGCGGCACCATGGCCGTGGCGATGTTCGGCTACGGCCATGTCGCGCCCTCACCGATACGGCCCAATGCTTGCATGATCATTTCAGAGTCCGATCGAAGATTACCGCGCTGGAAGGTTGGTCCTGGGAAATTCTTGCGAGTCCTACGACCTCTATTTGAGGATCGTTTGATTGAGGTCAAGGACGAGCCTACGTCGGGCCACGCCCTGAATGTGGGAGCCGGTACGACAGCGCACGTCGCGGTCCGCATTTGGTGCAATACCCTTCGCGCCTCCTTATGCGCACGAGACATGGCAGCGCCAGGCGAGGCTGAATCGCCCTTGTGCGCCTCGGCGGTTTCGTCGAATAGTTGATGTCGTAGAGGCAAGGACCGTAACCCCATGGAGGACGGCATGCTCCTGTCACTCGTGTTCCGTCACTTGGTCAGGCGGGGAAAGCTCACGATTTACGACGCGAGCGGCCATCCTCATGTCTACGAGGGAACCCCCGGCCCCGAATTCGTGATCCGGCTGCGCGATCCCAAGCTGCACTGGAAGCTGTTCGTGAACCCGCGCCTCTATTTTGGCGAAGCCTTCATGGATGGCACGCTGACGGTCGACCAGGCGTCGATCTATGACCTGCTCAATTTCATCGGGGAGAACATGAACTTGGCGCCGGACCATTGGGTCATCCGGCTCTGTCAAGGCATCGAGTGGGCGCTGCGCAGGTGGCAGCAGTATAATCCCGTGCCTCGCGCGCAGCAGAACGTGGCACACCACTACGACCTCTCGGGCACGCTCTACGACCTGTTCCTCGACGCCGACCGGCAGTATTCCTGCGGCTACTTTCCGACGCCCGGCATCACGATCGAGGAAGCGCAGGCGAAAAAGAAACGCCACATCGCTTCCAAGCTGCTGCTGAAGCCAGGCCAGAAGGTGCTCGACATCGGCTCCGGCTGGGGCGGCCTCGCGCTCTACCTGGCGCGCGAGTGCGGCGTCAGCGTGACGGGGCTCACGCTCTCGCGCGAGCAGCTCGACGTAGCGCAACGCCGCGCGAACGAAGCCGGGCTCGCCGATCAGGTCCGCTTCGAGCTCTGCGACTACCGCGTCCACCAGGGGAGCTACGACCGTATCGTCTCCGTCGGCATGTTCGAGCATGTGGGCGTGCCGCATTACCCCGACTTCTTCACCAAGGTGAAGGAGTTGCTGACCGAGGACGGCGTGGCGCTCTTGCACTCGATCGGCCGTATGGACGGGCCCTACGTCACCAACCCGTGGCTCCGCAAATACATCTTCCCCGGCGGCTACTCGCCGGCGCTCTCCGAGGTAGTACCGGTGGTCGAGCGGGCCAAGCTCTGGATCACCGATATCGAGATCCTCCGGCTGCATTACGCCGAGACGCTGAAGGCCTGGCGGCAGCGCTTCAACGCCAACCGCGAGCGCATCCGCGCGCTCTACGATGAGCGGTTCTGCCGGATGTGGGAGTTCTACCTAGCGGCCTCCGAGGTGGCGTTCCGCCAGCAGGGCCATCTGGTTTTCCAGATGCAGCTCGCCAAGACCATCGACGCGGTACCGACCACCCGCGATTACATGGTCGATTGGGAGCGCAGCCACCGCGTCCCCGCCGCGGACGAGCGCGCCGCCTAGGCTGGGTCTCAGCGTATTTCGCTCGAAGAGTGCAGCCGGCGCTCTAGGATCGCGCTCGCGCGCGCTCGCGCAGCTCCCCCTTCTGCAGCTTGCCGTTGGCGTTGCGCGGCAGCGGATCGGCCACGAACTCGATCACCTCGGGTACCTTGTAGTCGGCCATGCGCCCGGCGCAGAAAGCGCGGATCTCCTCGGCGCTGACCCCGGCGTCGCGTGGGCGCACGAAGGCCTGCACGCGCTCCCCCAGCACCGGGTCCGGGCGGCCCACCACCGCGCATTCGAGCACACCGGGGTGGTGACTCAGGACGTTCTCGACCTCGGCGCTGTAGACCTTGTAGCCGGCGCGGTTGATCAGGTCCTTGAGGCGGTCGTGCAGCCGCACGAATCCGTGGGCATCGACGGAGCCGATGTCGCCGGAGCGCCAAAATCCCCCGGTGAAATTCGCGGCGGCGGCCTCGGGCCTGCCCCAATAGCCCGGCACCACCATCGGCCCTTTGATCCAGAGCTCGCCGGGCTCGCCCGCTGGCACCGTCCGGCCCTGGGCGTCGACCACGCGCAACTCGCCGCAGGGCACGACCTGCCCGATGCTGTCGGGATGCGCGGCGTTCTCGCCGGGCGGCATGATGGTGGTGGGCGATGTGGTCTCGGTCGCGCCATAGGCGTTGATCAGCGTCAGGCGCGGCAGGCGCTCGGCGAGCGCGGCGACCGTGGCTTCTGGCATCGGCGCGCCGCCGAAGCCGCCGATCCGCCACCGGCTCAAGTCGATGCGGGAGAGTTCCGGCTCCATCAGGCAGAGGATGTACTGCGCCGGCACCATCAGCGTGTAGGTGACCCGCTCCGCCGCGGCGAGCGCCAGGAAATCGCCCGCCTTGAAGGCGCGCATCAGGATGGTGGCGCCGCCGAGGCTCAGCGTCGTGAGCAGGATCGCGATCAGTCCCGTGACGTGCGAGCCCGGCACCGCGAGGATCGCCCGCTCGCCGGCCTCGAACGGAAGGCACCGCTGGAAGGTGATCAGCGAATGGATGATGCTCAAATGCGTCAGCATCGCGCCCTTAGGGCGGCCGGTAGTGCCAGAGGTGTAGAGGATGACCGCCGTATCGTCCTCATGGACCGAAGGCACCGGGGGCGCAGCGATCGGCTCGAAGAAGTCGACCGCGGGCTCGCAACCCGGCCTCCCCTCTCCTACGGTAATGCGGAGCGCCAGGTCCGGAAGGGCATCGACCGGCGACAGATGGCTCGAGAATTCCGCCTCGAGGACCAGGGCCGAGGCACCGCAATCGCTCAGGAGGTTGCGGAGCTCGGGCTCGCGCTGCCGGGTCCCCAGCGGCACCGCGGTGGCACCCAGTCGAAAGCACGCGAGCAGGAAGATCAAGAACTCCGGGCAATTGCCGAGTAGCAGGGCGACACGGTCGCCGGCCTTTACGCCGCGGCGGGCGAGATGGCCGGCGGCGTTCGAGGCAAGGTCCGCAAGGCCGCGATAGGTCAGTCTCCGGCCGTCGCCGACCACCGCCTCGCGCCCGCCGTGCACCCGGACGACCTCGTTGACCATGGCGTTGAGATCGGGCCAGCGCTCGCTGAAGCACGAGAACTCGCGGTCGCCGTAGTGCCGCTCGAGCCTGAGCGCGCCGCCGGGGCCCTCCGGAGGCCAGAATTTGCTGCGGGCTTCGGCCTCACTCATCTTCTCTTGTTCTCTTTTTGTTCGCGTGATAGGGTCCTGCACCCTCGGATCGGAGAATCGCCATGAGCGCCCCAGCTTCCCGCCCCACCCGGGCCAGGCTCGATTTCGAGAACGGCTTGGTGCTGCTGATCGGCTGGGTCGTCGCCCTGGCGGTCACCTGGACTTGAAAGTAACCGGGCCCGCCTCAAAATATCGAATCCGCTGAGTTAGTTTATCCTACGCGAACAACGGTTCGAGAGATCGTAATCCGCCGTTCAGGAGCCAACGCAGGTCTGGGGCCGTGACCCCTGCGGCCCCGGGAGCACCCCGGCTCGGCCTGTTCCGCGCCGGAAATGAGGTGGTATGGTCGCGGGAGGAGACCGCCGCGCCCATGAAAATCCTGGTGATCGAGGATGACCGCGAATCCGCCGCCTATCTCGTGAAGGGTTTGCGGGAGAGCGGCTATGTCGTGGATCACGCTCCCGATGGGCGCGAAGGCCTGTTCCTGGCGACCTCCGGCTCTTATGACGTGCTGATCGTCGACCGCATGTTGCCGGGGATGGACGGGTTGAGCGTGATCGGCGCCTTGCGCGCGACCGAGGTGCACACGCCAGTGCTGATCCTGAGCGCGCTCGGCGCCGTGGACGACCGGGTCAAGGGATTGCGCGCGGGCGGTGACGACTACCTCGTCAAGCCCTTCGCGTTCTCCGAGCTGCTGGCGCGGCTGGAGGCCCTGCTGCGCCGCGGCGCGGCACCCGCCGCCCAAACCAAGCTCCGGGTCGACGACCTCGAGATGGACCTGCTGGCGCGCACGGTGAAACGCGGCACCCAGGTCATCGAGCTGCTGCCGCGAGAGTTCCGGCTGCTCGAATATCTCCTGCGCCACGCGGGCCAGGTGGTGACGCGCACGATGCTGCTGGAGCACGTCTGGGACTATCATTTCGACCCGCAGACCAATGTGATCGACGTGCACATCAGCCGGCTGCGCCAGAAGATCGACAAGGGCTTTCCGCACGCTCTGCTGCACACCGTGCGCGGCGCCGGCTATTCGCTGCGCGGGCGGGAGTAACGGGCGATGGCGAGGCAGCGGCCGGTCGTGCGGCTCCTCCGTACCAACGCCTTCCGGCTGGCGGCGCTCTATCTCGCGCTCTTCGCGACCTCGGTTTCGGCGCTGCTGGCGTTCATCTATTTCTCCACGGCCGACTTCGTGGAGAAGCAGACCGAGGCGACCCTCGATGCGGAAATCACGGGGCTGCGCGAGCAATACCAGCAGCGCGGCATCGAGGGCCTCAAGAAGATCATCATCGACCGCAGCATCGGCGAGCGGCGGTCCGACGAGCCGCTCTACCTGCTCGCCGACGGGAATCACCAGCCGATCGTCGGGAACCTGACGCTTTGGCCTGCCGGGGAGGCCTTGAAGCCCGGCTGGATCAGCTTCCCCGTCGAGGTGCGCCATCACAACGGCGCCACGGAGCTGCACCAGGCGCTGGCCGAGACGATCGAATTGCCGGACGACGGCGATCACCTGCTGGTCGGCCGCGACATTTCGAACGCCAACCTCTTCCGCACGCGGATCCTGGAGACCCTGGCTTGGGCCTCGGTCCTGACCTTGATGCTGGGGGTGCTCGGCGGCCTCTTCATGACGCGCAACATGCTGCGCCGCGTCGATGCCGTGAACCGCACCAGTGAGCGGATCATCCACGGCGACATGTCCCAGCGCGTGCCGCTCACCGGATCGGGCGACGAGTTCGACCAGCTCGCGACCAACCTCAACGCCATGCTCGACCAGATCGAGCGCCTGATGGCGGGCATGCGGCAGGTCACCGACAACATCGCGCACGATCTGCGCACGCCGCTCGCGCGGCTGCGCGCGCGGCTCGAGGTGACCCTGCTGGAGAAGCCCGACGCCCAGCGCTACGGCGAAGCGTTGCGGCAGACCATCGCGGAGGCGGACACGCTGCTCGGGACCTTCAATGCGCTCCTCAGCATCGCCGAGGCGGAAGCGGGCTCGCGGCGCGAGGCGCTGGCGGTGGTCCGGCTCGACGAGATCGCCCGCTCGGTCTCCGAGCTCTACGAGCCCGTTGCCGACGAGAAAGGCGTGACGCTGGTGGCGCTCATCGACGATGGCGTGCTGGTCCGCGGCGACCGCCACCTGCTGTCGCAGGCGATCGCCAATCTGCTCGACAACGCGCTCAAATATACGCCCGCGGGCAGCGTGAGCCTGACCGTGCGGGCGGAGGGCGAACTCGCCCGCGTGGAAGTCGCCGATACCGGGCCGGGCGTGCCACCCGAGCAGCGCGAGGCGGTGTTCGACCGGTTCGTGCGCCTGGAGGGCAGCCGGAGCACGCCCGGGAACGGGCTCGGCCTCAGCCTGGTGCGGGGGGTGGCACGCATGCACGGCGGCGCCGTGCGGTTGGAGGAGAACCGGCCGGGAGCGGCGAGCCCGGGCCTGCGCGTGATCCTGACCTTGCCGCTGACGGAGCCGGTCGCGAGCCTGCCGGCGCCGGTGCCGGAACCGGCCGCGCTCGGCATCTGACGGTCAAGCCCAGCAGCAGCAGCTTTCGGCCGGTGGTTTTGGCTTGACGGGCGCGAGCCGGCGGGCGGCTTGGCGCAACTCCGCCCGCAGCTGCTCCGCGCTCAGCCCCGCGCTCCGCATCACCGGGATCATGATTTCGTCGCCCAGCAACTCGTCCAGGCTCGGCTCGACCTCGCTCATCTTCCATCGCCGCATCGGCCCCTCCTCGATCTCGCGTTGAACTCAAGCGTCGCGGGGAACCGTGTCTGGATTATGGCACGCGAACGAATTTTTGCGGCGTTCTGTGGAGTTGGGTCGAGCGTGCTCAGCGCAGCTCGCCGACCAGCCGCCGATAATCGACCTCTGGGAAGGCCCGCAGCGTCGTGGTGGTGACGGCGCCGGTGCGGCCGATGATCAGCGCGAATCTCGCCGCCACCTCATCGTCGGGAAGATCGTAGATCGCGACCACGTCGTAGGATCCCATGGTGAGGTAGAGCGCCGTCATCTCGCCGCCGAGCTTGCGGGCGAGCGCCTTCGCTTTGTCGAGCCGCTTCGGCGCCTCCTTGATCGTCTTGATGCCCTCGGCGGTGTAGTGGCAGAGCGAGATGTATGTCGCCATGGCTCGGGGCCTCCTTCCGCTTGCGGAACCCCGAGACT
>Ga0210403_10005048_pt1 | contig 11274 bp, 13 predicted proteins | sample IncBWC19MmetaG_FD_150863 | JGI IMG/M metagenome (GOLD analysis project Ga0210403, IMG submission 150863) | Forest soil microbial communities from Barre Woods Harvard Forest LTER site, Petersham, Massachusetts, United States - Inc-BW-C-19-M | ecosystem: Environmental > Terrestrial > Soil >... | reverse complement strand
ATAGGATGGCGATACACAAGGCGGTATGTTCCTCAAATGGCAAGGACGACTATACCGGTGAACCGCTCGACTGGAAATTGACGAGCAAGTACGACAATCAGGAATCGAACAATGGCAAACGGAAATGCAAACCCCAGTTTGCTCTGCTGCCCACTGTGGACCATGTCGGCGACGGCTTAGGGCCGGCTGATTTCAAGATTTGTGCGTGGCGTACCAATGACGCGAAGGGTGACCTCAGCCTGAGTGAATTCATCGACCTGTGCGAGCGGGTAGTCGAAGCAAATGCAACCGCGTGACTGGCCGTGTGGTGTCTCCTCGGACACTTGTGGTTAGTGTTACACGGTGATACATTTTCCGCGACGACGAGACCTCGTCATTTAAGCATGCAGGTGCAAGCCATTGAAAGCAAGCTCTGAGATTGTAATTTACTCATCGCCAGCCGACGTCATGCGATTTATCGATTCAGTTCGTTCAAATGCGGACAGTGATAAGAATGCACTTGGTTTTCTTCCACCAGCCGCTTACGACGGCGCAGCTGAGCGTGGCAATCTGTTTGTTGCGACCAAAGATGGCCAGTGCATTGGGCACTTGCTTTTCGGCGGAACCTTCCCCCGTGGCCGTATCTTCCAGTTGTATGTGACGGCCGAGTACAGAAAGCGCGGCGTGGCAGCGACTTTATTGAGCCAACTCATATCATCACTAGAATCGGTCGGATTTCTAACCATTTCAGCAAAAGTTGCTGACGACTTGGCAGCCAACAGCTTTTGGGAAAAGGCTGGATTTCCAGTACTCCGCGTCAAGCCTGGGGGGCCTTCGCGGGGAAGGTTGATAAACCACAGGGTAAAAGATCTCGATACGCCACATCTGTTTAGATCTGGATCAATCAAAGACACTGATTTAGGGATCGCCTCGCGCTACGCTACGCCTCTGCCGGTGTTCCTCATTGACCTCAATGTCTTCTGGGATATCGTGAAGCATCGCCCCCGCTCAGAATATGCGGCGCAGGTAATTGGAGCAGCGCTCGACAACTTTATTAGGGTACTCGTGGCTGATGAATTTGCGAGGGAATTGCAACGCACCGCAATCTCTTCGGACACCGACCCCGTGTTAGAGTTTGCACTAGAACTGCCGGCCCTAAGCCGCCCGCCGGATGAAGTCCTTGTTCCATTGCACAAGGAACTGTCAGAAATTATTTTCCATACTTGCTCGCAGAATCGACCGCTATCCGTGCGGGACAATTCCGACATATTGCATCTCGGGACGGCAATCCACCACCGGGCGACCGGATTCGTAACCAGCGAAGAAGCGATGGTACGTTGTCGAGATGAGATCTATCTGCGATACGGCGTCGAGATACTGCATGTCAAGAATTTTGCGACGGCCCTTGCCTCGCGCAAGAATCAGATTCAGCCTTTGCACGTACAACTCTCCAGCGACACTCTGAGCGTGCGGGAACTCATTGAAGCTGACGATAAATCACTTCTGGATTTTCTGGATATTGTTTGAGCATCCTTGCACGCCCAGCAGGACTTTTTACCAGGATCTACTTCCGTTATCCACAGAAAGAGGGTTGTTGTCACTTCGCAATCGGATATGGTTTGTGTTGCATCGTGGGATGCAAGAGCAGGGCTGCGTAATAGGGTAGATGTGCGGCTGCTTGTCAATGAAGAACATCCAGCAGCAGAAGCTGCGATCGACTGTCTCATCGGCCGGATTTGTGCAGAAGCGAGCGGTTTGGCGACGGTGCTATTAGAGCTCGTAGTTCCTATTGGGAGCGCGCTGACAAGTAAGGCAGCCTATATTCACGGCTTTAGGTCCGCGAAGGAACCCGTCGAAGAGAGGATGGTGCTGCAAAAAGTGTGCGTCGGCGGGCCCGTGTCCTGGGCCAATTGGCCTAGAATCTCATCGGCGATCACGCAATGCGCAGGGCTAGCATTTCCTCCTGATCTCCCATCGTTTGAAGATTGTGGACAGCCTATATCATTCGTGGACGCTGATGGCAACCCAAGATACATTAGCTTGTGGGAACTTGAGAAACTTATGTCCCCCGTCCTGCTGATATTGCCTGGGAGATCGGGCGTGATAGCGCCAATTCAAAGGGCATACGCCGACGAACTCTTCGGATCATCACCTCAAATGTCCTTCATGCCGCGCAAGGAAGCCATTCTGCACTCCGAAAGAGCATATTTCAGCGCCGCCCGTAACGCCGGTATTATGACCAAGGGTATTCCGCTGTTGTTTTACGAGTCCGGAGGAGACAATGGCCGCTCCGCTGTGATCGCGGCGGCAAGAGTGGTGGATACTGTCGCTATCGAAAAGAGAAAGATTTCATCCACCCTCCTCAGACTTGGCGTTGTGGAAGCCGGTGACCTGCAGGGCTTAACTGTTAGTGACGGCGTCGCCGTGACAAAATTCGACAATGTCATGCTATTCAAGAAGCCCGTTTCTCTGGCGCGGCTAAGACGACTCGGGTGCGTAGATGGTGCCAATTTGGTCACTGCTCGCCGAATTAGCGCCGAGCAATTGTCGGCAGTCTTGATGGAGGGTGATCGTAATGAATGACGTCGACGATATCTTGATCTCAATCCGCCGCGAGTATGTCGATAAAATTCTTACTGGTGAAAAAACGATTGAACTTAGACGGCGATCTCTTCACGTTCAGCGTGGCACGCGCGTCTGGATTTATAGTAAAGCACCAGATGCGATCATCCAGGTGTCCGGTGTGATAGATGACATTGTCAGAGCCTCGCCACATCAGCTCTGGTGCAAATATCGCAACAGGACCGGAGTGAGCTACGCGGATTTCCGCTCATACTTCGGTGATGTGGAAATTGGATGCGCTATTTTTTTGAAGGATATACGGCGGCTTAAGAATGAAATATCGTTGAGCGCCATTCGCAGAGAAGTTCAGTCCTTCCGTCCGCCGCAGTTTTATGCGAAGTTGAAATCTGACAATCCGACTCGACGAGTTCTGCGTGCCTCCGCGATTCATGGATGCCAAAGTTCCGAAGCGTGAAAGGGGCCATGAGCATTGCCTCCAGCGCAAAGGGGTTTGTCCATGCCGATAATGTCAAGATGCCAACCTGGTGGGAGAGTGAGTTTATGAACGTGGCTAAGGACAGGTACAGAGGGACGACGAAGTATATTCATGTTCTTGCCGAATTGGTGAGGGCGGCTCAATACCGCGGTATCACCACTTATCAGGATATCGCGGTCATAATGGGCCTCCCCACAAAGGGTTCGCACATGGGAGTCGAAACCGGTCATGTCCTCGGAGAGATTTCTGAAGATGAAGTTCACTCAGGCCGTCCAATGCTAAGCGCAGTCGCAGTCAGCGTGAGCGGACGGCCAGGGCCGGGCTTCTACAAGCTAGCTAAAAAGCTCGGGCTTATGAAATTAGGCGAGGATGAGGTGAAATTTTGGCAGAATCAATGCGAGGCTGTTTATAGGGCCTGGCGGCGACCATTGCCTTAGCGATTCTCACTCACCCTGAAATACTAAAATATTCAAGCATGGTGAGCGTTCCGCCAAAAAAAGTTGAGCGTCCTAGGAACATAATGATCGCAGAGCCTAATGTTCAACCAACCAAGCTCTAACCAAACATGCAACGGGCAACGCTCCATTTATACAGACGGAATTCTGCGATCACTCCACCCCGAAAGCCAGCAGCACATTGCCGGGTATCTCATAGTTGTGACCATAGCCCGAGTTCACGAACACCATGCCTCCGGCCACCGCTGGTCCGGCGCCATCGAGCGCGCCGCCTTTGGCCGGCACCTGGTTTACGGTGGGAAACTCGCGCAGGGTGTCATAGTCCCACAGCACACGGCCATCCTGGCTCGAATAGGCGCGGAAATGACCGTCGAGAGAGCCGGAGAACACTACGCCCGGGGTGGCGGTGACCGCCGCCGATTGGCCGGGGCTGCAGCGCGGAGTGTGGCAGCCTTCCTCGCTGGGAAGCGCGCTCCATAGCTTCTTGCCTGTGCCGATCTGGATTGCGAAGAGTCCGCCACCCACCTTAGGGTCCGGCTGAATCCCTTCGGGTCCTGCGGCTGCGCCCACATCCGATATAGCTACGTAAGCGGTTTGGTTGTCGGCGGCCGGTCCCCACTGGATGCCTCCTAACACTCCACCTTTTCCGAGCCGAGTTTGCCAGAGGATCTTTCCCTTGGCATCGGGATCGAGCGCGTAGATCACGCCCGATTTCTGGGCGGCCAAGACAACATTGCGGCCGTCCGGCAAGGTGCGCAGGATGGGCGAAGATCCGAAATCGTGGTCTGGCCCCGCATCCTTCGGACAATTCTTATTGCCGGGCTGAAAGCAACTGGAGTTCCAGTCATCCTGAGGAAGGACCTGGCGTGCCCAGGTGATCTTGCCAGTGGCAAGATCGAGGGCCAATATCGCATCCGTGAGCGGCGTGGAGGGTTTGGTATACCCATCGCCGGTTCCCACGTACAGCACCTTGCGTTTAGGGTCGATGGCCGGCGAAGACCAAATGGCCCCACCGGAGGGCCCAAATATTTGCACTCCTTCTTTTGTGGTTTCCACGACGTGCGCGCGCTCCTTGACTGTGTATGTCCGCCAAAGTTCTTTACCGGTCTTGGCATCCAGGGCCACGACGCTGCCGCGGAAGGTGCAACATTGATACGCAGGATCGGCCGCCGCCCACTCTTCGCGGGAAGAGACCGGCACATAGAGCCGGCCCTGGAACAACTTAGGAGAGCCAGTGATGCGCGCCACCGGATGCGGATCTAGCAACTTCTTCCACAGTAGTTTTCCGGTAGTAGCATCAAGAGCATAGGCCTCGCCACGCAGGTCGCCAAAGTAGGCGATGTTGTCCGGACCGATGGTGATGGCGGTACGCACCCCGCCATCCGCCTGGAAGCTCCAATACGTGCAACCGGTGGCTGCGTCCAGTGAATAGACCAGGCCGGCGGCGCTGCCGATAAAGACGCGTCCCCCGGCCACGACGGGCTGGGCGTAGGCCGAAAATGCAGCGGGGAAACCAAAGGCCCATTTCAGCTTAAGTTTTGGGACCTGTTCCGCACTCAACCGTGAGGCATCGGCAGGCTGGAAGCGGCTGTTGCTCAAATCCACACCCCAGCCGTTCCACGATGGTCCGCCAAAAAGTTTGGCGGCCGGGTCGGCGCAGCGATTCGCGCCCGCCGGCGGAAACTGTCCTATCCGTTGACCCGTGAGGAACTCCGCTACCGCCACCCGCTCCGCCGGTTTCAGGCCTGCGCCCTGGCTGCGCATCTGCCCACTGGTCAGCGCAGTGACGATATTCTCCGGCGCCATGGACTTCAATACATGCTGGTTCATAAACGGCGGGGTATCGGTCATCTCGTGGCATCTGGCGCAGTGCGACTGGTAAAGTGCCTGGCCGTTCGGTGGCGCTGCCTGTACGCACAGGGCGTTCGAAAGCAGCAGGCTGGCTGCCAGAAACGCTTGGCAACAGAAGTTGGCTGTGAGCTTAGCGGTCTTTGTCATCATTCAAGTATCTTTCTGACCTCGCCTTCCAGGTCGTTGACTACTTTGCATGGAGTGTTGAAGGTCATGGTCGCGCGTTTTTCAGCATCATAGGCCGGCCATTGCGGAAGCCCGGAATGATTGGGATTTCCCGTGCGCGCGAACGCCACCCAGGTCCTACTCACTACCTTCGCCAGATCGTGCATTTGTGGTGCGTTTCCAAGAAGCAGTGGGCCTTTCTCCACGTTGTCGAAGGCGAAGGGAATTTCGATGGTGTGTGGCGCTCTCAGGATGCCGTCATCCACGGGCGCGCCCCACTGGAATATATAGAAGTAAGCCGGCGCCGCCTTCAGCGCCGCTTTACGTTCAGCCAGGCGAATGGAGTTGGCGAAAGCGAAAGTTGAAGTCGCTATGTCGGTGTAGAGATAGCTGGGCGAGTCCCCAGGCCGCAGCTTGCGGAAGGCCGCGATCAGCGCCTCGGCCTTGGCGCCCACACCGGGAATCGTCTTGGCCTTCTCTGCTAATTCGGCGTCGGTGAGCTTGTTCCACCAGGGTTGGCCAACGTTGTAGAGCGTCTGCTCATCTTTGGTACAGCCAACCATGATCGGAACGCTCGCGGAGATGGCCGGCGCCGCCGGATCGAAGGGATGGTTGGGCAGCGCTGCGCCGTCAACCACAGGGGCAAAACGCAGACCGCCGAGGCCACCGCGTCCACCGAGCTTGGCTTGCATGGCAGCGGCAGCCTTGGCCAGAGCTTCCGCCGGGACTGCTTGCAAGGCATTCATGTCGCCGGGAGCGATTTGCAACTCAGAGAGAACCGCCTTGGCCACACCGGTTGCAATCTCTTTAGGAACGCCCCGGATGCCGGGTCCGCTTTCGATAATGGCCCGATGGAACAGGCCTTTAGCGCCGGGCATCGCGAGCAGAGCGCTGACTTTACCGCCTCCGCCAGACTGGCCGAAGATGGTGACGTTGCCAGGATCACCGCCGAACTCGGCAATGTTGTCGCGTACCCATTCGAGCACCGCGATCAGATCTAATTGGCCGGCATTTCCGGAGGTGGCGTAGGCCTCGCCCGCGAGTTCGCCTAGATATAGATAGCCGAAGACGTTGAGCCGATGATTGACCGTGACCACTACCACGTCATGACGGCCCGCCAGATTGTGACCGTCATAGGCAGGCCAACTGCCGGAGCCGTAGTTGAAACCGCCGCCGTGGAACCAGACCATGACCGGGCGTTGCTTTGCTCCGCCCAGTTGCGGCGTCCAGACGTTGAGGAACATGCAATCTTCGTTTTGCCGGGCAAGATCATCGGGCGGTGTGAACACCTGGCCAAGCGCCTGCCCAACATTGCCGGGATAGGAGACGGCGGAGCCTCCGCTACGCAACTGCATGGAGGCCGCGCCCAGTCTGCCAGCATCGGCTACCTCTTTCCAGGGCTTGGGTTTCTGTGGAGGCATGAAGCGCAGAGGACCCAGCGGAGGCGCAGCATAACGCAAGCCCCTGAAGGTTGCCACGCCGCTCTCAACCATGCCTTGCACGGGACCGTTGCTGGTCTTCACCACACTGGTGGCCGGGGTGTCAGCGAACGAGACTTTGGTGAACAGACCGGCGGCCGCGAATCCTACACCCAATTTCAGCGCTTTACGGCGCGTTAGTTCCAGCCGATTCTCCCGGCCATCGTGGTACATGACGGCTACCTTTCCCTCTCTCTGCGCTTTTGTGTCTCCGCGCATAGAGAATCAGGCTTCACGGCCCTGAACGAGTGGTCATTTTAGACCTGTTCCGGCACGGGCTGCAATCACTTTTGTGCATCAGGAAGTGCGAGCGGCGCCTGCGGAAGTCGCACTACTCGTCACTCTCACCTTTTTGTCATTCCGAAAGGCCGCGCACGCGCGGTTTTGGCGCGGGCGTGGCCTGAGAAACCGGCTGCGCCGCGTTCGAGGATCGCCAAAATCTTTGATGACATCAGGCGAGCAATCGCAAATTGTCGAAACCTATCTGTCGAAACCTAGCTTGTCCGTACTCTCAGCCTGCGGTATTCTGCAAGAAAGGGGAACTGATGATGGCCGACCTTGACTGGTCGCAATGTCCTGCGGTGGAAAGCGTCCCCGGCAAGGTTAGCGGCGCATGGGTCTTTCGGGGAACACGGATGCCGGTCCAGACGGTGTTCGAGAATCTTGAGGCCGGCATGTCGGTCGATGAGATAACGGAAGTTTTCGATGTGACACGGGAAGAAGTAAGGGCCGTTCTCCATTTTGCCAGCGAGAGCTTTGCGAAAGCGCCGACCGCCGGCTACGCATGAACTACGGAGGACGCCATGCACACCACCAAACTGCGCAAAGTCGGCGGCTCGATCATTCTGGCCGTCCCGCCCGCTCTGCTCGACCTCCTGCGCTTGCGGCCGGGAGCCAAAGTTGGCATCAAGGTACGTAGCGGACGGCTGGTTATGGAGCCGCGGCCTCGCTACACCCTGGAAGAGCTACTCGCCCAATGCGGTCCCAAAACGGCGCGCAGCAAGAGGATGAGGAAAGACGAGCGCGACTGGCTCGATAGTAAGCTGGTGGGGAGCGAGGTCATCTGATGAAGCGCGGCGAAATCTGGCTCATCAGAACTTATGTATCATCCTACTATTTTCGGAGATAGATCATGAACGATACACGTTCTCTGATTCTGGCCATCTTTGTGATAGGTGCCGCATATTTCTATAAAAGGATTGCCGGCAGAGCGGACTTCGAGCGCATCATTGACTATGTCACGGGTGGTGGAAGTGAAGTCGTGGATATTGTCTGGAAACGTTTCGGCGAGGGCTGGCTTGGTTCAGGCAATCAACGCATCTACGAAGTGACCTTCCGGCTTTCTGATGGCCATATCCGGACCGCAATGTGCAAGACAAGCTGGCTCGGCGGCATTTACTGGAGTGGCGGCGCCCCGCCTGCACCTCCTGCAAGAAGACCACAGGGTAGGTCACAGACAGCCAGTTGATTCGGGCCGGCGGGTTTCCCGGCTTGACTAAGGTTCTGTGTGGCGAGAAAAAGCCCGCAATCGATATACTTCCGCTGTGCAAATTCAACCCGCTCAGTCACAGGAGATTGCCGGGAATCCCAAGCACCACGGCATCATCGGATGCCTGCTGGGCACAGCGGTCGGCGATGCCCTCGGACTTCCGTGCGAGGCCCTCTCCTTGAAACGCCAGCAAAGGCTCTACCCGGAGATCAATGGTCATCACTTCATCTTTGGGCACGGAATGATTTCCGACGACACCGAACATACCTGTATGGTCGTACAGGCGCTGATCGTTTCAGCAGGTGAACCTGGCCGGTTCGCAGAGAGCTTTGCCTGGCGCATGCGCTGGTGGCTGTTGTCGTTTCCGCCCGCGATTGGATGGGCAACGTTGCGCGCCCTTCTCAAGCTATGGGCCGGGTTCCCGCCCGGCAAGAGCGGGGTATTTTCCGCCGGGAATGGTCCGGCGATGCGTAGCGCAATTCTCGGAGTGTGCTTCGGGGACGATCTGCCCCGCCTGCGCCAACTGGTGCAGGTCTCTGCCCGCATCACCCACACGGATCCGAAGGCGGAGTGGGCGGCCCTCGCGGTGGCGGTAGCGGCGCACATGTCATCTTGCGGCGAAGCGGCGCCCGACGAGTTTCTCGCAGCCTTCCGCGATGCGCTGGGCGAAGATGCTGGACCAGCAGCAGAGTTCGTGGATCTTCTGAATCGGGCCGCGCAGAGTGCGACCCGTGGTGAGAGCACACAGTCGTTCGCGGAATCCCTTGGCTTGCAAGCCGGGGTAAGCGGTTATTCGTACCATACCGTGCCGGTGGCCTTGCAGACTTGGTTGCGCCAGCCCACTGATTTCTCTGCGGTGCTGAATGCGGTCCGCTGTGGAGGAGACACCGACACGGTGGCCGCTATCGTAGGTGGAATCATCGGGGCGCGAGTTGGCAAGGAAGGCATCCCGCGGCAGTGGCTGGAGCGGATGTGGGAGTGGCCGAGAAGCACAGCATGGATCGAGCGATTAGGTCAACGCCTGGCGCAGGTGTGCGCATCCGGCATCCCGCAGCCAGCAGTCTCTGTGCCTATCTGGGCTCTCTTTCTCCGGAGCGTCGGGTTCACGGCGATTGTGCTGGCACACGGAGTGCGCCGGCTTTTCCCGCCCTATTGAGGCTACGAATATTTGTTTGCCAAGAAAGATCGGGACAATATCGCAGGCGATGAGTTGGCGGAATTTCGGAAGCTCGCCAAGGCTTACGCGGCCCTAACGGCGCAGCAAGTAAGCAGCCTCATGCAGAACAATTCTTGGATGGAGATATGCCAATGAAGACGAAGCGTAAGTTCAAAAGTGACGCCTTTGCGGCCATTCACTCCTCGGCCTCTGCTCTTGCCAAGGTTGTGCAGAAACACGGGTTGAAGATGCTCGCCTGAACTGGTTTGGTGAATCATTCAGCTTTGGCATTGCTTGACCCGGCGAGGCAACCCAAGGGCTTTCATTCGCCGGCAGTGCTCCTCGAAATCAGAGCGCGGTCCTTTCCAGCGGAGGTCTTCGACCGTATCAAAGACCGGAACATCCAGCCGCAGGGTGGCCAGGGTGCGGAACAATAGGGCGTCGCTCCATGTGTTGAACAGCGATTCGGCGAGAGCGCGCGCCCTCTTGATGGAAGGATGCCATGCTTGCCAGTCCTTGGGAATGTTTTCGAGGTGGGGATATTGCGACAGAGTTTGGGCCGCGGCTTTTGCGCCCCATCCTTTCACACCAGGGAAGCCGTCGGCATTGTCACCGACCACTGCCAGGTAATCCGGAATCGATTGGGACTTCACCCCGAACTTGGCTACCACGCCGGCGTCATCGCGCAGGGACTCGCGTCTGCGGTCCATTTGGACCACGCGCGTACCGACAACACACTGGCTGAGGTCTTTATCCGGGGTGCAGATGAACACCTTCCCTACGCGGTCATCCTGTGCAGCTTTCGCGGCGGCGGAGGCCAGCGCATCGTCCGCTTCGAATTGGACCATGGGCCATACCATCACGCCCATGGCTTCCAGCGCCGCTTCGAGAATGGGGAATTGTGAGAGCAGCTCCGGGGCCACGCCTTCGCTGGTCTTGTATCCAGGATACAGGTCGTTCCGAAAGGATTCCACCACGTGATCGGTCGCCACCCCTAGGTGGGTAGCGCCATCCTCAATCATGGCAAGGACGGAAGACAGCACGCCGCGTACGGCGCCGATTTCCTGGCCGTGGATATCGGCCGCGGCCGGCACGGCAAAGAAGTGCCGGAACAGCTCATAGGTCCCGTCGATCAGGTGAACATCCATGCATCCCCCATTACGGTTCAACGTAAATCCTATGCACGCGGTCACCCAGGCGTGTGAGCAGCTCATGCGAGATCGTCCCGGCCTTCTGTGCCACTTCTTCAGGACGCAACGTATGGCCGTTGTGTGTGCCGTAGAGCAACACTTCGGCGCCGCTTTGAATACCGGGGAGATCGGTTACATCCACCTGCATCTGGTCCATGCTGATGCGGCCCACGATGGGAGCGCGGCGGCCTTCGACCAGCACTTCGCCTTTGCCGGCCAGGGCCCAGGGCAGGCCATCGTCATAGCCAAAGGGAACGATTCCCACACGGAGAGCGCGTTGCGCGGTGTAGGTGCGGTTGTAGCCGAGGGTCGCGCCCGGCGGAAATTCCTGGATGCTGGTGATCCTGCTGGTGACGCCCACGGCCAGTTCCAATTCCAACGCTTGCTCTGCGGCTTCGGAAGGAAATAGCCCATACAAGCCCAGCCCCACGCGCACCATGTTGTAATGGGCAT
>Ga0210403_10005047_pt1 | contig 11275 bp, 11 predicted proteins | sample IncBWC19MmetaG_FD_150863 | JGI IMG/M metagenome (GOLD analysis project Ga0210403, IMG submission 150863) | Forest soil microbial communities from Barre Woods Harvard Forest LTER site, Petersham, Massachusetts, United States - Inc-BW-C-19-M | ecosystem: Environmental > Terrestrial > Soil >... | reverse complement strand
ATGCTGCTTTCATAATTATCTCAACAACACAATGATTCGCGTTTATACAGATGGTGCTGCCCAAGGCAATCCCGGACCCGGAGGATACGGGGTGATTTTGAAATTTAATAAGGCCGAGAAAGAATTGTCAGAAGGATTTCGGCTTACAACGAACAACCGGATGGAATTACTTGCCGTCATCAAGGGGCTGGAGGCCATTAAAAAAAATGGAATTCCCATTACGATCTACTCCGATTCAAAATACGTGGTGGAAGCGGTGGAAAAAGGTTGGTTATGGAATTGGCAGAAGAAAAATTTTAAAGACAAGGCTAACGTTGACTTATGGATGCGCTATATCCCCCTGCATCAAAAACTGAATCCAAAGTTCGTGTGGATAAAGGGCCATGCCGGGCATCCGGAAAATGAGCGTTGTGATGTCCTGGCCGTGCAAGCTGCATCAGAAAGAAAACTTTTGATTGATCACGAATATGAAGCCAATCAGAAATAAAAGGGCCACGATCGAGTGATCGTGGCCCGCTAAGTGTTGGGGGCGGTTAGAATGTTACTTGGCCGATTTTAATTTATCCAGTTCTCCCTGATAGGTCTTTATAAATGGTTTTTGATTTTCAGGAATATTTTTGATGGCTTCTTCCCAATATGTGATTGCTTTTTTTGTGTCCCCCATAGCGGTATAACCACGGGCTAATCCAACGTTCGGTGTAAATTTGTCTGTCGCAAGATTTTTCTCTGCATTGTATTTGAACACTTCCATAGCTTTTTCTTTCTTGCCAGCATTCAAAAGCCCGCGTGCATATTGATGTATCTCCGTCACCGAAGTTGATGGCAATTTAATTGCCTTATCCATGAGCGCATCAGCATCGGTCTCTTTTCCCGTGGCACGCAACACTGCAGCTTTCGCCTGGAAAGTGGCCATCTCTTCCTTGCCCCCCATGAGTGGATTTATTGCCCGGTCCGCCCATTTGAGCGCTTCTTCTAAATTGATTTTATTTTGGGCGCAGAAATTTGCAGCCTGCGAATAATTGCGGTAATCAAAACCTACCGGTGAACGCAATTGATTCCTGATCGTGGAAAGATAAATGTCGTTTGCATTCGGAACTTCTAATTTTAGTGAGATTCGCTTTTTCTCCCATTGTAAATACGCAATCGTATATTCAGGTGTGCGTTCATCAAAGCCATACGTGAGGTATTCAGTTAAGGGAGCATCGGTGGGAGTTACATCCACGCGAAGTGCATCTTCTTTCTGGTCATAGAAAAAGCTTCCCCAGCTTGTCGAGTTGTTTGAAAAAATCCACGTCCATGATCCCTCCTTGGCTGGCGCTAAAAACAATGCATAGCTTCCAGCTTTCAAATCTTTCCCTTCAACCTTTACATCATGAGAAAATTTTATGACGGTATTCTCATTAGCGCCGGCTCTCCAGGGCATTGGATTTAAGCCAGCTCCCTGATCCTGAAAACCATAGGGCACGAGTTCCCCCCAGATATGCCCGGTGCGATCCTCACCCTTCGGTGTATGTACATGAGGGCTGCTGTAGGTAATAGAGATTTCGACAGGGCCAATGTTTTGAACCACTTTCGCTTTTTGATTATTCCCACTGGGTGGCAACACCAAACTTTGTGCATATCCATGGCCTGCCAGGACCATGATAACGACGACTGTAATTAATCTTTTCATTTGGATTTTGGGTTAGTGACCAATGCTTGTTCTAACGAAAAATGCGGCTTCCGGATGTCACCCTAGATTGGGTATTTCTTAGACTCCCGGCTGGAACGTTGAGGCACTAATACTTTAAGTGAAGCCGGGTTTAGGTCCACTACAAACTTATCGACGGCAGGCATTGCCTCACCATCAATATGAAAGGCCATGGATTGGTCCACGTCAATACTGATTCTGTTTGTTTTAATAATCTCTACAAAACGTGAATGGTCCAAATTTCCGGAAAACATCTTTCCCGCAAATCCCAGCGCTTGAAAAATCGGAACCTTTTGAATGAAGCACACGTCCATGAGTTCATCGCAAACAGAAGCCTGCGGAGCAACGCGCGCATTGTTGCCAAATTGAGAAGAGTTGGCCAACGCAATGATGAAGGATTTGGATTGAAATGAATTTCCATTCACGGCTATTTTCGCTTCAAAAGATTGAAAGCTTATAAATTCTTTGAGTACCAATTTGGCGTAGCCAATTATTCCCCGGTTTGCTTTGTTAGCAAAAAGACCGGCCACGTGTCCGTCAAATCCGATGCCTGAAACGTTTACCGATAGTTTTCCATTGATGGAAAGGGTATCAATCATCTGCGCGCGATGCTGAGGGATAATGGATAGCGACTCCCTGAAAGACATCGGTATACCCAGGTGACGAGCCAGTCCGTTACCTGAGCCTTTCGGCAAAATGCCCATGGCAACTTGAGAGCCAATTAACCCCTGAGCTACTTCATTCACGGTACCATCACCGCCAACAGCAAAAACATAATCCAGTTTCTGGTTAACGGCACTTTTTGCAAGCTCGGTTGCATGTCCGGGGCTTTGTGTAAATTCAATGGTGCTTTCGATATTGAATTCTTTGCATTGCTCAATAATGCGACCTTCCACCTCCGGGCGGTAACCACCACCAGAAAATTTATTTATAATAAAGAGTGCGCCCTTTAATTTCGACATGAACTCCGAACTTAATTCAATGAAAGATTTAACTTTACCGGTAATTCCATTCAAACCTAACCGAATTCTTAAACCTAGCCAAACCTGAATTAGTTGCAATGTCTGATTTTACACCGAGAAAGATCAAGTTCAAAGCCTGGGATCAGGAGCATCGATTGTTGATGCGACTGAACAGTATTGAGTGCAGCAAGGGGGAGCTTATTAAGAAAAACCACGTGCTACTGCAGTTCACTGGCTTGCTCGACAAAGAGGGGGAGGAAATTTATGATATGGATGTGCTTTTCATTTCCCTCGATAAATATATTGTCTTTTGGAATGATGTTAAAAACGGTTGGTACTATTCACCTTTGTCAAACCGCGAAAATCATTCTCCCTTTTTGATGAAGGAGGCCGAGCGCATGAAACGATTTGGCAATTTCTTTGAGCTCTCCAAAGAAGCGCTCAGTCCCGATGCCTATCGGGATAAGAAGACTATCTTTTAATTTTAGATTCAATGTAAGCAACCGCCTGACCGATGGTTTGCATTTTCTCGGCATCATCATCGGGAATCTTTACATCGAAGGTTTGTTCAAATTCCATCACTAATTCGGCATAATCTAATGAATCAATGCCAAGGTCTTTCACAAAACTGGCGTCTGAAGTAATTTGGGATTCGGGGATTCCTAGTTTCTCGATAAGGATGGCGTTGATTTTGTGATTTACGTCTTGCATATTCGAATTTTTCAAAGCTAAGCCTTTTCCTATTTTTTGCCAACAATTTGTTAAAACCGGAGGAGAAACTCAGTTCCTTCACCTAATTTTGACTTTACGGTGATTTGTCCTCCATGCTGCCGCATGATTTGTCTGGAAAGGCTCAACCCGATACCTGACCCTGTTTTTTTTGTGGTGAAGAACGGCACAAAAATCCGCTCTAAGGCATCGGCATCAATGCCATTGCCATTGTCTTTAACCGAAATGATAACGTGTCCTTCGTTGTCATAGGCGGATAACTGAATTCTCTTTTCCAATTGTGCGTCGAACGCCTGGATGGCATTTTTGATTAAGTTGATTAACACCTGTTCGATCATGGTTTTATCTGCCTGGATGACCAGGCCATTGGATGGCAAGTCCACTAAAATTCCTATCCCATGATCGGCAAGTTCTTTCTTGTGGAGCACTGCCATTTCATCCAGCAAATCTTTGACTATTACTTCCGTTAAATTGGGTTTGGGCACGTGCGTCAAATTCCTGAATTCCTTTACAAACTTGATAAGACCTGCACTGCGTTTGCCGATGGTTTGAATAGACAGGTACATGTCCTCAGCTTCTTCTTTTCTCAAAACTAGCTCGGAATTTTTGAGTTTCTCTTCCAACTCTCCCTCCACCATTCCGGCCAATGATGAAATTGGGGTGACTGAATTCATGATTTCATGTGTAAGCACGCGGACCAGGTTTTGCCAGGCTTCCATCTCCTTTTCTTCCAATTCACTCTGGATATTGCTCATGGAAATCAGCTTCATCACTTCCCCACGCAACGTCAGTTCGATCGCATAGAGGGAAAGATAGAGTGTTTCGTCGCCCATCTTTAAACGAAGCAATTCGCGACCGCCTGTCTTTAGTTTCAGGAATGAATCCACCAGGGAACTATCGACCTCCCGGAGGTCATCCAGTTTATCGACCTTATCCACACGCAGCAGCCGTTTGGCGCTGGTATTCATAATTTGGATGGCTCCCTCTTTATTAAAGGTGAGAATACCTATCCCGACATGTTGAACAATATTTTTAAAGAATTGGGCTACATCATCATATTTGATTGGCGTGTCATGGGGCAGCGGTTTCTCAGGTTGTTTTTCAACTGGCTTCTCCGGAGGCGTGTCGACCATACGCAGCAGTTGGATGCCTTGAAATGCTATAGCAATGAGGAGTACGATGGTAAGTGTAAAACTGAACTTATTCCCCATGGAATAACCGAGCACAAAAACAGTAGCCGCTAAAATAGCGAGTCGCGTAAATCCAGGCGTGCGCCAGTTATAATCCATATTTTTCCATCCTGCGGTAGAGCGAGGCGCGCGTCAGTCCGAGCTCCTCGGCAGCCTTGGAAATATTTCCGCCATGCAATTGAATGGCCTTTACCACTGCCGATTTTTCGACCTCATCCAGGTTCAGGGTGTCCAGAGATGCACTTTCACTTCCCTTCCGGTTAAATAAAAAATCACTTTCCTGCAGTTGATTTGAATCGGCCATGATTACCGCACGTTCAATCGAGTGTTGTAACTCGCGGACATTTCCCGGCCAGGGATATTTTTTCAATTTACTCATCGCCTCTGCTGAGATCGTAAGCACCTCTTTGTGGTATCTTTTTGAATAGTAATTCAGGAAGTGTGTTGCCAAGGCAGGGATATCATCGATACGCTCACATAATGGAGGAATGGTGATCTCCACCGTGTTGATCCGGTACAATAAATCCTGCCTGAATTTTCCATCCTTCACCATTTGATGCAGTGGCATGTTGGTGGCACAAATCAACCGGATGTCAACCTCCATGGATTGGTTCGCTCCTACCCTTGTCACCTGCCGGGATTGCAAGGCGCTAAGAAGTTTACTTTGAAGACTCATGCTTAAATTTCCAATTTCATCAAGGAAAAGAGTGCCATGATTGGCCAACTCAAATCGGCCGGGTCTGTCTTCTCTGGCATCGGTGAATGCGCCTTTCTTATGACCAAATAATTCGCTTTCAAAAAGTGTCTCGGTTATGGCTCCCATATCCACCGCTACAAAGGAGTTGTCTTTACGCAGCGAATTCTGATGGATGGCCCGGGCAACTAATTCCTTGCCAGTCCCATTCTCTCCAAGGATCAGCACATTAGCATCCGTTTTTGCAACCTTATCAATCAGGGAGAAAACCTCCTTCAACGATGCACTTTGTCCAATAATATCACGAAACGGTTGACTGATTTGCTCCTCCAGCATTTGCTTTGCCTTACGAAGTTTGTCCACTTCGTTGTAAGATTTTTTCAGTTTAATGGCTGTCGAAATTGTAGCCACCAATTTTTCATTTTGCCAGGGTTTTAGGATAAAGTCGGTGGCTCCCTCTTTCAAGGCGCGCACGGCCATCTCCACATCACCAAAGGCAGTAATCATAATCACCACGGCTTGTGAATCCCTTTCTTTGATTTGCTTCAGCCATTCAAACCCTTCCTTGCCGCTTGTGGTATCTTTGCTAAAGTTCATGTCGAGCAAAATCACATCGTAGGTATCGTTATTTAACAAGAAGGGAATCTTATTTGGGTTTTTCTCAATGATCACCTGATGATTGGATTTTTTCAACAACATTTTGGCCGCCAACAACACGTCCTCATCGTCATCAATCATCAATATTTTGCCACTTTCGTTCACAGGGTTGGGGTTAAAAGATATTCGTAATAGGAAAAATTATGCCAATCGAATGGAGGTCAAAAACCAAGGTCAGCATGCATTTGTATGTGCTAAATCGTACAAAGATGTCCAAATTTGAACAGAGAAAGAAATCGAATTTTATGGCTTGTCGGAGGCATCCTTGGTTTTATATTCAAATAAAACTACGCGACCGTTTTCTTTGACTAATAAAATCCTTTCATCCGAAACCAACACGAATTTGCCTCGACCAACATTCTCAAGTCGAACTTTCTCGGTATATAGATCGAAGAAAACAATCTTGTCATCCTGCAGAAAATAGAGTTGATAGCCAAAGAAGCCGAAATTGTTGGCATCCGTTTTAAGTTGGTTCACTTTTTTTCCGATGTTATTATAAATCACAATCCCGGAATTTTTGTCCAACAAAAAAATCAGGTTCTGATATTCTCTAAGGTAAATAAAATTGGGTCTGGACTCTGCCGAATCAATGTAAAATTCAGCCGTCACTTCGTTATTCGACGGATTTACTTTTTTGATAGAAAAGTCAGCTCCGTCCAGGACCAATAATTTATTGTCGTTGGTGGGACAGGCGAGCAATGGTTTAATAGCTACAGCCGGATCCAGCTGACGGTTATCTGGGTTTTGAAAATTCCGATCGTAAGTAATACACTGTTGATTTTGCTCCTGATAAATAAAAATCCTGGGGTGAAACCAGGGTTCTAACAGTGTGGGAGTTTTACTTTCGTTTAATGAAGCTAAAATTTTTCCGTTCGCATCATATTTTTTTATCTCGCCATTTCCAGACACGAGGAAAAAATTCCCTAACCGATCAATGGCAACGCTTTCAATTTTTCCAGCTTTAATTTCCTTAACTTTTTTTAAGTTCTGTCCCTTCAACGAAAAGCAGCATAATGATGCGAAAAGCTGGAGCCAAAAAAATAATCCAAAGTAAGTCAATCGAGTCATCAGCGTTCGAACGTCTTTAGTGCAAGGGAATTATTATCCAAAACGGCATATGTGTTGAAATGCACCCATTCACCAAGATTGATGTAACGGCTATTCTCGCCAACCTTCAAATCAAGTGGCAAATGCCGGTGGCCGAAAATATAAAAATCATGATGCTGTTTCTTTTCCAGTTCCTTGCAGTAGGCAAGCAAAAACTCTTTTTCCTCACCAGTGAATTTCTCTTCCCTGGCATTGTTACTGATTCGGCTTTTCCGGCTCCAATACTTTGCGATAGCAATACCAAGGTTGGGATGGATTCGCGCAAACAGCCACTGGCAAATGGCACTGTTGAAAAACCATTTTAGCAATTTATAGAAGGAGTCCCCATCGCCCAATCCATCGCCATGCCCAACCAGTATTACGGAATTGTTTACCTGCAACAACTGTGGTTCACGGTAAATAATGATACCCATTTCCTTCTCGAAATAATCGAACATCCACATGTCGTGATTCCCTGTAAAAAAATAGATGGGTATACTTTCGTCGCGAAGTTCGGCTAGCTTTCCCTGCAAGCGAATAAATCCTTTGGGGATTGCCTGTCGATACTCAAACCAAAAATCAAAAATATCACCCAAAAGATAAATGGAATGAGCATCTCCCTTTAGTTGATCTAACCAAGCGACAATTTTCTTTTCTCGCACTAAGCTCGCCTCGCGATCAGGCACACCCAAATGAAAATCAGAGGCGAAATAAATTTTCTTTCCCGCAGGGAGACTAACTTGCATAGGTAAAAATAAAAAACCTGGCAGGTTTATAAAACATGCCAGGTCGTTATCATTTATTGAATATCATTTAGGTACAGTTGAAGGTTCTTTCGCTGGCTCGGAAGCTCCATTTACATTTCCGGTTTCCGCATCCTTTTTCTCTGGCGGGGGAGTACCATTGGTAAATTTTTCGTACGTAGTTTGATGTGCGAAAGGCCTCTTGCCAATCAACCGTTCCAAATCCGATTGAAATAAAATCTCCTTCTCCAGCAATTCTTTCGCGATCGTCTCTAATTTTTCACGGTGATGGCTCAAGAGCGTCTTGGTTCGTTCAAACGCGTTGTCAATAATCTTCTTTGCTTCCTGATCAATCCTTTCTGCCGTTGCATCTGAATAAGGTTTATTAAAGGAATATTCTGACTGCTTGGAGTCATAAAAAGACATATTTCCTATTTCTTTATTCATCCCATAAACCGTTACCATGCTGTACGCCAATTTGGTGATTCGTTCCAGGTCGCTTAAGGCACCGGTAGAGATTTTTCCAAAGACGAGATCTTCCGCAGCACGACCGCCAAATGCCATGCACATTTCGTCAATCAACTGTTCGGTCTGGTAGAGGAATTGCTCCTTCGGTAAATATTGGGCATAGCCTAAGGCAGCAACGCCCCTGGGCACGATACTCACTTTCACCAGCGGGTCAGCATGCTCCAGGAACCAGCCGGCTACGGCGTGGCCAGCTTCATGATAAGCCACTATTCTTTTTTCCTCAGGAGATATGATTTTATTTTTCTTCTCAAGGCCGCCAATCACCCGATCAATTGCGTCCTGAAAATCAATCATTTCCACCTCTTTCTTGTCTCTTCGGGCGGCGATGAGCGCTGCTTCATTACATACGTTGGCAATTTCCGCACCTGCAAATCCGGGCGTTTGAGCAGCCAATTTCTTAATATCTAAATCTTTCGAAAGTTTGATCGGTTTGAGATGCACTTTGAAAATCTGTTCCCGGCCAGCAATATCAGGCTTATCAATACTGATCTGACGATCAAAACGGCCCGGTCTCAGGAGTGCCGAATCCAACACATCAGGCCTATTGGTTGCCGCGAGAATAATTACCCCACTGTCAGTGGCAAAACCATCCATCTCCACCAGCAACGAGTTCAACGTATTTTCACGCTCATCGTTCGCACCGGGTAATTGGCCGCGACCGCGTGAGCGACCGATTGCATCAATCTCGTCAATGAACACGATGCATGGTGCTTTCTCTTTTGCTTGCTTGAAAAGGTCCCGTACACGTGCTGCGCCTACCCCTACAAACATTTCAACAAAATCAGAACCTGAAAGGGAGAAGAAAGGCACGGCTGCCTCCCCCGCTACCGCTTTCGCCAGTAACGTTTTACCGGTTCCGGGAGGGCCCACCAATAGTGCTCCTTTCGGAATTTTGCCTCCTAACTTGGTAAATTTCTGAGGTGTCTTTAAAAAATCGACAATTTCCTTTACTTCTTCTTTGGCTTCTTCCAAACCCGCTACATCTTCAAAGGTGATTTTCACTTTGCTCTCCGCGTCAAAAAGGGCAGCCTTGGATTTTCCAATATTAAAGATTTGCCCGCCTGGGCCACCTCCACCTGTCATTCTGCGCATTAACATCCAAAAGCCGACGAGCAGCAAAATCAAAAAGCCCCAGTTCAAAAGTTCGCCATATCCACCCCCCTCTTCATACTCCAGATCGGGCGCATTTTGATACTTATTTCTTAATTGAGCATAGCGGTTTTCAAAAACCTCTTGACTTCCAATTTTACATATATAATGCGGTCCGCTCTGGCTCAGGCCGAGCGGGCCGTTCTTTTCTAATTCCAACCGATACTTCGCGTTTTGTAATGCCTCGGGCTTCAAGGTAATCTGTACTACGGCGTCCTTCTTGTATAACTGCACACGCTTTACATCGTTACTGGCAATCATTGCTTCGAACGTAGATGTCTGAATATCAATCAGCCCATGGGCGTTTTTGAAAAATGTTATGCCGAGGATCACTGCGGTCAGAACTAAAATCACCCACATTTGATAATTGGGCCTTGGAACCTTAGGTGGTAATATTTTCTTTTCTCTCTCTTTGTCAGCCATTGAAATAAATGTTAAAAAATGATTTAACGGTGTTTGTCAGTTATGGTTCAGTCTTCAATCAACGTGGTTTTTGCATCTCCCCAAAGTTTTTCCAACCCGAAAAATGCTCTCCTGTCTTTATTGAAAATATGGACCACCACAGAGATATAGTCGAGAAGCACCCATTCTTTATTGTTGTGCCCCTCTTTATGCCAGGGGTTTTCTTTCAAATCCTTATACACAAATTCGTCAACCGAGTCCGAAATGGCATTTAATTGCTTATCGGAGTTACCTGAACAAATCACAAAATAGTCAGTCACTGCGTTCTTAACTTCCCTCAAGTCCATCACCACAATATCCGATGCCTTTTTCTCTTGCATTCCTTTCACCACCAGGTCGGCAAGTTTTTCCGAGTCGTGCTTTTTCTTTCTTGCCATTAATTAAATTGGGATTTTGTTTTAGCTGTGGGGAAACCGCTACTAAATTCGCCTTTTGGCACTATTCAGCTAATATCGTTTAACCCAACTTGCAAATCTAACCAAAAACTATTGTATAAAATCTTTGCCAATACTCTTTTCACTGGTCAACAGCTCGTTTTTGTGCCAGAATGTCACTCCACTAATTCGCTGGCGTCCGATCTGGCTTCCCAAAGCATTTTATCGGAAGGAACCGTGGTGATCACGGGCAATCAAACCGCCGGACGCGGACAGCGCGGAAACACCTGGGAAACGGCCAGCGGGCTGAATCTAACCTTTTCTGTTCTACTTCGGCCAGCTTTTTTATCGGTCAAAAGCCAGTTTTACCTTACGATGATAACCTCCCTTGCCATTGCTGATTTCCTGAAACAACGATCCATACAGGGGGTCAAGATCAAGTGGCCCAATGACGTTTTAGTTGACAAAAAAAAGTGTTGCGGAACATTAATTGAGAACACCATTCAAAATGAAACGTTACTGCAAAGCATTGTTGGGATTGGTTTAAATGTCAATCAGAAAAGTTTCAGTGTTCCAACGGCCACTTCACTTGCCGTGGTCAAGGATCAACACTATGATCTGAATGAAGCCCTGAACTCCTTGCTGGAAAATTTAGAGAAACGGTATCTTCAGCTTAGGGCTGGGAAACTGGCAGCGTTAAAAAAAGAATACTTAGAGAATCTTTTCGGGCTTGGTGAACCTCGAATTTTTATTTCAAATGGGAAAGAGTTTGAAGGTCAGATTGACGGTGTTAGCGAGCACGGCGAGTTAACTGTCAAAGTAAATAAGGAGCAAAAGAATTATAGTTTGAAGGAGATTGGTTTTGTCTTGTGAGGAGTCGCCCGGCCACTTGAAGCGGCCAGGCGACCATGAAGCAAATTATTTAGTTGCGTTCAACATCTCCTTCCCAAACAGCATATAATGTTGCTTGCGCGTGCTCCAGTGATAGCCCAGCGAGAAAGGCAATGGCTG
>Ga0210403_10005046_pt1 | contig 11276 bp, 10 predicted proteins | sample IncBWC19MmetaG_FD_150863 | JGI IMG/M metagenome (GOLD analysis project Ga0210403, IMG submission 150863) | Forest soil microbial communities from Barre Woods Harvard Forest LTER site, Petersham, Massachusetts, United States - Inc-BW-C-19-M | ecosystem: Environmental > Terrestrial > Soil >... | reverse complement strand
CCGTTGTGGCAGCTCGAACAGTTCGTGTCGGTGGCCGCGTGGGCGAAGGCCGCGCCGCTCCAGGTGGTCGTGCTCTTGTGGCAGGTCGAGCATTCCGCCGTGGTGGCGACGTGGCCCGTGCCCTTTCCCTGCGCGCCGGATGTGCCCTGGCTGACAAAGGAGCCATTGTGGCAGGAGCTGCACGCAACCGCGCTCGCCGCCGCATGGTTCATCGTGTAGGTGGTCCAGTTGGCGGTATTTGTGTGGCAATTGCTGCATTCCAGCGTTGCGGTCGGAATGTGCGGTGGCGTGCTCGGGCGTTGCGCGCCGGACGTGCCTTGGCCGGCGTAGGAGCCATTGTGGCAGGACGCGCACGGGATCGCGCTCACCGCGGGGTGGTTCATCGAATAACTGGTGAAGCTCGCCGCGGTGCTGGTGTGGCAATTGCTGCATTGGGTCGTGCCCGTCGGAATGTGCGGGGGCGTCGTCATGCCGGTCGCGGTCGCGCCGTTGTGGCAACTCGAGCAGTTGGTGTCGGACGCCGAATGGACGAAGGCCGCGCCCGACCAGGTCGTCGTGCTGGCGTGGCAGGTCGAGCACTCCGCGGTGGTGGCGACGTGGCCGGTTCCCTTGCCCCGCGCGCCGGAAGAGCCCTGGCTGAGATAGGCGCCGCTGTGACAGGAACTGCACGCAACGCCACTCACCGCCGCGTGGTTCATGGTGTAGGTCGCGAAGCTCGCGGCCGTATTGGTGTGGCAATTGCTGCATTGGATCGTCGTCGTCGGGATGTGGGGCGGCGTGGTCAGGCCGGTCGCCGTCGCGCCGTTGTGACAGCTTGAACAGTTCGTATCCGACGCCGAATGGACGAAGGTCGCGCCCGCCCAGGTCGTCGTGCTGGCGTGACAGGTGGAGCACTCGGCCGTGGTGGCGATGTGACCCGCACCCTTGCCCTGGGCGCCCGCCGTACCCTGGCTGGCGAAGCCCCCATTGTGACAGGAGCTGCACGCGATGGCGCTCGCCGCCGCGTGGCTCATCGTGTAGCTCGTCCAGCTCGACGTATTGCTGTGGCAACTGCTGCATTCGAGCGTTCCGGTCGGGATGTGCGGCGGCGTGGTCAAACCTTGTGCGCCAGACGTGCCTTGGCTGGCGTAGGTTCCGGTGTGGCAGGATGCGCACGGGATGCCGCTCGCCGATGCATGGTTCATCACATAGGTGGTGAAGCTCGACGTGCTGGCATGGCAATTGCTGCACTCGAGCGTTTCGGTCGGGATATGCGGCGGTGTCGTCAGCCCGGCTGCCGTGGCGCCGTTGTGACACGAAGCGCAGCCGCCGCTGATGCCGGCGTGGTTGAACGATGCGCCCGCCCAACTGGCCGTGGTGGTGTGGCAGGTCGAGCACTCCGCCGTGGTCGCGACGTGGCTCGCTCCTTTGCCCTGCGCGCCCGCCGTACCTTGGCTCACATAGGAGCCGCCGTGGCAGGAGCTGCACGGGATGCCGCTCGCGGCCGCGTGGTTCATCGCGTAGCCGGTCCAGCTCGCCGTGTCAGCGTGGCAGCTGCTGCATTCGAGCCGTCCGGTCGGGATGTGCGGGGGCGTGGTCAGGCCGGTGGCGGCGCTGCCGTTATGGCACGCCGCACATCCGGCGCTGATGCCGGCGTGATTGAAGGTCGCGCCAGCGTAGCTCACCGTGTTCTTGTGACAGGATTCGCACGGCGCATTGGTGACCGGATGGTTGGCGGGCTTGCCGACCGCGATCGTGCCGTTGTGGCAGGTCCCGCAATCGCCCATGATTCCGGCATGATCGACCCGAACTTGCCGCCAGTCGTTGACGACGTGACATTGCTCGCAGAGATTGCTCGTGCGCGGATGCTGGCTGATCTTTCCCTGCGCGAGCGTGCCGTTGTGGCAGGACGCGCATTGCTGCGGCGTCCCCTTGAAGCGGCCATTGATGTGGCACGATGCGCAGTCGACCCGGCCATGCGCGCCGTTGAGCGGAAACCCGGTCGAAAAATGATCGAACGAACCGGGTGTTTGAGCAAACCCGGATGCAACAGAAAAAGCGAGCGCGGCAAATGCCACGACCAGCGCCCGCATCAGTGTTGCAACAACGTTCATCAAATGCGTCGCCCCGATCTTTCGGCTTCCCGCCGGAATTGATCCTTTCAGTCGTGATGCTCGACGCTGCCGATCGCGGCGGTATCTGGTCCCGCCTGGCTCCATCAAAGCTGAATGGGGTCAAGACGCATCGCGCCTGCCGGGCGCGGGAGCGCAATGCAGCGCTCCCGCCCGGCCCCCCTCCGCGTCAGCGATTACGAGCTGATGAAGATCGACACGTGTGTTCCCCCCGATTCGTCCCGACCACATTCCCCGACGCGACGCACGCATGATCCCGAGCAATTGTCGCGCGATCAGCGTGCCTGTCCCCTTGCGTTGACCATTGCATCGGCGGGAAGCGACCATATCGTGGCAGCCGGTGCGTTTGTTCGGGGCGATTTCGCGGCGGTGGCGGTTTGATTGGTAGCTCGCCACCATGAGAGCCATGTCGACGTCTCATGATAGGAGGTCCCGATATTCATGGAATAACCTGACCACCTCGACCGTTGTCGTTTGAATTGCTGTGCGACTTCATCCGCTGAGAAATCTGTTGAAGGTTTCCGGGTGCCGCACGGACGCCGTGATCCGGGGGGATGGTACCTCGATGGCGCGCGACCCTGCCTACGATCTTGACGCGGTGGATTTGCACGGACGCCAACACCGATCCTCAGGACTTGCCTCCGAGCTGGACGATCGCGTGCCGTTGCGGAGCCCACACATCCGCACCGTCAACGGACCGATCGATCTCGACGATCCGCCACCGATAAAGTCGAGCATGGACGCCGATCGGACTCGCTTCCGATGGCCCGGCGAGAAACGAACGCATCAATCAAATCGATCGAATTCAGCTCTGCGGAAACCGGCTCGACCGCGGCTGCTCTGGGTCGCCGGCGGGCTGATTTTTGCCATCAGCTTTGTCGCCGCGATGCGCTTGACCAAGCCTGCTAGGCCGCCGACCCCGGCCATGACGACGCTGGCCGGAGCCACGATTTCGGACCTCGGCCGCTTGATGGCGGCCGTCAAGGCCGCCGGGCTCCGCGGCACGCCCGATGTCAAGGGCAGCATCGACGAGATCACGCGTCTAGACAATGACCATGTGGCGTTGAAGGGTTGGGCAGCCGACATCTCCGACAGCGGCTCTCCGCTCGCCGTGATGGCTTTCGTGGACGGCCGCAACACACTCACGATGGAGACCGCGGGCGGGCGGCCCGACGTCGCCAGTGCGCTTGGGCTGTCTGATGCCGCATCGGCGAACATTTTGTTCCAGGGCGATCTGGCGTGCAGCCGGGGCCAAAAGCTCATCGTCGTCGCGGTTGCGCCGAGCGATGCCTACGGTTATTTCGGCACCCGGTTTTGCCCGTAGGGCCCGCCCGTTCACCGAGGCCCGGCCGGAGGCTGCGGATCGGCCGCATCGTGCAGCGCTCGGCGCGCGCGCGCGAGCCTGCTCATGACCGTGCCGGGGGGTGAATCCAGTGCCTGCGCGGCTTCCTTGTAGGAGAGGCCGTCCACGCACACCAATCTGAGCAGCGCGCGCTGCTCCGACGGCAATTGCGCAATGCGTTCCCGCAATTCCAGCAGCGACAGCCGCGTTTCGGTCACGACCCTGCCGTCGGGACCCCAAATGTCCGCGATGGCCGCGATGTCGACGACCTCTCCCTTCACCTTTTCGGCTCGCACCTGGTCAATCCAGAGATTCTGCGCAATGCGGTACATCCAGCTGTCGAGACGCGTATCCGGCCGCCATTGGTCCAGGCGGGCGAGCGCGCGCGCGCAAGTCTCCTGAACCAGATCCTCGCTTTGATCCTGATTGTGGGTCAGCGCGCGCGCGAAGCGCCGCAGGCGCGGCAAGAACTTGACCATATGACGTCGAACGTCGTCCGCGGCACAATCGCCGAACTTGGGCGACCAGCGATCGACGACCTGAGTCGGTACACGCGAGCCGATTGTTGCAATTCGCCGCGGACCGGCCGCGGCGACCCGGGCAGCCTCTGCGGCTTTGGCGCGTTTCATCGCACGATCGTCCCTCGTTTGAACGAACTGGTGGTGTGGCATCGCTCGCATGCCCGGCCAAACGAGCCCTGATGAACGTCGTCCAGCATGTGGCAGCCGTAGCAGCCGGTTTGCAGAACGATCTTGATCACGTTCTTGACGGTGTGACAGGCGTGACAGTCGAGGCCTTGGTGGGCTCCGGTCAGCGGGTATTTGGTTTGCGTAGTGTGATCGAAGCGCCAGCGGGCCCAACTGTTCGGGTTGTGACACAGCGCGCAATTGGCGCCCAGACGCCCCTCGTGAAACTGATCCTTGTGGCAGCTGGCGCAAGCCGATCGGGTTCCCTTGAACGAGGTCGTGCGGTGACACTCCTCACAAGGCACGACCGCATGGCGGCCGAGCAGCGGAAATCGCGTGAGGTCGTGATCGAACGCGACCGTCTTGCGCCAGTTGGAATCCCCATGACACTGCTCGCAGCGGGTTCCCAGCTGGCCTTTGTGGGCATCGTCCTTCTTGTGGCAGGAGACGCAGCTTGTTGCCAGTTTGTCGCGAAAGAGATCGCCGGTGTGGCACAGGTCGCATTTGATCCTGGCGTGGCCACCGCGCAGCGGAAATCTCGTCTTGTCATGATCGAACCGAACCGTCTTCCACATCGCCTGATCGTGGCAGTCCTGGCATTTGGGACCATAGCGTCCCAGGTGAACGTCTTGCAGGCGGTGGCATTCGACGCAGCCGGTGGGCACGTTGGTGTAGCGCTGGCCGGCGTGGCACGCCGCGCAATCGACCGACCGATGCGCGCCCCTCAGCGGAAACTTGGTGACGTCGTGATCGAACGCCTTCACATGCATCCAGACATCTTCACCGTGGCATTGGTCGCATTTCTCGCCAAGCTGGCCCTTGTGCGGATCACTCGCCTTGTGGCAGTCGAAGCAGAGACCGGGCGCGCTGCGAAACTTGGCGGCCTGCGCGTGACAATCGTTGCAGGCCGTCGCCCTGTGGGCACCCTGCAGGCTGAAATTCGTAACTGCGTGGTTGAAGGTCTCGCGATCGAGCTGCACGATGTCGGCGCCTCTGCCTTTGTGGTCGGTATGGCAGACCCTGCATTCCTGCTTCGCCGCATCGAGCTGGTGACCGTGAAAGCCCGTGCCGGCCAGCCGATCCGCCGCAATCTCCTTGTGACATTCGAGGCACTTGCTAGTCTGCGATTGCCGCGAGAATGCCGCGTGGCAGCCGAAGCACTCCTTCTCGAGCTTGGCGTGCCCTTCGACGAGCGGACCCGGCATGACCAGCCGCTCCAGCATGTTTTGTGATCTGGCCGCCCAAACCGTCGACATCGCGAGAACTGTCCCGATCGTGAGTGCCCGTGCGATCCGACACCGCAATGCCGAATCTCCGGTCAAAACAAGTGTGCAGTGACGACGTGGATTGCGGTCGCCAATACCAGGATGAAGAACAGAGGCAGGTGCAGCACGTGCCAGAGGCCGAAGACGCGCTCGTAAAACGCGAATGCGGCCGCCTTTCGGACCGCCGCCAAGTGCAGCACCACCAGCTCGGCGATGGCGCCGATTCGCTGCTCGCGCGTGCGTCGTGACCATCTGCACCGCTTTGCTTCGGCCCTGATTGTCGAACGCACGTCGCGCAAGAGCTGATGCCGAATTACGCGCGCGCGAATCTCCAACCCCGGCAGTACGCACAGGGCGCCCAGGAAATTGCGCGGCACTCCTGTGGCCTGCGTCGCAAACGCATCGAGCTGCTCCACTAAGCGGTCGCCGGCCGGAAGCCCGTCGCCGAGCGCATGTTTCAAAACCTCGATGTCGGCCAGGATGTCGCGAACTTGCGCCCTGCGGCCATAAAGGCCGAGATGGATCTTGCCGTACAGATAGCGACCGACAATTCCGCTGATCGCGACGATCAGCATCGCAAACATCGCGACGTTGCTGTTGAGCGAGCCAAGCCTGAAATTCGAATGGAAGAGGATCAGCGTCGGGCCGACGACTCCGAGTGCCATATGTAGACGAAACCAGAAGGCCACCGACCCGACTGCCCGCGGCAACGCCAGGCGTTTGCGGAGCGGGTAGAGGAGCAGCAGCAGCATGAGACCGGCTCCCGCAATTCCGAGCCAATATCCGAGACCGGTTTCGGGCGTGAGGTAGTCCTGATCGCGGTTCAGCCAACCGACCAGGAGGGCGCCGAGGAGGCCGGCACCGAAGGTCATCGGCACAATCCACAGCTGCGGCCGGGTCGCGTAGTGGCCGAAGCGGGACATCAACGCCCATGGACTTCGAGCTGTGTTTCGAATCGATGGGCCGCGATTCTTATTCGCACTGCTCTTGGATCCCGAGAGCGGCACATACGGCTTGATGCGCAACGGTGCGGGCGCGGACTCCGCCATTGACCCCCCAACACGGCACTGCACGCTCGTGCTGCGGACCACCCCGCAGTTGCAAGCCTGCATCGCCCAAATCGGGGAGCACGAAACCTACATCATTTGGGGATAGTGTGAACAAACGCGGGCCGTTTTGAGGCGCAACACATTGTCGTCGACAGTGCACTTCAATCAAATTGACGCGCGACGGCGTACCTATCTACCTAAATGGCCGCGCTGGCTACGATTCATGCACTACTGGCGGAATATTCGTTTGTCGGAATCGTTATGCTCCGCGCGAGTGAAGGCTCATCGGCACGGGCACTGATCTATCCGTGGGGTAAAACCCTGACGATCTCATCGGCAGTAGCCCCGAGGGCGATCAACAAACAATTGCGCCAAAACGTATCCACATACTCCGTGAGACGGGTCGCAACGGAAATGACCAGCGACCATGACAAGCCGAAGCCACGCAGGAAGGTCTCGACATGAGCCTCGATCCGCTATTGGTCCTCTACGCCCTGCCCTTGGTCATCGTTTGGATCCTCTATTTCGGGCTGCGCAGGAGAGCCGAGTGGCAGAGCATCGCCAAGCGCCAGGCAGCCGCGGAGGCCGGGTTGCTGCAGCCGCCGACCCTGCACCCGGAGATCGACCCGACCCTATGCATCGGATGCGGTGCCTGTGTTCGCGCTTGTCCAGAAGGGGAGATTCTCGGCCTCATCAACGGCAAAGCCGTGATGGTCGAGCCGTCGGAATGCATCGGCCACGGCGCCTGCAGAGCGGCCTGCCCGAGCGACGCAATCCGTCTGGTCTTCGGCACGGCGCAACGCGGCGTCGACATTCCCCATGTCGGCGCCGACTTCCAGACCAACATTCCGGGTGTTTTCATCGCCGGCGAGCTCGGCGGCATGGGCCTCATTCGCAACGCCATCGAGCAGGGCCGCCAAGCGATCGATTCCGTGCGCGCGCTGGACGGATTGGGACGTCCGGGCCTGCATGACGTGGTCATCGTTGGCGGGGGGCCGGCGGGATTTTCGGCCAGTCTCGCGGCCATGCAGCACAAGCTTCGCTTTGTCACCGTCGAGCAGGATAGTTTCGGCGGCACAGTGGCGCATTTTCCGCGCGGTAAGCTGGTCATGACGGCTCCCGCCCATCTGCCGCTGATCGGCAAGGTCAAATTCCGGGAGGTGAGCAAGGAGAGGCTGCTCCAATTCTGGCATGGGGCCGCGCAACGGACCGGTCTACGCATCAACTACGGAGAGCGCGTCGAAAGCGTGACGCGGATCGGAGCGGGCTTCGAAGTCGAGACAACGCGCGGCCGCTACCCAACCCGCTCGGTACTTCTCGCGATCGGTCGCCGCGGCACCCCGCGCCGACTTGGCGTTCCGGGCGAAGATCTGCCCAAGGTGGTCTACCGGCTGATTGATCCGCAACAATATCGTGGGCAGCACGTGCTGGTGGTCGGTGGCGGCGACGGAGCGCTGGAGGCCGCCGCCAGCATCGCCGCGGAACCCGGCACCACCGTCACCCTATCGCATCGCAGCGAGGGATTCTCGCGCGCCAAGCTGAAGAACCGCGAGCGCGTGGAGGCGGCGCGAAAGTCCGGCCGCCTCAAAGTGTTGATGCAATCGGATGTCAAGAAGATCGGGACCGGTGATGTCGAGCTGGCTCAAAACGGCAAACGGACGGCGATCCGGAACGACGCGGTCATCGTATGTGCGGGCGGCATTCTGCCGACGCCGTTTCTTAAGAGCATCGGAATCGAAGTCGAGACGAAATATGGCACCGCCTAGAACGGCACGCGTGGTTCTGATGATCGGCCTCCTGGTGCATGCGCTTGCATCCGGATTGGGGGCCGCGCTCGCCCAGGAAGCCGGCGACGGCGCGGTCGATCGCGCGATCGATTCGGCGGTGCGCACCGGACAATATGTGCAAGCAGCCGCGCTCCTCACCCGAATGGCAAATTCCGGAAATGCCGAGGCACAATACCAATTGGCCTCGCTCTATCGATCTGGGCGCGGCGTGCCGCCGGACGAGGTGCTTGCCTTCAAATGGATGAAGGCGGCGGCCGAACGCGGGCACGCGAGGGCCCAATTCAATCTTGGCTCGATGTATCTCGCCGGGCGCGGCGTGGGGCGCGATATCGACCAGGCGCGGACCTGGCTGCTCAAAGCGAAGGCGCAGGGATACCAGGACGCCAACCTGCTGCTCTCGAATCTTGCGGGCCGGCAGCCGAAGGAATTGCCTGCATCGCCGCCGGCTCCGGCGGCCGCCAAAGACGCCGCAAACGGTCGCCCACAAATCGCGCCGCCAGCAGCCGCTATGCCGAAAACGATTGTGGAAAATGGACGCCCTTTGATTCTGGATGCCGCATTGCGCGGCCAAGCCGATGCGGTCCGGCATTTGATCGCGAACGGCGCGAACGTTGCGTCCCTCGATAATGACGGCAACACCGCGCTCGCGCTGGCAGCCGCCGCCGGGCAAGTTGCGGCGTTGAATGCGCTGCTGTCCGCCGGCGCCGACGTCGAGGCTACGAACAATTTCGGCGAGACGCCGCTGATGCTGGCGGCAGCCAAGGGCCATTCCGACGCTGTCGAAAGCTTGTTGGAGAACAAGGCCGATGCGATGGCGACCGCCCCGGGTGGCGCCAGCGCCTTATCGACGGCCGTGCGCGGCTGCCATGACCCGGTGATGCGGACGTTGATCAGTCATGGCGCCGATACCGGATTGGTTCTCGAAGGGGGCGTGTCGCTGCTCATGCTCGCCGCCGCTACGTGCGATGAGTCGATCGTTCGGCTGCTGTCGAGCGGGCGGACCTCGGTCAATGCAGCCGATCAACGCGGGCGAACGGCCCTTTGGCTCGCTGCCGGCCGCGGGGACCCGGAAGTCGTGTCGGCACTGCTTTCGATGCCGGCCGACCCGAACATTGGCGACCAGGACGGCACGCTGCCGTTGCACGTCGCGCTGGAGAACGGGCATGCCGAAGCCGCCGCGATCCTGCTCAGTCGCGACAAGAACATCGAGCGCCGCACGCCGACCGGCAACACGCCATTGATCCTGGCCGCGCAAGCGGGATTGAAGGGAATCGTCGGGGATCTGCTGGCGAGAGGCGGGGCGCGCGATGCCAAGAACAATCAAGGTTATACCGCCCTGATGATGGCCGCGCACGCCGGGCACGCCGAGGTCGTCACGGCTCTCGTCAGTGCCGGCGCCGATCGAAGCCTCAGAAACAAGAAACGCGAGACCGCCGGCGACATTGCCGCGGCTTTGGGACACACCAACATTGCGCAAATGCTGAAATAGCAGCTGAATCTGAGCCGCGCCTAAAGGCGGTAGATCGTCACCCACTTGCCCCATTTTCTGGCAAAGCCCGCGATTTGCTCGGCCTTGGCGTCGTCGTGATCGGTCACGACACAAAAGCGGGACGCGACCAAACGAAAGCGAACGAGCTCGATCCGCTTGCACCCGATCGACCAGAGCTGATGGGCCAGAAAGCTGACCTCGGAGCGCCGGCCGGTTTGTCGCTGAACAAAGACCAGTGTTCGGTCTTCCCGACGCAAAGCGGCGATCTCGGAAAGCGCCACATGCTGAGGGCTGAGCCGGGTCCCCTGGATTCCGTTGTCCGGGTCGAGAAAAACCAGATCGGCTTCGCTCACCGCGTGGACGAGCTGCTCGCTCCATCTACGGCGCTGCGCCCGTGGTCGCGGAACCTGCGTCCGGTGGAACAGCGCGTCAGACAAGAGTCCGCTTGCTTCAAGCGCCTGCACTCCACGCGTCCCCGTAACGGATCCTTCGACAATATTCGTGAGCGCGTCGAAAATCTCCGGAGCGAGGTGACGGAACTCGCCAGGACGCTTCAGGTAGTCGAAACTCTTGCCGCCATACTTGTCGCCGCCCTCGCCATTCGTCAGGTACCAGCAGACAGCCAGCCTTTGTCCTCCCATGAGGGACCGAAGCAAGGCGAGCTTTCCAAAGTCTCCGATGTTCCCGACGTATCGATCCTGCATGGCGCCCCCAAGACGACAACGAATCAAGGGCGAAGCAGCTGGCTCGGGCCGACCAATTTATAACAAACGTAGCAGAAATGTCACAGCCATCAGCCGATTATCAGGTAGGTGTTGGTGTGTCGGTCGGCGGTTCTGTCCAAAAATGCCCGATCGTGTGGGGAAGTGAATCGGACCGCGGTCCCGATTATGATGGGCGTTCGAACGGCGGTGGAGATGAATCGGGGCCGCCTCTCGCCAAGGTCCGCCACCATTGAGCCTGCGAGATTAACGAAAGGTTCGCGCGCGACTCAGGTTGATGCCCTAGCTAGGGGCGCTCAACAGCAGGTAAACTGGTAATCCGGCACGCAGGGTGGCGGGCTCGTGCTTATGTTGGCGAGAGCAAGGTAAAGCCAATCAATCATCATCGCGCCAAGATAATGTCGCAAAAGCGATGCATCCGCATGGTTGGAGGTCCATATGAGCAGATTGGCGGCGGTGGTCTGTTTTGTTTTTGTCGCGGCTTCGGTAAACGCTCAGACAAATCCGCAAGCGATGATATTATCCGCAGCAATCGACTGCATTAAAGAAGCAACTGCCACCGGTACCGTAGAAAGCGATGGTTCTGCCCTCATATTTTCGTGCAGCGCGGCCAAGGCCAAGACGCTCTATAATTTTCTCGGCAGCAAGATTCGGGCTGAAATCGTTCTCGACCGCAATGGCAAATTCGAAAATCGGCAGTTTGGCAATAACGCTTGTTACCACCGAGTCGAAGACCAGAGCAGCAAAGCCGCCGACTATTTTCGCTGCGACTTGATTATTGCGATCGGAGACGCATTGAGCGAATAGGAGGTGGCAGTGTACGCT
>Ga0210403_10005045_pt1 | contig 11276 bp, 10 predicted proteins | sample IncBWC19MmetaG_FD_150863 | JGI IMG/M metagenome (GOLD analysis project Ga0210403, IMG submission 150863) | Forest soil microbial communities from Barre Woods Harvard Forest LTER site, Petersham, Massachusetts, United States - Inc-BW-C-19-M | ecosystem: Environmental > Terrestrial > Soil >... | reverse complement strand
AGCGTCAACCCATTCTCACCTATCTCACCCAAGCGGTGGTCTGTTACCGCCGCCGCTCCATCCCACCCTCGTTGCTTCACAAATCAGCATCACAGGCCTGAACTGTTACCAGTTCTCCCAGTGGCAAAGATATCTATTCATAGCCTGATGCTCACGGCCAAGCCATCGCGCAGCGGCAGCACGGTAGTGAAAAATTCGGGCATGGCGCAAAGCTGCCGGTTGAACTCCTGGATCGCGCGGGTAGAAGCATCTTCCGGGTCCTGCTGCGTCACCTTTCCGCTCCACAGGACATTATCGGTAATAAACAATCCGCCCCGCCGCAACCGCGACGCCACCAAGGGCAGCACCCGTGGGTAGTCCACCTTGTCGACATCATTAAAGATGATATCGAACTCCCTCTTGGTCTTGGCCAACAGTTCGAGGGCGTCGCCAACCTCCACGCGGATGCGCTTGTCGACGCCTGCCTGCGCAAAGTAGCCGCGCGCTTCGTCGGCGTTTTTCTGGCTGCCGTCGGTATAGATTACCTGGCCGCCCTCGCATATCGCTTCCGCCCACCAGATCGTGGAATAGCCGATCGCCGACCCCATTTCGAAAATGTTCTGCGCCTGGACCATTCGAGCATACTGATACAACACACGGGCCACGGCCGGCCCCACGATGGGGACATCGCGCTTCTTGGCCTGTTCTTCGATCTGCCGCAATACTGCTTGGCGTGCAGGCAGAAGGCCGTAAATGTAGGATTCAACCGCCGCTTCAGTTATGCCAGGCATCGGAAAAGGTTCCTTCGTTTGGAGTGTGTGCAGAGATTGCGTTTCGATCTTATCAAAGAATCTGTAAGAGAAGCCGCATTGAGCTGGGCGGGCAGTGCCGGATCCATCGTACGCGAAAGTGACATTCAAGAGCGCACGCCTTTAGACGTAACGAGTTACGTCTTTTACGCCGTGGTTCGTGGTGATCATCTCCAGCGTTGTTGTGCCGTCATTGCGTTCCGCCGCCTCTGTACAGCGTTGCGCTAACCCAGCGGATGGCATTGGGCCAGCACCTGCATAAGATCTTCAATGCGCAGCGGCTTGCTCATGTAATAATCCACTCCCGCCTGCAGACAGCGCTCGCGATCTCCTTGCATGGCATCGGCAGTCAAAGCGATGATGGTGGGCTGCTGGTGATTGGGAAACCGGTTACGGATGAGCTGCGTGGCTTCTGCTCCGCCCATCTCGGGCATTTGCATGTCCATCAGCACCACATCGTAGGGCTGTCTGGCGATGGCTTCGACCACTTCCAGTCCATTCACAACCACGTCGGCATGGTAGCCGAGCCGCCCAAGCGTGTAGCGCGCGACTTTCTGATTGACCATGTTGTCCTCGGCCAGCAAGATGCGCAGGGGCAACTGCTCCGCAGTCTTGGGGTCCGCTTTAGGTTTGCCGGTATACACGCCGAATCCGGAGGGATGTTGGTGAAGCGCGCGCAGAAGCGCATGATAGAGCTGGGAAGGTCGAAGCGGTTTGGTAAGCTGGGCCGCGAATAGTTTGGATTCGTTTTGCTCCTCCTGGCGCCAGATCCACGTCCACGCGATACATGGCAACTGGTTGTCGCAGATCGCCTGGAGGTCTCTTACCAGAGACAGGGCATTGGCATCGGGTAGCTGCATATCAACGATGGCTACATCGAATTGCCCGTCTTCACGCGCACAGCGAAGCGCTTCCGCGGCGGTTGGAGCTGTGGTCACGTTCACACCCCAGGCTTCGGCGCAGTCTGCCAGGATACAGCGGCTCGTCTCATTGTCCTCAACCACCAGCAGCCGTTTACCGCGCAGTTCCGGGACCGGACTGAGCTGGGACGGTTGTCGAGGCCCTACGGCTTCAGCAACGATCGTGAAATGAAAGGTCGAACCCTTTCCGGGAACGCCCTGGCTTTCCACCCACACCCGGCCTCCCATCATCTCGCTCAATCGTTTGCAGATTGCCAATCCGAGACCCGTGCCTCCATATCGGCGCGTAGTCGAGGTATCCACTTGGCTGAAAATCTGGAAAAGACGATCGAGCCGGTCATGCGGAACTCCGATGCCCGTATCGCGTACGGCAAAATGGATCTCGTAGCGTGGGTCTTGAGGACCGCAGGCCTTGCTGGTAACCGATACCACGACCTCCCCGGACTCTGTGAACTTAGCGGCGTTACCCACCAGGTTGACCAGTATCTGCCTCAACCGCGTGACATCACCCAGTAGGAAGGAAGGTGTCTGGTCTGAAATCACGCAAGCCAGGTCCAGGTTCTTTTCCGCCATCTTGGGCGACAAGAGTTCCAAAACCAGTTCCGTGCAATCCCGCAGATCGAAGGGCCGCCGCTCTAAGTCCAGTTTTCCCGATTCAATCTTGGAGAAATCGAGAATGTCATCGATGATGGTCAATAGGGATTCACCACTTTGGTAAATCGTCTGCACCATGTCCCGGCGGCTGGGATCAACCTCAGTTTCCAGCATCAAGTCCGCCATGCCCAGAACGGCATTCATGGGCGTGCGGATCTCGTGGCTCATGATGGCCAGAAACTCGCTCTTGGCGCGGGTCGCGGATTCCGCGGCCTGCTTGGCCTGGCGCAACTCCGCCTCCACCTGCTTGCGGGCAGTGATGTCATTCAACACCACCAGCCGGCCGACCAGCCGGCCCCGGCGGTCGCTCATAGGCGAAATTCGCAGGTCGAAAAATAAACGCGCTCCGCTCGTGTCGATGGCGATCTCATCGTGGGCCTCCATCACTTCCCGATAGTGTTCCAGCAGGTCATCGCGGCCCGTGAACAACATCTTTGCCGGTTGTCCGATGGCGCTTTGCGCGCGCCCCCCGAAGAGTCTTCGCGCGGCTGGGTTAAGATCGACCACCCGGTGGCGCACATCCAGCACGATTACGCTTTCACATAAGTTCTCGAAGATCATGCCGCGCGCCACCGGCGCGATGTCGAAGAGCTTATAGCGGAAGAGTCCCAGCATGAAGACCAGGCCCGCCGGGACCGAAAGAGTACTGGAAACGTGAAAAGGGAGCGGGATCAAACCCAGTTGACGGGCGATATTCCCGACGAAGCTGATCAGCAGGCCGGCGATCAGGATATAGAGCTGCCCGCGATGTGGATGCGGAGCGTTCTGCAGCGCTATCAGCAGTATCCCAAGGGTCGCGAGTAAAAGGGCGTACGAGTATACAGTGTGGACCCAATACCATGGACCCGGAGTCATACTCAATACGTTCAGCGCACCGGCCGCCTTGAGAGAAGCGGTGTGGCGCATCAGCCCGTGAAAACCATCGGTCCAGCTCAGCAGCACTGTGATTGCAGGGATGCTGGAGAACAAGACCCACTTTCGCTTGGTCGGCCACTGGCGGCCGGAATACTGCAGCGCTATTTCCAAAGTGGCTGGCGGCAAAATGACAATGCCAACGAACGCCAAATTGTCAAAAAACAGTATGGAGGAAAGGTCGTTACGCGCGCATTCGATCCCGTTCGCCAGGGACCAAAACGCCGATGCAAATTGAACGATCGCAAACGGCGTCGCCCCCGGGATGGTCCGGTGCCGCCATGCGTAGGTCCCCATGCTGCAACCCAGCAAGGCGGCGAAGGCGTACAAAGCTATATATGGTGTGAACTGCCAATGCATTTACAGATTTAAGGCCGGCCTGGTCCGCCTTTTGCTCGTGCCTTCTACTCCTGATAGGGCTCGCGCCAACAAATTCTTCGTTGAATAGAAGCTAGCACAACATTAGGGAATTACAATGATTACAAAAGTTACATTAGATTTTATTAATTTTTTAAAATGACAGCGAGGCGGGTGCGCAGTTGGGCGCGATCAACTGGCTTGACAAGGTAGTCGTTGGCCCCGGCTTGGAGGCCGGTTTCAATTTGGCCGGGCTCTTTACGGGCCGTCAGCAGGATCACGTAAGGGATCGGCGTCAGATTCGCCGTTCGTATCCACCGGCACAGCTCTACGCCATCGATCTTCGGCATTTCCCAATCCAAAATGCATACATCGACGCCGCCACCGCGCAGAATGGCCCGTGCCTGCTCTCCATCGGCGGCCAGCATGGCTTCATGGCCCCAGTTCGTCAATGAGGCCTCCATCAGGTGGCGCGATACAGCTTCGTCTTCAGCGATCAAGACTTTGAGTCTTTGCATCTTGTGAATGATAGCACCTGGCAATTGGCAATTAGCACTCAGCAATCAGCATTCAGCCCCGATACATTCTCGGAACCCTCAAATCTTCAGAAGATTTCTGTTTCCGCTGTTCCTTCCGCATTTCAGGCGTTCACCTCAAAACCAGCGAACCGGCATCAGGGCTGAATGCTGAGTGCTGAGTGCTGAGGGCTGAATGCTAATTGCCAATCGCTAATTGCCAATCGCTATTCCCAACATTGCTGACTCCCAATTGCTGACCTTATAATTCCGCAATGCCCAAAGTCCTCATCACGCGCGACCAAATTGCGAATCGTGTTGCCGAGATGGGGCGGCAGATTACCCACGATTTCACCGGCGAGTCCGTCATGCTGATCGGCGTACTTAAGGGCGCATGTCTGTTTCTGAGCGACTTGGCCCGGCAGATCAACCTGGATGCCACTTTTGACTTCATCGCCGTTTCCAGTTACACCACGGCCAAACAGAGCGCCGGCGAAGTACAGCTCATCAAAGATGTAACCGGGCCGCTGCAGGGCCAAAACGTGATTCTGGTGGAAGACATTCTTGACACCGGGCTCACCTTGACGTTCCTCACGCGGCTTTTCCAGGCACGCCAGCCACGCACCCTGAAGATCGCCGCCTTGCTCGACAAGCCGTCGCGCCGCCAGCGTCCAATGCAAGCCGATTATGTGGGCTTCATTATTCCCGACGAGTTCGTAGTCGGCTACGGCCTCGACTACGCCGAACACTACCGTAACCTGGCCGACATCTGCGTGCTCGACAATGACGCCCCTAAGTAGGTTACAATTCGTCTTGGATGTCACAGGCCATTTCTGACCCTCAGTTGCAGGTAAGGAGCTGGCAGCCGGTTGCCGGCGCCATCGACCACACCTTACTCGAAGCGAAAGTCACCCAGGAAGCGATCATCCGGCTCTGCCACGAAGCCCATTTCTATGGTTTTGCAGCGATCTGCGTGAACCCCTGCTGGATCAATCTGGCCGTCTCCGTGCTCCAAGGGACCGGGGTGAAAATTGCGACCACCATAGGCTTTCCTCTGGGCGCCAGCCAGACCACCGTCAAGCGCTTTGAAGCGGAAGAAGCCATCCTTACCGGGGCCCAGGAATTGGAAGTCGTCATGAACATCGGCGCCCTCAAATCTGGTGACCGGCAACTCGTGCAGGCGGATATCGCCGCTGTCACCGAAATCACCCATCAGCATGGCGCGCTGGTGAAGGTCATTCTCGAGACCGGACTGCTCTCCCTGGAAGAAAAAATCCTGAGCTGCGAACTGGCGTTGGCGGCTGGGGCTGATTTTGTGAAGACGGCCAGCGGCTTTGCCGGTAGCGGCGCCACAGTCGATGACGTTGCCCTGCTTTGCGGCGTAGCCGGCGATCGCGCCCGGGTCAAAGCTTCAGGCGGAATTCGCACCGCGACCTCGGCCCTGGCCCTGCTCGAAGCCGGCGCCAGCCGGCTCGGCACCAGCCACGGCGTCAGCATCATACGCGAGCTGGATGGACCGGATTTCAGCTTGTAGCAATCGGCACTCAGCACTCAGCAATTGGCATTCAGCCTTGAAACATTTTTTTCTTCTTTTTTATTGGGCAAATTTCTCAGGCCCTCAGCATGCTGCCAGCTTTTGGTTTTCCCTGCGCGGAAGAGTAATATTCTCCTATGCAGATTCGGAAGCTCATCATCGCATTGCTTTTGATCGCAGCCTCCGTGCTGGCCACCGGCCAGGCCACCCAGGAAGATGCTTTACTGCTCAGTCTGGCGCGGACGGCCACCAACGTTGCCGCTAACACGCTGCACAAAAACATGGCGGGTTATATGGCGGTCTACATTGATGACAAGAGTTGGGAGAAACTCTCCAAAGACAGCGATTTCGGCCCGGTGCTGAAGCTGAGGGAGCCAAAGCCCGGCCGCAGCATGGTGCTGGTCATGTCCCTAGACAACGCCGCAGCTCGTGTGGCTGTGTATTTTGAAGGGATGGATGCCGCGGGCTCCGTGATTGTTTTGCCGCAGTCGGATACGAAACTCGAGCCTTCGGCGGTCAAACCCGTACCGAAAGAAGCGCTCAAGGAAATTGACGCCGAACAAGGCCTGCTCTTTATGCGAGGCGAGGTGTCCAGCGACGATGGCGACCCGGTGGTGACCTATCAGATCACGAGTTCAGAGAAAAAATCGAAGAACTAGGCTCGGAGGGCATTGTGTTCCAACGAAAGCGGCAGTTTTTTCTGCTGGTCCTGATCGCAGCGGGCATGCTGTTTCTGGCGGGATGCCGGTCGCGCACCACCATCGCAGATATCAATCGCGGTCCCGGTAAGTACTCAGGCCAGGATGTGACCGTCGAAGGAAATGTGTCAGAAGCGTTCGGCGCGCTCGGCCAGGGCATCTTCCAGATCGACGATGGCACCGGAAAGCTATGGATCTATAGCGCGAACTACGGCGTTCCCGGAAACGGCAACAAAGTGGCCGTCACCGGCAGAATTGACCAGGGCTTTTCCTTCGCCGGGCACAATTATGGAATGGTCCTGCGGGAGACCGAAAAGAGGAACTGAAACTTTAATTCAAGGCGCCCTGCGTCAGCGTCTGGGTGAGCGTGCCGTCAGGGTTGATCGTCTGGAAAACCGGCATGAACTTGGGCAATGCGGCCCAAGGCATCCAGGGAATGCAGAATGCGGCTACAACATCAGTCACGGTCACCAGTATGTGCCAGCCGTCATAGAACTTGTAGTCGAAGAAGTGCCGCAAGACGTTCCCGGCAAGGGGCCAGCTGAACGCAAGCTCTTCAGCATGCATCACCACGTGGGTAAAGTAGATCGAGTCACCCCACCATTTTGCAGCGAGGGTCAGCGCTATGGCCATCGCCTGTCCGGCGCGGTCGCGCTTGCCCATCGCTTTGAAGATGAGCCAGCAAACGGGGACGCTTACCAGGAACGCCATGATGGCATGCAGTTTGGGTGACCATTTTCCGGTGTCGCCTTCCATCAGTCCGATCGCCCAGCCCCAGGCGCTGCCGGCTATCGCGGCAGCGGCCAAACCTGCGGCTAGGCCAACGACATAGTTAGCGTCCCGCGCTTTGTATTCGTCGGCCTCACGCTGCTTTTCCGCGGCTACCCTCATCTGGCAAGCGGAACAGTGGTAGCCGGGCAAACCGTTCATCAGAACAATTTCCTTCGCGTCCGCCGCGCCGCAATCTTCACACTTGCCGTCGAAGGCCGCGGTGCTCTTGCCCACTTCTTCAATCACCGCATCCACCAGGCTGACCAGGTCTTCCAGCTTGGTCTTGCTGAGTGAAAAAGGCCAAGTAACGAGTACACCATCCGGTGCTGCTTTAACGTTCTTTTTGCCAAAGAATGTGCTAAAGCCGGGCCGGTTCTTGAGCGCCTCTTGAATCTGCGGGCCGGCGGCCGACTTCGGATACCGCACCAGAACGGCGAATCCGCTGCTCCGTCCCGCCTGGGTACACGCTAATGTGAGGAGGTATCCCTTCCGAACTCCAAACGCGGCGCCTTTCAGGTTGTGCTGGTATTGGTCTTTAAATGTCGAACATTTAGGAACGTAGATGCACCCAACTCTCTGGGCAACTTGAGACATGTAAGTCGCGACATTCATTTGAGCTAAAATCTACTCCAGGCTGATTGGTGTTTCAAGAAAATTGTGCTGCTTCAATGCCGGGCGCGCCCCTTGCTCGACTGCAACTCGTACGGGTAACGCGGGAATGAGGGCATTTGCAAGGGAGCCTGGGGAATTCCCTGGGCGAAGGCGGACCGAAAATCCTTGCGATGGCTTAAAATCCTGTTAAATCTACGATTTGGGCCGGATACATCTAGTCTTTTGGTCTGAATGGGCGTATGATTGAAGTTTAGTAACTGGTTTCGGCCCATGTCTTTTCATGGTATGGGTGGGTTTGTGGTTCCAAATCCGTGGTGAGCGTACCAGTGGGCAGAAGGCCCACTTTATTTTTGGGCGCGAGGGCCACCGCCAGTCCAGGGGATGGCAGCGGACATCAATACAATTCGCGAGATTGCCGGCCGGGTGGCCGCTACCCACGGTGTGGAAGTGGTAGAGGTGGAGTTGCGGGGCGGAGGCAAGGCCCGTACGCTTCGTATCACCATTGACAAGCTTGAAGGCGTGACCCACGAGGATTGCGCCAACGTTAGCCGGGAAGTCTCAACCATTCTCGATGTGGAAGACGCGGTACCCGGTTCATCCTACACCCTGGAGGTTTCATCTCCAGGGCTGGATCGGAAGCTTCTCAGTGCCCAGGATTATCTTCGGTATACGGGGAGCAGAATCAAGGTAACGACCCGCGATCCGGTCGGTGGCAACCGGCATTTTGAGGGCCGGCTTGAGAGTTTTGGAAATGACCGGTTCACGCTGGAAGTGGTGACCGCCAGGAAGCCCAAGCCCGGGCACGCGCCCCCGGAGCAAAGGGTTGAAATAGAGCTGGCCAACGTTGAAAAGGCGCATTTGGTCCCTGAAATTTAGGGCCAGGGCATTCATTTAAGGACTTATATGGCAAGCGAGATTTACAACGTGATTGATGCGCTGAGCCGTGAAAAAGGCATTGATCCGCGGATTGTCGTGAGCGCGGTGGAAGACGCCATCGTTGCGGCCACGCGCAAGAAGGACAAGAGCCAGGAAAACCTGCGCGCCGAACTCGACAAGGAAAGCGGCTTGATTCGCGTGTACGCGGTCAAGGGCATTGTGCCTTCCGAAGACGACATCGAAGATCCGCAGATACAGATCTCGCTGGAAGATGCCCGCAAGATCGACGAAAACGCCGAATCCGGCGGCGAAGTGCAGTTTCTGAAATCGACTGAGGGTCTGGGACGGATCTCGGCGCAAATCGCCAAGCAGATCATCTTCCAGAAAGTGCGCGAGGCCGAACGCGAGACCGTCTATAACGAGTACATCAACCGCGTGGGCGAGATACTGAACGCCACGGTGAAACGTATTGAAGGTCCGGAAGCGATCTTCGATATCGGCAAAGCCGAGGCCCGCATGCCCAAGAAAGAACAATCGCGCCTGGAATCGTTCGCCATCGGCGAGCGTGTGCGCGTGGTGCTGGTGCGGGTTGACAAGAATTCCAAGGGGCCGGCGGTCATCGTGTCGCGGGCCGCGCCCGAACTGGTGCAGAACCTCTTCCAGACCGAAGTGCCGGAGATCTACGACAGCACGGTGCAGATCAAGGCCATTGCCCGCGAAGCCGGCGAGCGCACCAAAATCGCCGTCATGTCGAAAGACAAAGACGTGGACGCAGTGGGCGCATGTGTGGGCATGAAAGGCATGCGCGTGCAGTCCATCATCCGCGAACTGCGGGGCGAGAAAATCGACATTATCGAATACCACGAAGATCCAGTCACCTTTGCCGAAAAGGCGCTGCAGCCGGCCAAGGTCAGCCGCGTGACCGTCGTGGACGCCTCCGACAAACATCTCGAAGTCGTCGTGGATGACAGCCAGCTTTCCCTCGCCATTGGCAAGAAAGGCCAGAACGTCCGGCTGGCGGCCAAGCTGCTGGGCTGGAAGATCGACATCAAGAGCGAGGAAGAGAAACGCCGCGAAGTGGAGCAGCAGATGGCTTCTCTGACCACCCAGACGGCCACTCCGCTGGACCGCATCCCCGACCTCGGCGAATCGCTGATTCAGAAGCTCAACGAAGCCGGCATTGGCACCGTGGAAGCCCTGGCCGATATGACGCCCGAGCAACTGGAAGAAGTTCCAGGCGTGGGGCCGAAGACAGTGGAAAAAATCAGCATTGCGGTGAATAATTACTTTTCCGGCCTGGATGCCGGCAATGCCGCCCCCGCCGCAGAGACAGAGACGGCTGAGACCGCGGCGGCTGGACCGGAACCGGAATCCGAAACGCTGGGAAGCACGGCGGCATCCGAAGCCAGCGTAGCGCCGGAAGGCGATGGCGACGGGACCGGGACTGCTGAAACCAAGCCCGTTGAAGAGTTGTAGGCTGGCAATGAATATCATTAGGAACCGTGAGGTCATGATGATTGCATAAGGGACTACTACCGGAGGAATTGCAGAACGAATGAAAATCCGAATTAACGATTTGGCCAGAGAGCTCGAAGTCAAGAGCAAAGCTATCTTGGACGTCCTGACAGATGTCGGGGTTACTGAGAAGAAGACCCATTCCAGTTCGGTAGAAGAAGATGAAGCCGAACGGCTCAGGAAGTATTTCGCGGCCAAATCCGGTTCCGCTTCCTCCAGGGAGAAATCCGTCTCCACTGAGATCCGGCAGAAAATAGACCTCTCGAAAATTTCCAAACCCGGTGACGTCCTCCGGGCAATCAAAGAAAAAGAACAGCAACAGCACGCGCCCGCGCCTCCTGCGCGCCCGGCGGTGGCGCCGCCCCTGGCGCCCACCCGTCCGGCCACAGTTACGGCTCCGCCGCCGCAGGAAAGGCCAGTCGCAGTGCCCGCTAAAGTCATGACGCCGGTGGCATCTCCGGTCCAGGAAGGACCCGTGATTGCACCGCCTCCTCAGGTACAAACCGTTGCCGCTCCGCCTGCGCCTCCAGTGCCAGTCGAAGAAGTGAAAGCAGTGCCCGCGCCGCTTCCGGCGGTTGTCGTTACTCTGCCTCCCGTGACCGCTCCGGCTGCCGCGGTCACCACTGTGGTCACCCCGCCGAAGCCTCCTGTGGTTCCGGCGTCGGCTCCGGCTGCGGCGCAGCCTCCGACCGCTACATCTGCGCCAAAGCCCCAAACGCAGCATCCTCCGCAACATCCTCCGGTTCGGGCTACACGGATGATTACACCGCAGACCGGTCCGCGCCCGGTGTACAAAGCGCCTCCACCGGTCGAGCGTCCTGCGCCTCCTCCTATGCCCAGCCGCCCGCCGATGCAAGGATCAGGCACCGGTCGGCCCATGCAAGCCGGTCCGGGAGGGCGTCCGCAAGGTGGCGTCGTAAGAGGCCAGCCGATTTTCTCGCGCCGTCCGGGCGTGGGTGGTGGTGGCCCTCCGGGACCTCCCGGCAGCCGTCCGCCCTATAGCAGCCGCCCCAATGAGCAGCGCAGAGGACCGCATCCCACGAGCGGCGCCCGTCCACCCTATAGTCCGCGGCCCATGGGCGGCGGCGCTGTAGGACCGGGAATGCCGCCACCGCCGGGCGCTG
>Ga0210403_10005043_pt1 | contig 11281 bp, 12 predicted proteins | sample IncBWC19MmetaG_FD_150863 | JGI IMG/M metagenome (GOLD analysis project Ga0210403, IMG submission 150863) | Forest soil microbial communities from Barre Woods Harvard Forest LTER site, Petersham, Massachusetts, United States - Inc-BW-C-19-M | ecosystem: Environmental > Terrestrial > Soil >... | reverse complement strand
GGCCCGACAACCTGAGGCCGCTGATCGGGAGTCTGTTTAGATTCCAAGACCGAAGGTCTTAAGCGAAGCGGGAATCTAAACAGACTTTCTCTTTCTTAATCTTAAGTTCTCTTTCTTCCTTTCTCTTTATTTCCCGGCAATTTGTTGCCGGTCTGACTTACCAAAAATTGCCGGTCTAGAGAGTGGCAGTATTTTGCCGGTCTAAGGGCTTGCCGAAGCGCCGCCAGACCTGAAGGACCGGGAAGATAGCAAAGATCACCTGCGCAGCGAGACCGATGGCTCCGGAAGGCGATTTGTATATGGCAAGCTGATCGACGATTGATCGATCAAGCACAATGCCAAGTTCGACCTCAGCCGACATCAGCACCAGGAACGCGACTAAGCCCATCAACAATCGAGCCGGGACCGTTCGCCTCACATCGAGCCGATCCACGCACCAGCGGCAGACGAACCAACTCGCCGCGAGCATCATGGGTGCTTCCAATATGACCGCAGTCGTCTCACCCAGGCGCGGGGCGACTAGCAAGACGCGAATGGTGCCGAGGATAAAGCCAATGAGAAAGACGATGATCGCGTAGAGTGCACCCGCCGTGGTCCACCGGAACACCGTACGAGAGGGGTCGTGAACCGTCTCTGTCGTGTCAGGCAGACTGTCCCTCGAAGACCTCATCGCCCTCGGCGAGCATGATCCATGGCTGCTTCCGGCGAGTCCAGATGTGCCTTGTGGGTCGCAACCAGGATGTATCATCGAGCGTGCCGCCCCGGACGCGGACTACCCCATCTCTCGGCAGGCCGCAAATCCAGGAACCGCACTCAGGGCAAACCAGTCTGGTGTTGACGCGTCCGCTATCGGCGGTGCGTTGAAGTCGGCGTGGCTCAACGCCGGTCAGGCGGAATCCCGTCTCGGGGACGACGACCCCCAATGCGCACGCGCTGCTGGTCAAGCGTTGGCAATCCAGGCAATGGCAGGTATAGACTAGCTGCGGCGCTTTGGTGATTTCGTAGCAAACCTTCCCGCACTGGCAACCGCCGCTCTGTGGGAGCTTCATCGACCCCTCCTACTACCGCAGTCCTTGGCCGAAATCTCTACTGCGATCATATGACTGAAGTCGACCGCCCGCCTCAAGGCCCACACGATCGAGATCTTTGGGTGGCTGGTGGGAGTCGACTCTTCTGCTCATCTTACACGCCACGGCAGATCACTCGCGTTCCCCGGCTATGAGTTGGTCCTCAGGCACCGATCTCGTGTTCATGTCGATGGTCTATCACCATGTTACCGACCCGACCGCCGTCACAAAGGAATGCCATCGCGCGTTACGCCAGGGCGGTTACGCCTGCATCCGCAATGGCACTCGTGAGTCGGACTTTCCGCATCGACATTTCTTCCCACTGCGGGCGCTAATCGCTTCCGACCTCCCAGCGCGGCGGGATATCGAGTCTGTGTTTGCAGCGGGCGGCTTTACGCCTGTCGTGCATCAGGTCGTGACGCAGGTTACTGCCACCGACTGGCCGAGCTTCGTTGAAAAATCTGCCCTACGCGCCGACTCGTTCTTGGCGCGGTTGTCCGATGACGATTTCCAGCAAGCTATGGCGGCACTCCGGACCCATGGCGACGCGATCAACCAGGATGATGCCGTCACCGAAGAAATCGATTGGTGCGTGTTTACCCCGCGGATGAGAAGCCCCGTACTTCCTCGATCGCGCCAAGTCAACAAGTTAGCGTCCCGCCTTTTCCTCAACTTCAGCAACCGTCCGAGTACCGACTTCGCGCCGTCACCTGAGAGTGAAAATTTTCATTGTTAACTATACTTTTCCGATCCCTCCTGACCAAAGAGACTGATATAATATCGACCAAATCGACGGATCGGCTTTTTCGTAATGGCGTCAGGCACCGATCCGCTGTTTCAGGGAGGATGCCATGAAACTGCGCATTTGCGGTTTGGCAAACATAGTAGGGTCCGCAGTCCTTATTCTCGTCGGCTCTCTTATTGCCGTGGCATCGGCTGAGACACCAGCAGAACGCGGCTCTTATCTCGTCAATACAATCGGTGCGTGTGGCAACTGTCATGCACGGGATACCGCATTCAATCGGACCCCGGACTTAGCTGGCGGGGCTACAGAGGACCGTGAAGTCGGGCATGTCGTCATATCCAATATCACGCCCGACCCTGAAACCGGCATTGGCAAATGGACTCAAGCGGAGATCGTCGTGGCCTTACGCGACGGCAAACGTCCAGATGGGTCGATTATCGGCCCGCCAATGCCGATCCCGGTCTACCGCCAACTGTCGGACCACGACGCGGAAGCCATCGCGGCCTATTTGCTCAGCCTGAAACCAGTCAAAAGTCCACTATCGCGCTCACAGTATACGATCACGTTACCGCCGAGCTACGGGTCGGCGATTACGCATGTCGATGAGCCGGTGACCACTGATAAGGTCGCCTACGGCGGTTATCTCGTAGGTTTCGGGCATTGCGTGCTATGCCACACGCCACCTGGAGACGACAAGCCGTTCAATATGAGTCTCGCCTTTGCTGGCGGGCGCGAATTCCCGCGTTACGGTGATATTGCGCCGAGCGTCAGCCGTAACATCACCCCTGATCCCGAAGACGGCATCGGTAAGTGGAGCGACACCGATATCAAGAATGCGATCACCAAAGCCGTTCGCCCGGACGGCACCAAACTCGCCGGGCCTATGCCGTATGACTGGTACGCCAAGATCACACCCGGCGATCTTGATGCGATCGTTGCCTTCATGCGGACGATCAAGGCGGTAAAGGTTCAGGCCGCAACACAAGTCAGATAAGGGGGAATGCTCATGCGCTTTTTGTGGATCGCAGTGGCCGTCGTTAGCCTTGTCGGAGCGACGGCAGAGACACAAGAGCTTCCGAAGAGCGGGAAGTATACGGGTAAATACGCCTCCCATCTGGCGGGAGGTGGACAGACTTACGAACTTGAAAAAGGCCATGTATTCTTTCTCGGCGCGTCACACGGGGTATTCTTCAATGATGTTGCCGATGGTTTCCTCGACAAAACCGAGGTGACTTGCGCATTAGTTAGCGATGTGGTTGATGGAATCACTAATGCGGGGCACGGGTACTGCATCGTGACCGACAAAGATGGTGACAAGGCTTTCCTTGTGCACCAGGGAAAAGGCCCCGGACCTGGGAGGGTCGAGGGCACCTTCCAGTGGACGGGGGGTACCGGGAAGTTCACTGGCATTCAGGGAAACAACAGTTATCACGTCACCCAGATTGGCAAGAACCCAGCCTCCTGGATCGTCTGGGAGGGTGAGTGGCGGCTACCGTAAGGGAGGATTGTCATGCGTTGGATCGTCTTGGCATCGGGTAAAGCCCGGCATATCGCCTTCGGTGGTGCAATTGTCGCCAGTCTCACCCCCGCGGCATTCGCCCAACAACAAACTCTGCAATCGGGACTCGAAGGAACCTGGAAGATAACGGCTGCCTACGATCAATTCGTGGATGGTCACAAGCGAAACCCGTGGGGGGAGAATCCGCAAGGAGTAGCGGATTACACGCCGAACGGCACTTTTATCTTCCAACTTATGGGTGGGAATAGATCAGCCAAACCAGACACCAATCCTAGTGATCCGGTCGGCCCGGCTATCGCGTTCTTTGGCTCTTATACCGTGGACGAGCAGAACAAAACCTACACCTTCCACGTTCAGCAATGCACCTTTCCGCAATGGAACGGAATCTCTCGCACTACGACTGTCGCAGATATCTCGCCGACGACATTGAAGATTGTGGCCGCGACGATTCATGACGCACAAGGCGGCGGTGATTTCCAACCGCATATAGAGTTTGAACGAATAAAGTAAAAACCGCTCTAATCCGCGAATTTAGCCAAGAACATGTCTAACAAAATCTGTGATGAGATCATCGCAAAAATCAGACGCATCACACTCCTTTGTAGACCGTGGAAATTTGACCCCTATTGAGAGACCAGAAACCCGAGCGTCGCGACGGCGAGAAAAAGCAAAGCGCCGGTCATCAGCGCTCCGCCAACGGAAACTTTCGGCGGCAAGATCGCTGCGAAAGCGCCCCAAATACCGGATGAGACGAACATACAGACGGTAAACCCGGCCAGCAGGAGGCCGGCAGTGGGATTGGGTCCGGGTCTCGCGGGAGAATAGTCCAGTACGGCCATTAGGAGGTTGAAGACGGCGGCGACCATCACGATTCCAACCACCATAGGCTGATGACTGCCGCCAGTCGGGTATCCGCCGCTCTCGGAAAAGCGAACTCGATCACACAGGATGTTATCGGGTAATCCAATATTGGATTTCCCGATTTAACTACCTTTGCCGGATGACAATGGCCGGGGCAGCGGCGTTGTGGGTCGAACCTGAGCACTACAAGATCGTCGGAGCGTGTTTGGCCGCTGCTCGGCGACAGGCAAATATTACGCAGCAAGAACTGGCCGCAAGGCTCGGGAAGCCTCAGAGTTTCGTCTCCGAATATGAGCGCGGTCAGCGCCGCGTCGATGTGGTCGAGTTGCTGGTCATTTCGCCGGCACTCGGCGTCGATCCCCTCCGACTCTTTGCCGAGATCGCGAAGTCAGCCCGGCATTCCGACCGGTAGCTGCCGACGACCCCTAAGGACAAGACCTAGTGAATCAAATCAGACGCTTGGTATCGTCGAAATCGCAGAGGTAGAATACGGCGACACCAAAAACGGGAGGTCTTGGTTGCGTCTGCCGCTCATTGCTACGCTGATTGGAGGGGCGCTCGCAGCAATGTTCCTCCTGGCCCTCGCCGAAACCGTTGCGGCCCAGAACGTGGCATCCGACATCCCGCTGGCTGGCGGAGGTAGCGAGCGGGTCGTGATCACCATCCCGGCAAACCCTACCGCAATCCTAGTCATGTTTGCCGGTGGAGACGGAACCGTTGAGATCGGCGATACCGGCACGATCTACCGCTATGGGGCCAACTTCCTGCTGCGGACTCGGCCACTGTGGTTGGCACAGGGCTTTGCGGTTGAGATCCTCGGCGCGCCCAACAACACTTCGCTCAACGGACAGCGGCACACTGACGCCTATGCGGAGGCCATCGCCCACGCTATCGACTTCGCCCAGACCAAAACCAGCGCGCCCGTTTGGCTGGTCGGCACCAGCGCTGGAACAACTGGCGCAGCGAATGGCGCTGCCCATCTCAGCAAGGTGGCGGGCTTGGTGTTGACCTCGTCGGTGACGCGCCAGGGCTCCGTTGGTGAGACCGTATTCGACACCAACCTTGCTGCGATCACGGTGCCGGTGCTGATCGTCGCCAATCAAAACGACACCTGTCCCGTGACTCCCGCCCGGTGATGCTTCGCGCATCGCCTCCGCGCTCGCCCGCTCTCCGCGCAAAGAGGTGATCTATGTGCAGAGCGATCAGATCCACTCTCCGGTGTGTGAAGCGATGGCACCCCACGGGTATCTCGGCATCGAAGCCGCCGTCGTTCAGCGTATCGCGGATTGGATACGGGCGACGCCATCTAAGTAAACGATTGATCGAGTTCGTGCCATTCCGGGCGGACTCAAGTGTGTAATTTTGACCACTAGGAACGTGCCTTCGAGGACAGCCAGCCCCAGAATGCAGTTTCCCGCATACCGTGCACGAAATCGATTTTAGAGCCTCCATACGAGGAATTCGATACACCCGACGCAAGTTCCTCCAAAGTCGAGAAGCTGCATCAGCAGCCACCGGAGCGCCTCAGGGAGCGATCCCAGCGCCCCTGCCAAGTCGTCCCGTCAATCGAGATGACAGTCCGATCCGCAGAGCTATGCGGCTGTCCTGAATTGCTCGAACCGGATCGCCAATCGGTCCCGGTCAGGCGAATCCTCACTTCGTCTTGGCCTTTCGATCAGTGCGCCGGCGATCCCCTTCAGCCCGAGTTCGAGAAACGGGCCATCATGGATTTCGAGCAGCCGGTCAGAGACATGGATGCGGAAATCGGGATCGATGCCGATCAAATGGGTGTCGAAGGCCGCGTGATGGAGCTTCGTTAACGGCAGGCCGTTCGAAACGATCGGCTGCCCAAGCTGCTCGTCTGCATCCATAACGATGTGAGCGGCATCAAGTAACCGCGGCTCGGGCAGATGGGAGATCGCGCACCGTCCCGCGTAGGCGGCGAGCACGGCATCTCGGAACGATGCCTGATGCAACCTCGCTTGATCTCACGCAGGGCATAGCGGCGCTCTGGAGAGGCTGGGAGGGTGGCTTGGGCAGAAGCTCCCACGATCATCCCGAATGCGAGATCGGCCCGTAACCGCTCGGGGTGCCAGCCCACGATGAATGTCGGGATGATGGGCTGATACCGACCGGGCGACGTGCCGAGGAAATAGATGATCGGAACCTGCCGCGCATCGCATCCAGGAGCCAGCGGTTATGCGGCGAGTTCGGGGCAGTGCCCATGAATTGGTAGTCGACGACATCATCGCCCGCGTAGATCTGGCGATGAGCCTCGCGCTGATCGTCATACCAGACCCGAGCGCCCCTTCTCGGGAACACCGTTTCGATGCTCAACAGATGTTCCATTTGCCGGGGCTTGAAGATCCCGCGCTGCGGGTTGATTAGCGGAATGCGCTCGCCGCCGAACTCGAACCCGCCCGCGAGATCGGCGGAATCGATCACCCCACCTCGGATGGTCGCGAGCCGATCAACGTGGCTGAAGGCCGCTTGGCGAAGTTGGGCGTCGTGGCTGGCAAGGTCCATCGCGTGTCAACCGGTGCCCGACCCTCGCCGCTCCGATGGATTATCTCCGAGAGAAACATATCAGAAAGCAGGTGGGGGTATTGTCGGAATCTGCGCGCCGGTCCCACTCCGTGTAGGATGACGACATAAACGAGCGCCGCGGCGACCGAACCGCGTGGCGGGAGACGTATCCGATGGAAAGTTTTTTCGAGCGGCCCATTCTCAACTCGCCGTATGTCTACCCTGACCGGCATTGGGAATTGGACGATGACGGCCAGCCGACCAACCAGATCCTTCCGAAGCGCCGAGACTCGAAACTCCTAACTCCGGTCCCGAAGCCACAGAAACGCCGTCGCAACGCGAACCAGCCCGGATTTGTGTTCGACAGCGGGCACGGCCTTTCGACCGAAGAGCAGGAATACAACCCTACCCCGATCATCAACGAGATCCGGCGCTACGTCGAAGACTGGCGCAACCTGCCCAATCCCGATCAATGGCAGGTCACCCCGGAAACAGCCCGGCTGCTCCAGCATTGGCGGCATCACCAGTTCCAGGACATCCGCCCGTTTTTCTGTCAGATCGAGGCTGTCGAGACCGCGATCTGGCTGACCGAGGTCGCGCCGAAGCGCGGGGCCGCAGTCAGCAAGTTTTGGGCGCATATTCGCGCGGCGAACGAGCAGTCGAACCCCGAACTGATCCGCGTCGCCCTGAAGATGGCGACCGGAGCAGGGAAGACTTCGGTGATGGCGATGCTGATCGCATGGCAGACCGTCAACGCGGTGCGCCATCCCGGCAGCCGCCAATTCTCCCGCGCCTTCCTGGTCGTCACGCCGGACATTACGATCAAAGATCGGCTGTCCATATTGCTGCCAAACGATCTCAACAGCTATTTCCACACTCGCGAACTCGTGCCGACTGACATGCTCGGCGACATCGAGCGGGCGAAGATCGTCATCACGAACTATCACGCTTTCCGTCGCCGCGAGCGCATCGAGGTATCGAGGACCGGGCGGGCGCTCTTGGAGGGGCATGGCCCCAAGCTGGACACGATCGAGACGGAAGGCGAGATGCTGCGCCGGACGATCGGCGACCTAATGGGCCTAAAGAACATCGTCGTCTTGAACGACGAGGCACACCATTGCTACCGCGCGAAACCGCAGGCGGAGATAGCCGAAGACCTCAAGGGCGAGGACAAGGACGAAGCGAAAAAGAACAACGAGGCGGCGCGGCTGTGGATCTCAGGCATCGAGACCGTCAAGCGCAAGCTCGGCCTCGCGGCGGTCTTTGACCTATCCGCGACCCCGTTTTTCCTGCGTGGATCGGGTTATGCCGAGGGCACTCTGTTCCCGTGGACGGTCAGCGATTTCAGCCTGATGGATGCGATCGAGTGTGGCATCGTTAAACTGCCGCGTGTGCCGGTCGCAGACAATATCCCAGGCGGCGACATGCCGAGGTTCCGCAACCTGTGGGAGCACATCCGAACCGGCATGCCGAAAAAGGGCCGCGGCAAAGCCGGTGTTCTTGATCCGCTCAAGCTGCCAAATCTCCTGAACACGGCGCTCGATGCGCTCTACGGGCATTACGCAAAGACCTTCGCACTATGGGAGGAAGCTGGCACCGCTGTCCCGCCCGTCTTCATCTTGGTGTGCAACAACACCGCCACATCGAAGCTCATCTACGATTACATCTCGGGATTCGCGCAGAAGAATGATGACAGCACGGAAACCCCGATCCCTGGTCATTGCGAGCTATTTCGCAATCATAACGAGCACGGCGACCGGCTCCCCCGACCACGAACGCTGCTGATCGACAGCGAGCAACTGGAATCGGGCGAAGCTCTCGATGACCGGTTCCGCAACATGGCCGCGGATGAGATCGAACGATTCCGCCGTGAGATTGTAGCTCGCACGGGTGACATAAGAGCGGGAGAGAAGATCACCGACCAAGACCTGTTACGCGAGGTTATGAATACTGTCGGCAAACCGGGCCAACTCGGCGATTCGATCCGCTGCGTCGTATCCGTGTCTATGCTGACCGAGGGGTGGGACACCAATACCGTTACGCACATTCTCGGCATCCGGGCATTCGGCACCCAGCTTCTCTGCGAACAGGTTGTCGGACGTGGGCTACGCCGCCAGTCATATGATCTCAACGAGGAACAACTACTCAATGTCGAGTATGCCGATATCCTCGGCATACCGTTCGACTTCACCGCAAAGCCCGTCATCGCACCACCTGTCAAGCCACGCGAGACGATCCGCGTGCACGCCGTCCGACCAGACCGCGACAAGCTCGAAATCACCTTTCCCCGTGTCGAAGGCTATCGAATCGAACTGCCCGAAGAACGACTCACCGCGAAGTTCGACCGCAACTCCGTGCTCGATCTCGCGCCCGATCTGGTCGGGCCATCGGTCACTCGAAACCAGGGCATAATCGGTGAGCCGATCGATCTAACGATAGAACATCTCGGAGACATCCGCCGATCGACCATCCTTTTTCGGCTGACCAAGCACTTACTGTTCAGCGAGTTCCGCGACCCCGGAGCAGAGCCGAAGGTCTACCTATTCGGCCAATTAAAACGCATCACCCGAGAGTGGCTCGACGGCTATCTGCGGTGTATCGGCACGAAGGAGGCCCAGGTTCTCTATCCTGAGATCGCCGACATGGCTTGCAAGCGCATCGCGGCAGCGATTACCGCGTCGATGGTCGGCGAGCGTCCGGTCAAGGCGGTCCTCAATCCGTATAACCCAACCGGCTCAACCCGCTTCGTCAACTTTACGACATCGAAACCCACGCGCTGGAAAACCGATCACCGTCGCTGTCATGTGAATTGGGTCATTTGCGACAGCGATTGGGAAGCCGAGTTCTGTCGTGTCGTCGAGGCACAGCCCCGCGTGCTCGCCTATGTTAAAAACCAGAGCCTCAGTTTGAGGTGCCCTATCTCCACGGCTCGACGCCTAAACGATACCTGCCAGACTTCATCGTCCAGATCGACGATGGCCGAGATGATCCGCTTAACCTGATCGTCGAGATCAAAGGCTACCGTGGCGAGGACGCGAAGGAAAAGGCGACCACAATGGACGCTTATTGGGTGCCTGGGGTCAATAATCTCGGCAGATACGGTCGTTGGGCCTTTGCAGAGTTCACCAACGTCTACGCGATCCCAGCGGGGTTCGATGCGCTAATCGAGTCGTTCATCGCCGGTCAGGCGGCATAAGGGATAACCGATGGCAAAAAAGCAAATCGAGATCGCCGCTCTGCGTCATAGCGACAAGCGGCGAAACATTCCGACTGCCGAGCTTGAACCGGTGATGCGCGATGAGGAAAAAACGCCGAAACCCGTGCGCTACGCCCGCAATCCCGATCTCGATCCGCAACTCATTTGGCGGGGCAAAGATGATCAGGATTGGTCCGACCTAATCGTTCAGGCCCCGCCGCTCTACATCCAGGAAAAGATCCACCCGAAGGTGCTGATCGACGATCTGCTGCGTCAAAGCCGTGAGCGGCGGGAGGAAGCAAGTGCTCCGATGCCGGACCTATTCGCCGACTTCAACGGGCTGCCCGACAAGGAGGCTCGCACCGAGTTCTATCAGCACGACGCCAACTGGTCGAACCGCATGATCCTCGGCGACAGCCTGTCGGTGATGGCGAGCCTTGCCGAACGAGAAGGACTGCGGGGCAGGGTCCAGTGCATCTATATCGACCCGCCCTACGGCATCAAATTCAACTCGAACTTCCAATGGTCTACAACGACCCGAGACGTGAAGGACGGCAATAAAGATCACATCACCCGCGAACCCGAGCAAGTTAAAGCCTTTCGAGACACGTGGCGCGATGGCATCCATTCCTACCTGACCTACCTGCGTGACCGGCTGACAGTCGCCCGCGATCTGCTGGCCGACTCCGGGTCGATTTTTGTCCAGATCGGCGATGAAAACGTGCATCGCGTCCGCTGCGTGATGGACGAAGTGTTTGGAGCAGAAAATTTTTGCTCTTTGATCACGACCTTAAAGACGACAGGCGCAGGCAGCCCGGCGATAGCAACAGACGTGATACCTTCCGTGTCGGACTATGTTCTTTGGTATGCTCGTAATCTGCCGGAGATAAAATACAGACGGCTTTATTTCAGAAGACGCCCCTCGGACGATGCCAATTATAGAATGTGTCGCCATGACAACGTTTATGATCGTGTTTTAACCCAATCGGAAATGCGCGATATTGATAGTCTTCCTGAATCTCTAAAGATTTTTAGTCCGAATCCACTAACCTCCCAAACTGCTGCGCCGACAACTTCATTTTCTTACCATTATCAGGTAAAATTATTTGCACCGGAGAAAGGAGGGTGGAAAACGAATATCCAGGGATTTACTCAGATCGACAGATCTTTCCGCCTTACTGGCATCGGCAACACTCTCCGGTTTAATCGATTTTTCGATGACTTTCCATACCAATCTTATAACAATACTTGGACTGATACTCGTCAGAGCGGGTTTGGTTCAGAAAAGATTTATGTCGTGCAAACGCCAGTGCGTCTAATCGAACGCTGCCTCCTTATGACTACTGATCCCGGTGATCTCGTGCTCG
>Ga0210403_10005042_pt1 | contig 11282 bp, 7 predicted proteins | sample IncBWC19MmetaG_FD_150863 | JGI IMG/M metagenome (GOLD analysis project Ga0210403, IMG submission 150863) | Forest soil microbial communities from Barre Woods Harvard Forest LTER site, Petersham, Massachusetts, United States - Inc-BW-C-19-M | ecosystem: Environmental > Terrestrial > Soil >... | reverse complement strand
CTAGACAGTGGTCGTAGCTTGACACCAGAATCGCTATCTTCGGGCGGTAGTCGGTTAATGCCAGGTTGTACTTGATCCGGAAGCGTTCAGCTACTGGCTTGAAGGTTTGCTCGAAATCGGAGACCGGAATATCGAATCCGTCGAGGTCCCATTCCAACCTTGATAGAAACAAGTCCCGATCACGGTCGAGGTGGTCGTCACTGTGCAAGACGCTGCCATTGTGCGCGATCAGAAATTGGGAAATCGCTGCCACCACGCCTTTGCGAGCGAGAGGTATGGGAGCACTCAGAAGTAAGACGGCGGTGTTCTTCATTTTCCGCCCATCATAACCGAATGTATGCCCGAAAATAACGTAGGGAGCAGGGCTGGTTCACAACCTAAGAACGGCAACTACTAAGCGCGTCTGTGAGCTGGAGAATTCGCAGGCTTGTGGAGTTCTAGGAAGATCTAAACGTAGTCGCCGGTCATGTTGGCGGGTTGGACGGCTCGAGCCTTTGAGATCGTCAGAGCTGTGGTCATTTCTGGTTGCAGCCACTTTTTGACGTCTGGCAGCGCAGCGCGCATGGCGATTTCGCCGGATCGTATTAAATCAGCGCTGTGCTCAAATCCATCGTACTTGCATTGGCTGACGTCCGGCTCAATCACAAGATCAGCCGCTGATCGCCACAGACTGCAATTCATTTCTTGAGCGATGGCGAAACATTGTCCGATTACGTCGAACAAATGTCTGGGACCTTCAGAGCCGGTCCATTTTCCTCTGAGATTGACAGCTAGCACGGGATCCATGCTCATCTCTCGCAATGGCTGTGTGGGAACTGCATGGGCCAACATTCCGTCAATCAGCAGACGGCCGTCAATTTTTACCGGCAGGAACATTCCTGGATAAGCACAGCTAGCACGTACTGGCTCGATCAGTGGGCCGGAGCGGAATACGACGCCTTCACCAGTTGAGAAGTCTGTCGCTGCGACGGCCAACGGGATTCGTAATTCCTCGAATGTTTTTACTTTGAGGATGCTGTTAAGAAATCCGATCATACGTTGGTTGCTGGCAAATCCGTAGCGAGAAAGGGTCCAGCGCGCAAAGTGCTTGAAGCGCACGTGAGAAGCTACCTCTTCCAATTCCGCGACCGAAAGCCCGCTGCAATATGCTGCGCCAATCAGAGCGCCCACGCTGGTGCCGGCTACAAAATGAATGGGAATATTTTCTTCTTCGAGGACTTTCAGAACACCGATGTGCGCGATGCCGCGGGCGAAACCGCCTCCCAGAGCCAGACTGATGCCCGATGTGCTTTCGGTCAGCTGGGAAGCACGAGCTGAGAGCTCTCTCCCGAACGCCTGCACCGATCGAACGATCTTTCCCAGGCTCTTCTTCGCTATGCTCGGCTTACCGCTTTCCATTGCGACCTCGCATCACGGTCTTACCCGGTTTAACTATCTAGCAAGTTAGATGCCTGTCAGCCCCTGGCGCAATGGCCCAACGGTGTGACTGGCCGAGGTTACCGGGGGTATTTACGGGCGGCGGAAGGCTTGCGCGGTGACTAACTGCTCTAATCCTGATAGTTTAGGGCGCATGATCCGGGAGATCTCAGCGGGAGGGGTAGTGGTTCGGCCTAGTCAAAACGGATGGGAAATGGCGGCCATAGAGCCTCAAAAAGCCGCTCCAGTGGCCATTTCCGTCTCGAACAAGCGCAAGAGTTCACAAAAAATGTTACTCGCTTTACCCAAAGGGTTAGTCGATCCCGGAGAGAAACCTGATCAGGCCGCGATCCGGGAGGTTCGAGAAGAGACCGGGCTTTCCGCCCAAATCGTCGCGAAACTCAAAGACATCAAGTACGCTTACATACGTTCGTGGGGCGACCAGCAACGCGTTTTTAAGATTGTGAGTTTTTACTTGCTGCGGTATCAGTCGGGACAAATTGACGACATTGATCCCGGAATGCGGATTGAAGTCAAACGTGCGGTGTGGATCTCCCTGGAAGAAGCTGCTAACAAACTTGCCTACCGCGGAGAGCGTGAAGTGGCCGCGCTCGCCGAGGCGTATCTGAAATCACATCCGGAGGAATAGCGTGAAAACGCACGTAGAGAAACATTTCACGGCCGGCAACTTTGTCCGTGACGTAGTGATCGGAATGTCAGACGGGCTGACCGTGCCGTTTGCGTTGGCCGCGGGATTGTCGGGGGCAGTACAGAGCACGCATCTAGTGGTCGTCGGGGGCCTGGCAGAAATTGCTGCCGGCTCGATTGCGATGGGCCTCGGCGGCTATCTCGCGGCGCGCGGTGATGCTGAGCACTATGAGCAGGAGCGCGGCCGCGAGTATCGTGAGATCAAAGAGATTCCTGAAGAAGAAATGGCGGAGGTGAGCCGCGTGTTTCAGCAGTACGGACTCACGCAAGAGGAAAGCAATCCAATATCCGAGGCGCTAAGCCGCCGTCCCGATGCCTGGGTGGATTTCATGATGCGCTTTGAGCTGGGGCTGGAGCCGCCTGAATCGGGCCGCGCAATTACCAGCGCCGCCACCATCGCAGGTGCCTATATTGCGGGGGGAATCATTCCGCTGTCCCCGTACTTAGTGTTTTCAAGCGCTTCGCAAGGACTGATGGTTTCGGCGATCGTCACATTAGCCGCGTTAGGAATTTTCGGATATATCAAAGGAAGCTTCACCGGCACGGGCAAGCTGCGCAGCGCAACACAAACCATGGTCATCGGAGGACTGGCAGCCACAGCAGCATTCATTCTGGCGAAGCTTATTTCTTAATAGAATCACGAAGTGAAAACCGCCCTCGACTGTCTGGCCGAGCGAAGTTCGACGAGAAGGCGAACATCAGCCGCTTACAAATTTTATGATCAATCTTTACACCTCCAATTTAGTGCCGGCAGTATTTCCTCCCACCCTTGCGAAAACCGCGCAAGGATGGGGCACCCGCGGTTGGGATTGTGCTGGCAGAGACCGTAAGAGCTATGACATCGCTGAGATTTTCTAATTCACTATGAAGCAAATTCACAAGGTCGCAATTCTTGGTGCAGGAACCATGGGCGCGCGCATCGCTGCTCATTTCGCGAATGCTGGTGTTCCCAGCTTCCTGCTCGATATTGTTCCCGCCGGAGCGACTGGGAGCGGCCGCAACGCAATCGCCGCTGCCGGGCTTGAAGCTGCAAAGAAATCCAAGCCCGCAGCCTTCATGGACGCTTCGCTCGCAAGATCGCTCACAGTCGGAAACTTTGAAGATGATCTCGCTCGCTTAGCCGAAGTCGATTGGATCATTGAAGCTGTTCTCGAAAATCTGGAAGTTAAGCAAACTCTTCTACGCAAAGTTGAAGCTGTCCGCAAACCGGGGACGATCGTTACTACAAATACCAGCGGCCTCTCGGTCGGAAAAATCATAGAAGGATTTTCTGACGAGCTCCGCCGTTGTTGGTTTGGCGCTCATTTCTTCAACCCGCCGCGCTACATGCGCCTGCTGGAGATCATACCGACGCCTGCAACGGACCGCGCCGCAATCGACGCCGTCACAACATTCGCGGATGTTCATCTTGGCAAAGGGATCGTCTTCGCTAAAGACACGCCGAACTTCATCGCAAATCGTATCGGCACTTTCTCGGTGATGAACGTCATGCGGTTGATGCAAGAAATGGATCTGACGATCGAAGACGTCGATGCCCTGACCGGTCAAGTGCCTGGATGGCCGAAGTCCGCGACCTTCCGCACCATTGATCTTGTTGGTCTCGATATCCTCGGACACGTTGCCGGAACCATGAGTGAAAATGTCCACGATGAGCGGAGCGATCTGCGATTGCCCGAGTTTTTTCAGCAGATGCTCGAACGAAAGTGGCTTGGGGATAAAACTAAAGGCGGTTTTTACAAGAAATCGAAATCTGCCGATGGAGACGAGGAGCGCCTTGCACTTGATTGGAAGACTCTTGAATACCATCCCCGTCAGAAGCCCAAGTTCCCCTCGCTCGAAATGGCGAAAAATGTGGAAGACACCGGTGCTCGTGTTCGCATGTTGCTGGGAATGCCAGATGGCACTTCATCATCAGGCAACTCGTCAGCCGCGAAGACCGACAAAGCTGGGCAATTTCTGTGGGCAGCATTGTCGGATCTGTGGACTTACTCCGCGAATCGCATTCCAGAGATCTCTGATTCAGTCGTCGAGATTGATCGCGCCATGCGCCTTGGCTTCAATTGGGAGATGGGCCCATTCGAATTATGGGATGCAGTCGGGGTCGAGGCGACGGTCGCGCGGATGAAGGAACAAGGCAAGCTGGTTTCATCGAATGCTGAGAAGCTTTTGTTTTCTGGAAACAAGTCTTGGTACTCAGAGAATTCAAAGGCGAAATCCCGCCGCGCATATTTTGATCTTAAAACCCTAGCTTATGAGCCCGTCGAAATCCCCGCAGGGGTGTGGTCGGTGTCGATTACAAAGAAAGCCCACGCCATTGTGAAAAAGAATTCCGGAGCTTCGCTCGTTGACATTGGGGACGGTGTCGGTTGCATCGAATTTCACTCCAAGATGAATTCTATTGGCACCGATATCGTCCAACTCATTTCGCAGACGTTAAAACCCGGCGGCCCAGGCGAAAATTTCGACGCTTTCGTCATTACCAATGATGCGGCGAATTTTTCCGTAGGCGCGAACTTGATGCTACTGCTGATGTCGATTCAGGAAGAAGAATGGGATGACGTGGACCTCGCCATCCGAAGCTTCCAAGGCATGACACAAGCTATAAAGTTCTCTCCCAAGCCGGTCGTAGTCGCACCATTCGGGCTGACTCTTGGCGGAGGCGCGGAAATCTCTCTCCATGCGCCTGCGCTTCAACCGCACGCTGAACTGTACATGGGGCTTGTCGAGGTGGGTGTAGGCCTACTGCCTGGAGCTGGCGGATGCAAAGAGATGCTGCTGCGGGCGGTGGATAGCGCGACCTCGATCCGCAGCGGGGGACGGGGAGAATCCGTCGAATTAATGGAAGCCATGAAGAAGGCATTCGAAATTGTTGCAACAGCCAAAGTCGCAACTTCTGCCCAAGAAGCCCGAGGATTTGGATTTCTTCGCGGAGGCGATCTCATTACGATGAATCGAGAACGAGTTCTATCCGATACGAAAACACGTGCGCTGGAAATGGTGCGCGCCGGGTACGAACCTCCGCAACTGCGCAACGACATCCCGGCTCCGGGCGAGAATGTCCTGGCGGCGCTAAGAATGGGAATCCACCTGATGCGACAAGGGGATTACATTACCGAGCATGAAGTAAAAATTGGAACTAAAGTCGCCGAAGTCTTGTGTGGAGGTTGTGTTACTCCGGGAACTCCTGTTAGCGAGCAATATCTTCTGGATTTGGAGCGCGAAGCCTTTAAATCCCTATGCGGCGAGCGAAAGACGCAGGAGAGAATTCAATACACCCTTAAAACCGGCAAAACGCTGAGAAATTGATCAAGTTTGCAAAGCGTTTCGCCAATAAAAACCTGCTCCCCGCCAATTACCAGCGTAACTTGAAGGCCCCCACTTCAGTACCTACGATGACAGAATATGAGCCACCAAGCCCTCTTATTCTGCACCGATGAGAAGACTACCCGTGTTGTCACTCAAGTCCTGACTGAGTTGGATTTTGTCGTTGAACCATGCTGCGAGCCTTTCGTGGCGGTCAAGAAGCTCATGGCAACGCAATTCGACGCCATTGTTGTGGATTGTGACAACGAGCAAAATGCCACGCTTCTCTTTAAGAGCGCGCGAAACTCAGGATCGAACCAGGGATCGCTTGCGGTCGCGGTGGTTGAGGGGCAGGCCGGTGTGGCAAAAGCTTTCAGGATCGGCGCCAACCTGGTCCTAACGAAGCCAATCAACGTGGAGCAGTCGAAGGGCACTTTACGAGTCGCGCGAGGCCTGCTTAAGAAGGCGGAAGCCGGGAAGGCGGTTGCACCAACCTCCGCCTCTAGTGCGGAGCAAACTTCGAGGCTAGGAGCGGGGACCCTGGACCAGACACGGAGCACCGGAGCGCCACCTGCTACTACGCAGAAATCCGTTGCTGCCGCCCCCTTTGCCGCTCTCAGGACCCCGGCCAATTTTCCAGTTCCCGCATCTACTGCGGTGAGCTCATCTTTCGAAGTCGCCCACGATGCGACGCCAAAACCGGAGCCGGCAGAAGCAGCTTTTCTTGAATCAATCCCGGATCGGTTGGGTAACAAACCGGCCGCACACGTCCCAGAAATTCTTGGCGCTTCACAAAAAGCCAAATCTCCGTGGCAGCCACTGTCAGGCTCGATCGGAGAAACGAAGACATCCTTGCCCGGAACTAATCCAGACCTCGGGTCGGTTTCGACGGGCAGACGCCCCTTCAGTACCGGGGTGTCGAGCCAAGGCACGGGTGCTGCGGTCGCTCCAGCCAAAGTTAAAGAAGCGCCAGTTCCAGCGATCAAGACCTCGAAAACCAGCGCATCGGACGTCTCAACGCTTCACGATGTTCATGAAGCTGCCGCTGAAAAATCATTTCCTAAGGGCGAAACCACTGAGGATGCTCCACACTTCACCGCGTCCGCTCACGAGACCAAGAGCAGCAAGATGCCTCTCGTTGCGGCAATCGTAGTGATTGCCATCGGTGCAGCAGGATATTTCGGCTGGAGCAAGATGCATGTCGGCCATCGCACATCTGTCGCGCAGGATCAACCAAGCGCAGCTGTCGGATCTTCTGCAGCGGCGTCTCCGGCTACGGGATCGGGGCAAGGAGATGAAGAGGTTGTGTTGCAATCTCAGGCAGCACCGGCGTCGCCGCAATCCGGTGCGACGCAGTCACAGCCCACGGCGAGTCCGTCACAACCGGCTACTCGGCTGAATCAACAGGCGACTCAATCGACGACTGCCACGTCGGTGAATGGAAAACCCGCCGCAGGCAAAACAGTTGCTGTGACCCCCACCACCGATTCCGGGGACGAAGCGAGTTCAGTTCCAGAGAAAAAAGCACCCGAAGGTCTGACCGTAAAAAGCAATCCCGTCGTGGTTGAGGAAAAACCGGTGGTAATTGATCAGACAATTGCGCCGCCTCCGTTGCAAGTCGCGTCAGCGGCGGGTGACAAGACTATCGCCGGACTTGTAGGTAACACTGCTCTACCAATGCCCAAACGGGCTCCGGAAGTCATGAAAGTGTCTCAGGGAATCACGGAAGGGATGCTTCTCACAAGAGTGAAGCCCGTTTATCCTCCGCAGGCGGTGCAGATGCACAAGCAAGGTACGGTGCTACTGTCGGCTAACATAAGTAAGAACGGTTCCATTTCCGACACCAAGCTCATTAAAGGCGATCCGATACTAGGTCAAGCGGCATTGGCGGCGGTGAAGCAATGGAAGTACAAACCTTACACCCTGAATGGCCAGCCGATCGATGTTCAGACGCAGATCGCCGTCAACTTTAAGCTGCCCTAAAATAAATCCGGCTTCAGAGAATGTGTCGCGCTGTGCTCGATCGGACGGACGAAGGTGTCCGCTCCTACGCGATCAGACCCGGGTTCCGCTCTGTCCCACTCTCTGACTCACTTCGAATTTCACCTTGCCTCCGCTAGCATCTACAATTACGTGATCCCCGTGCAGGACTTCGCCGTCGAGAATCTTCAAGGCAAGCGGATCCTGAATCACCTTTTGAATCGCTCTCTTCAGCGGTCTTGCGCCAAAGTTTGGATCGAAACCTTCCGCCAGCAAGAGATCTTTTGCTGCATCGGTTAGTTCGAGCGAGATTTTGCGATCCGCCAGCAACCGGCGCACGTCCTCCAACCTCAGTTCAATGATTTTTACCAATTGTTCCTTGCCCAGAGGACGGAAGATGATGATGTCATCCACGCGGTTAAGGAACTCGGGCTTGAAGTGCCCGTGCAGTACATTCATGACCTGCTTGCTGGCAGCCTCGTAGTCTTCTTCGTTCTGCAAATTCTCGGCTTGGAGATAACTGGAACCGAGATTCGATGTCATGATGATCACCGTATTGCGGAAATCGACCGTGCGCCCCTTGCCATCGGTGAGGCGCCCGTCATCCATGATTTGCAGCAGGACATTAAACACATCCGGATGAGCCTTCTCGATTTCGTCAAATAGTATTACCGCGTACGGGCGGCGGCGAACTTGTTCGGTAAGCTGGCCACCTTCTTCGTATCCGACATATCCCGGAGGCGCTCCGATCAGCCGCGAGACGGCATGCTTCTCCATGTATTCAGACATGTCGATGCGAATCATTGAGTGTTCGTCGTCGAACAGAAATTCGGCGAGGGCGCGGGCTAGTTCAGTTTTGCCAACGCCAGTGGGGCCGAGGAAAATGAACGAACCAATCGGTCGCTTCGGATCGCTCAGTCCAGCGCGCGATCGGCGAATTGCATTGGCCACGCGCTCGACGGCCGCATCCTGGCCAACAACGCGTTGACGCAGGCGGTCCTCCATGGTGATCAGCTTCTTGACTTCACCTTCGAGCATCTTTGAAATCGGAATGCCCGTCCACTTGGAAACGATGCGCGCAACATCTTCTTCGTCCACTTCTTCTTTCAACATTCGGGACTGGCCCTTGCTTTCCATTTGCGCGCTCAGTTTTGCGAGCTCTTCTTCCGCTTGCCGCAAGAGTCCATAGCGGATTTCTGCAACGCGCTGCAAGTTCCCCTGGCGCTCCGCGGTTTGCTCCTCCAGCTTCAGCTTCTCGATCTTTTCCTTGAGCTCGCGAGAACGCGCGATGAGGTCCTTTTCCTGCTTCCACTTGGCCTTCAATGCGTTGGCGTTCTCGCGGATACCAGCAAGTTCCCGATCGATGACGGAAAGCCGTTCCCTCGAATTGCGATCATCTTCCTTCTTGAGCGCCTGACGTTCAATTTCCAACTGGGTAGCCCGGCGCTCCAGTTGGTCAATCTCAGTAGGCATGGAATCGATTTGTATCCGCAGTGAGGCCGCTGCTTCATCGATCAGGTCGATTGCTTTGTCGGGAAGGAAACGGTCAGAAATGTAGCGGTGAGAGAGCGTCGCAGCCGCGACGATCGCGGAATCTTTGATTCGAACGCCGTGATGGACTTCGTAACGCTCTTTTAATCCGCGAAGAATCGCGATCGTGTCTTCGACATTCGGTTCGCCGACGAACACAATCTGGAAGCGGCGTTCGAGTGCGGCGTCTTTCTCGATGTATTTGCGATATTCATTGAGAGTAGTCGCTCCTACAGCACGCAGTTCGCCACGAGCCAAGGCGGGCTTCAGCATGTTCGACGCGTCAATGGCTCCCTCGGATGCGCCTGCACCGACCAAAGTGTGAAGCTCGTCGATGAACAGGATGATTTGTCCTGACGAATCTTCAATTTCTTTGAGTACGGCTTTCAGCCGGTCTTCAAATTCCCCGCGATATTTTGCTCCAGCCAGCATCGCGCCCAGATCGAGCGCAACCACTCGCTTGTTCTTTAAAGCTTCCGGGACGTCTCCGGAAATGATTCGTTGCGCCAGCCCTTCCACAATCGCGGTTTTCCCCACACCCGGTTCGCCAATCAGCACAGGATTATTCTTCGTCCGCCGCGATAGCACCTGCACTACCCGTCGAATCTCTTCATCACGCCCAATTACTGGATCGAGCTTTCCTCGTCGCGCTTGCTCAGTCAGATCGCGAGCGTAGCGATCTAGCGCCTGATATTTGGCCTCAGGATTCTGATCTGTAACTTTTTGCGAACCGCGAACCGAAGTCAGCGCCTTCAGAATGGCATCGTGCGTCGCACCATGTCGCGCGAGCAGGATCCCTGCCGGATCGCGCTTCAGTTGCGTCGCAGCCAACAGCAAATGTTCGGTGGAGACATACTCGTCCTTGAAGTTGCTGGATTCTTTGAAAGCCTGTTCCAGCAATTGATTCAGCGGAGTGGACATCGTGGGCTGCGCCGCTCCGCCTCCGGACAGCTTCGGCAATCGTCCAATCTCGCCGTTTAACTCCTGCAAGATCGCTTGGGGCGCGATTCCGATCTTCTCCAGGATCGGCGGCACTATTCCCTCGCGATCGCCGAGAAGAGCTGCCAAAAGGTGAACCGGCAGGACTTCGGGATTTCCATTTTCAGAAGCGATATTACTCGCCGATTGAATCGCCTCTTGGGCCTTTAACGTTAGTTTGTCAAAACGAATCGCCATGTCGTCCTTCTATCTTAATTTGTCATCCTGAACGAAGTGAAGGACCCATGTATTTTCCATGGGACAAGCGAATGCATAGGTTCTTCGCTTCGCTCAGAATGACAAATCATTCTTTCGGCGCCTCGTAGCCGTTGTATCACTTGAGCTAACCCACGGCAGACGGGCAGGCCCATTCTACAAAAAACAAGGGAGGTGACGTCTGCCGAGTCACCCCCCACGCAAACAGGAGTATCCGCTTTCCACCGACTTATGCGGCTTGGCTGGTGCTCTTAGGCTGCTTGCCCTCAAGCGTTTTCTCGGCGCCTACGTTTACTTTGATTTGCTTCGGCTTGGCTTCGGCCTTCTTCGGCAAACTGATATTCAGAATGCCTTTGTCATAGTTGGCCTTAACCTGGTCTGGGTCTACGGTATTCGGCAAAGTGAACGACCGGGTAAAGCTGCCATACTGCCGTTCAACGCGGCGGAAATTCTCTTCTTTCTCTTCCTTCTCGAACTTGCGCTCGCCATGCACGGTCAGTGTGTTGTTCTCGATGCGGACGTCAATGTCTTTCTCGTCGATGCCTGGCACCTCGATCTTCAGGGTAACGGTGTGCCCGTCCTCGTAAACATCCACGGGTGGCGCAAAGCTGGTATTAGTCAACGACTCCTCCTGGCCCTCGGACCCATACGAGTTCCGGAAAAGCCGGTTCATGCGATCTTGAAGTGTGCTGAATTCGTTGTAGGGATCCCAACGGGTAAGTACTGTCATTTGTGTCTCCTTTCAAGACTTTTGGTTCTAAGGCTATGTGACGGAATAGATCTGAAAATTAAGCATTAGCCGATACAAATCATATAACCTTAGTCTGTTATTGTCAATATGTATAGGCTTATTTGTTATCAAGCATTTACATGCATGATCAAGCACTTGAGATAGCCCGTCTCTGGCACTGTTAGCAGCATCGGATGATCCCTAGCTTGTCCCCGGTTTTCCACGATACGAATAGTTCTGTGGACATCTCGCGCCGCCTGCGTAATAACTTCCAGGAACTCGGCCGGGCTGACGTGGTGGGAACAGGAGCACGAAATTAGCATCCCTCCGGGACGCAGCATCTTCAAAGCGCGAAGATTCAGCTCCTTATATCCGCGCAGAGCGGTATCGAGAGTCTGTTTGCTCTTGGCGAAGGCGGGCG
>Ga0210403_10005041_pt1 | contig 11283 bp, 10 predicted proteins | sample IncBWC19MmetaG_FD_150863 | JGI IMG/M metagenome (GOLD analysis project Ga0210403, IMG submission 150863) | Forest soil microbial communities from Barre Woods Harvard Forest LTER site, Petersham, Massachusetts, United States - Inc-BW-C-19-M | ecosystem: Environmental > Terrestrial > Soil >... | reverse complement strand
CCCCACCGACAACTCATCCCGGACCCCGGAAGGGGTCCCCATCAACGACACACTCAGCACAGGCGAGTAGAGAGGCCCAAGACCATGCCACAGACGCTGTTCGACAAGATCTGGGAGGCCCACGAGGTGGGGGACGGGCTCCTCTACATCGACCTGCATCTCGTGCACGAGGTCACCAGCCCGCAGGCCTTCGACGGACTGCGTCTGGCCGGGCGCACGGTGCGCCGCCCCGACCGCACGCTCGCGACCGCCGATCACAACACGCCCACCGACGGCACGCCCGTCGCCGCTCGCATCAAGGACGAGCTCTCGCGCGTCCAGGTCGAAACGCTCGAGCGCAACTGCGCCGAGTTCGGCGTGCCGGTCTACTCGCTCGGCTCCGAGCGCCAGGGCATCGTGCACGTGATCGGCCCCGAGCTGGGGGTCACCCAGCCGGGCATGACCATCGTCTGCGGCGACTCCCACACCTCCACGCACGGCGCCTTCGGCGCGCTCGCGTTCGGCATCGGCACCAGCGAGGTCGAGCACGTGCTCGCAACCCAGACCATGGTGCAGCAGAAGCCGCGATCGATGCGCATCCGCTACGACGGCGCGCTCGGCTTCGGCGTCACAGCCAAGGATCTCATCCTGGGCACGCTCGGGCAGCTCGGCGTGGGCGGGCTCACCGGTCACGTGGTCGAGTACGCAGGCCCCGCCATCGAGGCGCTGTCCATGGAGGGGCGCATGACCGTGTGCAACATGACCATCGAGGGCGGTGGGCGCGCGGGCATGATCGCCGCCGATGACACAACCTTCGAGTGGTTCAGGGCTCAGCAGCGCCCCGGCGCGCCCAGCGGCGCCGAGCTGGACGCCGCCATCGAGCGCTGGCGCGAGCTGCGCAGCGACGACGGCGCGGAGTTCGACACCGAGGCCGTCATCGACGCATCCGCCATCTCCCCCCAGGTCACCTGGGGCACCAACCCCGGGATGGTCCGCGCCGTCACCGAGAAGGTGCCATCGCCCGATGAGTTCCACAGCCCCGCCGAGCGCGAGGCCACTGAGCGTGCGCTGCACTACATGGCCCTGGAGCCCGGCACGCCCATCGAGCAGATCACGATCGACCGCGTGTTCATCGGCTCCTGCACCAACTCCCGCATTGGTGACCTGCGCGCCGCCGCCGAGGTCGTCGCCGGCAGGCGGGTGGCCGACGGCGTGAATGCCATGGTCGTACCCGGCTCCCAGCAGGTCAAGGCCCAGGCCGAGGCCGAGGGCCTGGACCGCGTGTTCCGCGAGGCGGGCTTCGACTGGCGGGTGGCCGGCTGCTCCATGTGCCTCGGCATGAACCCCGACATCCTTGCCCCCGGCGAGCGCTGCGCCTCCACCTCCAACCGCAACTTCGAGGGCCGCCAGGGACGCGGCGGGCGCACCCACCTGGTCTCGCCGCAGATGGCCGCCGCTGCCGCCATCGAGGGGCGCTTCGTGGACATCAGGGAGTGGTCGTGATGAGCGGAGGTCTCCTCCTCCTACTCAAGCGTTCGTCGTGTGAAGGCAGCGGGTGCGTGCAACACGAGTGCCGTATAACCATAGTGATACAGACGTCTGCCGAGAAGGTGGGGCAGGCGTCGCGCGAGGCAATGCACAGCGAGGCAACGCAAACGTAGTTGCAAGCCGGGCGGATGCCCGGCGATCACGGCCGGCACGAGGCCGAACGTTCACATCAAACGCGAGCCTGGAGGGCTCGCGGACCTGACCAGGAAAAGAGCCCATGGATCCCATCAGCGTCATCTCTGGACACATCAGCCACCTCGACCGCGCCGACGTGGACACCGACCAGATCATGCCCAAGCAGTTTCTCAAGCGCGTCGAGCGCACCGGCTTCGGCCAGTTCCTCTTCTACGACTGGGCCAAGGAGCCCGGCTGGGACCTGCCCGCCAACCCCATCCTCGTGGCCGGTGAGAACTTCGGCTGCGGATCCTCCCGGGAGCACGCGCCGTGGGGCCTTCAGGACTATGGCTTCAAGGCCCTCGTGGCACCGAGCTTCGCCGACATCTTCTACTCCAACTGCACCAAGATCGGGCTGCTTCCGGTGGTGCTGAGCGCGGAGGACTGCCACAGCCTCGCGCGCGCGGGCGAGGGCGAGATAGACCTGGAGGAGCAGGAGGTGCGCTTTGCCGGGCGCCAGGTGGCCTTCGAGATCGACCACGAGATCCGCCACCGGCTGCTCGGTGGCCTCGACGACATCGCACTCACGCTCGCTCGCTCGGAGGAGATCGCTGCCTACGAGCACGAGCGCAACACGCGAACACCGCCTATCCCGCTCACAACCGCGCTGTGAGAATCGCGGCGCCACGCGCGCCGCACTCAGCAACTTCTCGCATTCCGGGTGGTTAACGGAGCGGATACCCCCCTACCCCCACCTAGGAGGCAATATGACCATGCCCACGCGGCTGATCGGCGCCGTTGCGGCCCTGGCGGCCGCTGCCCCGCTCGCAGTCCCGGCGGCGGCGAGCGCGTTTCGCGTCGATCAGACCATGCAGCAGACCCTGCCCGAGGCATCGATCCTGTGCGCGCGGGTGGCGGCAGGGAAGGAGAGGGCGCAGCTGAAGCCCTTTGCGGCTCAGATCACCGCTGACTGCGCCGCGCTGCAAACACAGTTCAACGAAGCTCAGAGCAAAGTGCTGACCACGCGTGCCGCCGTGCTGCCACAGATCGCCGCCGATCGTGCCGCCGTGAAAGCCGCGTGCCCATCCCCGAAAGTGATGCCCAAAGGCTGCACCCTCGCGCACAGGCAGAACGCTCCGGCGATCGCAGCGCTGAGCGCCCAGTGGCGCGCAGCCGTGCATGGGTACTTCGCCACCATCGAGGCCGCCCGCACGCAGTTCTGGACCGCCCTCAAAGCGTTCCCCGGCGAGCACCACGTGCTCGCCGACAATCCCATTCCGGTGCCACACCGCTGAGTCTCCACGGGTGCGGCGGCGGCGGGCCAGAGCCGGCCCGCCGTCGCCGGGCGGGCCGGACCGATAGCGTTCGCCGCCCGTGGCACACCGCATAGTCACCCTTCCCGGCGACGGGATCGGCCCCGAGATCATGGCCCCGGCGCTCGAGCTGCTGGGGCGGCTCGGGGACTTCGAGTTCGAGGAGCACCTGTTCGGGGGCGTCTCCATCGACGCTCACGGCGTCGCTCTCACAGACGAGGTGCTCGAGGCCTGCAGGCGCTCCGACGCCGTGCTGCTCGCGGCCGTTGGCGGCCCGAGATGGGACACCACCGACCCCGCGCGGCCGCGCCCCGAGCAGGGCCTTCTGGGACTGCGAAAGGGGCTTGGCCTCTACGCCAACCTGCGACCCGTGAAGCCCCTGCCCGCGCTGTATGACGCCTCACCGCTGCGGCGCGAGCGCATCGAGGGCACCGACCTGCTCGTGGTGCGCGAGCTCACCGGCGGCATCTACTCGGCGAGAAGACCCGCACCAGCACCACCGCCTCGGACCTCTGCTCCTACACCACCGAGGAGATCCAGCGGATCGCCCGCACCGCCTTCGCTGCTGCGCGCGCGAAGGTCACAAGCGTGGACAAGGCCAATGTGCTCGAGACCTCGCGCCTGTGGCGGGAGGTCGTCAGCGAGCTGCACGCCCGCGAGTTCCCCCACATCGAGCTCGAGCACGTGCTCGTGGACAACGCCGCGATGCAGCTTGTGTCCGCCCCGCGTCATTTCGACACGATCCTCACCGAGAACATGTTTGGAGACATCCTCTCGGACGAGGCAGCCATGATCACCGGCTCGATCGGCATGCTCCCCAGTGCCTCGCTCGGCGGCGACGGCCCCGGCATGTTCGAGCCCATTCACGGCTCCGCGCCCGACATCGCGGGGCAGGGCATCGCCAACCCGCTGGCGATGTTCCTCTCAGTGGCCATGCTGCTGCAGCACGGCCTCGGTTTGGCAAGCGAGGCCGCGGCTGTAGAATCGGCGGTGCAACGCGCGCTCGCCGCCGGCCTGCGCACCGCCGATCTGGGTGGCCAGGCGGACACGGCCCAGGCGACGAGGGCGGTGCTTGACAACCTCGAATAGGAGCCTAGTGAACGTGGAGCCCACCGACCTCATCTGGATGAACGGAGAATTCGTCGCCTGGGCCGACGCAAAGGTCCACGTGCTGACGCACGGGCTGCACTACGGCACCGGGGTGTTCGAGGGCGTGCGGTGCTATGACACCGAGTTGGGGCCAGCCGTGTTCCGCAACGCCGAGCACGTCGAGCGCCTGTTCCGCTCCGCGGCGCTCTTCTATATGGACATCCCCTTCACCCCCGAGGAACTGCGCGCTGCGACGCGCGAGCTCGTGGCGCGCAACGGCCTGCGCTCGTGCTACATCCGCCCGATCGCCTACCGCGGCTACGGGTCGATGGGCCTGAACCCGCTCGACTCCTGCGTGGATGTGACCATCGCCTGCTGGGAGTGGGGCGTGTACCTGGGCGAGGAGGGAGCCAGCAAGGGCGTGCGCGCGCAGGTGTCCTCGTGGCGGCGGATCGACTCCGACTCGTTGATCCCGCACGCGAAGGCTTCGGGGCAGTACCTCAACAGCGTGCTCGCCAAGGTCGAGTCGGTGAAGGCCGGCTACGACGAGGCGATCCTGCTCGACAACCACGGCTATGTGTGCGAGGGCACCGGTGAGAACATCTACGTGGTGCGCGACGGCGTGATCGCCACGCCCGGCCAGAGCAACTCCATCCTCGACGGCATCACCCGCCGCTCCATCATCCAGATCGCTCGCGACCTCGGCTACACCGTCGTGGAGCGCGACATCGCCCGCGCCGAGATGTACCTGGCCGATGAGGTGTTCCTTTCCGGCACCGCCGCCGAGGTGGTGCCCGTGCGCGAGATCGACGACCACGCCATCGGCACCGGCAGGCCCGGCGAGATCACCCGCGTGATCCAGGCGGCCTTCGACGACGCCATCCACGGTCGCTCCGAGCGCTACCGCGAGTGGCTCGACGTGGTCGGCGCCAGCGACCTGGAGACGCCCACCGGCGAGGCTCCCTCTCCGAGCGCCACAGCCGCCGGCTAGGAGTCGGGATGGTGGACATACAGCTATATGACGCCACGCTGCGCGACGGCATGGGCGGCGGCGGCCTGAGCCTCACGGCCGAGGAGAAGCTGCGCGTGGTGCACGCGCTGGACGCCCTCGGTGTGCGCATGATCGAGGCGGGCTTCCCCGCCTCCAACCCCAAGGAGCAGGAGCTGTTCGCGCGGCTCGCCGGCGAGGAGCTCGGAACGGCCGAGGTGGTGGCCTTCGGCATGACCCGCCGGCGCGAGGTCAGCGCCGAGCAGGACGAGGGCCTGGCGGTGCTGGCCGAGTCCTTCGCGCCGGTGTGCACGATCGTGGGCAAGGCCTCGGTGCTGCACGTGGAGAAGGTGGTGCGCGCGACGCGCGAGGAGAACCTCGCGATGATCGCCGACTCGGTGGCCTTCCTGGTGGGCGCCGGCAAGCGCGTGCTGCTCGACGCCGAGCACTTCTTCGATGGCTTCAACCTCGACCCCGGCTACGCGCTGGACTGCCTGCGTGCGGCCGCCGACGCCGGCGCCGAGCGGGTGGTGCTGTGCGACACCAACGGCGGCTCCCTGCCCGCGCAGATCCGCACCGCCTTCGCCGTCGTGAGCGAAGCGCTGCCGAGCTTCCCGCTGGGCATTCACACCCACGACGACTCCGGCTGCGCGGTGGCCAACACGCTCACCGCCGTGGAATGCGGCGCAACGCAGGTGCAGGGCACGATCAACGGCATCGGCGAGCGCACCGGCAACGCCAACCTCGTGACCATCATCGCCGACCTGCAGCTGAAGATGGGCGTCGAGCTGCTCGCGCCGGAGCGCCTTGCGCGCCTGACCGAGACCGCGCATCTGGTCGATGAGCTGCTCAACCGCGCGCCCAACCCCGCGCAGCCCTATGTGGGCAAGCACGCTTTCGCCCACAAGGCCGGGCTGCACGCCGCGGGCGTGCGCGCCGATGCGCAGACCTTCGAGCACATCGACCCCGCCATCGTCGGCAACCGCCGCGACGTGCTCATCTCCGAGCTCTCCGGCAGGGGAACGGTGGTGGAGAAGGCCAGCGCCGCGGGGATCCCCGGCGACGACGCCTTCGCCCAGCGGGTGGTGGACCGCGTCAAGGCGCTCGAGCACGACGGCTTTCAGTTCGAGGCCGCCGACGGGTCCTTCGAGCTGCTGATGCGCAAGGAGGCAGGCGAGTACGAGCCGCTGTTCCGCCTGGAGTCCTGGCGAGTGGCGGTGGAGAAGCGTGCGGATGGCAAGGTGGAGACCGAAGCCGTGGTGAAGATCTGGACCCCGCCGCCCGACGGCGAACGCTACGTGGGCAACGCCGAGGGCAATGGGCCGGTGCACGCGCTCGACCAGGCGCTGCGTGCGGCCATCGGCGAGATATACCCGCACCTGCACGACATCGAGCTGGTCAACTTCAAGGTGCGCATCCTTGATGAGACCAAGGGCACCGGCGCTGTCACGCGCGTGTTGATCGACGCCTCCGACGGGCAGGAGGTCTGGGGCTCGATCGGTGTGGCCGAGAACCTGATAGCGGCCTCCTGGGACGCGCTCGTGGACTCGCTGGAGTACGGCATGCAGCCGGGCCGGCGCGGCGTCGGGGCCAACCCGCCCACGCTGGGCTCAACCGGCCGCGTGTAGTGGCCCACGTCCGGCTGCAACCCGCGGGCGCCGCGGTGGAGGAGACGATCCCGCTGGCGCGCCCGGTGATCGGCGAGCCCGAGGAGCGCGCCGTGATCGAGGTGCTGCGCTCACGCCAGCTCTCCCTGGGCCCGCGCCTGCAGGAGTTCGAGCAACGCTTCGCCGCCCAGGCCGGCGCGCGCCTTGCGAGCGCCGTGAGCAGCGGCACGGCCGGCCTGCACCTCGCGTTGCGATCCATCGGCGTGGGGGAGGGCGATGAGGTCATCACCAGCCCCTTCTCGTTCGTGGCCTCCGCCAATGCTGCGCTCTACGAGCGAGCTCGGCCCGTGTTCGCCGACATCGACCCCGTCACACTCAACCTCGACCCGCAGGCCGCCGCTGCCGCCGTGGGCGAGCGCACGCGCGCGCTGCTGCCCGTGCACATCTTCGGCTACCCCGCCGACATGCCCGCCTTCGAGCAACTCGCCGCACGCCACGGCCTCGGCGTCGTGGAGGATGCCTGCGAGGCGCTTGGAGCGGTGCACGCCGACGGCACGCCCGTCGGCGGCAGGGCGTCCCCCGCGGTGTTCGGCTTCTACGCCAACAAGCAGCTCACAACCGGCGAGGGAGGCATGATCACGCTCTCCGACGCCGCGCTCAAGCAGCGGATCGACTCCGAGCGCAACCAGGGGCGCGCACCTGACATGGGCTGGCTCGACCATGATCGGCTGGGCTACAACTACCGGCTCTCCGACATCGCCTGCGCGCTCGGCATCGCCCAGCTCGGGCGCCTGGGAGACATGCTCGACGCGCGCGCGCGGGTCGCCGAGCTCTACCGCCAAGCGCTCGCGGGCGTGGAGGGCCTGCAGCTGCCCTGCCCCGACAGCGCAGGCAACAAGCGCGGGTGGTTCGTGTTCGTGGCGCAGTTGCCCGCGGACATCAACCGTGATGACACCGTGCGCGCGCTCGCTGCACGCGGGATCCAGAGCAAGCCCTACCTGCCCGCGATCCACCTCATGAGCTTCTACCGCGAGCGTTTCGGCCACCGCGACGGCGAGTTCCCCGTCTGCGAGGAAGTGGCCCGCCGCTCGCTCGCGTTGCCCTTCTTCCCCGAGATGAGCGAGGCGCAGGTGACGCGCGTGGCGCGCGAGCTGCGCAGCGTGCTCGGACGCTAGATCCCGTTGATGAAGCTGAAGATCTGCGGCGTCACTTCTTTCCAGTAGGCGAATGCGTGGCGGCTGCCGGGCAGCACCTGCAGTGTGCTCGAACAGCCCGCTTCGTGCAGCTTCGCGTTCAGCTGCTGGGCCTGGGTCAGCGGGATCAGCTCGGCTTCGCTGTGGAACAGCAGCCAGCGCGGGCAGCCTTTGGTCGGCGCGTTCAACGCCGGTGACCACTTCGCTTCGAAGGCTTCCTCTTCGGCAGGGTTCGTGTACATGTAGGGCGTGCCATTCGGTTCGCGCCCCACTGCCTGGTAGACGTTGTGGTCGAATTCTTCGTTGGGCAGCGCATTGTGTTCGATCAGCGGTACGAGCGTGCGGAAGTCCGTCGGCCCGCTCAGCGAGATGACGCCCTTCACGGTCCCAGGTGCAGCCGCGTTGATCTGCTCCGCCGCTACCGCTGCCAGATGGCCGCCGGCGGAGCCGCCGAGCAGCACCAGCTTGCCGGGGTTGCCGTGGTAGGTGGCGGCGTTGCTGAGCGCCCATCTGATCGCGAGCTCCACGTCGTTGGGCTCGCCGGGGAACGCTGGGGTGGTTTCGCTGTCCTGGTCGTAGTTGATCGTGAACACCGTGAAGCCCTGCTGCTGGAGCGCCAGCGACTCCATTTCGAAGTGCACGAGCGCGTCGTAGTAGCGCCAGCCGCCGCCGTGGATGAGCACCACGATCGGAGAGTCGGGTGTGGCCGAGACGAACACGTTGAGGTTCTGGCGGAATTTGGGCCCGTACAGCAGGTGTTCATACACGGTGCCATAGGTGCTCTGGCGCACGATCACTTCGCCCAGCGCCGAGGGCGCGAGGGCCAGTGCGGCCAGCAGGGTCGCGCACGTCGCGGCGGCAAGGCTCGCTCGAAGCCCGCGCCGGCGCAGGTGAGCCGCTGTCCGCCGCGGGTAGGTCTGACCACTGCTCGTCGCTGACATGCAGAAGTGCCCCCTTGCTGGCTAGCCGGATAAAAGCCGCGTGACAAACGACGATCCCCTCGCCGCGTGCTCCTTCGGCGGAGGATTATGCCAGACGGCCCTAGCCAGTTGTTGCGGAGAAGTAGACGACGCGCTGCGGCTCGCCTCTGGGCACGCCCGTAAACTGACGGGCGATGTCGCGCTTCCAGGAGCCCCAGCACCCCGATTTCAGGCGCATGAACGCCTCGATCTCCTTCGACCGGCGCCTATGGCCGCACGATATAGCCCAATCGCGCGCGCACGCGCGCATGCTCGCCGAGCGCGCGATCATCTCCAATGAGGACCGCGACGCATTGCTCGCGGGCCTGGAGCGGGTGGCGCTCGAGCTCGAGGACGGCAGCTTTCCGTTCAGCCCCGAGGACGAGGACATCCACATGGCGGTGGAGCGGCGGCTGACCGAGATCGCGGGACCGGTGGGAGGCAAGCTGCATACCGCGCGCTCGCGAAACGACCAGGTGGTGACCGACCTCGCCATGTACACCCGGGAGCGCGCCGCCGCCGCGCGCGCCGCGATCGCGGCGCTGATGCGGGAGTTGCTGTTGCGCGCCGAGCAGCACAGCGATTCGCCGATGCCGGGGTACACACACCTGCAGCGCGCACAACCCGTGTACCTGGGCCACCACCTGCTCGCCTACTTCTGGATGCTCGCGCGCGACCGCGCGCGCTTCGCGTTCGCAGAGCACGAGGCCGGGCGCCTGCCGCTGGGAGCGGGGGCGCTCGCGGGCGTGAACTTCGACACCGACCGGCACGCGGTGGCGCACGAGCTGGGCTTCCACGAGGTGGCGCCCAACTCGATCGACGCGGTGTCGGGGCGGGACTTCGTACTCGACTATCTCGGCGCCGCCGCCACCTGTGCCACGCACCTCTCGCGGTTGGGCGCGGAGCTCGTGCTGTGGTCGAGCGCGGAGTTCGGCTTCTGCGAGCTGCCTGACTCTTGGAGCTCGGGCTCCTCGATCATGCCCCAGAAGAAGAACCCCGATGCGGCGGAGCTGCTGCGCGCGAAGGCGCCCCGTGTGGTCGGCCGCCTTGCGGCGCTGCACGGCGTGATGCATGCGCTGCCGCTCACCTACAACAAGGACCTGCAGGAGGACAAGGAGCACATCTTCGACGCCGCGGACACAATCGAGCTGTCGCTGGCGGCTGCCACCGGCATGATCGCTGGTGCGCGCTTCGATCGCGAGCGCATGCGCACGGCTGCCGCCGACGAGCTGATCGCGGCCACTGACGTGGCCGACCTGCTGGTGCGGCTGGGCATGCCCTTCCGCGAGGCCCACGGCGTGGTGGCGGGCCTCGTGCGCTCCGCACTAGACAGTGGGCGCTCGCTCTCCGATCTCGGCGCCGAGGATCTGGCGGCCCACAGCGCGCTGCTCGCCGAGCACGCCGGCGATTTCCACGAGGTGCTGGGTGCGAGCTCGTGGCTCGAGTCCAAGGTGTCCGAGGGTGGCACCGCCCACGCGCGCGTGCTCGAGCAGCTCGCGCTTGCCCGCAACGTGCTCGATGAGCTGCCTTCCGGCTGACTTCTACGCCCGCCCAGTGCTCGAGGTGGCGCACGACCTGCTGGGGTGCACCGTGGAGCACGCCGGGGCGGCGGGCGTGATCGTGGAGACCGAGGCCTACCACGAGAGCGAGCACGCCTGCCATGCGTTCATCGGTGTGACGCCGCGCACGCGCACACTGTTCGGCGCACCCGGCCTGGCCTACGTGTATCGCTCCTACGGCATCCACGCGCTGCTCAACGCCGTGTGCGAGCCCGAGGGCACCGGCGCGGCGGTGCTGATCCGCGCGCTCGAGCCCGTGGCGGGTCTCGAGGAGATGCGCGCCCGCCGGCGTCCGGTCGCGAGGGTCACGGGCGACGGACGCGAGCTTTGCTCGGGCCCGGGAAAGCTCACCGAGGCGCTGGGTGTGTCGCTCCAGGACAACGGCTGCGACCTCGCCCGCGGGCCCGTGCGCATTCGTGCGCGCCAGGACGCGTGGCGCAAGCCAGAGGTGGTAGCCGGCGAGCGCGTGGGCATCAGCCGCGCCACCGAGCTGCGCTGGCGCTTCTGGGTGGCGGGCAACCCCCACGTGTCGCGGCCGACTCCGCGCCACAACACGCCGGCGAGTGCGGCCGCGCGAGCTTCCTAGCTGCCGCCGTGCGAGCTCAGCCGGCCGGGCCCAGGGCACCGGTGGGCGGGCCGGCGGTGGCCGGGGGGGAGGCGGTTGGCGCGGGCGTGGTCGTGGGCGTGGCGGGAGCGCTCGGCGGCGTGGCCGAGGGCGTGGTGGGAGGGGCTGAGCGTTCGGGCGTGGCCGGCGCCGCGCCGCCTTCGCCCTGACCCGCGGCCCCCCCGGGCGTGGTGGTGGTGGGGTTGGCCTTGCCCGCGCCGGCGCCGGGCGTTGTGGCCTGGCCGGTGGAGGTGCCCGTGCCGCCGGCGTTCGGTGTGGTCGATTCGCCGGTGCCGGTGCCCGAGGTGGCGCCCGTGCCGGTGCCTGTGC
>Ga0210403_10005036_pt1 | contig 11286 bp, 13 predicted proteins | sample IncBWC19MmetaG_FD_150863 | JGI IMG/M metagenome (GOLD analysis project Ga0210403, IMG submission 150863) | Forest soil microbial communities from Barre Woods Harvard Forest LTER site, Petersham, Massachusetts, United States - Inc-BW-C-19-M | ecosystem: Environmental > Terrestrial > Soil >... | reverse complement strand
TCTCGGTACGTGGCGACTGCTTCGGCGGCGCCATCGAGACCATTCCGTGGGAACAGCGCAAGCCCTATGACGAGTTCGACTACGGCTACGTGCTCACGGTGCACAAATCGCAGGGCTCGCAATGGGACGACGTGGTACTGTTCGACGAGAGTTTTGCATTCCAGGACAGCCGCGCGAGGTGGCTCTACACCGGCATCACGCGCGCAGCGAAACGGCTGAGCGTGGTGGTGTGAAGCCGATACCCCAAAGGGAATGAGATGACAAAACGCTTTGAGGTCGGCGACCACGTCAGCTGGAATTCCGAAGCGGGTCGTGTCAGCGGCAGGATCATCAAGGTGCATACGGCGGATGTCGGCTACAAGGGATACACCCATCACGCCAGTCCGGATGAGCCGCAATATGAAATCAAGAGCGCCAAAACCGACCATATCGCCATGCATAAGGGACCGGCGCTCACGCGGCTCACGAGGAAATAACATGCCACCGCCGTCTCGCTGCACGATGTGCCCGAGGTGATGCGGTCGTCGTGCCCTCTTCAATAACGAGGGCGCAGGGAAAGCCGGGTGCGCGCTGCACCCGCGGTCTCGCGTGCCAATGGAATAGAAGAGCGCACACGAGCATACAGGTTCAGCGGAGGCAATCCGGCCTTCCCTGCGCAATGGTTTTAACGGGTTCCTTCGTGCTCTCCCCGGCGATCGGGCTTTCTTGTCACCGTCACCCCCAAGAAGCTTGCTTCTCAAGAGCTTGACGCCGGCGTCGAGGCGTCAGGACCACACGACTTCTCCGTCCGCCGGCAGCGCCGTTCGTCTTTCGGCGTTACCTGCGTCCACCGCATCCCGCCCCACGTCCGTGACGATCGCGAGCGCCCCTCGTGAGGAGCGGGACGGGGGAAATAAGAAAGTGATTTGGTCGAATCGAAAAGCGGAAAATTTTTTCGACAAGGGCTGGACAGGCCTTTTACTGATTTGCCCGTCGGGTTGCCGGTTTCACTTGCTCGATCGCTCCCCGTGCCGCCGGGCCGAAGGTCCGGACCGGAGATTTCCCGGAAGCGCCCCGCACGATGTTTTGCCCACGGCGCCGCGGTGGTCTAGAACGTCGGCATGACCGAACATTTGAAATCCAGCCCGCCGCTGCCGTTTGACGAACTCGCCGAGGCCATCAAGGCGCGCCGCTCCGTCTACGGCTATATCAGCGGGCTCAAGCTCGATCGCGTAGCCCCGGGCGAAGCCTGGTCAAGCCTGCCCTACCGCCCCGTCTTCGTCGGCGACACCGGGACCGGCGTGCTTCACGGCGGCGTCGTCACCGCCATGCTCGACGAGAGCTGCGGCATGGCCGTGCAGCTCGCGCTCGACGGCAGCCGCGCGATCGCCACGCTCGACCTGCGCATCGACTACCAGAAGCCCGCAACGCCCGGCCTCGACATCAAGGCGCACTCGATCTGCTACCGCGTCACCCGCTCGATCGCCTTTGTGCGCGCTACCGCCTACCAGGATGCCGAGGACGATCCCGTCGCCACCGCGACGGCCTGCTTCATGATCGGCGCCAACCGGACCAACATGCTCACGGATGAACGAAAGCACTATCACGCACCGCCGACGCTCGAAGCGCCGGACGATCCGGCCGGCCCGTTCGCCAACAGCCCGTTCGCGCGCTGCCTCGGCATCCGCGTCGGTGACGACGGCACGCTGGTGATGCCGTTCTCGCCGAAGATCATCGGCAATCCGATCCTGCCCGCCATCCATGGCGGCATGACCGGCGCCTTCCTGGAAACGACGGCGATCGTCGGCGTGACGCGCGAGCTCGGCGTGTCCGCGCTGCCCAAGCCGATCGGCCTGACGATCAATTACCTGCGCTCGGGGCGGGCGCTCGACAGCTATGCCAACGTCTCGATCGTCAAGCAGGGCCGGCGCGTCGTCGCCTTCGAGGCGAAGGCCTGGCAGAACGACCCGGCCAAGCCCATCGCGTCGGCGTTCGGTCATTTCATGCTGCGGCAGGCGCCGGGCGGAGACGAGGAATAGGCCTATGCATCAGCGTCATTGCGAGCCAACGGGCCGCGCGAATGCGCGCGCGATGACAGGCTCCGCAAAGCAATCCATGGCGCGGCAAAGCAAGATGGAATCTTCGTCGCTGACGCTCCTCGCAATAACGAGAACACCTGCTTGCCAATGCTCCACTTCCCACTGACAAAATAAGAATTCTCACGCCCCGACTGGGCCTGCGTTTTGCCCGTTCGCGGCCTCGCAAAGCAGCTTGAGCGACTACAATAGTTTCGCTTGCGCGGGCGGATAGGTGATTCGCGTTCCGTCCAGATGCGCAAACGGTGTGAGCTTGTGCGCGCGGTAGCTGCTCTCCGACAAAATTTCGATTACCGGCACAGCGTGTGCACCGAGCGCGTCGGCAACCAGGGAACGGTGACATCTCCAGGGCACCGCTTCGGCGCACATGATGGCCACGCGCTTTTCACGACTTAGCTGAATGAGCCTGTCGAGCGCCGCTTGAAATTGCTCCGTTTGCATATAATCGGCGTAGCCGCGAAAGCTGGTGTTGCGCCAGCCGCCGTTGGGAGAGTCTTTGCGGGCATGCCGCAATCCGCCCAACGCTTGCATGGGTACATATTCGAGGTGCTCGGCCGCCAGCCTGCCAGCCAGCGCGGTGTCGTTGAATTGCGGGTTGTGACGCGAACGGGGGATCGTCCGAATGTCCGCGAGGCGTTCGATGCCATAGGCTCGCAGCAGAGCGACGAAGCGCTCGATGGGCAAGGTTGAATGACCGACGGTGAAGATCGCGTCTTTCGGCCAATGCACCGTCTCTGGGGGAGGATGCTCGCTCATGCGGAACTCTCATTCGGAATGGCGCGCGACCGCAGGCGCGAACGGGCTGTCGACGCCGTCGCCGTCGGGCGCGTCTCGCCGTGCTTGGCGGCGTAGACCACCATGAAGCTGGCGGGATGGCTGGGTCCGTTCAATTAATGCCGGTTCCAGCGATTACGCCAATTGTCGTAGGGAAACCAGTCGGCGGGATGCGCTTCCGGCTAACGCCTTGGACCGGCGCGATTTTATTCACGAACTCGTGTCCGCCGGGCGGTAACAACGCCGTTCCCGCTGCGTATCTTGGGCATCGGGCAGAGGGCCGATTGCGAACGGCGCCCACCGCCCTAGACTGCCCATCCATCCGCCGAGCGCCCCCACGAGAAAGCCCGAGAGGAAATCCGATGTCACGTAGCCAATTCAGCCGCCTGTCGCTCTGCGCTGCCGCGATCGGCGCGCTGGCGATATCAGCCTTCGTGGTTGTGCCGTCGTTGGCCGCGGAAGACGCGGTGGTCATCCCGGCCCCCGCGGTAGATGTCCAGGCTGCCGACGGCGTCCAGACTGCGGTCGTGGCCGGCGGCTGCTTCTGGGGCGTGCAGGGCGTGTTCCAGCACACCGCCGGCATCGTCAACGCCGTGTCCGGCTATGCCGGCGGCAGCAAGGCGACCGCGTCTTATCCCGTCGTCTCGACCGGGACCACCGGTCACGCCGAGTCCGTCGAAATCAAATACGACCCGAAGAAGATCAGCTACGGCAAGATCCTGCAGATCTTCTTCTCGGTCGCGCACGATCCGACCCAGCTCAACCGGCAGGGCCCCGACTCGGGCACGCAATATCGCTCGGCGATCTTCACCACCTCCGACGAACAGAAGAAGGTGGCGGACGGCTATATCGCCCAACTCAACGCCGCCAAGGTCTACTCAAAGCCGATCGTGACCAAGGTCGGGCCGCTGCAGGGATTTTATCCGGCCGAGGACTACCACCAGGATTACCTGACGCTGCACCCGAGCCAACCCTATATCGCCTATAACGATATCCCGAAGGTCGAGAACCTGAAGAAGCTGTTCGCGGCGAATTATCTGGAGAAGCCGACGCTGGTGAGCAGCGCCAGGGTTACCAACTAGCGGCGGAATTCGCTGGTTGATCGTATTTTCTTCGGGCGAACCATCGACCGCCCCGGATCACGTCCGGGGCGGGTTTTGTCTGACAACACTCACTCTGGTTCAAGGGAGTTTCCATGTCCGATACCAAGACGATGACCGGCAAGGTCGAGAAGAGCGAGGCCGAGTGGCGCAAGGAGCTGACGCCGATGCAGTACGCGGTGCTGCGCGAGAAGGCCACCGAGCGCCCGTTCTCCGGCGAATACGAGCATGAGCACCGCCCCGGCACCTATACCTGCGCCGGCTGCGGCCAGACTCTGTTCGAATCCGACGCCAAGTTCGATTCCGGCTGCGGCTGGCCGAGCTTCACCCGGCCGGCGGCGGGGAGCCACGTCGACGAGGAGCGCGACGTCAGCCACGGCATGATCCGCACCGAGGTGCTGTGCTCGAAGTGCAACGGCCATCTCGGCCACGTGTTCGAGGACGGCCCCGGCCCGACCGGCCTGCGCTACTGCATCAATTCGGCCGCGCTGAAACTGCAGCCGAAATAATCCGACCTCCGTCGTCGTTCCGGGGCGATGCGCAGCATCGAACTACGATGTGCAATTGCACATCGGAGAATCTCGAGATTCCGGGCCTGGTCCTTCTGACCATCCCGGAATGACGACTTGAAGTTCCCTCGCTGGAACCAAAGGCCGGGTTGTGCTTTTCTTCAGGGCGCGGACCGACGGATGTCCATCCGCCGGCCGCCCCTTGGGGAGAGTGCCATGTCGCTCGGATTGATACTCATCATCATCGTGATCATTTACCTCCTGGGCGGCTTCAGCGGCCGTTTTGGCGGCTACGGCTATGGCATGGGCCATTCCGGCATGGGGATTGGCGGGGTGATTTTGGTCGTGCTCCTCGTTTTACTGCTGCTCGGCAAGCTGTAATCCAAACAAGCCATTGAAATTAAACAATTTATGGTGATTCGGGCCTGGGAAGCCCGGATTCATCATCGGGCGCTTCAGGAGTCGCATTTCTGTCAAACGGGCCTATATTAAAGGCTGTCCTGAAATGACGTGTACCGTGTACCGGCGCCGCCAGGTGCGCCCGTGCGATCCGTTCGCGGTTTGGCAATCGCGTTCTCACTAAAAAGATCAGAGGTCCCTGACCATGGCTTCCTTCAGCTTCAACACTGCTGCCGAATTGTTTCCCGCCGCGATCCGCAAGAAGAAGCGGGCGGGATTCGCGTATCGGCGCTTTGGCACCGCGGCCGAAGCGGTTCGCTTCGCGATCGAGGAGTTGCCGGCGGATTCGCTGAACGGCGCCTATCTGCAGGTCGATGAAGCCCGCTTCGACCAGAGCGGCATCCGCACCCTGTATGAGAGCCAGGATTTCCCCCTGCCGCGCCGTCCGCGCAAGCCCGAGCCCGCGCCTGCCACCGACAAGGCCGACACCGAGGCGGCGTAACCGAGCGAAAGCGCGATCTATCCGGAATACCGTGGCCTCATGGTTCGAGACGCCGCCTGGCGGTTTTTCACCATGAGGGTCCAGGACCTCATCCTGAGGGGAGCGCGCGTCTCGAAGGATGAAGCCACCAAACTGGAAAATGCGCTAACGCGCCTGCTTGTCCATCCAGCGCCGCAGCATCCGCACATTGCGCATGTTGGCGCGGAACAGCACGTCGAACGCGTCGCCGGCCACCGGGACCGTTCCGACCACGCCCTGAATGGCGACATTGCCGAGCATCCGCGCCGTGATGTGCCACGGCGCGCCGAGCGCGCGCGCCTCGCGCACCAGCCACAGCGAGAACGCGGTGGCGATGAGACCACCGACCACCGGGATCAATCCGATGACGCCGTCGACGCCGTAGCGGATTTTGGTGCCGGGCAGGATGAAGGCGATGTCCAGAAGCTTCGCGACCGCGTCGAGCCGGGCCAGCCGCTGCTCGCGAGTCAGGTTGCCGAACGGATTGGCGTTGCCGAAAGCGAAGCGGATGCCGTCGAAGCCAGCACCCTGGAACTGCGGACCGAACGATTCCTCAGGGATTTCGCGCCCTTCCTGATCGATGATCGGGCCACGCGCCTGCGCCCCGCTGAACGTGGCGCGGGAGCTCTTCCCGGCGCGGACCGGAATGGGGATCAGGATCTCTTCGTTCGGCATGGTCATCAGATGGGTAACGCTCAGGGCGGGCGCAAGTTGCGTCAGGCCGTCGCGCCCTTCTGCGTAGTCCCGGATTACGCGCTACCCTCCCCTCGCCGCCGATGGCGTCAGCCCGAAGCGGCGGCGGAAGCAGCGGTTGAAATATGACAAATCGTTAAAGCCGCATTCGAACGCGATATCGCTGATCCGGCGCTCGCACGCCTGGGCCAGCAACGCCGCCGCCTTGCGCAGCCGCAGCTCGTTCAGCCGGGTCGTGAAGCTGGCGCCGGCCTCGTACAGGAGTTCGTTGACATAGCGTTCCGACAGGCCTGCGGCCGCGGCGAGCTTCTGCGCGGAAAATTCCGGTTCGCTGAACCGCCGCTCCAGGATCATCAGCACCGCCTTCAGCCGGACCGCCCGCAAGCCGCCGCGTTCCGCCGCGAGCGCAACTTCGCCGCGGGCGCCGAGGCCGAGGCTCGCGAGATCCATCAGATGCCGCGCGATCGCCATCCCCGCTTCGTCGACCGCGGCCGGGTGCCGCAGCAACAGATCGCTGTAATCCATCGCCAGCGACAGCGCGCCGCCGGGCTCGAGCTCGCGGCCGACCGTGTCGTCGACATCAGCGACCATGGTTTTCAGCGCCGCCATCGGCAGATGCACATTGGTGAAGCGTTTCTGGTTCGCGCCGTCGGCGGAAAAAAACGGCTCGTCGAGCTTGAGCAGCACCATCGCGCCCGGCCGCATGGTGAATTCGCGGCCGCGATGCACCACCTGCGCCGCGCGGTCGCCGGTGTTGCGCGCAAGACAATAGCGGTCGTCATTGGTTTGCAGCACCTGGCGGCGTTCGCGCCGCACCGTGGTGAAGGTGCCATCGCAGCGGCCGAGCATGGTGGTACCGATATGGATGGAATTCATCGCGGCGCGGAACGGCACGTCGGGCGCCGGATCGAGTTCGCCGGTATTGGAAAAGTGCTCGAACAGCTCGGCGAAGAACAGGAAGCGCTGCCGGTCGTCCAGACCCTGCGGCAGCATGTCGGTCGAAAGCGTTTTCCGGATAACGGACATCGACGGGCAAAAACCAAAAAAATGCAACGCGGCCGATCCTGCCCGCCCGGGATGAACACGGCCTGACGTTCAGGCGAAGGCTATCAACACTTCGCCGTGAGTGGAATAGCGCCGGACAGTCCAAATCCCCAGGCAACCGACGCCCGTCAGTCCAAGACCGCGTCGATGCCCTGACATACCGATGCCGCCGGCGCGGCCGCCCACCGAATCGCGGGCGCCGTGCGACCAAAAAACCGCCAACAGGAGAAAACCACATGACGACATATTATGCGCGCAGGCTGCTGCTCGGCGCGAGCATCGCCGCCAGCGTCGGCATTGGCTATGCCATCGGCGCGCAGCCGCATATGACCGAAAGCATTGCATTGCTGCAGTCGGCGCGCGCCGAACTCGCCGCCGCGACGCCGAACAAGGGCGGTCACCGCGAACGCGGGCTGGCGCTGATTGACCAGGCGATCGCGGAAGTCCGTGCCGGCATCGCCTTCGCCGGCGGCTGACTGGAAATCCCCTTCAATCCATTGCAACGGAGACTTTCATGAACAGACTGATCGCAGCCGCTTTCCTGTTGAGCACGCTCGCAGGCGCCGCCGACGCGATGCCGCTGGCGCCGCTCGCGCCCGTCAATGCCGATGTCATCGCGGTTGCCGGCGGATGCGGCCCGGGCTGGCACCGCGGACCCTATGGCGGTTGCCTGCGCAACTACGCCAATCCGGCGGCGCATGCCTGCCCGCGCGGCTATCACGTCGGCCCCTATGGCGGCTGCCGCGGCAATGGCCGCTAATTCGCTGGACTATCGAAAGTGCGACAGGCGGCGGACCGAAAGGTCCGCCGTTTTTCGTCGCGAGGAGGCAGGCGCCGGTTTGCGCCTATTCGCTTTCCACCGCAGGCCGCTCCGGCTCGGCGGGCGTCGCCGTCGCCGGCTCGTCGATCGCTTCATGCGCCAGCCATGAGCAGATCACGGCCGGGATAAAGCCGACCAGGCCGTAGAGGAAGAACTGGACCACGCCGCTGTCCGGCCCGCGCGACCCGTAAAGCAGTTCCGCGGCGAAGAACGACAGCACGCCGACGATCAGCATGCGCAGCACCGGACTGATGCGTTTGATGTGCCACAGGATGTCGTCCACCGCCGCCATCATCAGCGTCGGCAAGAGCCCGAACAGATAGCTGTATTGCAGCGTCTTGGCGAACACCACGAACAGCTTCACCACTTCGGCGGCATTGGTCTGGGTCCAGTAACCGGACTGGTAGGTGGTCACGAACAAGAGGATGAATCCGCCGAGCAGCGGGCTGAGCGCTGCAAAGATCAGATACCGCTTCATGCGTGGCCTCGCGAATTATGCAGGGCAGTGACGGATGCAGGTTTAGCCTACTCCCCCCACGCCGCGAATGCGTCGTTGAAGGCGCGCTCGCCGGGGGCGCCCTTTTCGATGGCGATGATGGCGCGGCGCTGGTTGACATAGACCAGCGGCACGTCGAACCAGGAGCGCTCCTTCAGAAGCTGCAGGTTGCGGGCGCGGTCGGCATCGACATTGGACAGGCCGACCAGGAAGAAGCCGTCGGTGACCTTGACCGCCAGCCCCGCGAGCGGCGTGCCGCGCGCCTGCTCGTTGGACTTCATCAGGATGCCCGGCACGTTGCCGACGCCGCCGCCGGCGAAATCCGGCGGCAGGATGAAGGTCAGTTCGGCGGTGTGGCTGGCGGGCAGCGACGTGTCGGTGTTGCGGCGGAACGACATCGTCATCTTGAACTTGCGGTCGGGAATTTCGATGTCGGCGCGCACGGCGATATCGGCCTTCTGGCCGGCGGCGGCCTTGACCGGTTCGGTGCGCCAGACCACCGTGCCGACATATTGCCTGCCCTTGGGATCGGAGGGATCCTCGTCATACAGCACCACGCGCTGCGCCACCGGCGCGACCGCGTCCTCCGACGAAGACGACGGCTGGCCGACGCGATCGGGGATCTTCGGCTTGCTCAGGGGCGAGGTATCCTTCGGCGCTTCCACCACCGTGGTGGAAGGCTTGAACAGGCCGCTGACGGTCGTCACCAGCGACTTGCCCCACAGGATCCCGGCGCCGACCAGGATCAGCACCACGCCGATGGCGATCGCGCTCTTGAACGGAAATACCGCACCGGTGCGGGCGCGCTTCTTCGGTTCGCGATCGGGCCCGATCCGCGAGCGCGGCGCCGGCGGCGCGTAGCGCTCGGCCTCCTCGGCGGATTCGTCATAGGAATAGGGCTGGTCGGGATCGGCGCCGCGGTTCTCCATGCTCGGCTCGAGCCGGTCGAACTCCGGCGAGGGCGAAGGCACGTTGGCATAGGTCTTTCGCGCCGCGCGGCTGGCCTGCGCGGCGGCGCGGCCGAGATCGTCGGCGTCGGCGGCGATATCGCGGAAGCCGCGCACGCCCGGCGCCTGCTGGGCGCCATTGTCGGGGCCGCGGCGCGGCGCGCCCGATCGCTCGCGCGTCGGCGGCATCGCCGGCTCCTGCATGCCGACCTGCGGCTGCGGCGGTTGCGGACGCGGCGGCATCGGTTCGGCGCGAAGGTTGCGCGGCGGGCGGTCTTCCTGCCCGAGCGGCGGACGCTCGTTACGCTGCGGCGGTACTGGCGGCGAAGGCGGACGGGGGCGCGGGGCGCCGTTTTGGGGCGGCGCCGGTTCGCCCGGCCGCGCCGGGGACCGCGTGTTGGCGCGGAACGCGTCGCCGGCACGGGGGCCGCCGCTTGCCGGCGCGCGCGCAGCATCCCCGGAGCGCGCTGCGTCCCCGGAGCGCGCAGCGTCCCGTGCGCGCTGGGCCGCCTCGGACTCCACCTTGCGCACGGCCTCTTCCAGCGACAGCCGCTCGCGGGTGATTTCGGATTCGCTCAAAGGCGGATCGACTCCGCGCAGCTGCGCGATCAGCGCGGCGCGGGCCCGCTCATAAAGCGCACGGCGGCTCTCGCCGGGAGCACTGGGGTCCAGTCCGGCAATGGCGCGGGCGATCAGCGGGTAGTAGTCAGCCATCTTTGCTCAACAATGTCGGCTTACCGGTTATATCTCGTTAAGCCTCGAACGGGTTTTGTACCAGAATAGTATCCTCGCGTTCAGGGCTGGTGGAAAGCAGCGCAATGGGGCAGCCCACCAGTTCCTCGACCCTGCGAACATATTTGATCGCCTGGGCCGGCAAATCCGCCCAGGAGCGCGCATTGGCGGTCGGCTCTTTCCAGCCCTCGATGGTCTCGTAGATCGGCACCACCCGGGCCTGCGCGCCCTCGCCGGCCGGCAGGTGGTCGATTTCCCTGCCGTCCAGCATGTAGCCGACGCAGACCTCGATCTTCTCGAACCCGTCCAGAATATCCAGCTTGGTCAGCGCCAGCCCATTGATACCACAGGTGCGGACGGTCTGGCGCACCAGCATGGCGTCGAACCAGCCGCAGCGCCGCTTGCGCCCGGTGTTGACGCCGAATTCCTTGCCGCGGCGGCCGATCTCCTCGCCGATCTCGTCATGCAGTTCGGTCGGGAACGGCCCCTGGCCCACCCGCGTCGTATATGCCTTGCAGATGCCGAGCACGTAACCGACCGAGCCCGGGCCCATGCCGGTGCCGGTCGCCGCCTGCGCCGCCACCGTGTTGGACGAGGTAACATAGGGATAGGTGCCGTGATCGACGTCGAGCAGCGCGCCCTGCGCGCCCTCGAACAGGATGCGCTTGCCCTCGCGGCGCTTGATGTCGAGCAACCGCCACACCGTTTCGGCGTAAGGCAGAAGCTGCGGCGCAAAAGCGGTCAGTTCCTTCAGGATCACCTTACCGTCGATCTCTTCCAGATTGAGCCCGCGGCGCAGCGCGTTGTGGTGCGCCAGCAGGCGGTCGATCTTGTGCGGCAGCGTGTCGAGATCGGCGAGGTCCATCAGCCTGATCGCGCGGCGGCCGACCTTGTCCTCATAGGCGGGGCCGATGCCGCGCCGCGTGGTGCCGATCGCGGTGACCGCGTTGCCGGATTCGCGCAACGCATCGAGTTCGCGATGCAACGGCAGGATCAGCGTGACGTTTTCGGCGACGCGCAGGTTTTCCGGGCTGACGGCGACGCCCTGGCCCCTCAGTTTCGTCACCTCGTCGAGGAAGGCCTGCGGATCGAACACCACGCCGTTGCCGATCACGGCGAGCTTCGAGGGCCGCAACACGCCGGACGGAAGCAGCGCCAGCTTGTAGGTCTCGCCGTT